>Ga0209317_1000110_pt1 | contig 112952 bp, 103 predicted proteins | sample RifGroB2_FD_183994 | JGI IMG/M metagenome (GOLD analysis project Ga0209317, IMG submission 183994) | Soil microbial communities from Rifle, Colorado, USA - Groundwater B2 (SPAdes) (version 2) | ecosystem: Environmental > Terrestrial > Soil > Unclassified | place: Rifle, Colorado | collected... | reverse complement strand
TTGTCGAGCCATTTCCTGATCAAATCTTTCCGCGAAGGTGAAGTAAAAGAAATCAGTTTCAGTGAAGGGATTCTGGTAGATGAACTGGACGTTGTTCCAAGCGAACAAGCCAATGGCACTTATGTGGCTTTTACTCCTGACAGCAAAGTTTTTAAAGGCTTTCATTATATTGATGATTATGTGGTCAATATGATGAAAAATTATTCGTTCCTGAATACCGGACTGGTTCTGGACTTTAATGGCGAAAAGTTTCAATCCAAAAATGGCTTGCGCGATTTGCTCGAAGAAAATATGGAATCGGAATCACTTTATCCGGTTATTCATTTGAAAGGAGCTGATATCGAAGTGGCCATTACGCATGGGAATCAATATGGCGAAGATTATTACTCATTTGTAAACGGACAGCATACCACACAGGGAGGAACACACCTGTTGGCATTCCGCGAAGCCATTGTGAAAACCATCCGCGATTTCTACAAAAAAGATTTTGACCCTTCCGATATACGCGCTTCAATTGTTGCTGCTATCAGCATAAAAGTGGAAGAACCGGTTTTTGAATCACAAACCAAAACTAAGCTGGGCTCAAAAGATATTGGTCCTGAGGGGCCGGGCGTACGAAATTTTGTGGCCAATTTTGTTCAGAAGGAGCTTGATAATTATCTGCATAAAAATCCGGATGTTTCTGAAGTCCTGTTGCGCCGGATACAGGAATCGGAACGCGAACGCAAAGCCATTTCAGGAATAAAGAAACTGGCCAAACAGCGTGCTAAAAAAGCGAACCTGCATAACCGCAAGCTGCGCGATTGCCGGGTTCATCTGAACAGCAATCACGAACTGCGCGAAAATTCATCGATTTTTATTACCGAGGGAGATTCGGCCAGCGGTTCCATCACCAAATCGCGCGATGTAAATACTCAGGCAGTATTTAGCCTGAAAGGAAAACCTTTGAATACTTATGGGCTGACCAAGAAAATTGTCTATGAAAACGAGGAATTTAACCTCCTTCAGGCCGCGCTGAACATTGAAGACAGCATGGATGATTTGCGCTACAACAAAGTAATCATTGCGACTGATGCCGATGTTGATGGCATGCACATCCGTTTGTTGCTGATTACTTTTTTCCTTCAATTCTTTCCCGAAATTGTTCGAATGGGGCATTTATTTATTTTTCAAACCCCGCTTTTCAGGGTCAGAAATAAAAAGGTGACTTATTACTGTTATTCAGAAGAAGAACGGGTCTCAGCCATTCAGAAACTGGGAAAAACAGCCGAAATTACCCGGTTCAAAGGTTTGGGCGAAATATCTCCTGACGAGTTTAAAAATTTCATAGGGGCTGATATCAGGCTCGATCCGGTCCAGATGAAAAAACACGAATCGGTTGCCCACATGCTCGAATTTTACATGGGCAAAAACACTCCCGAACGGCAGGATTTTATCATCGAAAACCTGTATGTGGAGAAAGATGACTTTTAAACTGTTTTTTATTCACGGGGTGACTCAAAAGTCACCCCGTGAATAAGTTTTTAAAATGAATTTAGGTATGGAAATATTTGGAAATAAAAAACATCAAATAATACTTGGAGATGCACTTGAAGCGTTGAGGAATATTCCTGATGGATCAGTTGATCTGATTTTTGCAGATCCTCCTTACAATATAGGAAAAAATTTCAACGGGCATAAAGACAAATGGGCAACTGAAGATGATTATTTGAATTGGTGTTATTCATGGCTTGATCAATGTGTGAAGAAGCTAAAACCAACTGGCAGTTTTTATGTAATGACTGCTACTCAGTTTATGCCTTTCTTTGATATTTACCTTCGAAAAAAACTTAATATTCTTTCCCGGCTTGTTTGGTATTACGATAGTTCGGGCGTTCAGGCAAAAAAATATTACGGTTCGATGTATGAACCAATTCTTTTTTGTGTGAAAGACAAGAATAACTATACCTTCAATACCAATGATATTTTAGTTGAAGCTAAGACATGTTCAAAACGAAAACTAATTGATTATAGAAAATCAATTCCAACAGTATATAGTTCTGATAAAGTTCCCGGTAATGTTTGGGAATTTGCCCGGGTACGTTATCGGATGGACGAGTACGAGAATCATCCCACTCAAAAGCCAATTGCTTTGCTTGAAAGGATTATCAAAGCAAGTTCAAATGAAGGAGATCTGGTGATGGACCCTTTTTCCGGAACATTTACGACGTGCTTTGTTGCAAAAGAACTTGGAAGAAATTCGATTGGAATTGATTTGCAGGATGAGTATGTAAAGATAGATTTGCGGAGATTGCAATTGGCAAACGAGTTCAGGGGCAAAAAACTACGGAAGGAAATACGAACATTTGAAACTGAAATTAAATGAAATAGTAATTCAGAGCAAAGTTGAGTTTAATTTTCAGGACAGAAATAGTGAAGAGGTCAAAAATTAATTTTGATCAAACTGTTTGAACAAACGCAAAAATGACTGAAGAACAAATCAATAAAGAAGAAAAGAAGGACGGGATTACCTATTTGTCGGGAATGTACCAGCAATGGTTTTTGGATTATGCCTCGTATGTCATACTTGAGCGGGCTGTTCCGTATGTTGAAGATGGGATGAAGCCGGTTCAGCGGAGGATTATGCACGCCATGAACATGATGGACGATGGCCGTTTCAATAAAGTCGCCAACATTATCGGGCAGACCATGCAGTACCACCCTCATGGCGACGCATCTATCGGCGATGCGCTTGTACAGCTTGGGCAAAAGGATTTACTGGTTGACTGTCAGGGAAACTGGGGAAATATTCTTACCGGCGATGGGGCTGCTGCCCCGCGTTACATCGAAGCCCGTTTGTCGAAATTTGCCCTCGATGTGGTATTTAACCCGAAAACCACCAGATGGAAATTGTCGTACGATGGCCGTAACCGCGAGCCTATTGCGTTGCCTGTTAAATTTCCTCTTTTGCTGGCTCAGGGAGTTGAAGGGATTGCAGTTGGTTTGGCCTGTAAAATACTTCCGCATAATTTTATTGAATTAATTGATGCCGCAATCAGCTACCTGAGAGACGAAGATTTCATGCTTTATCCCGATTTTCCGACCGGCGGATCAGGCGATTTTGCCCGTTATAACGATGGAATCCGTGGTTCGTCAATTAAAATTAGGGCAAAAATCGAAAAGAAAGACAGTAAAACACTTGTAGTTACTGAGGTGCCGTTTGGGAAAACAACCGCCTCGCTCATCGAATCCATCATCAAGGCAAACGATAAAGGCAAAATTAAAATCCGGAAAATTGATGACAATACTTCGGATAAGGTAGAGATCATGATTCATCTGGTTCCGGGCATGTCGTCTGATAAAACTATTGATGCGCTGTTCGCATTTACCGATTGCGAAGTTTCTATTTCGCCCAACAGTTGTATCATTGAGGATGATAAACCCAAATTCATCGGGGTCAGCGAAATCCTGAAGATTAATACGGATCAGACGGTTGCCCTGCTTAAAATGGAACTTGAAATCAGGCGCGGAGAGCTGGAAGAAGCCTGGCATTACTCGTCACTCGAAAAAATATTCATCGAAGAACGCATCTATAAGGATAAAAAGTTTGAGGATTCGTCCAATATGGATGAAGCCGTGAACCACATTGACCTTCGCCTCGAACCCTGGAAGCCAAAACTGAAACGCGAAGTGACCAAAGAAGATATCCTGAAACTGATGGAAATCCGGATGGCGCGAATCCTGAAATTCAATACCGACAAGGCCAATGACCATTTGCTCGCGATTGAGGCCGAGATTGAAGATATCAACCTCAAAATTGAAAACATCATTTCATACACGATCGAATGGTTCGAAAGATTGAGGACAAAATATGGTAAAAGTCGCGAGCGTCGGACCGAAATCAGGAATTTTGAGAATATTGTCGCTTCGAAAGTGGTGATTGCAAACGAAAAACTATATGTTGACCGGGTGGAGGGATTTATGGGCACCAGCCTGAAAAAAGCCGAATATGTTTGTGATTGTTCCGATATGGACGATGTGATTGTATTCCGTAAGGACGGGACTTACATTGTTTCCAAAGTTTCGGAGAAGGCATTTATTGGTAAAAACCTCCTGCATATTGCCATTTTCAAGAAAAACGATAACCGGACTATTTACAACATTGTTTACCGTGATGGCAAAAACGGTTTTGTTTATATGAAACGCATGGCTGTTACCGGTGTTACGCGCGATAAGGAATATGACCTGACTCAGGGAACACCTGGTTCACGGATTTTGTATTTCAGTGAGAATCCGAATGGCGAGGCCGAAGTTCTTCGGGTCACTCTAAAACCAAAACCACGCATCAAAAAACTGATTTTTGAAATTGACTTTAGTGAATTGGCTATCAAAGGACGTTCTTCGATGGGGAATATCCTGACCAAATTTGACATACATAAAATTGCGCTAAAAGAAAAGGGAGTTTCGACCTTAGGTGGCCGGAAAATCTGGTTCGACGAAGATGTGTCGAGGTTAAATTCTGACAACCGGGGAAAGTACCTCGGTGAATTTAGCGGTGACGATTTGATTTTGGTTATTTATAAATCCGGAGAGTATTTCCTTTCTAACTTCGATTTATCGAATCATTTTGACGATGGTATTCTGCTCATCGAAAAGTTTAATCCTAAAAAGATACTTTCATCTGTTTATTTTGATGCCGAACAGGGATTTTACTATGTGAAACGCTTTGAACTGGAAGATATCCAAAACCGGAAAATCGGTTTTATCGGCGAGTTTCCTGAAAATCGTCTGATAAGTTTCACCTGGGATGGACATCCGCGCTTTGAACTTCAGTTTGGGGGTAAAAATGAAGGGCGCGAGCCTGAAATTATTGAGGTGGATGAATTTATAGGTGTGAAATCTTTCAAGGCCAAAGGTAAACGGCTTTCAATTTACGAAATCAGTCAGATCAATCAACTCGAACCTGCTGTTATTGATGAAGAACCTGAAGAACTTCCGGCAGAGGAGAAAAGTAATGAAATTGTAATTCCGGACATTGAAGATTTGCTATTCGGAACCGATAAACCGGGCGAAAATGAAGAGCCGCCCAACCAAATGACGCTTGAGTTTTAATGACCTTTTCCCTGAATTTATGAGAATATTCCTGATTGGTTTTATGGGCTGTGGAAAATCAACGTTGGGACGGGCGTTGGCTGCTTCATTAAACATGACATTTATTGATCTGGATACCTATCTGGAAGAGCGGTATTTCCGTACAATTCCACAGATATTCGCTGAAGAAGGAGAGGAGAATTTCAGGCAAAAGGAGAGAAAAATGCTTGAAGAAGTTTCTGCCTTCGATCAGGTGATTGTTGCCACAGGAGGAGGCGCACCCTGTTTCTTTGACAACATGGACCTGATGAACAATTCGGGATTCTGTATTTTTTTGGATGTTGAAATTGATTCACTCGTATTCAGGCTTATTCATGCCAAAACTGAACGCCCGTTAATTAAAGGAAAATCTCCTGAAGAATTGCATCATTTCATTGATGGAATGATGCAAAAAAGAAGACCTTTTTATGAAACAGCCAGATACATACTGAAAGGAAAAGATATACTTCCGGAGCAGGTCATTGAACTTATCCAATCGGAAATTAAATAGCCTTTCTTCGTGTTTACCTTTTGCAGAAAATCAATTAAACTGGTGTTATGATCGAAATTTGTGCATTGGCTTCGGGCAGTAACGGCAATTGCTATTATATCGGTAATGAGCATGACGCTGTGTTGGTTGATGCTGGCATTTCAGCCAAACGAATCCTTATGCGGATGAATGATGCCGGATTGGATCCCTCGAAAGTCAGGGGTATTTTCATTAGCCATGAGCATGCCGACCATGTCAGTGGAGTTCGTGTTTTGGTGAAGCGATTAGGCGTTAAAGCCTGGTTTAGTCTCGGAACTTTTGATGCTTTGAGGGAATCGGAACGTCCAGAAACTTACGGAATTTTTAAACCCGGAAAAGCCTTTCATTTAGGTTCGTTCACCATTCATCCTTTTCTGAAAAATCATGATGCTGCTGAGCCTTGTTCGTTCAGGATTGAGCACGACGATTGGCATGTAGGAGTTTTCACCGATATTGGTGAAGCCTGCGACACTGTCAGGCATCATTTACGGAAATGCCATGCCCTGTTTCTCGAAACTAATTACGATGAAAAAATGCTGTGGGAAGGTTCGTATCCATATATATTAAAGCGGAGGGTAGCTTCCGCACATGGTCATTTATCCAATGATCAGGCATTTAAACTGATTCGGGAACACGCAGGCCCTGAACTTTTACATGTATTTTTAAGTCACCTTTCCGGAGAAAACAACCGCCCCGAACTCGCAGCTTCCAGATTTGAATCATTGGCCGACCGGTTTAATGTGAGTTTGACTTCGAGGAATACATTTAGTGGATTTTGCCGTCTGCGGTAAAAAAGAAAAGCCCTGCAAAATTTGCAAGGCTTCAATCTTAAAATCTTAAAAATATTAGACTATTTATGCTAGTTTAACATTTACCGCGTTTAATCCTTTTCTTCCTTCCTGAAGTTCGTAAGTTACTTCATCATCTTCCCTGATCTGGTCAACCAAACCTGAAACGTGAACGAAGTATTCTTTGTCAGATTCACTGTCTTTAATAAAACCGAATCCTTTTGATTCGTTGAAAAATTTAACTTTACCTGTTTTCATAATAATTAATAAAAAAATTGAAATATTGCTGCAAATATAGTCAAATTCGAATGCAAACTTTAAAATGGGTTAAAATATTGCTGATTTTGAGTAAAATAATGGATTTAGTTGTTTAGCAGATTGTTGCTCAAGGCCTGAAGGGTTTGTTTTTTGAGCTCAGTTTTTACCAGTACCGAAATGTTGTGGCGGCTTCCTCCATACGAAATCATACGGATTGGGATTTCTTTGAGAGCTGAAAATACATTAGCGGCAAAACCAGTTTCTTCGGCAATCAGATCGCCAACTATACAGGCAATAGTCAATTCATAGTCCACTTCCACTTCGCCGTATTCTTTCAGTTCCGAAACAATTTCATTGAGATGTTTGGTGTTGTCAATAGTCAACGAAACTGCGACTTCAGAAGTTGAAATCATATCAATCGGGGTCTTGAAAAATTCAAATATCTCGAATATGTTTTTCAAGAAACCGTAAGCGTTTAGCATGCGGTAGGAGCGTATTTTGATAGCTGTGATACCATCTTTGGCCGCTACCGCCTTAATTCCCTGTCCGGCAGATTCTGATGTAATTAATGTTCCCGGGTCACCTGGATTCATGGTATTTTTCAAACGAACTGGTATATTTTGTAGTTTGGCCGGAAGTACAGTCTGCGGGTGCAGGATTTTTGCCCCGAAATAAGCCAGCTCGGCAGCTTCGTCGAACGAAAGCTGATCAATCTTTTTGGTATTTTCAACATACCGCGGGTCGTTGTTGTGGAAGCCGTCAATGTCGGTCCAGATTTCAACTTCTTCCGAATCAATAGCTGCGCCAATCAAAGTGGCGGTGTAATCGCTTCCCCCGCGTTGCAGGTTATCTATATTTCCTTCGGCATTGAGGCAAATAAATCCCTGGGTGATATAGTAATCGGCGCTTCCTGAATCCTGAAGCGCTTTGGCAATATTCTCGCGGATGAAATTTGAATCGGCAGCTTTATCGCTGTCAATTTTCATAAAATCGAGGGCCGGAAGATAAACCGTTTGGTATCCGTTTTCGAGCATCAGTTCGGTAAAAAGCGCAGTCGAGAGCAATTCGCCCTGAGCGATAATAGTGTTTTCTCCCACTTCGTTGAACTCTCCTGAAGTCAATGATTTGATCGTCTGGAAAATACCGGAAACTATTGCTTTCCCTTTTTCTTTTTTCTCTTTGGTAGAATATAAATCGTTGACTACTTTATTGTACTTCTGTTCCAGTTGACTGATGACTTGCCTGGCCGAGTCCTTGTTCTTTTTCTGAAGGTAGTTGGCAATTTCGACCAGTGAGTTGGTCGTACCCGACATGGCCGACAAAACAACTAATTTTTGATTTCCATCGGTAATCAACTGCATTACAGCGCGCATGTTTTCTACCGATCCTACGGAGGTTCCTCCAAATTTTAATACTTTCATGATAAAAACTCTTAATTTAAAAGGAGTTAGGTAATAATTATAAGTGTGGCAAAGATGGAAATTATTTTTGAAATCATAGTTTGGATTTTGAACCTGGAATTAAAAATTGGGTATTATTTAAGATTTCGTCTTTTAAAATGGTTTTGTTACTGCGAATTGCTTGATCCCTGTTGATTTAGATTTTCAGACGACAGTTCCCAAACCAAACTGCTAACCGGCCGCAGCTATTGCGAGCAGGTGAGGGGGTTGATGGAGATTTAGGACATACGCCTGAGTTATAAATGTGCTGCTGGGAATATTTCTTTCCTTTGATACAGAATTGATTTTAAATGCGATTTTAAAAATTTTCCAACTTTTAGAATTATATTTCACTCCTTAATATTTAAACCTGAATACTATGAAATCTTCAATTATTAATTTGTCAGTTTTCTTTTTGATTTTTTCGGGACTAGCTCTTTCCATAGAAGCTTCCGGACAAACAGGTGTCGGAGTGAAAGCGCCTAAAGGGGCAGTTGTTTACTTTGACGGAACTTCTGAAATGTTGCACAAATACTGGGAATATTGGGAAGGTCCACGATTTTCGGCCGCGATGCCAATAAAATGGGAGATTGTAGCAGATCCATCAGGTACAGGTTCGGCTGTCAGCAGCGATGATCCTGCCGGAGCTGGGGGAAAATACGGAGCAGCAGATATCGTCACTAAACAAAAATTTCGTGATTTCCGATTGCATGTCGAATTCCTTGTATCGGCTAAAGGTGGTAACAGTGGAGTTTACCTCCAGAATAGATACGAAATGCAAATTCTCGATGGAGATTCAACTGCTCATGGAATGGCGGCAGTTATCAACGAAGAAGCATCGCCTTATTCAGCCTACAACGGAACTGGAAAATGGAATGCCTATGATATTGTTTTCAGGGCTGCACGTTTTAAAGAGGGCAAACGGATAGAGAACCCAATAGTAACCATGTATTTTAACGGCAAAAAAGTGCATACAAATAAATCGATAAGCCAGGTATGGGGTGGTCCTAATTCCGGAATTGACGGTGGTAACGATGGTGGAAAAGGAATAACTGATACTCAGGGTGGAATTAAATTGCAGGCTGAAGGACATAAAGTACTTTTCCGCAACATCTGGGTAAAAGAGTTAACATTAAAAAAGGCTGATACTGATGTGAAATTTTAATTGGTCTTGCAGGATTCAAGGAATATATCCTTTAAAAGCATTTCTTCCAATTAAAAGGATTCCATCATGAAAAATTCTGAGCTCTATGAACAATAATCCGAAAATCTTGTTCTGCTATTTAAAGTTAAATAACCTACGGACAATAATTTAAAGACAATCTTATCTTTATCTTACCAATCCGAATAAAAAAGTCTGTTTTGTTTTCATTTAAAAAAAATAGTTCCATATTTGCATCAAATTATTCATAAATGACACGTTTTGCTAACATTTCCCTAATCGGTCTCATTATCGGTATTCTCCTTATCTGGATGCACGATTGAGAATGTATGGGTAAAACTATAAAGAGCTTTTAAAGGCCATTCTCAAAACAGGGGATGGCCTTTTTTTTAGGATAACAAATATCCAATATCGAATTTTAAATACCGAATATCCAAATCTGAAAAACGAAACCCGGAACACGAAACCCGGAACACAACAAAAAGAAAATATATAAACTAAATATCAAATCAGATGAGCGACAGATTGTACATTTTCGACACCACTTTGCGAGACGGCGAACAAGTCCCCGGGTGTCAGTTGAACACCGTTGAGAAAATCGAAGTTGCGCGTGCTCTGGAAGAATTAGGCGTTGATGTCATCGAAGCAGGTTTTCCGATTTCGAGTCCGGGCGATTTCAATTCGGTAGTAGAAATATCAAAAGCGGTTACCTGGCCAACGATATGTGCCCTCACCCGCGCAGTCGAAAAAGATATTGACGTTGCTGCCGAAGCACTCAAATTTGCCAAGAAAGGCCGCATCCACACCGGTATCGGGACATCATTTTATCACATTTACAATAAACTGAATTCCAATCCGGAAGAAATCATTGAACGTGCCATCGCTGCCGTGAAATATGCCAAACGGTATGTTGAGGATGTTGAATTCTACGCTGAAGATGCCGGCCGAACCGAAAATGAATACCTGGCCCGTGTGGTTGAAGCAGTTATCAAAGCCGGAGCGACAGTAGTAAATATTCCGGATACAACCGGTTATACCCTTCCAATTGAATTCGGAGCTAAAATCAAATACCTGTTCGACCATGTACCGAATATTCACAAGGCAGTTATTTCGACCCATTGCCATAACGATTTAGGAATGGCTACGGCAAACACCATCGCCGGAATTATGAACGGGGCCCGTCAGGCTGAAGTGACCATCAACGGGATCGGCGAACGCGCCGGAAACACTTCGCTCGAGGAGGTGGTGATGATCCTTAAAAGCCGGTATGCCATTTTGAATATCGATACCAATGTCAATACTAAAAATATTTACAAGACCAGCCGTTTGGTTTCGAACCTGATGAATATGCCGGTTCAGCCGAATAAAGCCATCGTGGGCCGTAACGCTTTCGCACATTCTTCCGGAATCCATCAGGACGGTGTGCTGAAAAACCGCGAAAATTACGAAATCATGAACCCGACCGATGTGGGCATTAACGAATCGAGCATCGTGCTGACAGCCCGCAGCGGACGTGCAGCTTTGAGGCACCGTTTGGAATTGATGGGGTTCGAACTGGATAAGGAAAAATTGGACGACGTGTACGAAAAATTCCTGAAACTTGCTGATAAGAAAAAGGACATCAAAGACGATGATGTGGCAGCCCTTTTGGGTGATGTGGTACAGAAAGAACGCCGTGTGAAACTGGATTTCCTTCAGGTAGTTGCCGGAAAAGGATTAGTCCCGATGGCCAATGTCCGTTTGAGTATAGCCGGTGAAATTCTGGATGCCACTTCTTCAGGAAATGGCCCGGTTGATGCAGCCCTGAAAGCCGTTAAAAAAATCATTCACCGTAAAGTTGTTTTGGAAGAATTTCTGATTCAGGCTATTACCCGCGGAAGCGACGATTTGGGGAAAGTTCACATGCAGGTGAAACACGAAGAAGGTATTTACCACGGTTTCGGCGCCAATACCGATATCATTACCGCTTCGGTCGAAGCTTTCCTCGATGCGATCAATAAAATTCCGGGAGGCGTAAAAGCCAAGGCGGATTAGAGAAAAAGTCAGAAGTCGGAAGACAGAAGACCGAAGAATCGCTGTCGCAGTGGAGAAAGACAAAGACTCAGACGAGGAAGGCACAAATTGTTTTTGAATCCTGAAAGGGTTAAATATCAATAGCCCGGGGTAAAGTGAGTAACGAACGACACCCCGGGTAAACGAAATGAAACGAAGCACCGTCCACGGTAAATTGTTATTCAATATCAAAATCTACTTTCGGACGGAATGGAAGAAGCCTTCAGAAATGATGAATTAAAAAATTAATAAAATTCAATATTTGCTTCGCCAACTCCCCTCTCCCTGGGAGAGGGGTTGGGGATGAGGCTAGAAAGATAACCAATGGAAACAAAAACTTTATTCGACAAAATTTGGGATGCGCACGTGGTCAAAGAGGTTGAAGGCGGACCGAGTGTTTTATACATCGATCAGCATTTAATACACGAAGTGACCAGCCCTGTTGCATTTCTGGGACTGGAAAAACGCGGGGCAAAAGTGCTCCGTCCGGAGAAAACCGTTGCCACGCCCGACCATAACGTGCCAACCATTAACCAGCACCTGAGCATCAAGGACGAATTATCGCGCAATCAGGTTGAAATGCTGAAGAAAAACTGTGCCACCCACGGCATTGTTTATCATGGTTTGGGAAGTGAAGGACATGGAGTTGTTCATATTATCGGTCCTGAAATGGGAATAACCCAACCCGGAATGACCATTGTTTGCGGCGACAGCCACACTTCCACTCATGGAGCTTTCGGAGCCATCGCTTTCGGGATCGGTACCAGCGAAGTGGAAATGGTGTTGGCAAGTCAGTGCATTATGCAGCCGAAACCCAGGAAAATGCTGATTGCAGTAAACGGTAAACTGAACAAAGGTGTTACAGCAAAAGACATCGCTTTATATGTAATTGCTCAGATTTCAACTTCAGGCGGAACAGGACACTTTATTGAATTTGCCGGATCAGCCATTGAAAGTCTGACTATGGAAGGCCGTATGACCCTTTGCAACATGAGTATCGAATGTGGCGCCCGTGGCGGTATGATTGCCCCTGATCAAACCACATTCGACTATGTGAAAGGCCGTCAATTTGCGCCAAAAGGCGAAGATTGGGTCAAAAAACTTGCTTACTGGAAAACATTGAAATCGGATGCTGATGCGGTTTTCGATACAGTATATGAATTTGATGCAGCCAACATCGAACCGATGATCACTTTTGGGACCAACCCCGGAATGGGAATCGGCATCTCGCAAAATGTTCCGGATAGTAATAAACTAACAGGTTCGGATAAACTGACCTACGAAAAGTCGCTGAAATACATGGGCTATACGGAAGGCGACAAAATGGTCGGTAAAAAAATTGATTATGTTTTCGTCGGAAGCTGCACCAATGGCCGTATTGAAGATTTCCGAAGCTTTACTGCATTCGTGAAAGGCAAAAAGAAAGCCAATAACGTAACTGCCTGGATTGTTCCCGGATCGCGTGCTGTGGAAAAACAGATTATTGCTGAAGGATTGGTTGAAATCCTGAATGCTGCCGGTTTCGAATTGCGTCAGCCCGGATGTTCAGCATGTCTGGCAATGAACGACGATAAAATTCCGGAGGGAAAATATTCGGTATCCACCTCGAACCGCAATTTCGAAGGCCGTCAGGGACCCGGCGCACGCACACTGCTTGCCAGTCCGCTAACTGCTGCCGCCGCTGCTGTGACAGGTAAGATTACTGATCCGAGAGAATTCCTTTAGAAATCTTGAATCTCGAATCTTGAGAGAAAAGAATCTTGAGTTTCGATTCTTAAATGAAAACAGTTTCGAATTACACATCATTTGTATTTTTTTTTTGAAACATTCGCCATTCGAGATTCTAATATTCTAATACTTTGTGAAATTCTAATATTCTAATCTTCTGAAAAATGTCTGATTTAGCATCGTTTAAAGATCAACTAAAAAAGCGAACTAAAAAGTTCGCTCATGATTGTGTAAAGTTTTCTTTGGATCTACCCAAAGATCAACTTGGAAAGCACCTTAGTGGTCAATTGATCAGATGTTCAACTTCGGTTGCAGCCAATTATCGGGCATCTTGCATTGCACAAACGGTTCCAGTACTGATTAGCAAAATGAGTATTGCAATTGAAGAGGCCGATGAAAGTGAATTCTGGATTGAATTTGCTCTGGATGAAGGCTTGAATTCAGACTCGAATGGTTCGGCTTTAATGATTGAGGCTCATGAGATCGCATCAATTTTAATAAAATCAAGAATGACATTATAAAATAACTCGCACAAATAAAATGTTGCCACTATTCATTCAAGATTCTAATATTCTAACATTCTAACATTCTAATATTCTAAAAATGGCTTACGATAAATTTACAACCCTAACATCTCCGGCAGTTCCGCTGCCCATCGAAAATGTTGATACCGACCAGATTATTCCGGCACGTTTCCTGAAAGCCGTTGAACGCAAAGGTTTTGGCGATAACCTTTTCCGCGACTGGCGATACGATAAAAGCAACCAGCCGATTGCCGATTTTCCGCTGAATCAGGCCAAATATTCAGGCAAAATACTGGTTGGAGGTAAAAACTTCGGAAGTGGCTCGAGCCGTGAACATGCTGCGTGGGCAATTTACGATTATGGTTTCCGCGTGGTGGTTTCCAGTTTCTTTGCCGACATTTTTCAGGGAAACGCTTTGAACAATGGCATACTTCCGGTGGTTGTATCTCCTGAGTTTCTGGAAAAAATATTTATGGCAATCGAAGCCGATCAGAATACTTTATTTGAGGTTGATCTTGAGAACCAGAAATTTACGATCTGTGGAACAGGCGAATCGGTTGGTTTTTCGATCAATCCTTACAAAAAACATTGTTTGACAAACGGACTCGACGACATTGATTATCTGATCAGCATGAAAGAAGAAATCGCTGCGTTTGAAAAATAACAGCCTCCCCCAAACCCCCTCCACAAGAGGGGGCTTAGAGAGATGCTGTTCGAAAGAATGACTTCATTTTGCATTTTGCCTTTTTAGCCCCTCCCTGTGGAGGGGTTGGGGAGGCTGATAAATTAATTATTATGACAGGAAAATTAGTTGAAGTTAAAGATCAGTTAATCAGCATCATGGATACGACACTTCGAGATGGGGAACAAACCTCAGGAGTGTCGTTTACAGATATGGAAAAGCTGAGTGTCTCCCGGATTTTGCTTGAAGACGTAAAAGTTGACCGGATCGAAATTGCATCAGCCCGCGTTTCTGACGGCGAATTCCTTGCGGCTAAGCGGGTGATGGAATGGGCAAAAGAAAAAGGCCATCTGTCGAAGGTTGAAATTTTAGGCTTTGTGGACGGAAAAATTTCACTCGACTGGATTAATTCCGCCGGAGGAAAAGCGCTCAATTTGCTCTGCAAAGGTTCGTATAAACATGTTACCCAGCAATTGAGGAAAACTCCGGAACAACATATTGAAGACATAAAGAAGACGGTAAATTACGCCGAAGAATTGGGGATCAAAGTCAATGTTTACCTGGAAGACTGGTCGAACGGAATGCGTAATTCGAAAGATTACGTTCATTTTATGGTTTCCGAAATGCTGAAACTCAATATTGACCGAATCATGTTACCTGATACGCTTGGTATTCTTGATCCGGACGAAACGTATGAGTTTTGTCGCGAAATGATCGAAACTTATCCCGAAGCACGCTTTGATTTTCATGCACATAACGATTATGATTTGGCCTGTGCCAATGTTTTTCATGCCATCAAAGCTGGAATCCGCACCGTACATACAACCGTAAACGGATTGGGTGAACGGGCAGGTAATGCTCCGCTTTCGAGTGTGATTGCAACTGTAAAAGACCACCTGAAAATGGAAACGCGGGTGAATGAAAGCATGCTGAATAAGGTTTCGAAGCTGGTCGAATCTTTCTCCGGAATCCGCATCCCAACCAATAAACCACTAATCGGTGAATTCGTGTTTACACAATGCAGTGGAATCCATGCCGATGGCGACAGCAAAAATAATTTATATTTCAACGATTTGCTTCCTGAACGTTTTGGACGGACCCGCGTTTATGCACTTGGAAAAACCTCAGGAAAGGCCAATATCAAAAATAACCTGGAAGAACTGGGCATTGAACTCGATCCGGCTTCACTTAAAATGGTCACCGACCGGATTATTGAGCTTGGTGATCGGAAAGAAACGGTGACTATTCAGGATTTGCCCTATATTGTGGCCGACGTGCTCAATTATGAAGATAGCGAATCGGCTATTAGTCTGGTGAATTATTCGTTATCAAGCGCCATGGGACTTAAACCTACTGCCACTGTCAGTATTCTGATCAAAGGTGAAAAATATGAAGCAACTGCCGCCGGTGACGGAATGTACGATGCTTTTATGAATGCCGTTCAATCAGTTTATAAAGAAATGAACAAGCCTTTCCCAAAGCTTTTGGATTATTCTGTAACTATCCCTCCTGGTGGTCAAACCGATGCTTTAGTCGAGACCATGATAACCTGGGAATTGGGACGCGAATTCAAAACCCGCGGACTCGATTCAGACCAGACTGCCGCAGCCATCAAAGCCACCATGCGTATGCTGAATTTGATAGAGAAGTGATAGTTCCGTGTTTCGGGGTGCGTGTTACGGGTTTTCGGTTGTCCATGTTTCGGAAGCGAAGGTTTTGGAAATTGAATATTGGATATTTAGTATTGAATATTTGTTTCAAAACCCTGCAGGGTTTAATTTGAATAACCGCGGATGAAATCCGTGGCAAGAAATAGCTAAGAGCACAAGGCGCATCCAGAGAATTGGTTTGAAAAGTAAACGCTGTATGCGCCGCATGGAGAAGCTTATAGCAAAATAGAGATAAATTTTCAGACAAAAAAACCAAAATATGAAGTTAAAATTAGCCATTCTTCCCGGCGACGGGATCGGGCCTGAAATCATCGAACAGGCCATGAAAGTTGTTAAGGCTGTTGCCGTCAAATTTAATCACGAACTCGCATATGAATATGCGTTAACTGGCGCTTGTGCCATTGATGCGGTGGGCCTGCCTTATCCTGATTCCACTCACGAATTGTGTATGAAGGCTGATGCAGTTCTGTTTGGCGCCATTGGCGACCCGAAATACGACAACAATCCGAAAGCAACGGTTCGTCCGGAGCAAGGTTTGCTGCTGATGCGCAAAAAACTCGGTTTATATGCCAACATTCGCCCCGTAGTTACTTTCCCATCGTTGCTGCACAAATCACCGTTGCGCCGCGAACTGATTGAAGGCGCAGATTTTGTGGCCATCCGCGAACTGACCGGCGGTATTTATTTCGGCGAAAAGGGCCGTCTCGACAACGGAAACACGGCTTTCGACACTTGTACTTATACACGTGCCGAAGTGGAACGGATACTGAAACTGGCTTACGAATATGCCATGAAACGGCGCAAAAAACTGACTGTTGTTGACAAAGCCAATGTGTTGGAAAGTTCGCGTTTGTGGAGAGAAATTGCTCAGGAAATGGCTCCGGCTTATCCTGAAGTAACTACCGAATACATGTTTGTTGACAATGCCGCGATGCAGATTATCCAGTGGCCGAAAAACTTCGATGTGATGGTTACCGAAAACATGTTCGGCGATATCCTGACAGACGAAGCCAGCGTAATTACCGGATCACTCGGATTATCTCCATCGGCTTCCATTGGCATTCACACTTCGGTATTCGAGCCTATCCACGGTTCGTATCCGCAGGCTGCCGGTAAAAACATTGCCAACCCGGTTGCCACCATTTTGTCGGCTGCCATGATGTTCGAATACGCATTCAATCTTCAGGCTGAAGGTGCCATCATCCGCAAAGCTGTTGATGCTTCGCTTGATGCCAAAGTGGTAACGGTTGACATTGCAGTTGATAAGCCGTATTCAACTTCCGAAGTAGGCGACTGGATTGCAGAGTGGATTGCTAGAAACTAACAGCCCCCTAAATCCCCCGAAGGGGGACTTGGCGCCTCGAATTATTCGAATTATTCGCTCCTAAATATTGATTTTTCAGAACCTCTTCTGCCCAAACTCCTTTCCTATTCGGGGAAGGGTTGGGGATGGGGCTAAAATACAGAAAAGTTCTTTGCACAGGCAGGGAGCTTTTTTTTATGGCTGATCCTATGACTGAAGTTTCATCGGATCAGCAAATAATTTGGGAAATGCCTTACACTGTACCAACAACTCATTGTTTTTGTTTACACTCAAACGATCGGCAACGGGGTGACGAAGTCCGGGCATGTTTTTAACTTTTCACGCCAATTCGATCATGGTAATTTCAGGCAAAATACCCAGCCTGCCCTGGTAGCCTATAAAACCGAATCCACGATTGACATACAGGTACTGGTTTTGCTCCTGATACAAACCTGCCCACTGTTTATAAAGGTATTGGACCGGGCTCCATTTAAAGCCAGGGATATCAATCCCAAATTGCATTCCATGGGTATGGCCACTCAAGGTAAGTGTAATATCCTGATAGTCTTTGCGAACTTGGGCATCCCAATGCGAAGGGTCGTGGCTCAGGAGTATTTTCACTGATATATTTGAATTTTCCAATCCCGCCATCGCCTTTTCCATATCTCCATATTTAGTAAAACCTCTTGCTCCCCAATTTTCTATACCGATCAGAGCCAGTTTTTGGTTATTTCGTTCCAGGATCACATGCTCATTCATCAGCAAACGCCAACCTAATGCTTCATGATGTTGTTTGAGCTGCTCCAGATTTTGTTTCTTGGCTTCGTCTGATGGCCACGTAACGTAATCGCCATAATCGTGGTTCCCCAAAACGGAGTATATGCCCAAAGGCGCATTCATCGCTTTAAAGATATCCATATATGGAACAATTTCTTCGGCCTTATTATTCACCAGGTCTCCGGTAAATATAATCAGGTCCGGTTTTTCGTTCATAACGGAAGCAACACCTTCCGATACCGCTTTTGGATCATCAAAACTGCCCGAATGAATATCAGAAATCTGTGCAATTTTCAGCCCTTTAAATTCCTCTGGCAAATTTTTCAGCAGAACACGTATATGCCTGATTTTGTATCGGTAGCGGTTTATCATTCCATAGGTCAGACCTGTAGTAAGTAAAGCTCCGAGAAATAAAGCTGTTTGAGAGATAAAGGCAAACCGGCTGATAAAACGCGATCCTTCCGGCGGACTGCCAACAGGATGATGTTTAAACGAAAAGAAAAAGCTGAAGATATTGGGAATGACCATGATCATATCGGTCAGTAGCAGAAAGGCAGCAATCAGTACTTTCCCCAGAAAAACTCCGATTAAAAAGTTAATTGTATATTTTATTGTGAGCGAAGGCCATGCAGTCCTAAACCAATGGGGCATGGCATAAAAACTCCACAATACGGCAAGGGACAAACCGCCGTAAAGAATATACATTCCCAACTGAAACCCACCGCTTGTATTCCGAAGAACCGACCTGAGGGCCACAAATGAATAATATTCCACGGCCAGAATAAAAATGCCAAAAATCAAAAATTGCTTGCTCATTATGTTATTGTTTTCATGCTGTTTCCAAACGAATTCCCCACCGACTGATCTTCAACTTTTGAAAAGATAAACGATCTGAAACGGAATTTCCCTTATTAACAAGCAAGGCAACAGGATAGTTGAAACTAATATGCAAAAGGCCTATCGTTTTGTTAAAGTCAATTGATTGACACCTATACATAGCTGCTAAAAATAAATATAGAGTACAGAGCAAAAAAATGACGGCTTTTTGAGCCGTCATTCTGGAATATTTTCCCTACTTCTCCATCGGCTTTTCGTTGAAGCTGACCATCCAGCTAATACCAAACTGGTCGGTAAACATGCCAAAATAATCGCCCCAAAAGGTATTGGACATAGGCATGGTTACCTTGCCACCGGCTGAAAGGCCATTGAACAACCGGTCAGCTGATTCTTTCGAGTCGGTATTGATGGAGAGGGAGAAGTTATTTCCTTGCGCGAAGCCCGATGTCCATTCTCCTCCGGTGTCGCTGCCCATTAACATGGTTTCCTGACTAATGGGTAATGAAATGTGCATAATTTTTTCAGCGTCTTCGGACGCAACAGGTTTGCCCCCGTCAGTGGGCATGTCCTTGTAATAGCCCACATAGGGAAATTCTCCGCCAAATACAGATTTGTAAAAGTTGAAGGCCTCCAAACAGTTACCGTTGAAGGTGAGATAAACATTAACTGTTGTCATAGTTGTAATTTTAAATGTTAATAATTTTGAGTTTGGTAGAAAGCTTAACAGGTTTTGATCCTTTTTGTTTTTCCGGATCAAATAAAATTTGGGCAGTTTTTTCCGGGTTATTTAATACTGATCCGATAATTTCGGATCATCGAATCAGTTAAATCCAATTACAGGATACCAAAGGATACAAAACCTGACTGAAATTTGTTACTTTATCCCGAAATTTAGAAAATACTATACAATGAGCAATCAATCATTATTTGCCAACTATCCGGATCGGAAGGCTTTGATGCAAGAAATGAAAAGCAGAGGCGGACAAAAAGCGCTACTGGTAAACGGTCATTTTCATACGCCGTTCTCTTTCAGCGCGTTCACCGAAATTGAGCAACCGTTTAAACTGGCCGAAGCCGAAGGCGTTCAGGTACTCGGGATCAACGATTTTTACACTGCCGACGGTTTTACCGAATTTGCTGAACTGGCTGCAAAGTATAAAATATTTCCGCTGTTTAACATCGAATTCATGTCGTTGCAAAAAGATCTTCAGGAAGCCAATGTCCGGGTGAACGATCCGGCCAATCCGGGCCGTACTTACTTGAGCGGAAAAGGTTTGACATGTCCGCTTATTCTGGGTGGCGAACAGTTGAGATTACTGGAGCAGGTTCAGCACGAAAGCAACGTCCAGACTGCCGAAATGGTGAAGAAGCTGAATGATTTGCTGACCGAATTGAATGCGGGATTCAGCTTTGATTTTGATGAGATGAAAGCCAAATATGCTAAAAATATGTTGAGGGAAAGGCATATTGCCAAAGCGCTTCGGGTGGTTATCGCCGAAAAATTTAGTTCTCCTGAAGATAAGAAGGCGTTCTATACACAGATTTTCTCGGGGAAAGAATTGAAATCAAAACTGACTGATATAGCCGGATTGGAGAATGAAATTCGTGGCAATTTGCTGAAATCCGGAGGACGCGCTTTTGTTCCTGAAGATTCAAAGGCATTTTTAAGCCTCGAACAGGTAAAAGACATCATCATTACAGCCGGAGGAATTCCTTGTTATCCGGTACTGCTCGACGATTCAAAAGGGAACTTTACTGATTATGAATGCAATTTTGTGAAGCTTTATGAAACCCTTGTCAGCAAAGGAATTTACAGCATCGAACTGATTCCCGGACGTAATACGTTTGCAGTTTTGAAAGACTTCGTGGCATTCTTCCGCTCGAAAAATTTCCTGATCACTTTTGGTACCGAACACAATACTCCTCTGCTCGATCCGATCAAAGTTTCGTGCAGTGGTGGTGTTGATCTTGACGAAGATTTGGAACAAATCGGATTTGAGGGAGCATGCATCATTGCTGCCCACCAGTACCTCATTGCCAAAGGTGAACAAGGTTATCTGAATGCTGACGGCGATGCCAAAACAAAGGAATACAACTCGTTTGTCGAATTGGGTCAGGCGGTAATTAATTATTTTATTAATTAGGAAGGTAAAGACGTAACATGTAGAGACGTAACATGTAGAGACGTAACATGTTACGTCTCTACAAAAAATAAAATATCATGAAAAAAGAAATTCAGGAATTAATCGAAATATCCCGCTACTACGGAAAGAAGAAAGATTTTGTCATTGCAGGTGGTGGCAACACCTCGTACAAAGATGAAACCCACATTTACATCAAAGCCAGCGGACATAGTCTGGCAACCATTGACGAGGAAGGTTTTGCACAGCTCGACCGAAAAGGATTACAGCTTATAGCTCAGAAAACCTATTCCGAAGATGTACTGGAACGCGAAAATCAGATCAAATACGATTTGATGGATGCCCGTGTTCACCCCGTAAAAGGTCAGCGCCCTTCAGTAGAAACATCCCTGCACGATTTGATGGCCTTACGCTTTGTTGTGCATACCCATAGCACCAAAGTAAACGGACTGATGTGTGGCAAAGATGCCGAAAAGCGGACTGCCAAACTGTTTGGCGATGAGGTTGTATTTGTCCCTTATGTTGATCCGGGATACATGTTGTACAAGGAAGTGGAAACCCGAATCAAAGTATATCGCAGTCGGGTAGGAGCTGAGCCCAAAATCATCCTGTTGCAGAACCATGGCATTTTTGTTGGCGCCGACTCCACTGCCGAAATTCGGAAAATTTACGCCAAAGTAATTGACAAACTCGACGAAGCTATCGGCGAAATTAGGCCCTTGTTAAGCCTTCCGGTTGATCCGGTAGCCGCGAAAATTGTTCCGGCCATCCGCATGATACTATCCGAAAATGGTTTGAAAACTTTGAAAGTCATTAATAACACCTACTACAAACGTTTCCTTTCTTCTGAAGCTGAATACCAGAAAATAGCTTTGCCATTTATTCCTGATGGTATCGTGTACTGCAACTCGTCGTTCATTTACGCTGAATATTCGGGAGATGTGGATGCTTTGCTGAATGAACTTTCCGAAAAAATAAAAACCTACACCGAAACGCAACCGAAAACTCCAAAGATCATTTGCATCAAAGGAATTGGGTGCATCGTGGCGAGCGACAATGCTCAAGGCGCAGCAACTCTGGAAGATGTCATGATGGACACTTGCCTTGTAAGCCTCTACTCCGAAAAATTTGGCGGACAAAATCCGATGACACCGGAGCAGGTTCAGTTTATTGATACCTGGGAAGTGGAACAATACCGCAGTTCTATTGCACTGGGAGTTACAGCCGGACGGGTTGACCGCAAAATTGCGATTGTAACCGGAGGCGCTCAGGGTTTTGGCGCCGGAATCGTCGAAAACCTGATGGCAAACGGCGCCAACGTGATAATTGCCGACCTGAACGAAGAAAAAGGAAAAGAACTTGCAGGGTCGCTCAATACCGGCATGGACAAAAACAAAGCTTATTTTGTAAAAACCGATGTCTCGGATGCAGCTTCGGTTGAAAACCTGGTTCTTCAAACCGTTTGCGAGTTTGGCGGACTGGATATTTTTATCAGCAATGCCGGTATTTTGCATGCAGGTGGATTGGATGAAATGACACCGGAAACCTTCGAATTAATGACCAAAGTGAACTATTCAGCTTATTTTCTGTGTGCCAAATATGCATCGGCAGTGATGAAACTTCAGAACAAATTTAAACCTGATCATTTTACCGATATCATTCAAATTAATTCCAAATCGGGATTGAAAGGTAGTAACCGCAACTTTGCTTACGCCGGAGGTAAATTCGGCGGAATCGGGCTTACCCAATCGTTTGCTCTGGAGTTGATGCCAGCCAAAATCAAGGTCAACTCGATTTGTCCGGGCAATTTCTTTGATGGTCCGCTGTGGTCCGATCCTGAAACCGGTTTGTTTGTTCAGTATTTGCATGCCGGTAAAGTTCCTGGTGCCAAAACCATAGACGATGTGAAACGTTTTTATGAAGCACAAGTTCCGGCAGGTCGTGGTTGTACACCGCTCGATGTGATGAGGGCGGTATATTACATCATCGAACAGGAATACGAGACAGGACAGGCAGTGCCGGTAACCGGAGGGCAGAATATGCTGAATTAAACTGGCGGCTGGCTTTTGGCAACTAGCCACTGGCAAAAAGCAGAACGATTTATAGCATTTATGGAAAAATAATCGTTACTGGCTACTAGCAACTTGCGACTGGCAAAACAAAAAACCAGTAGCAAGTTGCCAACAGCTAGTAACAAAATAATATGCTTATGTCTTACAAGAATCTTGAAATCTGGCAACTGGCAAGAGAAATTGCCATCGAAGTACATGAGGTGACATTGAATGATTTGCCTTCGTTTGAAATGTACGAAACTGGTGGACAAATACGCAGATCATCAAAAAGTACACGTTCTACTATCGTCGAAGGTTATGGACGAAGAATTTATCAGGCTGAGTATTTTAAGTTTCTGACTTATGCCATTGCTTCGAACGATGAGACAACTGATCATCTGGAAAGCCTATGGGATACAGGTTCTCTTAAGAATAAAGAAAAGTTTGAATCCATTCATTCCAAATGTGAAACTTTAGGAAAGAAACTGAATAACTTTTTGAAGCGTTTTGAGAGAAAATAGCTTCTGGCTTCTGGCAGCTAGCTTCTGGCAAAAAGGCTACCTGTCAGTTTATCAGATACTCTGGCTCGACAGCATTTTGGGGGTTACCAGTCGCAAGAAGCTAGCCGCCAACGGCATTTGTCCGGTTTTTGCCAGCCGCCAGCAGCAAATTGCCAGCCGCACTAAATTGAAACTATAACATCACATAAGAAGAAAATGAAAACAAAAGCTGTTCGCCTATACGGAAAAGAAGATTTGAGATTGGAGGAGTTTGAACTTCCGGCAATCAAAGACGATGAAATTCTGGCAAAAGTGGTGTCCGATAGTATTTGCATGTCATCATACAAGGCAGCCAAACAAGCTACCGACCACAAGCGCATACCTCCGAATATTGCCGAAAATCCGATCATCATTGGTCACGAGTTTAGTGGTATATTGGTTGAAATTGGCGAAAACTGGAAACACAAATTCAAAGCCGGACAAAAATTCTCGATTCAGCCGGCCATTTATTACGAAGACGGTCCGGTAGGAGTGCTGAGCGCCCCGGGTTATTCGTATCAGTACATCGGGGGAGATGCGACTTATGTGATTATCCCGAAAGATGTGCTGGTTCAGGATTGTTTGCTCGTTTACGACGGTCCGGGTTTTTATCCTGCTTCACTGGCCGAGCCGCTGTCGTGCGTGATTGGCGCCATGCATGCCAATTTCCACACCACTCCGGGTTCATACACCCACAACATGGAAATAGTAGCTGGTGGTAAATTGGCGATTCTCGCAGGCGTTGGTCCTATGGGACTGGCAGCCATCAATTATGTGATCCATCGCGCCGACCGCAAACCAAAACTTTGTGTGGTTACCGATATCGATCAAATCCGCTTGGATCGGGCCGCTTCGGTTTATACCGTTTCAGAAGCCGCGGAACGTGGCATCGAACTGATTTACCTGAATACAAGAATTGATAATCCGGTGGAAGAACTTCGCCGAATTTCAGGAGGCACCGGTTATGATGATGTTTTTGTATTTGCTGCGGTTGCCCCGGTTATTGAACAGGGCGATGCAATCCTTGGGTTCGATGGCTGTCTGAATTTCTTCGCAGGACCATCAGATCCGAATCTTCAGGCTAAAATGAATTTCTACAATGTGCATTATGCCTACACGCATATCGTTGGAACTTCAGGAGGAAACACCGACGACATGAAAGAAGCTCTGGAAGTGATGACTGCCGGTCTTGATCCTGCTGGATTGGTCACCCACATTGGCGGACTGAATGCCGTGATTGAAACCACACTTCACCTTCCGCAGATTCCGGGCGGGAAGAAGCTGATTTACACGCATCTGGAAATGTCTTTGACTGCCATTGCCGATTTTGCTGAAAAGGGCAAGGCAGAACCTCTTTTCACCAAACTGGCCGAAATCTGCGACCGTCATCAGGGATTGTGGTCGGTTGAAGCTGAAGAATATTTGCTGGCGAATTAAGAAAAATGTTTGGTGTCTGTTTTAAAACGTACCGAAAATAGAATGCCTGGCTGAGTTAAACCAGATGGTTGAATAGATGTGAAATCCTTCACGATTAGTGACTAACTTTCGTTCCATGTTTAGAACTGGCTCTCCGACTGGCAGATTCAAAAGTTCACTGATAAGTAGGTCTGCCTTAATGGCTTTCAGTTTTTGTTCTCCACCCTTGATTTCAATCTGGTATTGTGTTCTCAGTGTTTCAAACAATGATTTATTTTCGAACGACCGAACCGAAAACCGGGGCAGATTGATATTCGGGATATGGTTAATGTCGTAAAATACAGGTTGTTCATCAACCAGACGAAGGCGTTCCATGTAAATACAGCCCGATTCACGTTCAATCTGTGAAAGCTCAAATGGGAAAATTTCAGGCCAGGGTTTAATCTGAGGTTTTTGCAAGATCTGGGTTTGTAAATACTGATTCCCGATGGCTGATGCTGTGCCTGAAATACTTAAAATGCCAATATCCTGAGGAGGTTTACGTACGATACTTCCTTTCCCTTGTTTTTTTGAGATAAAACCATCCTTCACCAATGCTTCCAAAGCCTGACGGACAGTGGGCCGGGTGATGTTGTGCACGGCGCAAAGTTCATTTTCGGACGGAAGCAAACTACCTTCCTCGTAAACTCCTGAAAGAATGTGCTTCCGGAGAATTTCGTAGATTTTTTTATGCTGCGGCACTTTGTTATCTTCAGCCATAACGGTATGAATTTGAATCAAAAGTAAAAAATAAAAATCATTTTTCAAATTTAACTTGTAAATACAAGTTAAAAAATATAGTTTTGATGCCTGAAACTACTTCTGACTGATAACTTAGGTTTAAGCTAGTTTTTGTGTCAGTAGTTTTGGAGTTGTGTTTACAAGTTTACAAAAGTTGTTAAAACAAATCAGATATGGCAATTCCGGTAATCATGCCTCGTCAGGGGCAATCAGTTGAGACCTGTATTTTAGGTGAATGGGTTAAGAAAAAGGGTGACACTGTGAAGGTAGGCGACATCCTTTTTTCGTATGAAACAGATAAGGCGTCGTTCGAAGAAGATGCCAAAGCGGATGGTATTTTGCTCGATGTATTTTTTGCTGAAGGCGAAGAAGTTCCGGTATTGGTGAATGTTGCCGTAATCGGTGCTGCCGGTGAATCGGTCGAAGAATTTCGTCCTGGCGGGCAAGCTGCTGCTCCTGTAGCCGAAACTGTTGCTACACCTGAAGTAGTTGCCGAAAAGACTGTTACTTCAGAATTAAAAACAGTTGCTGAACCATCAGGAAAAGTAAAAATTTCGCCTCGTGCCAAAAACCTGGCTGAAAAGTCTGGTGTTGCATATCAGCTATTACAGGGTTCTGGTCCTGAAGGTCGGATTATTGAGCGCGACATTGAAGCCGCCGTTCAGACATTGCCAAAACTCACCCCATTGGCTCAGGTAAAAGCTGCTGCTGAAGGCTTAAAATCCGGAGAAACTGTTACTGGATTGGGCGGCAAAGCGGTTGCGAAAGATTTGATATCGTCCTATCAGATTTTCAGTGAAGATTTTGAAGTGAAAAAACTCACCAACATGCGGAAACTGATTGCCAAAGCCATGCACACTTCGTTGCAAAATTCGGCTCAGTTAACTCACCACATGAGCGCTGATGCCCGCACCATCATGGCATTGCGCAAAAAATATAAAAAAGCACTCGATGCCGGACAAATCTCGCAGAACATCACCATTAACGATTTGGTTTGTTTCGCGGTTATCAAAGCCTTGAAAAAATATCCTCAGGTAAATACCCATTTCATTGGCGACAGCATGCGCTGGTTCAAGAAGGTACACCTTGGATTAGCCGTTGACACTGATCGCGGATTAATGGTTCCAGCCATTAAAAATGCCGATGATCTCTCGCTCGAAGGTCTTTCCGGACAAATGCAGGCCATCGCCGGACAATGCCGCAAAGGCAATGTGAGTCCGGAGTTATTGGCTCCTGAAGCTGCTACCTTCACCATTTCAAACCTTGGAAACTACGGAGTAGAAATGTTTACTCCGGTCATCAATATTCCGCAAACAGCCATTCTGGGTGTTTGTACCATCATTCCACGCCCAAAAGATCTAGGCGATGGCGTTTACGGCTTCGTTCCGATGATGGGCTTGTCGTTAACCTACGATCATCAGGCATTGGACGGCGGCGAAGCAACGCTGTTTCTGAGAGAGATTAAGGAACAAATAGAAAATATAGCCCCCTTCTAATTCCCCCGGAGGGGGAAGGTTTGGTCAAGGGGTCGCGATTGTTTTCGCCCTGAAAGGGCAGTATATCAATAGCACCGGGTTTCAACCCGGGAGAAAGAAAGTGGAGCAAAATCGTCCGCGAGGTAACATTGAAAAAAAAGATATTCTGATCTCGGACGAAACGGAACAAACGATATTAAATAGACACAATAAAATAACCAATATTGAATAACCAATGTCCAATATCCAAATTTCATCCGAATCCGGGAGTGCAAAAGCCTCCCCTTCGGGGAGGTTTGGAGGGGCTTATATGAGAGTCTTATGAAAATATACGATTTAGCAATTATAGGCGGAGGCCCTGCGGGTTATGTTGCCGCTGAACGTGCCGGAGCCAAAGGCCTGAGCGTGTTGATTTTCGATATGCGTTCGCTTGGCGGTGTTTGCCTCAACGAAGGTTGCATACCGACAAAAACGCTTCTGAATTCGGCCAAAGTGCTCGAATATGCCCAGGAAGCCGGCAAATACGGAATCAATGTCGAAAACATTTCCGTTGATTTTAAAAAGATCATGCTTCGCAAAGACAAGGTAGTTCGCAAACTGGTGGCCGGAATCGGCGCCAAAATGAAACATGCCAAGGCCGACGTGGTAATGGCCAAAGCAACCATCAAAGAAAAACGTGGTGAGGTGATTACCATCGAAGCCGATGGTCAGGAATACCAGGCCAACCGGTTGTTGGTTTGCTCCGGATCGGAAGCTGCCGTTCCACCCATTCCGGGACTGGACGCCTCTCAAATCCTAACCAATCGCGAAATTCTTCAGTTGAAAGAAAAACCTGAAAGCCTCGTTATTATAGGTGGTGGCGTGATTGGAACCGAATTTGCCGATTTCTTCAACGCGATGGGAACCAAAGTAACAGTTATCGAAATGCTTCCGGAGATTTTAACCGGAGTTGATGAAGAAATTGCTGCATTCGTTCGTAAAGAGTTTGTAAAAAAAGGAATTGAATTTCAACTGAATGCCCGGGTAACCAAACTGAACGGAAAAGAAGTGGTGTTCGAAAAAGACGGTCTGGAATTTAAAATGACAGGCGAACAGGTACTACTTTCAGTCGGCCGTAAAGCCAATGTTGCCGGAATCGGTCTTGAAAACATCGGAGTCGAATTTACTCCGCGTGGTGTGAAAATCGATCAAAATTGTCGCACCAATATTCCGAATGTATATGCTGCCGGCGACATCACCGGATTCTCGTTGCTAGCTCACACGGCCAGTCGCGAAGGCGAAGTGGCGGTGAACCACATGTTGGGGCGCAAAGATGTGATGCGCTACGATGCTATTCCGGGCGTGGTTTATACTCATCCGGAAATTGCAGGAGTTGGACTTACCGAAACCGCTGCTAAAGAAAAAGGCATCCAAGTGGTAGTAAAACAATTGCCAATGGCTTATGCCGGTCGGTTTGTTGCTGAAAACGAAGGCAAAGATGGATTCTGCAAAGTGATTGTTGGTGAAAAATACCGTGAAATTCTCGGAATTCACATGGTTGGCGGTGCTTGTTCCGAAATGATCTGGGGAGCCTGTGCCATCATCGAAGCGCAACTGCGCGTTCAGGATGTGGAAGAGATTGTTTTTCCGCACCCGACGGTGAGTGAGATTATCAGGGAAACCTGCTTCGCGTTGAATGTTTAAAGTTCAAGGTTTAAAGTTGAACCCCGCGCAAAGAAGGAGATTGTTGGGTTTTGAAGTCAGTATAAGGTTTTTGGGAGTTCAAAGTTTGATGTTCAATGTTTAAAGTTAAGCCCATGCAAGAAATGAGATTTTTACAATTAGTAAACGGATACTATTCTATCTTGACTTTTTGTCTCGAATTTAAGAATTAAGAGAGAATCTCCGCAACCAAAACTTTAAACTTAAGACCTTTATATTTAAACTGGAGGCTTCGCAACCGTAACTTTAAACATTAGACTTTAAACTTTGAACCCGTTATAAAAAGTAATAAAGACATCATTTTAGAGTCAATAATATAGAACTAAAAGTTATGGCAACAATCAGCAGATTTGAGGACATAAAGGCTTGGCAACAGGCAAGAGAACTTTGTAAACTGATTCATAGTTTTACTTTGAAATCAGCCTTTTCCAAAGATTTTCGTTTGGTTGGGCAGATAAAAGGCTCTTCCGGTTCAATAATGGATAATATCGCTGAAGGCTTTGAACGCAATGGGAATCGTGAATTTATCCAGTTTTTATCAATTGCAAAAGGCTCTTCCGGAGAAACACGCTCCCAATTATATCGGGCCCTTGATAATGAATACATTTCAAAGGAAGAATTTGATAAGGCATTCCTAATGGCTGAAGAATCGAGTAAACTTATAAGTGGTTTTATGGAATATCTGAATCAATCCGAAATCAAAGGATCAAAATTCAAGTGATATCGTTCGCACACCAAAACTTTAAACTTTAGACTTTGAACTTTAAACTCGCTCATCAAAGAGCAAATATTATTAACAACGAAAAACAATTTTAAAACAAAATACAATGCCCAAATCACAATTCATTGATCCGTCAGAAGTCAGGAAAGCTGGTGAGATTACCTTTCAGCCGATTCCTGTAAATCAGTACAACAAAACTGTTGAAGAAGAAAAAGCAAACTTCACCGACGAAGATTTGCTGCGTATTTACCGTGATATGGTGGTGATCCGTGAGTTTGAAACCATGCTCAACCTGATCAAAATCCGTGGCGATTACAACGGCATTGCCTATGATCATCCCGGTCCTGCACATTTGTCGATCGGACAGGAAGCTGCCGCAGTTGGTATGGCTTACACGCTCGGCGTTGAGGATTTCATCTTCGGATCGCACCGCTCGCACGGCGAAATTCTGGCCAAAGGTTTATCGGCCATCGCGAAATTAAGCGACGAACAACTGATGCAGGTGATGGAAAGTCATTTCGACGGAATCACCTTCGCCCCGGTTAAAAACGGACATACCGGAACCGTAAAGGAACTGGCCATTAAATTCATGATCTACGGAACGCTGGCTGAGATTTTTGCACGCGAAACCGGTTTCAACAAAGGATTGGGCGGTTCGATGCACGCGTTCTTTACGCCATTTGGTGTGTATCCAAACAATGCTATCGTAGGTGGTTCGGGCGATATTGCTGTAGGTGCAGCTCTCTTCAAAAAAGTAAACCGCAAACCGGGAATCGTGGTAGCCAACATTGGTGACGCTTCAATGGCTTGTGGACCAGTTTGGGAAGGTCTGGCTTTTGCGACCATGGATCAGTTCAACGAATTATGGGATGGCGACATGAAAGGCGGACTTCCGCTGATCATCAACATCATGAACAACCAGTACGGAATGGGCGGACAAACCTGCGGCGAGACGATGGGTTACAACATTGCTGCCCGCATCGGCGCCGGAGTGAATGCAGATCAGCTTCATGCCGAACGCGTTGACGGTTACAATCCGCTGGCTGTGATAGATGCCTATAAACGCAAACGCAAAATTCTGGACGAAAAACGCGGACCGGTTTTGCTCGATGTACTGACTTACCGTTACAGCGGACACTCGCCTTCGGATGCGTCATCGTACCGTTCAAAAGAAGAAGTGGAAGCATGGGAAGCTCAGGATTCGATTGCCTGGTTTGGCCGCGAACTGGTGAAAGCCGGAGTTGCTACCGAAGATTTGTTAGCCGGAATTAAAGGCGACACCATCAGCCTGATGGAATGGACCATGAAACTGGCGATTGACGACAAGGTTTCTCCACGCATGGACATGGATAAATACCCGAACCTGATTGGTGAAATGATGTTCTCGAACGAGTCGGTTGACAAAATGGAAGAAGGTACTCCGGATGTAAACCACCCGATGGCCGAGAATTCACGTGTTCAGCAATTAGCTAAAAAAGAACGTTTTGCTTTTGACGAAAACGGTAAAGCGCACTCCAAAATAAAAACGTATGCTTATCGCGACGGTATTTTCGAAGCCATCGTTGATCGCTTCTACAAAGATCCGACTTTGATAGCCTACGGTGAAGAAAACCGCGACTGGGGAGGTGCATTTGCTGTCTATCGCGGCCTGACTGAAGCTCTGCCTTACCACCGTTTGTTCAACTCGCCGATTTCGGAAGGTGCAATTGTGGGAACTGCCATTGGTTATGCCATGTGCGGTGGCCGTGTGATTCCTGAAATCATGTATTGCGATTTTCTGGGCCGATGCGGTGATCAGGTGTTTAACCAGCTTCCTAAATGGCAGGCGATGAGCGGAAACGTGATCAAAATGCCGGTGGTGTTGCGCGTTTCAGTAGGTTCGAAATATGGCGCTCAACATTCGCAGGACTGGACAGCTTTGACTGCCCAGATTCCCGGGCTGAAAGTCGTTTTTCCAGCCACCCCATACGACGCCAAAGGTTTGATGAATGCTGCGCTGCAGGGAACCGATCCGGTGATTTTCTTCGAAAGTCAACGCTTGTACGATATGGGCGAAATGTTCCACAAAGGTGGTGTTCCTGAAGGATATTACGAAATTGCCATCGGCGAGCCTGATATTAAACGCGAAGGAAAAGATGTGACTATCCTGACTATCGGCGCCACTTTGTACCGTGCAATGGAAGCTGCAACTATACTTCAGGACAAATACGGCATGTCGGCTGAAGTAATCGATGCCCGCAGTTTGAGTCCGTTTAACTACGAACTGGTGCTGGCTTCGGTGAAAAAGACCGGACGAATTGTGATATCTGGTGATGCTTCAACGCGCGGTTCATTCATGAAAGAAATGGCCCAGACCATCTCAGAACTTGCCTTCGACGATCTGGACGCTCCACCGGTAGTGGTTGGTTCGCGCAACTGGATCACCCCGGCTTATGAACTCGAAAACTCATTCTTCCCATGTGCCGAATGGATGATCGATGCCATCCACGAAAAAATTGTTCCGTTGAAAGGCCATGTGGTTAAAAACAACTTCACAAGCGCTGAGCAGATCAGAAGGAATAAGTTAGGAGTATAATCTAATGTTTAGTCCGGGTGCGACTTTAAGTCGCACACGGACTTCCAAAATAAAATAATCCCTTGTTGTCCGGAATGGATGGCGGGGGCTTTATGCGTTATAGAAGTGCTTCTACCGAATAAGATTTGTCCCGGACAAAAGACAGATATTTCTTCATTAATTTTACCGACCGTTGGTTCCTAACCGAACCAGAAACAAATTTTAAACAGTCTCTTGAAACTCGTACAGCAATTTGCTCCCTTTGGTAGCCCACCAAAAAATCGTCTGCATTTAATAAGTTATTTGAGTTTATCCTTAAAAATCTTTCTAAATTTTTGGAGTTTAGGTACAATTACAATCTGGCAATAACCTTGTGTTGAGTTGTTAGCAAAGTAATCCTGATGGTAGTTTTCGGCCCTGTAAAACTTTTCGAAAGCCGTGATTTCTGTAACTACCGGCTTGCCAAAAACATTTTCCTTATTGAGTTCGGCCTTGTATTTTTCTGCTTCTTCCTTTTGTTTCGGCGAATGGTAAAAAACAACCGAGCGGTATTGCGTTCCCACATCGGCGCCCTGACGGTTCAGCGTGGTAGGATCGTGTGTTTCCCAAAAAACCTCAAGCAATTCACGGAAACCAATCACTGAAGGATCGAAGTTAATCTGAATCACTTCTGCATGACCCGTTAAACCAGAGCAGACTTCCTTGTAGGTCGGATTCTTTAATTTACCCCCTGAATACCCTGATTCAACGGTTTCGACACCTTTCAGGCTTTTAAAAATAGCTTCGGTACACCAAAAACAGCCTCCCCCAAAGGTTGCAGTTTCAGTTTGTGCTGGACTTGAAATACTTGTCATTGCAGATAGAATTAATATGAAAAGAAACCGGCTCATGATTTTTACTTTTCACTTTAGAACAGATAGCTATGAAAAAAGTTGAAACCCAAATGATTCAGAATCCAAAGCCCAGATGAACACCCAGGCTTAAATGAATGTCTTCCGGATCAATTGCAAATTCGAATACCGGACCAAGGTGGAAATCTCCGATTTCAAAGTCGTAGGTGGTTTCAAAGTGTAAGGCGGGATTTACCCCTGGACTATTTTCCTCAAATGTCAAGCCTGGCGATACGCTGAAACTTAATTTTTCAATGGGCCTGTACATCACTTCAAGCCCGAAAGTGTTATGTTTATGCGTGTCGAAAATTCTTTCATAACCCAGGCCAAGTCCAAATTTTGAATGGGGCAGGTTACGCACAAAATGCAGATGCATTCCGGAGGCAAATCTTTTTTCTTTGAGCAAATATACCGGTGAGTATGCCAACCCAATTTCGTTCCGGTGATGGTCGTGGTGAGTTAAAATAAGATTGCTGTTTTCTGTGTTTTGAGCAAACACATTGAATGAAAACAGGATTGTCAAAAAAGTCAAAAGCAAAAACAAATTCAATTTCATTTTTTAAGGATTATTTATTTTCAGGAGTTCGATTTACAAGTATAGGGAACCGATTGGAGGTATGGGTTCAAAGGGGTTGCCAGACTTTCAATATATAAAGATAAAATAATCTAAGCGGGTGATTTTTCAAAACTGTAATCACGTTCAACTTTCGCGATTCTTGTTGTAAATTGCTGATACCACCATTCTTTTCCTTTCCTTCGGGCAACCTGATGTTCCAGGTTATCTCTCCATTTTTGTATAGATTCCAGGTCTGTCCAGTATGAAACAGTAATTCCAATTTGTTCTCTTGCCGACTCGACACCTAAAAATCCGGATTGATTTTTAGCTAATTCCATCATTTTATCTGCCATTTCAGCATATCCATGATCGCCATCGGTCCTTACCGATGTGAAGATTACAGCATAATAGGGTGGTTCCGGTGTTTTTGCAATCATATCTTGTTTTCTGTTTTGTTTTTGAAGAGATCAGAGTGGATTTGATGAGAAAATATCTGCTAATTCATTCAGGGTAATAGTGAAACCTTCTTTAAAGCCCATCTCAATAATTGTTTTTATTACTTATTTCTGGTTAGAAGATTATTTCTCATAAGGTCAGTTAAGCATTTGTCAGTAAAATACCCAGCTAAACAACTGACATTAAAATAAAGTTTAGCGATTAAAACCAAATATTGGGCTGAAGTTTTAAGTCATGAATAAGCTTGAAGCGCTTTGAGCACAATTTGAAAATCTGATTCAACAGGAAACTGGCCCGGATCATGTTTGAAAAAGAGCAACTTTCAAATGGGAAACCGAATTATAGTCAATGCCTGGCTCTGCATAAGCATTGAAGCAAACTCGTTAAGTTGCAAATGCGCAAATGGTTTATTTATAGGTATGTAAATTGTCCAAAGTGCCAGAGACTTCCAAACGAATAGACCAAAATCCCATTAACCCTATTCGGCAACGGGATTTTTTATATCTGGGATTTCGGCTATTCAGCTAAATGTTATCGGCTTTTGCTTTCAGCCCACCAAGAGAAGTTGTCCGAAATTATAATTTCATTTTTTTCAATGTGCAGGGTTGTCTTCATTGGAATCGTCCTGTATTGCAGATTGTATTTTTTTGCAAGTTGTCTTATTTCTGGAGTGTCGTCATAAGTTAACATGAACTTCCCTTGAAGTTGAGCAGTCAACTCAAATAATTTTTCGTGGTCAATGTCAAAGTAGGTGTAAAGTCTTTTACCAGCAATTGTATAAGGCGGGTCAATAAAGAAATAAGCATTTTGATTATTTAGATTTTGTTCTATTACTTCAAAAGCATCTCCACGGATAAAATCAATTTTATCTTTTACATGGCCAATTGCAAGTATCCTATCGCGCAAAGTTTTTGGATACCAACGTGAATTAATACCCTTTCCATTCTCGCCATTTTTAATCATTCCTGAACCTTTTGCAATTATGCCACCATGAAAGACTCTGTTCTTCAAAATAGTGCAAAATGCTATGTCTTGTAATTCTTTGTTTGGGTTTTCTAATTCAGTTTTTACGTTTACATATGTTAAGTTGTAAGAATAAATTTTCTCTGCAAGCCATTTGTTTTTACCATTTAAAATAGCTTCCCAAACTGCCGCAATTTCTTCATCCAATTCAACCATTGTAATATGGATTGCCAATTTTTCAAATGCTGTTGTCAAACTTACAATACCGCCACCAGCAAAAGGTTCAATTAATTCTTTTGCGGTTTTATTTTCTTGTTTCAACCACTGTCTAACTGTTGGAATAAGCCATGTTTTACCACCCGGATAACGGAATGGACTACGTTGCGGAACAGATGCAACATTGATAATAGAATGGGTCTTATTTTGTTCGCCCATGTCGAACATAGTCAGTTGGCTTGTCATTCTACAACTATGTTTTCAAGGTTATCAATATCAGAAAAACCTGCCCTTTTAGCGTCAAGTTTCTTCTGCAATATTTCCGTAAATTGGCTTAAAGAACCCGCTTCAAATTTCGCAATTTGTTCTAAGGCATTGGCAAATTTCGTATAAACTATTCTTTGAAGTTTGAGCGATAAAACTTTGGTTTGTTTATCTGGAACAAGATCATATAGAAAGAAGGCAAAGTCTGATTCGGATTTGTCAAATTCTGGAAGTGATGGCAATGTATTGTAGAAACTCGTCTGTAATGCAACAACTTGTTTTTTATTCCATTGTTTTAAAATTGAGCCTTTTGCAATAATTTGAGGAATGAGTCTTTTTCTTGATGATGAAAGATAATCAGGCTTCGGATATTTAAAAGCTTGATTCCAAATAAATTCGGATGATTGATTTTCTAAGTATGCAGTAAATGGCCCTGTCAAATTTCCTGAAATGTAAACTGCTTGAACCTCAAGTGAACCAAAATCCAAAACCCGACCTTTGTCATCATAAGAAACTAAAACATAGTCAATATTTCCGGCTGATTTGCCATGTTTGTCTTTTAGCCTTACTTCTCCAACATGTGTCCAAGTTGCTTTCCCTTCAAAAATAAAATTTGCTGCATCACTAACTATAGTCCAATCTTCCCGAAACCTTATTGGACAAATGATTACTTGTTTGCCTTTGTGGTTTAAACTGCAAACACCTAGTGGAAATTCAATACTGTTTTTAGTACAATTCGAAACAATGTTATTGTAAGGGCAAAGCTTGTTAACTCGATAACGTCTCGCTCTATCACTTTTATTATCAATAGGAAAACCAAAAATTTCCCCTAGTGGTTGTATCTCTTTTTTTTCTACACTCATTTGTCAAAAATAGTAAATATTAGTCGTCTTTCAGACCGAAAATGAACGAATTTTGAGTAGTGTATCAATGGACAATGCAATTGCCGCTAGTAACTATCACCAAATATATGGTACTTTTCTGAACTTTAACTTATACTAAACAGCTTTATTTTAATTCTTTAGGTTCAGGCTGGTTAGCGTTCATCTTATCTGTTGGACTGAGTATGTTTTCGCTGCTTTTGATGTATGGGTATAACTGTTTTCTTATCAAATTTCCTGAAATGCGGCCCTTTCAAATTCAAGTACTTCCAAATCCCTGATATTCTTTCCGTCAATCACAAACCTCACGGCAGTGCAAACCTGATGAATGCCTTTGTTTCCGGCGGCTCCGGGATTAATATGCAGTAACTGATATTTCGGATCGAAAATGACTTTCAGGATATGTGAGTGCCCACAAATAAAAAGTTGAGGCGCCTTTATTTTGAACTGATTTCGCACCCGGGTTTCGTAATGACCGGGATAACCTCCAATGTGTGTCATTAACACATCCACTTCTTCGCAAAGAAATCGTTGGTCAAGCTGAAACATCCGGCGCAGAACATGATCATCAATGTTTCCGTAAACGGCGCGAAATGGTTTGAATGCCGAAAGTTGGTCGGCGGTTTCTGCATTGCCAATATCTCCGGCGTGCCAGATTTCATCAACTGGTTCAAAAAACTTGAAAATCCGTGTACTCAATGTTCCGTGTGTATCCGATAATAAGCCAATTCGTTTCATTTCAGGAAGATTAACTTCAGCGTTAAAAATAGATTAATTTTGTACAAAATGAATCACTATGTAACGAGCATGTTCGTTAAACACAAACAAGGATGAATATCTCACATGCGAGTTCCATCCGGCAATTAAAAAACAAATAATATTCGGATGAAACAGGTAATAATTGTCAGGCATGCGAAATCAGTTCCCTATGGTTACGACGATGATTTTAACCGCGATCTGACTGGCAGGGGAATTGAAGATGCAAAAAAAATCAGTAAAAAGCTGTACAAATCAGGCATTGTTCCTGATTTGGTGATTGCCAGTCCGGCCACGCGAACGATGCACACAGCTACTATTTATTGTCAGAACCTCGGGATTGATGCCACATCAATTCGTCAGGAAGATGAATTATATGAAGGGCTTACCACGCATCAATTTGTTGAATTGCTTCATGAATTGCCCAAAGAGGTTCAAACGGTTTTTATTTTCGGGCATAATCCGGCCGTACATTCGCTGGTCTATAACCTGGTAAACGGTTTCCTTTCGGACATGCCAACCTGTGCAACTGTCGCCATAGACTTTGAAGTTGACAGATGGCAGGATGTTTCGGCTCGCAGAGGAAAGATTGCCTTTCAGATTACGCCAAAGTCGGTGTAAACCAAATAACCAATATTCAATAAATCCTATCCAAAATCAAAGCAACATTAAACTTTCCGGAAACAGATGCAAATTTTCTATACTCCCGATATTTCAGGAAATACTTACACGCTCGGCGAAACCGAATCGAAACATTGCATTAGGGTTTTACGGCTCGAAAAAGGTGATGAAATTACCCTGGTTAATGGACGGGGAGGTTTTTTTACTGCTGAAATTACCGATCCGAATCCAAAACGGTGTTCGGTCAATGTGGTTAAATCAGTGCAGGATTTTGGTCTTCGGAATTTTCAGGTTCATGTGGCCATTGCTCCAACTAAAAACATGGAACGGATAGAATGGTTTCTTGAAAAAGCTATTGAAATTGGTATTAACCGGGTAACACCATTGCTCTGCCAACATTCTGAAAGAAAGGAAATCAAACACGACCGGCTCGAAAAAGTGATGGTTTCAGCCATGAAGCAATCGTTGAAAGCTTATCTGCCACAACTCGATCAACTTACAAAATTCAATGATCTGATCAGGATGCCATTTGATGGCCAGAAGTTTATTGCCTATTGCGACGACCAACACCGAGATTTGCTGAAGAATTTGGTTGTCCCGAATCAGAATTACCTGATTCTGATAGGCCCTGAAGGGGATTTTTCTGCTGATGAAATTGAAATGGCAATCAAGGCCGGTTTTCAACCGGTTAGCCTGGGCGAAAGCCGTCTCCGTACCGAAACTGCAGGATTGGTGGCCTGCCACACTCTTAATTTATTGAACCAGTCGGGTTAGTTTGGCAATAAGAATTACTATTCGTTTTTATCATCCATTAAAAAAAACAGAATTATTTGCTTTCTGCTGGTAACGGTATGTTAAAAAGTGACTAATTGATACAGAAATTAAAATAAATTCTTTATATTTAATGATAATATACAAACCTATGCTTCGGAGTAGATTATTTCCCATCCTGATTTTATTGCTAGGCCTGGGCATAACTTTTATCATTTCATATTCTTCCCTTCAGGATATGAAAAAGCTTAAGTGGCAGGAATTTGAAAGTGATTGTCAGGAATTTGAAAATAAGATTCAAATTCAAATAAATTCAAATACCCAGGTTTTATACAGCAGTGCAGCTTTTATCCTGAGTTCTGACACCATTACAAGAGCGGAATGGCAGAAATTTCAAGACCTCAATAAATCACATACCGAACTTCCCGGAATTCAGGGAATCGGCTATTCAATTGTGATTCCCCCTAATCAACTTTCGCGGTTTGAGCAAAGGATTTGTGATGAAGGATTTCCAAAGTTCAAAGTATTTCCTGATGGGAAAAGAGATTACTACACTTCAGTATTATTTATAGAGCCATTTTCAGGCCGGAATTTGCGGGCATTGGGTTTTGACAGCTTTTCTGAACCGGTCCGTCAAAAAGCCATGGTTCTTTCAAGAGATAGCGACATGGCCGTGATTTCTGATAAACTGTATCTCATTCAGGAAACGGAAACCCGAAAATGGCCCGGCACGGTAATGTTTGCACCTGTATTCAGGAAAGGAGCGCCAAAACAAAGCTTGGAAGAAAGAAGATCAGCTATTACTGGATGGGTCTTTTGCCCTTTCCGTATGGATAATCTGATAAAAGGAATTCTTGGGGAATGGGATGTTCAACATATCCGGTTGAAAGTATTTGATGACAATTTACTGATTCCGGAGAAACTATTGTTTGATAGTGATTCTGTATTCAATATACAGCATAAAACCGCAGCAAAAGGAGAATTCAATTTACCTATGAATTTCAATAATAAAATCTGGACCTTACTATTCACTTATTATAATCGCGATAACTATTTGTTTTCAGCCCGGATTGCACGGATTTTTCTTGGAGGAACACTAATCAGTATATTACTGTTTATTTTAGCGATTTATTTTATCACTGCCCGCGCCAATGCGCTTCGTATTCAGGTGCTAAATGATGAATTAAAGAAAGTCAATGACAACAAAGACCGGTTTATTTCAGTGCTTGCCCATGATTTAAAAAGTCCATTTAATTCGATGCTGGGATTTTCGGAGCTTCTGTCCGAAAACTTCGATGAATTGGAAAAACATGAAATTGAAAGTTATATCGGGCTGATTCAATCCTCGGCTCAGGTTGCCTATAAGTTGCTTGAGGAGTTATTGCTTTGGGCAAGGGTTCAGACCGATCAATTTCCCTATAAACCCGAAAAAATTAATTTGATTGAATTGTTTAAAAGTCAGGTTGACGACCATGCCCTGATTGCAGAGAAAAAGAACATTTCTGTTTCTTACAATCCCACCAAAAATGTTTTCGTTTTTGCTGATGAATTAATGCTGAAAACCATATTGAGAAATCTATTGGTAAACGCCATTAAATTTACTCAGGTAGGTGGAACAGTTCGTATCAGCACTTCAAAAACGGAGAAGTGGATTACCATAACCGTAAGCGACAATGGAATCGGAATGTCGCCCGATGAAATATCTAATTTATTTGATGTTAGCCGTTTTCAATCAAAATCAGGAACAGCTAACGAAAAGGGAACCGGCTTAGGTTTGTTGCTGTGTAAGGATATGGTTTTGAAGCACGGTGGTAAAATATGGGTGGAAAGTACTCCCGGAAACGGAAGTAAATTCAGTTTTACGTTACCTGAAGCATAGTTAATTCTTTTAACTCTCTGTTTGCATTTCCTGTTTCCAAATCCTGATTTTTCGTTAACTTTCGGTTTTTACCGATTACTTAGCTATGCCAGTACGTTCAACTTTTAAATTCATCAGGAAAATCATTCCCGTTAGTTTGTTGTCATTGGGAATAATCTTCCTGATTGTTATTATCTTAAGCTTCACCACTTTGCCTTATTGGGGCTATTACTGGCTGGGGACTAGCCAGTCGGAGATTACCGGGAAACCTGATTATATTGTACTTTTAGGCGGCGGTGGTATGCCCAGCGAATCGAGCCTGATGCGGGCTTTTTTTGTTCATCGCGCCGCCATTGAGTCGCCCGAAAGCCGGATTGTAATTTCTATACCCGGAGACTCGACCGATTCACTCAGTACTGCCCGTATGGTAGCAGCGGAACTAATCCTTAAAGGTATCGATCCTGAGCGAATATTATTCGAGCAAACTGCAACCAACACCCGGTCGGAAGCCCTTCAGCTTCAGCATTTCAATAATGAGGTTTTGACTGACAAACCGATTTTGCTGGTTACTGCGCCCGAACATATGCGCCGGTCTGTCCTGGTTTTCAAAAAGGCTGGTTTTACGAGTGTTAACGCTCTTCCGACCTTCGAGAATGTTATTGAAGCCAATTTGTTTTTTGATGACGATCAACTGGGTGGCAAAAAAACAATTGTTCCCGATATTGGAAATCATACTTCAGTTCGTTACCAATTCTGGAACCACCTGAAATATGAAATCCTGATTGCAAGGGAAATGGCGGCACTCGCATACTACAAACTGAGAGGGTGGATATAGAGCGACAGGGCGAGTGGACGAAGATGAGAAGATGGGAAGATGAGAAGATGGGAAGATGAGAAGATGGGAAGATGGGAAGATGAGAAGATGGGAAGATGGGAAAGTGAGTGGTAAGATGGGAAGATGGGAAAGTGAGAGGTAAGAAAATTTTTGTTTTCGTTTATTATTTCAGTTGTGTTCAAGTCCTAAAATATTGATTCTCTTTTGCAGAAGGCGACTGTATTTTTCCTTCATTTCTTCCGATAAAAAACTAATTTCAATCAATTTAAGCCATGAAGGTAATTCAACCTGAATGGTTTTTAATATCTTTTCGATGACTTTGTCGGTTAAGTTACAGCGCTCCTTGCCAAAATAATTGACCAGGATTTCCCGGTTCAGATTGCGTTTTTTGCCATTCAATGATAAAGCAATTTCCTCCATATCACCTCTTAAAACGATTGAAGAATTGAGCAGATCGTATGCCGGTGACAGTTCAACTTTACCGTTATGAATGATTACCGAATAATTTTTGAGGTGCATATCTTCATTTCCTACCAGGTAATTGAAGAGTACCAGTTTAAAAAGTCTTGCCTTTTCAATGGCAGGAAAAGTGCAATAATCATCTATCAGTTTCACCAGTTTTTCCATTGAATAATTGTATTTGGTATCCCGGCTCATTCCTGCCAATTGTGCAAAATCTTCCACTGCAACTTTATCTTTTTGCCCCTTCCGGTCGAAACGCCTGATAAAATAGGTCAGCGAACGATCCTTTGAATAAATTAAGCCATGTAAGGGAATATCAATCCCGATGCTTTCAGCAAGTCTCATGGTTAGATCTTCGTTCTGAGGCAGTTCAGGAAAAATATGATGTTGGGGTTTCAAAATATATCGTCCGCCCTTATCCACAATTTCGAAAAGGCCATCTTTGATATTCAGAATAGCGCTAAGTTTGGGCTGAACTCCCTGGATTGACATTTTGGATGCTCTTTGCATTGCTTCAGCACGTAATTCTTCAGCGGTATAATTAAGCAAACCAAGTGATTTCAATGCCGGAGATAGAAGCTTCAGCCCTTTTTCGCTGTAAAGGCTTTCTGAACATTCATCGTATGTAATTGGACAGCGATTCATGGCATCATTTCTTTTACTGTTACATTTCCGACCAAATCATCGCCAACAGCCAGGATTTGCGAGAATAGATCATTCCGATCTATCTTCCCGAATTTTAACAAACCTTCTAATTGAAAACCTTCCGGAAGTAATCCATCAAAAAAGGGTGGAAATGAATTAAATTCATAAACCGGTTGGGAAAAAGGCATCGTAAGTGAAACGGGGGTTCCAATATAGCCTTTAATATATTCGAAACGGTATTGCTTACCGAATTCCACCTCAGAAAGCATTCCGGCAACAACATTACAAACAAAAACTTCAGCTTTTCTCATCGGTTACAATTTTATCCATGAAAGGACTGGTCAACTGAACTTTAATATTTAAAATATTCAGTATTTTTCGTAATGTATCAAGTTTGATGGTTGCTTTTTCTTTCTCAAGGTCAAAAACAACAGTTTTACCAACTCCTGCCATTTCTGCTAGCTGAAGCTGACTAAGGCCTGCTGCCTTACGATGTTGTTTAATTACACTTGCCAATACTTTAGGTTCCAGCATGATTCTATTTATATAGCAGTAAAAATATAGAATATGTAATTCGAAAGCAAGTCTTTTGACAGAATAATACTGTTATAGAAGTAATATAATGTTATTTCCAGCAAATTAATTCTAAAATGCTACTTTATTGCTGTTGTGACAGTAATAATCTAAAACCTGATATTGTACTTCAGCTTCAACCTCAAGGCGCTTTCATTCATCACAAAACGTTCCTCTGGTTGTGCCCATCCTGAAGTCCAGACCAGGATTATTTCATTTCCGGGTTTCAGTATCCATTGAAAGCGCGATTGCCATCCCATTTTCTCACTGCCATTGTCGTACTGAAAGTAGTTATAAAGCGTGACTGTCGGGCTAAATAAGATATTGAGGTTCATCTGGTAAATTCTGGCAGTAAAATCTCCTTCAGGCAAAGTTACATGGTTGACCGAATAATTGACACCAACAAATAGCGGAACAGCAATTTTGTAATTCACCGTCAGTTTCATATCCTGTTTCCGGCCATTGTAAAAATCGCCCGAACCAAAACTTGCTGAACCCGCCAGATTTCGGCTTCCGGCAGCGGTTAGCAAAATGTTTTGATACCAAAAGGTGTAATCGTTTCTAGGAATGATAAATCCGGGAAAAATAGGAAAATCCTTCGTCAGAAATTCATATTGCTGGTTAAGCGAGTACGAAAATTCTTCGCCCGATTTAAACCGGATTCCTAAAGGTTGGATATTCAATACACGGGTAACCATTACGTTATCGAAATTAGTCAGGTAATTAAAGCCCCCACCTGATTTAACCTGAAGGATGCCCCATTGGTCGGGTCGCGGTCCGATTGAAAGATTTCCATAAGATGCTTTTACACCGGTGCGTGGAACAAACCCGATTCCGGCCACAAAGTTTTCGCCCACTTCGTAATGCCCCAATCCAAAGTTTAAAAAGTCGTTCGGATAAGCGATGTCGGCTCCCCAGGATGAATTGTTTTCCTTTTTGCCGGGAGAGTCCGAAATCAAACCAAACAATGTAAGTGTCAGGTTTTTGTTTTTATTAAATCTGGAAGTAGTTAGCTTCAAATCCATACCGCCTACCAGGTTGGCGTCGGTTGAAAGCGCATTGCCCCAGGTTCCGATAACCCCTACCGACGATTGTTTCCCCAGATTGCGGCTTATTCGTCCAACAGTAAGTTGTGAATTGTGGTAATCGTGCAGGTTGTTAATTCCGTAATCGCGCTCGTCGCTGATGTGCATCAACCCAATATTCCAGTTATTTTGCGAACCAGTAATTTTGGCGGCATACCGCACCGGAAGCATATTCCCGTTATTGTCGAGTCCCATTCTTCGCGAGAAAAAAGGAGCAATCGAATTCCGGTAAGGATTATTGTCGTCGCCTTCGATACCAAATTTGAAATAATTAGATCCATCGAGAAAAAAGTCGCGCTTTTCCGGGAAATACAGGCTGAACCTGGTGAGGTTGATTTGCCGGTCATCAACTTCTGTTTCAGCAAAATCGGTATTGATCGAAAGGGAAGCTTTCAGCCTGGGCGTAATCTGGTAAAACATATCCAGCCCGGCATCTGCCATGTATTTGTTGGTTTCACCTTTTTTGGTGTTCATTCCGCCAATCGCATAAGGTGAAATATCGAGCCCGATTCCCTGCGTAATTCCTTCCAGTCCTTCTAATAATCCTGAATCGGAAATCTGAAACCGGTGTGTGTTAAGGTTGGCAACCGGCCAGTATGATGCTTCAAGTTTGCGCTTAATGTTTCGGATGAGTTTCATGCCCCAAACTGTTTTGTCAGGATCGAAACCAATGGTTTTAAACGGAATGGCCAGTTCGGCTTCCCATCCGTCGCTGTTGATCGTGGATTTACCCGTCCATAGTGCGTCCCATTCCTTGTTCATAGAGGCGCCGTTTTCGCTGATCAGCGCATCGCCGATCGAGCCCCGGGGCCCAATCTGAAACCAGTAACCGTTGCGGTGGTCGAGGTAAGTATCCAATATAATCTGAACCCTGTCGTCGTTTCCCAAACTCACATCGCGGGCCATTTCTTTGGCTGTAATTTTATCGGGGTCGTCGTAACATTTCACGGCAAAGTACAGGTAGTTGTTATCGAAACAAACTGAAACAATAGTTTTTTCGGATACCGGTTCACCCGGATTAGGTTCACGCTGAACAAACTGATCTATTTTGGTGGCTTGTTCCCAGGCTTCATCGTTAATGCGCCCATCAATGGTTGGAGGCTTAGCGATACGGATTGCCTGTGCTGTTGTTTGGGCTATTAGTTGTTTGCCTGAAAGCAATGTCAGGACAACTGCTAATGAAAAGCAGAAATATTTCAACTTAGTTGGTTTAGAAGGTTCAACGTAGCAGATTCAAAACACAAATTTCTCCACAAAGCGATTTCAATGATTTTTGAAACTACCGGCGCCGAAAATACAAAATAATATTGAAGAATTGTTACTAATTCAAAGGAATCACTTCCATTGACCAGGACTGGGTTTTGTACTCTTCCAGAACATTTTTTACGACATAAATCTGACTGCCGCTGCTATTGGCGAACACAAATTTCACAATGGTTTTGTATGCACTTTTGGTGCCGTTAATGGTTGTTACATATTTTGCGGGCTCAATCAGTTTTTTAAAGTTATAGTTTCCGGCATCAATCTGCTCAATGATTGAATATGCAACTGACTCGTAATATCTGGAAGATTCAGCCATAAAAATGCTATTGGTAGCTTCGCAATGGTCAACCCAAACAATGTTGTCTTTTTGTGGTTTTAAAGTTCCAATGATATCAAGATTATAAAAATAGGTTACAGTGGTTGAAAATGCCGGAGTCCGGTGGATGTTTTTCACACCGGTATAAATCCGGTCACCTTTTGGCGATAACCAGAAATTGTTGGTGTCGATAAACCAATAGGGCATCGTATCTCTGGCAATCCCCTTGCTGATGTCGGCCATAATCAGGCCATTTGAAGAAACCTGGGTATTCGAACCTAATAAATATGGCTTTCCGGGAACTTTACGGATAATCATTTTCGCATAAATCTGTCCGTATTTTGTTGACTTTACCAGCTTCGATGTCTCCAGATTTAAACTCCGGAGATATTCGGAATTGCCGGTTTCGGGCATCAGGTAGCACCAGTTATTGTCGCCAAGTACAATGTCGAAAGGGATACAATCGGTCTCGATGGTTTTGGTCAGCGTTTTGGTTTGCAGATCGACCTTGCTAACTGCAGCAAGGTTATATCCGATTACTGCCGTTTTTCCGTCTTCGGAAATACTGATGCAATTGGGCGATTTATCAAGGGGAACAATGGTTTGAGTATTGTCAGTAGTGCTAAAAATAATCAGCTGGTTAGGGATTTGCGTGGTTACTAAAAGCTGGTTGGTAATTTTGTTGTATTCTGAATCGGTAACCTGTCCCTGAATGGTTTTTGTGTTGTCGGCATTGGTGAGGTTTGAAACCTGCATTTTAACCAGCAATCCAAAACTTCCTGAAGGTGAATTGGTCTGAATCTGAACAATCGCAGTATATTCCTTCTCTTCCAGATTATTTCGGTTCACAATCAAAGTAATGTCTCTCGTTTGGCCCTGAGACAATACTCCCTGAATATCAGAAACTGCCAACCATGCCGGTATATCTTTAAACTGGTAAGTAAGGTTTCCCTTTCCTGAATTGCTGATGGTGAAAGTTTGAGATTCATCGGTTTTTAAATCAATGGTAGCCTTTGTTATTTCGAAAATCGCTCCATCTTCGGTTGTTCCGCCGGGATTAGCAGGTGAACCGATGTAAACTTTAAAATCCAATGTACCAACATTTTCGACGTACAAAACCAGGTGTTGACCTATAAAACCAGTCCTTCCTGAGTAGTTACTCATATCAGTCGTAAACTCAAGATTGGTTATTCCATTGGTAAACTTTCCTTTTTGCGAAAAGAAAGTCATGCAACTTGGCTGCATGACAATGGTATATGGCTCAGTGACATCAATCGGCAGCGATAATGGGCCGGCGTAATTCCGGCTTACAGGCGAAATATAAATCGTATCGAGTTGGTAAACCGAGTTGTTTCTTGAAGTCAGAAAATCATCGCTGCATCCGGCAAAAGCAAATACAAGAGCGATGATGACAAAATAAAAGTGATATTTTAGTTTCATGATTTTATCTGTAAAAACGAATTCCAACTGAGAGGTCAAGCCTCGAGATATTCTCATAAGTTTCCTTTTCCAGTTCCTGGACATTCTTTGAATTTCCGTTGTTAAGTGTAATTTTTTTTAGTGAAGATAAAAAGTAGGATACATTGATTCCTACTGAAATCCTGGGAAAAACAAAATATTCCAGACCAAGATCCAGATTGGTTGCGAAAGCCTTTCCTGTCAAAAGGAACGGTGAATTCACAACAATGGCTTCATCACGGTAAAATGCCATTCCCATCGAATAGTAGGAACTCAGTTTCAACTTGGGATTTGCCTTCAGAAACTGCTCAGAATAAAACGAAAGACCTGTGTAATGTACATATATCTTCTCGTTCATCTGCCCAAAAATAAGGTTCACCCCATCCTGCGGATCAAAGAAAGATTCAATCATACTATTTGTGGAATAAAACTTATAGATCATTCCAATCCCGTACATTTTCGTGACCATGTAATGCAAATCGGCTCCGCCACTCTGCCCCAGCTTTAAATCGTTGTAATACGATTCAGCATCCTGCTTCTTAACACCCTGCTGAACCAATGCGGTTTCTGCTTCAGATGAACTTGCGGTCAGGTCATTTAATCCGCCGGACAAACCCAACCGCCAGCGACTTGAAACTGGTGCAATAAATCCGGTATTTTCATCGACTCCACTATTTCCGGAATAATAGCTTAAAACAGTGCTCCGGTCAACTTTTCCTTTTGTTATTACACTCCCGCTTTTAAGTGTGAAAAAGATATTCGATGAAGTTACTTTACTGATTTTACAGTTGATCGTATCGTTTTGGGTGGTAATGATACGGTCTTGTGCGTTGACAAAAAACACAAGCGAAAGAAAAGCGAGGATGAGTATTGGTTTAATATACATGAAATTCATTTTAAACGTAATATTTTGAAAATGACTGCATTTAAATGCTTTTTCAATGATATTTAGCAATCGAAGCAAGCTTTTCCTATCGTTCAAAATTATGAAATATAACTTTAAAAGAAGATTAATTGCAGAGAAAATATTATATTGAATAAAAATAAATGAATACAAACTAATCATTTTTTCGTATCCTCATTTTAATCAAATCTTTAACCTATGAAAAAGCTTCTGTTATTCGCAATGTGTTTATTCCTTGCGTTGGTTCTTTTTGGACAGTCAGAGAATAAAGTTGAGCTTGTTAAGAAAAACTGGAATTTTGGAGCATTGCCAGCTATAACTTTCGATACCGATCTGGGTTTTCAATACGGCGCTCTGGTTGATTTGTATAATTACGGCGATGGTACCCGCTACCCGAAGTACAATCATAAATTTTACATCGAAGTTTCGCGCTATACCAAGGGAAGTGGCATTAACCGGTTTTACTACGACTCTGACCAATTGATCAGGGGATTGCAAACTACTTTTGATTTGAGTTACCTTTCAGACATGGCTTACGATTTTTACGGGTTTAACGGCTACGACGCTGTTTATATGGCTGACTGGACTGATGAGACTTCCACTGGTTACATTTCAAGGATGTTTTATAAATACGACAGGAAATTATTCCGCTTTAAAGGCGATATTCAGGGAAAGCTTACTGGCGGAAATTTTCGGTGGATAACAGGCTGGAATTTTCAGAATTTCAAAGTTGGTTCGGTGAATACCGACAAACTGAACAAAGGGAAAGATGATGCAGATAGACTTCCTTCAACGAAGGATAAACCCGGATTATACGAAAAATATCAGCAATGGGGCATTATAAGCGGCACGGAAACTGATGGTGGATTTGTACCCTCGTTTAAAGGGGGAGTCGTTTTTGATACCCGCGATAATCAGCCAAATCCGATGAAAGGTGTCTGGACAGAAGCTGTTATTGAAGTGTCGCCTAAAATTTTAGGCGCCGAAAGTTCTTTTTCCAAGTTAAGCCTGACCCACCGGCAATATTTTACATTAGTCCCTGATAACTTATCGTTGGTTTACCGTTTGACTTACCAAACTACCCTTGGCGGAAAAGTACCTTTTTATTACCAGTCGCAGGTAATTACCTCCTTTATGACCGGGGAAACCTCTGAAGGACTTGGCGGCGCCACTACTCTACGTGGAGTTCTCCGTAACCGCGTTATTGGTGATGGCATTTTCTATGGAAATGTAGAAACTCGCTGGAAAATTGTTCGTTTTAATTTCATAAAGAATAATTTCTACCTGGGATTGAGCGGTTTTACCGATTTTGGACGTGTTACTAAAAAAATTCCGGTCAACACCTCTGTAGCAATAGGATTACCGGGTGAATATCTAAAAAGTGACGCTGAAAAAATGCATTATTCGTATGGGGCAGGCCTGGTCATTACTATGAATGAAAATTTCGTTTTTGCAATGGATTATGGCAGGGCTGTCAATAAACAAGACGGAAGATCAGGATTTTACATGAATCTGAACTATCTGTTCTAGCAGTTAGGTTATACATGCTTTATAACAGTCATAATTAATTAACAATCAATATAAAATCTTACAGCAGTGCTTTTTTTTGATCACCAAATAACCTACATTCATATCAACTTTTCAGGAGCAACAAATGAAGATTATTTTCCTTTGTACCGGGATCAATTCGTGTCGGAGCCTGATGGCTGAGGCTTTCCTTCAAAAAACCGACCCATCGCTTGAGATATTTTCAGCAGGCTTGAATCCTTATGTTGAAAATGATTCGATGGCGATTAAAGTGATGAATGAAATTGGGATAGACATCAGTAATAAAAAGCCTAAAAGTTACCTTGAATTTGAAGGTGCATTTGTAGATTATCTGATTACCCTTTGTGATGGAACCACTGATAAGATAACTTCAGTAAACATTAAAGCAAACCATAAAATCCACCTTGGATTTGATGATCCGAAAAAAGCCAATTGCGCCGACGAACAAATCGTTGAAATATACCGCGATGTCCGCGACGAAATCCGAAATGAAATGGATTATTTCTATAATCGCATTTTATTGCCGATCAATTCTTAATAACCAAAAACCTCCTGTGAAAACATTGATCACAGGAGGTTTTTGGCATTTTATACGGCGCTGAATTTCTATTTATCCCATCACTGCCTCAATTTCTTCCGGAGTTACCGGGATGCGGTCGCCAATAATTTCACAGGCTGTTTCTGTGACCAGAATATCATCTTCCAGACGGATTCCCCCAAAATCGAGATAACTTTCCAAACGGTCGAAATTGATAAAATCTGCATTTATTTTTTCTGCTTTCCACTTTTCAATCAACGCCGGAATAAAATATATTCCGGGTTCGTTGGTAATCACAAAGCCAGGCCGGAGTTTCCGCCCCATTCGCAAATAAGCTGTGCCAAACTGATTTACAGGCCTGATTTCATCGTCATAGCCCACATAAATTTGCCCCAAATCTTCCATATCATGAACATCCAATCCGAGCATGTGCCCTAAGCCATGAGGCATAAACAGTGCATGGGCGCCATTGGCAACGGCTTCTTTTACGTCGCCTTTCATCAAACCAATGGCCTTTAATCCTGAAGCAATTACTTCGGCTGCAGCCAGATGAACCGACAAATAGGTTGATCCCGGTTTGGTCAACTCACGTCCGCGATTGTTTGCAGCCAATACAATTTCGTAAATTTCGCGCTGTTTAGGTGAGAATTTGCCACCAACCGGAACCGTTCGAGTAAAATCGGAGGCATAGTGCGAACCGACCTCAGCGCCGGCATCAACAAGTAATAACCGACCGTTTTGTAAGGTTTTCGAATGATCGTGGTTGTGAAGCGTTTCTCCGTTTTGAGACAAAATCACAGGAAATGAAACCATTCCACCTCCGGCATTGGCGATTCCTTCGATAGTACCTGCAATACTTTGTTCCCATACCCCGGCTTGGGCCATTTTCATGGCAGCAACATGCATCTGATAACCAACAGCGCAGGCTTTACGGATTTCAGCAACTTCCTGATCTTCTTTTACCGAACGCAGGGCAACAATAGCTTTTATCAATTCGAGCGATGAATAGGCTTTGAGCTTCGAAACCGATATTCCAAGTAATTCGTTCAACAATAGTTTATTTTCAGCCCTGTACGGTGGTAAAAAATGAATTTTACGACCTGTTGAAATTGCCTTTTCGATTGTTTCCTTAAGACCTTTATATGGCCCGGTTTTGGAAATCCCAACTTTTTCGGCTTTCTCCTTTAAACTAATCTGAGGCCCCATCCAAATTATATCCTCCATATCAACATCGTCGCCAAACAGTATTTCTTCGCCGGATTGGGTGTCAATTACAGCAGCAAGTTTCTGAAAATCCAATCCGAAGAAATACAGAAACGAGCTGTCCTGCCTGAAATAGTAGGTATTATCAGCATAATTCATCGGAGAATCAACATTTCCAGGTAACAGGATAATTCCATCAGAAATCATCTCTTTCAGTTTTTTTCGGCGCGCAATATAAGTTTCTCGATTAAACATGGATATTAGATTTTAATTAATAAGTGAATATAGAAAATATTACAGAGCAAATACTCAGTCAAAACACGTTCATATGCTTTATGTCATAAATACTGAAAATCCGGGATGAAAATATCTAACCAGAATGAAAATAATCCGTAAATATATATAAACCAAAACTCAAACGCCATGAATAATACAATGATGGTTTATTTGAATAAGAGGCTGCGCCAAAATGATCCTAAGTATCAATCAGCCAATGCTCAACCCGGGCCAGTAATTTGTATTTCGAGAGAAGTTGGATGCGGAGGCGTTAATATTGCCAAATTGTTGGCTGCTGAACTCGACACCCAAACATTTTGCAAAAAGTGGAAAGTATTAAGCAAAGAAATTTTAGAGGAAAGTGCACGTGAATTAAGTATGGATCCGGACAAACTCAGAAATTACCTGAAAGAAGGTGATCGAAATATGTTCGATGATATTTTGTCGGCATTTAGTGAAAAGAGGTATAAAAGCGATAAAAAAATCAGTAAAACCTTAATTGACCTGATCAGCAGTTTCGCGAACGATGGTTACTGCATCATTGTTGGCCGGGGAGGACATATTATTGCCCGAAACATTGAAAAATCGCTCTTCATCAGACTGACCGCTCCACTCGATTGGCGAATTAAACAAATCACGGAGAAAAACAACCTGAATATCAGGGACGCAATTGATTTTATTGAAAAAACCGAAAAAGAACGACAAAATTTCATCAAACACATTTCGGATGAAAATGTCAAAGACAACGAATTTGATCTTACTATCAACATGGCCAGAATGAGTATCCCGGAAGTGATTAGCCTGATCAGGTTTGTCGCTCAGTCAAAAGGTATGCTTGAAACAAAAAAAAGTAAAGTGGATGTATTTTGAGTTCCAGGTTCCAGGTTTCAAATTCCAAGTTTTCTCGTGGAACTTGGAACCTGAAATTTGGAACTATTTCATCCATTTATCAAGCCACTGCTTGAATACCCGTTGCCATAGAATTCCGTTTTGCGGTTGTAGTACCCAATGATTTTCTTCCGGAAAAATCAACAACTGAGCCGGGACACCGCGAAGAACAGCAGCATTGAAAGCAGACATGCCCTGTGAAGCCAGGATCCGGTAATCCTTTTCACCATGAATGACCAGAATTGGAGTATCCCATTTGTCAACAAACAAGTGGGGCGAATTGGCGTACGACCGTTGGGCAACTGCATTGCTTTTATCCCAGTATGGTCCGCCCAAATCCCAGTTTACAAACCACATTTCTTCGGTTTCCAGATATTGTTGTTCCAGGTTGAACATGCCATCGTGCGAAATAAATGCTTTGAAACGCTTCTCATGATGACCCGCCAGCCAGTACACTGAAAATCCACCATAACTTGCACCAACACAACCGAGTTTCTCTTTATCCACGAAGGGTTCCTGTGCCAGGGCATCAATTGCTGAAAGGTAATCTTTCATGTTTTGTCCGCCATAGTCACCGCTGATTTGTTCGAGCCACTCCTTTCCAAAACCCGGTAATCCGCGGCGGTTTGGAGCCACAATGATATATCCGTTGGCCGCCATCTGCTGAAAATTCCAGCGATAGGACCAGAATTGGCTGACCGTTGACTGAGGGCCACCTTCACAAAACAGGATGGTCGGATATTTTTTATTCGGATCGAAGTGTGGCGGATAGATCACCCATGTCTGCATTTGCTTGTTGTCGGTGGTTTTCACCCAACGTTCTTCAACTTTGGCAAGGGTAAGCTGATCGAGTATGGATTTATTCAGGAATGAAAGCTCAGTTTCAGCGCCGGTAACCGGATTGATGGCATAAATTTCATCGGGCTGGCTCATCGAATGTTTCATGCCAACAAGTTTATCTTTGGCTTCGGCCACAAAAGCATAATCATGAACCCCATTGGTGATTGCAGTGATTTTCTTATCCGTAATATCCAACCGGTAAACCTGGGTCAGTGCATGCCAGCAGCTAATAAAATAGACAGACTTGCTATCGGCGCTCCAACTCAGATTACTTGAATTCTGATCGAAATCAACGGATTGGTCAGTTTTTTCGCCGGTTTCCAGGTTCATCAGGAATAAGCGGTTTTTATCGGCTTCGTATCCATCGCGCTCCATACTTTCCCATGCCAGCCATTTTCCATCGGGCGAGAAAACCGGGTTCTGATCGTAACCCATCATTCCCTCCGTTTTGTTCACGGTCTGCCGCGTTTCAATGTTATAGAAATAAATATCCGAATTAGTTGAAATAGCATATTCTTTTCCTGTTTTTTTCCTGCACGTATAGGCTATGGTTTTTCCATCGGGGCTCCAGTCCAGTTGTTCCATACCGCCAAAAGGCTTCATCGGACTTTCATAAGGTTCGCCATCCAGCAAATCAACAGCATTTTCAATCTTTCCATTCCTGAAATCTGCAACAAATGGATGAGGAACGGTTTGAGCCCATTCATCCCAGTGTTTGTACATCAGGTCATTTTCGAGGTGGGCGTTCGCTTTGGGCAAATCAGGAAACAGGTCATGAATATCTTTCTTCATTTTTACATCAGCCGTAAATAATAGCTTTGAGCCATTGGGAGAATATTTAAAACCGGTTAATCCTCCTTTCACTTCTGAAATCTGCACAGGCTCCGAACCATCCGTATTCATTTCCCAAAGTTGCATTTCGCCGGATTTTGCCGACAAAAAGCCAATTTTTTTTCCGTCGGGTCTCCAAACGGCTGACGATTCTTTTTCAGGAGTTGAAGTGATTCGTACAGGTTCACCGCCATTAACCGGTACCGTATATAAATCGCGGTACGATTTGTTTTCTTCCATGTTGTAATTGGTGACAGCATACAAAACGGCAAATTTGTCGGGCGACACAGAAGGGTCTCCAATCCTGCCGAAACTCCACAAAACTTCAGGAGTCATGATATCTGAAGTCAGTTTTTGAACTTCAGGTGAGTAATTTTCAGTCATTTCCTTTTTCGATTTCAGATTTGAACATGAGAACAAAATGGCTCCCAACGCAAGTAAGCAAAGAGACTTGATCATGTTGATAAATTTAATTGAATTTCACAATTTACTTTATTTCAGGCGGTGAAAGTAAGGATTGTCGGTCAATAAAAAAATGAAAAAGCGCCTGTTATAAAATAACAGGCGCTTAAAAAAACCGAATTGATTGAAACAGTTGCTAGTATTTGTATTCTCCCGTGTATTCAAATATTTTACCATCAAATCCTTTGGCGGTTACCTTAAAGGAAGTGCTGGTTTTTCCCTGAACTTTTAAGGCGCTCAAATCAAAGGTTACCATGGCCGAAAGTGGAAACTGCTCATTGTCATCGTTGTTGTTATGCCTTAATTCCAGAATAACGGGTCCATTACCGGGATTGATTGCTCCTGGCTGTTTGACCAGATTGAGGTAATGGATTTTGCTCCCGCCATAGTATTTTAGTTCAAAATTCAGCATATTTCCCTTGATCCATTTGTCCTTGACAATAATTGGATCATTCCCGATACTGTCTTCTTTGGCAGGAGTAATGTCAAGAATTCCTTTGTACAAAATTTTTCTTAACGAATTAATTTTCACATAGTAATGCTCGTCATGGTTTTCATTTTTTTTGTTTCCCAAAATGGTAAAATTTACGAGCACCCGGTCATTGTTTTTAACTTTTTGCCTGAAGTAATCATTGGTTAAAGGGAAAAGAACTTCCCCATCGTCCATCGAAATATGATATTCACCGGCTTCAGAATCTTCATGTACCAATCCGAAGCCTACCCATGCATCTTCAACGGAATATCCATCATCATGCATATCACAACCGGATAAAAAGCCGAATAAGACTGCAAGCGCTGAAAGCAATACTAACTTTTTCATTTTAATCCTATATTTGTTTTATACCATAGATACGAAAAGTGGATTTGAGGTTGCGTTGAAGCAGCATTTTTTTTAAACAAGTGTCGTGTCAACGTCAAACTGTCGGGCTAGTCACCCTGAACTTGTTTCAGGGTCGCATCTGCGAAGGGATGCTGAAACAAGTTCAGCATGACGCTGCGTCAATAGTTCGTTAACATGACAATGGTATAGGTCAAAAAAAAAGATATTTTGGCACAACAATTGATCATTCATAGTTATATATTTAGATTTATATATATTTACAAATTCTTTAAGCGATTCATAATGAAAAAATTATTATTAACACTAACTGCATTCGCTGTTATCTTTTCTGCCTGCGGAAATCAGAAACCAGGAACTAAAGAAAATCAGGAGATCGCCGGTACTGTCGCAAAAGCAAACGCTTCAACTGGTTCAGAAAGGCTTGACAAGGCCAAGTTCGTTCAAAAAGTTTGGGATTACACTAAATCGCCAAATGATTGGAAATATCTGGGAACCAAGCCTGCAATCATTGATTTTTATGCCGATTGGTGCGGTCCGTGTAAAATTGCGGGACCAATTCTCGAAGAAATCGGAAACGAGTATGCCGGTAAGATTCAGGTATATAAGATCAATACCGATCAGGAACGTGAATTAGCCCAGGTTTTCGGGATAACAGGTATTCCGGCCTTTCTTTATATACCTGCCAAAGGCAAGCCTGTCATGATGTCAGGGATTGGACGTTCAAAAGAAGAAACAAAAAAGATGTTTGTTGAAAATATTGAGAAATACCTTTTGGTAAAAAAGTAAATTACTTATTTCAGCAGATTCGAAATTTCCTTAAACTCATCAGCGCCTGCACTTCTGGTCAGTTCAAACAGAATAGATTCACACGAAGTCATCATGATTCCTTCGTAATGCAATCGTTCGGCTGCCCAATCAGCATCATCGGACGAACGCGACGAAACGCAATCCATTACCACTACCGGAGTATAACCTGCATCATTCAGATCAATAGCTGTCTGCAATACACAAACATGTGATTCGATACCACAGATGATCACATTTTCTGCTCCCGAACGGGCAAGTTTTTCAGCAAACACAGGTTCATCCAGACAACTGAAAGCTTTCTTCTCAATAAACTGAAAATCGGGAATTATAGATTTTATCTCTGCAACCGTCCCGCCCAGTCCTTTGGAATACTGCTGTGTAATGATCAACGGAAGTCCAAGTATTTGTAGTCCCTTAATCAGTTTGGTGCAATTTTCTGTCAACTGCCCGTTTTCTTCCATCACCGGAACCAATCGTTCCTGAATGTCAATGACCAAACCAATGGTGTGTTCTCTTAAAATGCGCATATTTATAACAGTTTCAAATTTCAAATCCTGATTGTTGTTCCGTGTTGCGCGTTTCGGGTTACGAGTTCGAAAAACTCGCATCTCGCAACTCGTATCGAAATTAACTGACCACTTCGACTGCCTACTTCTTCAGTCCTGCCTGTAACCGCGATTTATCGCCCAGATAGCCGCCGTGGTGACGTTTGGAGTATTCCTCACTGGTGAAACCGATCCGTTTCATCATCATAACCACCAATACATCTCCAATCACTGTCATTACCGTGGTCGAAGTGCTTGGGGTAAGCCCGAGAATGCAAACTTCCTTCGGGTTACCTGTTTCGAGGCAAACATCAGCCATTTCTGCCAATTGTGATTCCTTGTTACTGGTTATTACTATCAGGGGTAAATTCTGATGAAGGTTTTCAGCCAATTCAACCAGTTCGAGTATTTCACGTGTTTTCCCGGAATTGGAAATGAGCAACAGCACATCGTTGGGTTGGATTACCCCTAAATCGCCATGCTGTGCGTCGCTTGGATGAAGAAAAACTGCAGGAGTTCCGGTCGAACTGAAAGTTGTTGCAATATTCAGGGCAATTTGTCCGGCTTTCCCCATGCCTGAAGCCACCAGTTTACCTTTTTGCCGATGAACACGTTCTTCGATAATATCAACTGCTTTTATATATGCTTCCGTAACCGGAATACTCTCGATAGCCTCAGCTTCCTGTTGCAAAACCTGTTTAATTTCTTCAAGCATAATGTATATTTTTCGATGCAAAAATAGGTTAAAAATGTGTTTTCTGAAGTAAACACTGTTTTCTTTTTCTTATTTAGAACGTGATTGAAATCAGATTTATTCTTTCAGCATTTTTTTTCCTTTGGCTCTTTCTGATTTGAACAACTAAACCGATATTTATGCGTTCAATTGCATACTAACCAATTATTTTTATTTGAAATGAAGATTCACGAATATCAAGCCAGACAAATTTTCAGGGACTATGGCATTCCTGTACCAGCCGATGTATTGTGTTATACCGTAAGAGAGGTTGAAAAAGCTGCCAAAGAGCTAAATGGCATGGTAGTAATAAAAGCCCAGGTGTTAACAGGTGGCCGGGGAAAGGCTGGTGGAGTTAAATTAGCCCGTAATGTTGAAGAAGCGATTAATGCAGGTAAACAAATCCTTGGGATGGATATCAAGGGCCTTACGGTAGAAAAAGTACTAGTTACCAGGGCCGCCGATATTGAAAAGGAATTCTATGTCGGTTTAATAAACGATCGCAACACAAAAAGTGTCATTTTAATGGCTAGCGCCGAAGGTGGTGTAGAAATTGAGGAAGTTGCCAAAACCAATCCTGAAAAAATCATAAAATTTCAGATTAATCCGTTGACCGGTCTGTTGGATTACCAGACCCGGAACATCGCGCTTAAACTTTTTGGAAATGCGATCCATGCACAAAAAGCGGCCTCAATCCTTACCAAATTGTACAAACTTTTTATTGAAACAGATTCAACACTGGCTGAAATTAATCCGCTGATATTAACCACCGACAATGAAGTTCTGGCTATTGATGGTAAAATGAATTTTGACGACAATGCACTGTTCCGTCAGCCAAAAATACTGGCCATGCGCGAACCCGATGAAGAGGAGGTTCAGGAAATTGCTGCACACGAAAAAGGGCTTTCGTACATCAAACTGGATGGAAACATCGGTTGTATGGTTAATGGTGCCGGTTTGGCCATGGCTACCATGGATATGATTAAATTGTATGGCGGCTCACCGGCTAACTTTCTGGACATTGGAGGTAGTTCAAATCCTCAGAAGGTGATTGATGCCATGAACATTCTGCTGGGCGATAAAAATGTAAAATCAGTAATGATCAACATTTTTGGAGGCATTACCCGTTGCGACGATGTAGCCCGAGGATTGATCAAAGCTTTGGAAATCATTATTACCGACGTGCCGATTGTTGTTCGTCTTTCGGGAACGAATGCGGAAGAAGGTTTGGCTATCCTGAAGGAAACCGGTTTGCCAACCGTGAGTTCGATGAGTGAAGCAGCTAAAAAGGCCATAGAACTGAGTAAAAGATAATAAAAACCAGTGACGGGGTGACTTCAAGTCACCCCGTCACTAAACATCAAAAAACATCAATTAACCAATAATCAATACAAATGAGCATTTTAGTCAATAAAGATACAAAGCTGGTTGTTCAGGGAATAACTGGTCGGGATGGCAAATTTCATACAGGACGTATGACCGAATACGGAACCAATGTGGTAGCCGGTGTTTCTCCGGGGAAAGAAGGCGAAACGGTTGAAGGAGTTCCTGTATTTAACTCGGTCGAAAATGCAGTAAAAGCTACCGGAGCAAATACCTCAATCCTTTTTGTACCTGCCGCTTATGCCGCCGACGCCATTCTTGAAGCTTCGGAAGCAGGAATAAAACTGGTAGTTGCAATTAGTGAAGGTGTTCCAATTCAGGATATGATTCGTGTAACTCCGATCCTGAAGCAAAATGGCACACTGCTAATTGGGCCAAATTGCCCCGGATTAATCACCCCGGGTGAAGCATTGGTAGGAATTTTACCAGCCATGATTTTTAAAGAAGGAAACATCGGATTTATTTCGCGCAGTGGTACCTTAACTTATGAAGTGGTAAATTTACTGACACTGAGCGATTTCGGTCAAACGACAGTGGTGGGTATTGGTGGCGATCCGGTTGCCGGATTATATTTCATTGATCTACTCGAACTTTTCGAAAATGACCCTGACACAATAGCCGTTGTTCTGATCGGGGAAATTGGCGGCGATGCTGAAGAGCAGGCAGCTCAGTACATTGCAGAAAAAATGACCAAACCAGTGGTAGCATTTATTGCCGGTCAAACAGCTCCTCCCGGCAAACGCATGGGGCATGCCGGAGCAATCATTTCAAGCGGGTCGGGAACTGCTGCAGAAAAAATTGCAGCCTTTAACAAAGCAGGAGTTCATGTTGCCAAAGAACCGGCAGAAATACCGGAACTGCTGAGAAAAAAGCTGGCAGAATTGAAATAGTGTTCAGTATTCAGTCGCAGTTAGCAGTTAATTTTGTTACGAGATACGGGATTCGGGTTTTCGAACCCGTAACCCGAAACGCGCAACACGGAACAGCAATCAGGTTTGAAATCTAAAACCCAATTAGAAAACATCTCATTCAAACAAGGCAGCCTCACGGTTTGCCTTTTTTTCGTAATTTCGGACTTTCAATCGGGATCGCATGCTGAAAAACCTCAAAATTGACGCTGACTCTGAAGTGCCCAAATACAAACAGGTTGTTGATCTGTTCATTTCTGACATTGAAGCCGGCATCTTCAGGCAGGGACAACGTATTCCATCCATCAACGAAACGAGCGAAGAACTGCTGTTATCGCGCGATACGGTTGAAAAAGCTTACGTTTACATGAAGAAGAAAGGCATTTTGTCGGCGGTTCGCGGAAAAGGATATTATATCAACCAGGTAAATGTAGGTAATAAACTCAAAATTTGTCTGATATTCAACAAGCTAAGCAATTACAAACGAAGCATTTATTATTCTTTTGTAAAAACAATGGGCGCTAAAGCCAGTGTTGATGTGCATATTTACAACTACGATCTGGACGAATTCGAAGCCATCGTTAACAACAACCTCAACCATTACGACTATTTTGTAATTCTGCCGCATTTCAGGAATGAAAATGCCGGTATCAGCGATGTCATAAAAAAAATTCCCCGCGAAAAAGTGCTGATTGTTGATCGCTTTCTGGAAGAACTGAAAGACTATCCGTTAGTTTATCAGGAATACGATAAAGATATCCAGTCGGCTTTAGCTTGTGGCATAGACCTTCTGCGGAAATACAGCCGCCTGAATCTTGTTTTTCCGCAAGCCGAATATTATCCACCTTACATTGTCCGCGGGTTCCGCATATTCTGTCAGATAAACGGATTTGACTGCGCAATTATTGATGGCATGGAAGAGACCGAAATTAGCCAGGGGGAAGCCTACATCATTGTTTCCGACGACGATTTGTATGCCTTTATCCGGAAAATCAAGCAAAAAAACTGGACCCTTGGGAAAGATTGCGGTGTGGTGGCCTACAACGAAAACCCTGTGAAAGAAATTTTATGCGATGGAATAACCACCATCTCGACCAACCACGAAGAAATCGGGCAACTGGCCGCCCGGATGATTCTCACCCAAAAATTTGAACGGATAAAAAGCCCGTTCCAGTTCATCCGCAGGAATTCACTGTAAAATTACTCAACAGAAGAAAAAAATACTTCAGGCCCGGACTGGACTCCACTCGAATGGGGTTATGCCCGTTTGGGCGATGTGTTCAGCTCGCGGGTGCCGTCTGAACTGGTACAGCAGGAATCCAAGGTAGCTGCTGAATCCGATGCCTACATCGCCGACTACAACATTTACATGGGTAATTTGCTGAACAAGGACAACGAAAAACTATTCCCTGAAAATATGGTACTTCTGAGTCACTGGAACCTGCGCGACGAAATCAAGGCCAACTATGCCAACAAGGAAGTTGGATTTGAAAAGATGAACACTGCTATTCAACGCGCATTTTCTTCAGGAATGCAAATTCCTCAACCCGAAGTACAGAAGCTGTTCAACGAATTTTTAAGTTCTTCCCAGATTCAGGAAGTGGCCGCAATCATCAAAAAACGGCTGGGTCGGGAGCTGTCGCCCTGGGACATCTGGTACGACCGATTTAAAGCCCGGAGCTCCTTCAACGAGGAAATGCTGAATTCGATCACCGAAAAGAAATACCCGGATGCTAAGGCACTGGAAGCCGATCTGGAAAACCTTCTCCTGAAATTGGGATTCACCAATGAAAAGGCTGAATTTATTGCTTCACGAGTGTCGGTTGATCCTGCACGCGGTTCTGGTCATGCATGGGGCGCTTCGATGAAAAGTGAAAAAGCCCACTTGCGTACCCGCATTCCGGCTTCAGGCATGAACTACAAGGGTTACAACATTGCGGTTCACGAATTCGGGCATAATGTGGAACAAACCATTTCGCTGAACGATGTGCCGAATTACATGATCAACGGCGTTCCGAACACTGCATTTCAAAACCCATGAATTTGCTCCTGAAGTTTTGCGTATTTACGCCCTCGGACAACTCACACCCAACGAATGGATGAAACAGGCTGTAGGCGCACCGCTCTCGAACGAAGCAATTCTGAAAGCTGGCGATGTGGCGATTGAAAAGCTGAAATAGTGTTCAGTCGCAGTGTTCAGTCGCAGAATATGCCATAGCAAGTGGATTGATAAACAAGGAAGAGCTCATTCAAAGCGTCTTTACGAACAAACAAAGGGAAAGTGGTAATCTGAAGTTAAACAACCAGATTTCCCATGTATTCCGAAAGTTATTCATTGGTAATGAACAAACTTGTTTAGTACCAAAGAATAAGATACATTACAGCGGAGAACCAGACGAATGCTTTTTTAAAGAATGAAAAACGTATTGATGTTTTGCCAGTTTATAACTATTTTGGCTCTTTGTAAATTTGTACGTATGAAGGTTGTTTTAAACATCATTCTGATTTCTCTTCTTTTGGGCTGCTCCACCGAAAAGAAACTTTCCGGTCCACTTATAACATTAACCAACGGAACGATTGAAATTGGCCTTATCCCTGCCGTGGGTGGCGTGCTTGTTCGGGCATCGCTGGCCGGAAAAACCAATATCCTGAATTCGGATTCCACACTGTGGAACGAAAGTCCGGACAAACGTCCCTCTCTTGATCCAAAAGCGCCGTTTAAAACCTACAACGGGCATATCACCTGGCTTAGCCCGCAATCGGAATGGTGGATCAGGCAGGATTCATTTCCCGATTTAAAAGAAAGCCGTTCGCTTTGGCCTCCCGATCCAATACTGACGCTGGCGCCATATCGTATCATTCAGCAGACAGCCACCGAAATCACCATGGAAAGCCCCGAAAGTCCTTTTTCAAAAGTTCAGTTTACAAAGATTTACAGCCTCGACAGAAATACAGTAACGCTCACCACAGTAGCCAAAAACATCAGCGAAGACACCATTAGCTGGGGATTGTGGCACAATACCCGGATGAACGGCTGGGATGCTGTTTTTGTACAGGCCGATTCTGCTGCATTACGAAAAACTGACCATTATAACCGGGATGGCATTCAAAAGCCCCAACTTCAGTTTCGCGACGGATTTTACTCGTACGAATCAGTTCAGCCCGAAAAGGGCAGTCAGGTTTATAAATCAAAGTCGTTCCTGAATGTGAAAACACCCCTGATTGCCGGGTACCACAAAAACCAGTGGCTGATCATCCGCAGCGAAGCAATTGAACCGCAACTGATCCATCCGAACGAGGCGCGGGTTGAAATTTATATTGAGAACTCGGCCAATCCGGCCAACGATTTGCAGGAACTCGAACTGCAGTTTGCTTATGAGAAAATTGCTCCGGGAGCCACCATTCAAGCTATCGAAACCTGGGAAATTTGGCCCGGAACCGGCTTACAAAATAAGAGTGAACTTCTTGAAGAAATAAAATTAAAATTTAAGTAATATCATTTTATTCACACTTAAAAATCTAACAGATGAAAAAACTACTTTACCTATTTACACTTTCAATGATCTCTTTGGCTGGCATGGGCCAGGTACCTGATTTTTCGGGAACATGGAAACTGAACAATGAAAAAAGCATCCTATTCGAACAGTTCAGCCTGGCGCCAGGCCAGTTAATCCTGATCCAGACAGCCGATTCGCTGATGGTGGAAAAGCATGGAAATTTCCAGGGGCAGGATTATGTGACCAAAGACAAGTTTAGCCTCGATGGCAAGGAATGTATTAATATTGGCTGGATGGACAGCAAAAAAACCTCCACCGCTGTTTGGTCGGAAGATGGTAAAATACTGACTATTTCGAGTAAAGTACCCACACAGGACCAGGGGGAAGCAACAATGAAGGAAGTTTTCCAGATGGTAGAAAATAACCTGAAACTGGAGCTCAATGCAGCCTCGTCTATGGGCGAGATGTCGGAAACCTACCTGCTGGACAAGCAGTAAATCGGCCGGACATGGTCTGACCTGAGAACTAACACAAATACCGGATGATCCCAAGTTATCCGGTATTTTTTTGCCTGAAATTTCGTGCAAATTGCTGCTTTTTCGGGCATTAGTGACGTACACCGCAAGGAAATACGGAATTATTAATCTCTCACTGCTTTCTAAAAATGTTTTAGGTTCAAGTCATTATTCAATAATCGCATGCGGTAAGCATTCATGGCAGTTAGCCCCAATTTTTTAATCAAGCGGGAGTTAACCACGAATCCAACAGGCGCACCTATAATGGGGATAAGCTGAGCCATCTTTGCAAGGTCAATATAGTCCCGGTATTCCTGCTGAAAATTTCTCCAGTCAAACTGATGGATATCTTCCGGAAGATCTATGCTCTTCTGATCCCAGTCAACCATTTTGAGGTAAATTTTTCGCCTGTGTACATGACTTGAGAACGCCAGTTCAAAAATATGCAACAGGTAAACCCTTTCTTTATAATCGGCCACGTTAAATCCATACGTCGAAGAAATATCGAACAGCAATTTCAGTTTAATCCCAATTAAAATGGGGAAGTCTGCGAGGCCCAGCAAGATACCGCCTGCACCGGTTATTCCCCCTTCAACAGCAGCGGTGGTCCGGTATGTTTCTATTTTTTGCAGTACAGCAACTTCACATGCCTGTAATGATTCGTATGTTAATGGATTGGCAGTAGTATGGGTAGCTCCGAATAAAACGCCCCGTATCATTTGCTTGATGGTTGTTGTTATAGCCTGATGAACTTTTTCCGGTATCCATGTATTGATCTTTAGCTGTACCTCTTTGGATAGCCAGTTGAAAAGAGAAGGGTGCTGAAGCATTTGCTTTTGCCAGACTGTTAATTCTGAAAGTATCTGTTTCTGATAGTAATCCATTGAAAACTGTTTTCAGTTTGATTGTAAAGTTAATGATCCGTCCAACAGTACAAAAGCCCACTAAATCCCTCGTTTGGCTGACTCAATCATGTCCGTCACATGAATGTGACGGCAAAGGATAGTGCTTTTATCAACATTAAAGCATATTCGCGCAGTATCCTTTGCCGTTGGCTTTAGCCAACGGTTTTAGTAGCATGCTTTTTTATCGGCCGCGCACCAATATTCATCAAAACACAAATCTTCTTTCGGACGAAAGGAAATTACCCAGTAATTTGAAAGCCCCCTAAATCCCTCCTTCGGCAGGCTCAGGCAACACAAACGGGGAACTTTGCATCCTGCAAGCCAATTTCTGGACCTCTCTTTTGAAATAAATCCTTAAGAACTTCTGTGATCAATCCCCTTCCCAATTTTGGGGATGGGCTAGGGATGGGGCTGTATAATTCTTACCTTTACTCTCATGACTGACGTGCACAGTAAAGAAATACGGAGTTATAACATGTCCCAAATCAAAGGGAAAAACACCAAGCCTGAAATGCTGGTGCGGAAATTCCTTTTTGCCAACGGATTCCGTTACAGACTTAACGTAAAAGACCTACCAGGAAAACCTGATATTGTACTTCCCAAATACAAAACAGTGATTTTTGTTAACGGCTGCTTTTGGCACGGACACAAAGGCTGCCCTTATTTTGTTCTCCCCAAAACCCGCACCGAATGGTGGTTGCAAAAGATTAAAGAAACCTGGTTCCGAGATAAAGAAGCCGAAATCAAACTCAATGTAATGGGTTGGAAGGTTATTGTAATTTGGGGATGTGAGTTAAAACCTGACAAACTTCCCGGGACTTTATTATCCCTTAAAACTTTAATAGAATAGTACAAAGAGGGATTGAACACCAACTCAAAAGTGCAATTTTACTCAAATCCAATCTCTTAAGGGCTTTTATATACACTTAAGAATTAGCAAATTAATTTAATTCAATCATTTAAAAGTGACTACTAGTCAAATGTACTATGAGTCACATTGACATAAATTTGGCCATGAACTTAAAAGAAAAAATTGGTAAAAGGATAAAAATCCTTAGAGAAGAACGAAAGCTGAAACAGGAAGACCTTGCCTGGCAATCTAATCTCGACAGATCCTACATGAACCATGTTGAAAATGGTAAAAGAAATATAACTATCTCAAGTCTGGAGAAAATAGTTATTGACGGTCTGAAAATGACCCTTTCCGATTTTTTTAATCATGAAATTTTCAATGACTCAGATTCCAATAATTGATCTATTCGCCGGCCCTGGAGGATTAGGTGAAGGATTTTCTTCCATCATCAACGAAAATGGACAACGAACCTTTCAAATTAAGCTATCAATTGAGAAGGACGAATTTGCGCACAAGACCTTGGAACTTCGCAGTTTCTTCAGACAATTCCCAATTGGTCAGGTTCCGGAAGATTACTATGAATACATTCGGAATTATAAACCATCAGAGGATAAAATAAACAGAGAAACTCTTTTTAATAAATTCTCAAAAGAAGCTCAAAGAGCAAAAGAGGAAGTATGGCAATGCACATTAGGAGACGATAATTTTTCTTCAAAGCTTGTAGATGATAGAATAAAAAATGCTTTGAAAAATACCAAAGATTGGTTATTAATTGGAGGTCCACCATGTCAGGCCTATTCATTGGTTGGTCGATCCAGAAACAGGGGTATATCCGAAGATGATCCCCGGGTTTTTCTTTACCGCGAATACCTGCGGATTATAGCGGTTCATCATCCTGCCATTTTTGTGATGGAAAATGTAAAAGGATTATTGTCAGCAAAATATGATGGGGATAGCATTTTTGATTGGATAAAAGCTGATCTTAAAAATCCGGGAAAACTATTTCCAAATTATAATTCTCCAAAATATAGGATATACTCACTGGTACAACCTCCTAAGGGATTCGATACTGAAGGTAATCCAATTTATTCAAAGGATCAGGATTTTTTAATCCGAACTGAACTATACGGTATACCTCAAAAACGACATCGCGTTATTTTACTGGGCATTCGGGAAGATTTTGGAGATATTTGCTTTGATCCGATTGGCAAAAAAAATGAAGTCAAACTAAGAGATGTTATCAATGAACTGCCTAAATTAAGAAGTGGAATTGGCCGGGAACTTGCACTTTCGGATTGTGATGGAAAACAAAAGTACCGAAAGATAAATGATAGCCAGACAAATTGGGTAAATACCGTAAATGAGTATCTGGAACTGATCAAAAAAGAATTTCCTGAAGTGGAAATTGATCTTAAAAATATACTAAAACTGACGAAAGGCAAAAACTTCCAGGAAGTCGCTCTTTCTGAAGAAAGTAATCCGCTTAAAAATTGGTATCATGATGAAAAAATTGGAGGTGTCTTAAACCATGAAACCAGAACCCACCTGAAAGAGGATTTGTCCCGGTATTTATTCTCATCCATTTACCTGAAGATAAAAGGCGATTTCCCAAAATTACGCGATTATCCTGACTGGTTATTACCCAATCACAAAAATGCAAGGGGTACCAAATTTGCTGACCGGTTCCGAACTCAACGGACGGAAGAACCTGCAACAACCATAACCAGCCATATCTCAAAAGATGGACATTATTTTATTCACTATGATCCGGAACAATGCCGCAGTCTTACTGTCAGAGAAGCTGCCCGAATACAAACTTTCCCTGATAATTATTTCTTCTGTGGAGCGAGAACTGCCCAATATCATCAGGTTGGAAATGCGGTTCCACCTTATTTGGCAAGTCAGATTGGGGAGATTGTTTCTTACATACTAAACTCTAATAATCTGAAAGATAATGTCAAAAGTTAAAGAAATATTAACCGAAGATGCAGTTCCAAATCCAGAATATCTAATCAAATCAATTGCAGAACAGGGATATAGTTTAGAATCTTCACTAGCTGATTTAATGGATAATTCTATTTCTGCGAATGCGGATAAGATAGAAGTATTTATTAAAATGGATCAGGAACCATTTACTCTATTTATTGCAGACAATGGTGAAGGAATGAATGAGGAGACTCTTAAAGTAAGTATGCAGTTCCCAAGTAATTCACCTGAACAGATAAGAAATGCACTTGACCTTGGAAGGTTTGGACTGGGTATGAAAACAGCATCCTTTTCACAGACTCGATGTTTCACGGTTTTATCAAGAAAGAAAGGAACGAAAGCTTATACTGGCAGGACATGGGACGTAAACTATCTGAAAAAAGTTGGCAAATGGAGATTGCTAGTCAACACACAAGAAGATATCGCCAATCTTATTCAACAATATCATTTACTAAGTGAAGGTCATTTGAACCACTTTGAAAATTTTGACGCTAACACAATTATAATCTGGAGAGGGCTATACAAGTTTGAAAAATACCTGGAAGAAACGAACAGGCAGTTAGCATTAAAGAAGCAAATAACAGAAGTTACCTCAGACTATTTATCGCTCGTGTTTCATCGGTACATGGAACGAAATACAGACCCATTAAAAATAAGAATCAATAACGACTTAATAGTCCCCTTTAATCCCTTTCCTAAGCTGAATGATGTCCGTCCAATAGAATATAAACAAAAACATTTTAGAACTGACACAATTAAGATTGAAGGGTTTGTTCTGCCATCCAGAAGTATTGATGAAAGCCAAAGCATATCCATTTGGACTACAAAAAACCGAAGTCTGATGGATATGGAAGGCATTTACATTTACAGAGCAGACAGATTAATTCACTTTGGCGGATGGAATGGTCTAATTAAAAAAGCACCACGGCTACAATTAGCACGACTGCGTGTTGATATTGGAAACAGTGTTGACCATCTTTTGCATCTGAATGTTGCTAAATCCCAAATTGAAATACCACACGACTTAACAGCAGCATTTGAAAGATATATTGATGAATTGAAAACTCAGGCTGAGAGAGAATATTTTAATAGAGGTATTCGAGATTTTCATAATACCCCAAGAGAAGATAAGGTTCAATTGTTTGAAAAAATAGCATCTAATAGAGGACCTATATTGGAACTCAACTTCAACTTTCCTTTACTTAAATCTCTGCTTTCTGAATTAGACGCAGAGAAGGTTACAAAATTGAACTTGCTGGTTCGAATGATAAATACGCGAATTAACAAAATCCGGCAGACACATGCTGAAAAAGAATTTGTTGGAATTGAAGAGCAAGACGGATTGTCCGCGAAAGATTTAGTTATATGTGTGAATGAACTCATCGCTAGTGGGCTGTCATCTGAACTGATAAAAACTGACATACTTCCAAATCTCGGATTTGCTAAAAGTTCATTACCGCAAGAAGTCATGCAACTGCTAAAATAAATCTCATGGAGAATAAATATATAGACATCATTATCAAAATCATTGCAAGCAAGGCAAAAGAATATTCGCAGAAAAATTCCTTGTCTCCAGGATATTTTATGAATCTTCTTCCTGAGATAAAAAATTCAATTATTGCAGTAATCAATGTGTATGGCTATCCTGAAATAGATGAGGTAACTCTAAAAAATTATTATGAGACTGCCAAAAATCAGTATTTATCTGTGAACCCAATTGACATTGACCCAAGTAATTCTCTTACAAAAGAAGGATTCAAAACATGGTTGACAGCAGAAAGAAGAGAGGAGATGAAAAACTCCTGGAATTACAGTGACAGATATTTTACTATGCTTGAGAAAGCAGGTCGTTCGGAAAAAGTGATTGACGAAACAAAAACGACAAGCATCGAGATTCTGGGGAAAATGGGAGACCCGAAATCTAGTGAGGAATTTTGGATGAAGGGTTTAGTTGTTGGAAGCGTTCAAGCAGGAAAAACCCAAAACTTTAATGCAGTAATCAACCGAGCGATTGATTCTGGCTATGGATTGATAATTGTTTTTGCTGGTATAATGGAAGACCTGAGGAATCAAACACAGTTAAGAATTGAGAATGATGTTATAGGAGAAGGACTTGACATTGATACCGATGCTTTGGTGAAAAAAGGTGTTGGTTCAATAAGAAGATTTGGCAACTTAGGTGACAGTAATGTAAACCAAGTCATATCAATCACATCAGCAAAATCGGATTTCAAAAAACCATTGCTTGATGCTGATTTCTCACTTAACCACACGAACATACTTGTTTGTAAGAAAAATATAAGTGTCTTACGTAATCTGATTGTATGGTTGCATGACTACCTTGAAGAAAACAGAGACCAACATGACATCCCATTTCTTGTTCTTGATGATGAGGCGGATAACGCATCCTTAAATAATGAAGGAAAAAAAGGAAGAGAATATGCTTCGAGAATTAATGGACATATCAGGGCCTTACTTGCATTGTTCAAGCGAAAAACGTATCTCGGTTATACTGCAACGCCTTTTGCAAATATTCTCGCTGACCGCAATGAAGCCCCCGAAAATAATTGGATAGTAAAGTATAAGCTAAGAGGACAGGCAGAGGAAAAATCTCTGCCTAGGGTTGACAACTTGTTTCCGGATGATTTTATTGTTCTGCTCAATCCACCTTCAAATTACATCGGAGCAAAACAAATCTTTGAAACAATTAACCCAATTGAAAATAATGCTGAATTAAAAATTCCTTTAGTTGAAATTGTTAATGATAATATTGAGTATTTTCCTGACAAAGTCTTTTCTCCTGGCAATGGCGAATTAATTGGCGTTCTAAAAATAACAAGTCAAGACGATTGGGATGAAAAGATTGGACAGTTTAATTCTTATCTTGATTTTGCTGATTATCGCGAATATAGAAGGCTAACAAGATCATCCAGACCCGGAGATAACTTTCCAATTAGTTTACCTGATTCAATAAAGGAAAGTTTACTCTGCTTTATTCTCGCAATTGCTATTCGAGAAAGCAGGAAGCCAGCGATGGTAAATTCCACAATGTTCAATCCGCATAATTCAATGTTGATTCACATTTCGAGATTCACGAATTGGCAAAACAAGCTAAAAGATTCAATTGATATTTATGTCAGAGAGTTGCAAAGCAGTTTACAACTTGATGTCCCAAGTAATCCAACTTCCATATTTGCAACCTTTGAAAGAATCTGGTTCAAATACTATTCGTACATTATAGAACATGTTTCTGACTATTTACCAAAAGGATATGACGATGAATTTCTGAAACCAATCAGTTTCGAAACAATCAAAAATAATTTTCTCACGGAAGCAATTAAGGGATTAGAAGTAAAAGCCATCAACAGTTTTACTGGCGACAAACTTTTTTATCCGAGGAATACTCCGAAAAAATATATTGCCATTGGCGGCAACAGATTGTCCCGTGGATTTACACTTGAAGGATTAAGTATCAATTATTTTGTTCGGTCAACTGATTATTCTGATGCACTTCTCCAAATGGGAAGATGGTTTGGCTACAGACCAGGTTATCTGGACTGCTGCAAGCTTTTCATCACCCGTGATTCAAGGGAGAAATATGATTTGGTTACACGAACTATTGAAGAACTTGAAACTGAGTTTAAGAAAATGGAGGAAAAAATTCCCCCAAGAACTCCGGCGAACTTTATTCTTAGAGTAAAAAAGCATCCAGGTGTACTTAAAATAACAAGACCTGCAATTCTCAGGGACACTCTGGAAGTAAACTGGTCATATCAGGATTCTCTTGAACAATCAACAAAGTTTGAAATCACAAAGAATAAAATTGAGGCAGTATGGTCCCAATTCAAAAGCAATATAATTGGGAAATACAAGTTCGAAGTAAAAATGAAAAAGGACGGAACTGATGCAGGTTTTCTGACAGCACAGACCGATATTAACGGGGCAATAGAAATTCTAAAACAAGAAAATAATTTTGGAAGTGAGACTTGCGCTAGCATAGTGAAATTTCTCGAAAGATGCAGAGATGTCAGCAAGCTCAAGAACTGGACAATCGCAATTAAGACGACAGGAAGGGCAAAGCATAATGAAGGTAAGGGTTTGCTGAAGAAAAGTGAATCTGGTTTGCCAGTAGATATTAGGATGACAGTACGCAGAGGGCCGAACAAAGATGAAGGGTTGAAATATTTCAGAGAGCAGTTTTTGGATTATAAAATATTTGGAGCATCTGGCAAATCTGCCAACATCATTTCCGCAGGATTAGACATGGCGATAATGTTAACTGACTCTCAAATCAAAGCATCTGAAAAAGAATTCATTGAAAACAGAATACGATACTACTACGAAAAATATCCTGATTGGTCTATAGATCGAGTTAAAGAAACTGCTGGAAGGGTTAACATTCCAGAAAGAGTTTATCGTGAAAAAATGACTGACCAGGAAGGACTTCTTGTAATCTACATTTTAGATTCCTACTATGTTTTTCTTCAGGAGAAAGGCAAAGAAGATCCTCAGTTGAAAATGCTTGTTGAAAGCGAAGGAATTGATTTGAATATTCCATTGGTTGGTTATGCCATGGGTTTTCCACCAATTAAACCTGATCCCGGTGGAGTTTATGTTCACGGAAATTATGGATTTGAAGAAGATGATGAAATAGAGTTTAATGAAGTTGATTCTGAATTACCAGATGATGCAAACGAATTGTAACTATGACCAATATAGAGTTAAAACAAAAGTGGGCTGGGCTTACAGAGAATCCTATTACAATTGGTTTTAGGTCGCTTAGGATTTCCTCCGAATGTATCTGTGAACTTTACATTGGAGTTAGTAAGGAAGGAAATAGATGTTTGATTCTTGCGTTGCCAGCCAACAAGCATTTAGGCTTCAAAGGAGTTCATAAGGAAAATTTATCCATTGAATACTTCAGAGAAAAGAATTTAATTGTTCTTCAATTAGCAGACAATGATTTTAATGATCTTTTTGATGATCTGGTCCTATCACTCTATCATGGAATAAAAAATATAAAACAGGTAGATGAGTATTCAAATCATTTCATTCAGGCTTTTTACAGATGGAGTGAATTTTTCGAAGACAAAAAATCTGATTTACTTTCTGAGGAAGCAATAAAAGGTATTATTGGAGAACTGCTAGTCTTGAAATTACTGATTACAGACTCAAATCAACCTGAAATTAATTCCCTATTAAATTCATGGACTGGCCCTTATGATAAAGGTAACGATTTTGAGTTAGAGAATAAAAATATCGAAGTTAAAACAAAATCCCCCTCTGGAATTGATGTCAAAATATCAAGCGAATTTCAGTTAGAAGTATCTCAAGGTAAAGGACTTGAATTGTATGTAATTTCCATTCTCAGTGACTTTGCTGTTGGTATTCATTTAAGAGATTTGATTATTGAAATAAAGAAATTGGTTCTGGAGACTTCCGGTGACATTGCAATTTTGTGGAAAGCTCTAAGTCAAAAAAATATCAATTCTAAAAATATAAGCCAGTATGATAGATATAGGTTCAGGCCAGTCAATTGGATATCTTACAATTGTGCAGGCGAAAATTTTCCAAAACTTAGCAGATCAAACATTCCAGAAGAAATAAGTGCCCTGAAATATACACTGAGAACAAACCTAGTGACATCATTCATTATCGAACAAAAAGAATTCTAATATGCAAATTCAAGAGTTCCTAAATTATAGAAAAGAATTACTAGAAAGCTCAAAAGACGAAGAGGGATTTGTACAGCAAACACAATTATTGAGTCAAATCCTTCCTTTGATGGTTGATGCCAAACTGCTTGATTCGGAAGACTATAATGAATCGTATTTTTTAAATACTTCTGAGAACTTGAAGCTGAATGGCTACACAGTCAATGAATCCTCTGAGAGGTTGCAATTATTGATTGTTGATGAAACAAGCATAGATATTACTTTATCTGAAAAAGATCTACAAATCTCTACAAAAGGTTACTATGACAATCAGTTTAAAAGAGTCACTAGGTTTTTGAATAAAGCAATCAAAGGATATTTGAATGACGAAGTCCAGGATGCAGACCCAATCAGACCATTATTATCTCAACTCACATCCGCCTCAGGAGTTGATCAATTTGATGTAGTAGAAATCTTTTTAATTAGTGCAACTGCAACAACTGAAACACGAGGTTCAATCCCACAACCTAAGAGAATTGAGTTTGATGATGAAAACATCTCAGTGGCATATACAAAAAACAGAGAAAAGGTACAAAAGGATTTACTCATCATCAAGAAACTTGTTGATCTGAATTTTTTGTATGATGTTTTGATTTCCCAAGGAAACAGAGAAGCACTTTTGATTGATTTTGAAAAGTTATTTGACTACAAAATTGAAGCTATTAAGGCAGCAGAAGAAGAGAACTTTGAATCATTTCTATGTGTTCTGCCAGCATATATTTTGTCTGATCTCTACAAAAGATATAGTTCAAGATTGCTCGAAAAGAACGTGAGATCTTTTCTTAATTTTAAAAAAGGCAGTGCAAATTCAGGTATTAGAGAAACAATAAAAAATTGTCCGGAAAAGTTTATTGCATTTAATAATGGGATCACTATTACTGCAATAGCAAAAGATATAGAAGAGAATAACGGGAAAATGTTCATCAAATCTTTGACTGACTTTCAGATTGTGAACGGAGGACAGACCACTGCAAGTTTATATTTTACTCAGAAAGATGGTTTCCCAATCGACAAAGTTAAAGTCATGGCTAAGATTAATGTAGCCCTTGATGTCTCCGAAGAGGGATTGAATTCCCTGATCTCCGATATTAGTAAATTCTCAAATTCTCAAACTAGAGTTTCAGCAGTTGATTTGGGTTCAAGAAGTCCACAATTAAATAAAATCAAATCACTTTCTGACAGTGTGGTTACACCTTCAGGAAGAAAGTGGTTCTTTGAAAAATCACGCGGGGAGTTTAATACTAAATTAAGAATTGCTAGCTCAAATAAGGGAAGAATAGAAAAGGAATATCCAAAGAACTATCGTTTCTCAAAGGAACAATTGGGCAAATATTTCACTGCTTGGGGAGATCAGCCTTATGTTGTGAAAAAGGGTGGTGAAAAAGTTTTCAGATATTTTTTAGAAGAAATTTCAGGAGAGGTACGAGGCAAGAAACAAATCAATGTAAATAGAGATTTTTATGAAAAGCTAATTTCTAAAATTATTCTATTTACTCAATTGGAGAAAATTTATGGTCAAGGGAGAAGTTCATTGGGCCAAATAAGGTCTGCAGTTGTTCCTTATTCTATTTCAGTGCTATACATTTATACTGATGGGGGGAAAGAAGGAAAGCAATTTGACCTTTCAAAAATCTGGAAGAAGGAAAGGCTTGAAGATGAACTGGTTGCTTTTTTCACTGAATTAATGGGATTAATGAATGAATTAATAAAAAAGTATTCTGAGAGTGAAGATTATGGTGAGTACGCGAAGAATAAAAAGTTGTGGGAGTGTATTTCAGCTTCAACGGAAATTGAGAAATTCATGTCTTCAAAAACTGCTCAACAGATATTGTACAGATATTGTATTTCGGGTAAAGAAAAAAAGGACGAAGAGATTAAAGAGGTGGACTTTGAAAGAATTCAATCGAATATTGATGTCCACTCAAAAGGAATGGAATATTATAATCAACTAAGAGCTAAATATGAAGGGTTTTCTAAATTCCAAGAAGAAAAAATGGATAAAATCATTTCTTCTATAATAAAGTTAGAGGATTTAAATGAAGATATTTTACGATCTGAAAGTAACCTGATGTCTGAGATAAGAAAAAACAATCCGGAGATTTTCGATCAAATAAATACACCTTTCAACTATAAACTTGAAAGCACTTTGAAATTTATCATTTTAAGATACAACCAAGCAATAGAGAATGGAATTGAGGTGCAAGATTTTTTTAAGTCAATCCTTCAAAAAAAATCGCAAGGAATTAGTAATTATACTTCAGTGTATAGTAAGATCGCACTTGAACTTAAAAGTGGAATTGCACCCTCAGTTAAAGATGTACATTTAGCATCAAACTATTTTAGTGAGGGAATGCCAGTATCCACTAATAAAGAAATTATCAATAAAGAAGCAATCAATATAAGTTTGAATGTCTTAAGGCAAATGGTTGATTGGGATTCAAAAATGAAAATCTTGTCTAATGGCGAAAGAACATATATTGCTGATTTGGCTTACGAACTCAAACCGCTTAATCAATTTCATAAAAAGAATGCTGAGAAGCACTTGTCTACTTTGTTAAATTCAGGTTTTAAGTTGAAATGATTAATGGATCTAATTTTACACCCTACATAAATTTTTTCAGCACACCCGAAAGCTCATCGTAGCTGATGGTTCCGTTGTGGCTCCATACTTTTTTGCCGTCTTTGAAAATCAGGAATCCGGGCACCGACTGCACCTGGTAAGCCGCGGTAATTTCTTTATTGGCTTCCACATCCACTTTTTCAACGCGGGCTTTCCCTTTAAAATTGGCCGATACCTTTTCGAGTATCGGGTTCATCGCTTTGCAGGGCGCGCACCACACCGCATGAAAATCAACTAAAACGACTTTGTTGTCTTTTAATAGCTTATCAAAACTTTGCCCTGTATATTTGGTAGCAGTGCTGGCAACCGTCTGGCTGCTTTGTTCCAGGGCAAAATCGTACTGATTCCAGTCCATAAGTCCCCGTTGCAGGTTGTAAATTTTCTTAAACCCATGCCCGCTCATGTAGTTGGCTGCCACGTAACTTCGGCTTCCGGAGAGGCAGTAAATCAAAATTGTTTTATCTTTTTGCAGCAAATTAATTTTCGACACAAATGCGGGGTCGGAAATATCAATGGCCGTCGAACCGGCAATGTGTCCTCCCGAATATTCCTGCGGAGTGCGCACATCGAGCAAAATGGCATCTACAGAGGCTATCAGTTGCTTAAACTTAACGGCATCCACATGTTGAGGAGCCTGAGCGCTTACATCCACAAAAACCATAATAAAAAGAAATAAGGTCAAAACTATTTTATTCATATCTAAAAATCTATATACGTTCATACAAAGGTGCGAAGATAGAAAAAGTTCAATCCATCAGTAAAAAAATAAGGTTTTTTACCACCCAAACTTTTCCATTATCTTTCTACCCTCAAAAATTCACCATCCATGATCTGGAAAAACCGCGGATTTCAGTTTACCATTCTTTTGGCGCTCGCCTTTATCTGGGGCAGTTCGTTCATCCTGATGAAGATCGGGCTAAAGAGCTTCAGCCCTGAACAGGCGGGCGCTTTGCGTATAGTATTGGCCTCGCTGGTACTGTTGCCGGTTTCAATTGGCCAATTGAAAAACCTCAAACTGAAAGATTTGAAAAGCCTGCTGATAGCAGGTTTTATCGGCAGTTTTTTTCCTGCCTTCCTGTTTATGAAAGCCGAAACGCAAATTGATAGTTCGCTGGCCGGAATGTTGAATTCGCTCACCCCGGTTTTTACGTTGGTCGTTGGATTACTCTTCCATAAAACGGGCTTCCGCTGGCTGCAGGCAGCAGGCCTGATGTTGGGACTGACAGGCGCCACCGGATTAATTCTCGCCGATGATGGATTCCATTTGGGAACCGTCAATAGTTATGCTTTTTTCATTGTGCTGGCTACCTGTTTTTATGCCATCAGCATCAACCAAATCAAAGCTAAACTGGCGCATTTAACGGGAATTCAGGTAACTTCGCTGTCGTTCCTGTTTATCGGCCCGGTGGCGCTCATTTATTTGCTAACCACCAATTTTGCTCCGGTGGTGGCCAATCCGGGCTGGCCGTTGCATTTACTCGCACTGGCCACGCTCGGAATTGTTGGAACTGCGATGGCTATGCTGCTTATGAATAGCCTGATCAGGCACTCCTCGGCAGTCGCGGCATCATCGGTTACCTATATTATTCCTGTTTTTGCCATTCTGTGGGGAGTGTTCGACGGCGAAAAAGTGACACTGCTGCACCTGGCCTGCATGGGTCTCATTCTTTCGGGCGTTTACCTGATCAGCCGGAAAACGTAAAAGAAAGTTGCCTGAGAATTGATTGGAGCATTGAATTGTTTATTCCTGTTTTTCCGTTTCATCTGCAAAAGGTACAAAAATTCTGGCAGTAAAAAATTGCATCCCTGAATCGGATACGCGCAGGCTCCTTTCTCCATTCGCATCAATTAATCCGGATTGGGCATTGATGATCTCCTTTCCTTGTGCGGCATTTACTTCCAAAATTGGCATCTTCGTCGAGAGCGCCCAAAGTTCAGCCGAAGACTCATGAAAAGGCCTGTACTTTTGTAAGGTCCCCGAGTTAATGGAGTGGACGATGAATTGTGCGCCCATTTGCTTTAATTTCAAGGGTAAATAAGGATTTGGCATGGTAGTGTAGCCGGGCGACGCCCAAAGATCGTTACAGATCAGAATGCCAAACCGGAATCCCTGCCAGTCAAAGGTCTTTAATTCTCCCTCAGCATATTCAACCATTTCACCGGTACCTGGCAGGTCAATACTGCTGCATCGTAAAATTTTGGAATGTGCCCCCATAAAATGTCCTTCCGGCGAGTAAACCCGAACCTGATTAAAGCAGAATTCCTTTCCTTGTCTGACTTCTTTGTAACAGGTACCCAACATGAGCCCTATTTTCATTTTTACTGCTTTCGCTCTGATTTCTTTCAAAGCAGTTGCCACATCGCCCTGGTTGAAATTACTGGTATATCCTGATAATGAACCTTCAGGAGTAACGAGGAAACTTGCGCCTTCACGTTTTGCCTGCATTAAGCCGGCAATGATCTGCTCCTGATTACTTTTTACATCATTGGTCACATTCATTTGTAATCCGGACAATATAATTGGTGACGATGCTTCTTTATCCTGCGCTGCCAGCGGCTTCATAGTTAAAGGGGCAAAAAGGATACAAGCAATACAAAATGACTTGATGGAAAATATAGACTGTTTCATAGGTTTTGTATTAGTACAGTTTTTCAAATCCAGTTGTTTAGGGAACTACCGAAAGTACAAAACAAATCAAAAACAAACACAAACAAACAGCTTATTCCGTTGTTTTAAATTCTGATTTGATTTTAAAGAACCTTGAAGCAACCAAAATAAAATCGGACGATGACAAAAAGGATTTATCAATTCTGAGACAGAACCAAAATCATACCCTGACGTAAAAAGTGAAAACCTAAATATTTCCTGATGAAGATCCTATTTACCCTTTGTTTTTTAGCGATAGCCGCTATAATCATATTGCTTGGAAATAAACAGATCAAGATTGCTTTATTTCAGGTTCAAAACCGGAAAACATCATTTTTGAAATCCAGTTTTTACAGTTCACTGATTTTATCACTGTTCTTTATCCAGTATTGTCTGCTGACCCAAACTTCTTTTCCTTATCTGATCCTGCTTTTATTGATAGCAGCCACGATTTTGGGATTTTTAATCAACGAAATTGTTGGATCAATTGCCGGGGTATCGGTAAAGGAAACACGGCACAAAGTAAATGTAATGTACACCGCCATGGCATTTGAACAATCAATATCTCAACCATCCAAAGTTTGGATCATGTTATTTGCTTCCATTTTTCTATTCGGAAGTTGGATCGCCGCTTTATGGTCATTCTGGACAAATCCGTTGGGCGATCCGGAGGTGTATGTTTGGGTTGCTATATTTATCTTCATTACTCCGCAGATTACCGTTATAATTTCCAATTTAAACACCTTAACTCCTATTGTTGCTTCTGAATTTATTGACGATGATTTACGAAATCTGAGCTTATCTTCTAATTTCTCCACCATTATTTCCTCGACTATTTATTTCATATTTCCACTTTTCGTCCTTAAAAATGCGTCTTCCGAAACATTTAGCTGGCTGCCACCCTATTGGATTATTATACTGATCCCTCTTGCTTCATTTGTTTTCTTCGGAATAATTCCATTTTTCATTGGGATCTATAAATTCAAAAATCAGAAGAAATATTTTTTGGAGTGGCAGCAAAATTGGATTCAGGAATTCAAAAACTCAATCCTGATTTCAGCGGAAGAGAAAAAATCATCCCTGATCCATGAACTTCATAATGAAATCAAAAACCGGATTTCAGAAAATAAAATGTATAAATTTTTAAAAGATATCAAAACTGAATCATCAGAAGTAAAATCAGATCTGACACAAGCAGAGCAGGTAATCCGAATATTGAACGACAACAAAGATGACATCACAAAATGGGACCTGCAACTTAATTTCATTCAGAGGTTAAAAGAAATCGAACAGAACATCGGCAATGCAAAAGATAACGAAGAATTAAAAAGCTATTTTGAGGATCGGTTAGATGAGATTAAAACTGACCTCGAAAATTTAGAAAAGAATAAAAATAAAATGGCCGGTATTTTAACTGCACTTATTACAGGATTACTCGGAATGCTCATAAAAACTTACCAAGCTGATTTATTGGCACTTTTAGAAAGATTCAGACCACAATGAATTCAAAATATTGTTGAAACTATTCGAATTCAAAAAAACGGATATGAATGGATTTCTATGTATGCTACTTTGTGCCGTCGGAAGTTTTTACACCGCAAGCACCAATGATCTACCTGATGTAATCTGGCTGATTGTGAATCGGTACCTACCGATTTTAGAGAAGGAAGTAAAAGAATTACTAAATCGATTCGGTAATTCATATTTTCTACCGACCCGTTTTCCATACGGGAAATTTTTAAAAAGTCTCTAAATCATCAAATGTGAATTGAAATTGTATCTTCGTGTTGCATAAAACTAACCAATCTGGCATCATGAAACCTACTCTCATTTTTATTGCATTGCTTTTTGCAATTCCCGTTTTTTCGGGCACCCCAAACAAACAAACATTCCTTAAATGGGAACTCGGTTATTCAAAAACGGCTGAATCCATGCCTTCGAAATGGATGCCAGCAACAGTTCCTGGCGCTGTACAACTCGACATTGCGAAAGCAGAAAAGTACGGACCGTTTTATTATGCTGAGCGCTGGAAAGACTATCTCTGGATGGAAGACCAGTTTTATACTTACCGGACAAGCTTTTCAAAACCTGATCTGGCAAATGGCGAACGGGCATTTTTTATTTCGAAAGGTATTGATTACCAATTCAGGATTTTCCTGAATGGCGTGGAATTGCTTGCTCAGGAGGGTATGTTTACACCTGTTAGCCTTGATTTGACCGATTTGCTCAAAGAAAACAATGAACTGAAAATTCAAATTTATCCGGTTCCCAAATTGCATCCAAAGCCTGTTGACCGCTCTCAGGCTGCAAATGTGGCCAAACCTGCGGTAAGTTATGGCTGGGACTGGCACCCTCGCCTTGTTCCGCTCGGTATTTGGGACGATACTTATCTTGAAATTCAAACCTCCGCTTTCATCAACGACATTCATGTAAATTATATCCTGAATGAAGCGCTTACAAATGCCGAAATCAAGCTTGAAATCACGGGACGAAACCTGAAAGACCTTCCGTTTGTCTGGACACTCAAAGATGAAAGCGGCAAGGAAGTATTGAAGTCGGAAGGCAAAACCGAACTCACTTTTCCCAATCCTCAACTCTGGTGGCCGCACGATCACGGGAAACCGTATCTTTATACATCAACCATTCAGCTTATTGACCCTTCAGGGAAAGTAATCCAGACCAGGGAATCGAAAATCGGTTTCAGGAGGGTGAAACTGCTGATGAACGAAGGTGCCTGGCGCGAACCCGAAGGTTTTCCTAAATCGAGAAGTGTTCCGCCGGCACAATTGGAAATCAATGGAAGAAAGATTTTCTGCAAAGGCACCAATTGGGTCAATCCTGAAGTTTTCCCCGGAATCATCACCCGCGAACGATACGATGAATTGCTAAAACTGGCCAAAGAAGCCAACTTCAACATCCTGCGCATCTGGGGTGGCGGAATAGTAAATAAAGAATCCTTCTTCGAACTGTGCGACGAAAAAGGGATTCTGGTATGGCAGGAATTTCCGCTGGCCTGTAACAATTACCCCGATGATGCCCATTACCTTTCCATCCTGAAACAGGAATCGGCATCAATCATCAACCGCGTGAAAAAGCATCCTTCGCTGGCATTTTGGTGCGGTGGAAACGAGTTGTTTAACGCCTGGAGCGGCATGACCGACCAGTCGCTGGCATTGCGTTTGCTCAACAGTCAGTGCCTCGAACTCGACCCCAACAGCCCGTTTATCCCGACTTCTCCATTGATGGGAATGGCGCATGGGAATTATGTGTTTCGCGATTTGCAGACCAAAGAAGAAGTGTTCAGCAATATGGCACGAGCCCATTACACGGCCTACACCGAATTCGGAATGCCTGCCCCTGCATCGGTTGAAATACTTAAAACCATCATCCCGAAAGAAGAACTCTGGCCACCCAAACCGGGCGCCTCTTGGGAAAGCCACCATGCTTATAAAGCCTGGGTGGGAAATACCTGGTTATGTCAGGATATTATTGAAGATTATTTCGGAGTTTCTAATACGCTCGAAGAATTGGTTGCCAACGGACAACTGATGCAGGGCGAAGGGTATAAATGTATTTTTGAAGAAGCACGCCGCCAGAAACCATACTGCGCCATGGCTGCCAACTGGTGCTACAACGAACCCTGGCCGACTGCTGCCAACAATAGCCTGATCAGCTATCCGAATATTCCGAAGCCCGGATTTTATGCCGTGAAAAATGCCTGCCGACCGGTTTTGGCAAGCGCCAAATTCTCCAAATATAAATGGAATGAAGGCGAAACCTTCTTTGCCGACGTGTGGATGCTGAACGATCTGCCAAAAGATATACCAGCAGGAAAAGTAAAAATTAAACTGGTTGCAGGAACTTCAGAATTGATCGTACTAAGTTGGGATTACAGCCCGATGAAAGCCAACATTAACCAGACCGGGCCAACCTTTCGCTGCAAACTGCCTGCATGGAGTACCGACCGTTTCAAGGTTGTGCTTGAGGTGGAAGGACATCCGGAATACAACTCCGAATACACGCTGGCCTACCAGCCCCGCTCAGTTGAGAGAAAACGGACTACGCCGGTAATGAACCAATAGACTGAAGGATTGAATTACTGAAGGATTGATTTTAACTGATCCGATGACTTCAAGTTCATCGGATCAGTTTGTTTGTAACCTATTGAAAATCTTGATTAAATTTAATTGAATTAAACATAGGAATAGTTTATATTTGAAATGCGTTCTCCAACTTGAGTTTTGGCGGGTATTCGGACATGGGCGTCATTGCATAACCAAGACAGTTTTTCCAGACAATTTATAAAGTCATCGGTGGCTTCCATGAAAGCTAAAAGATAGATCCACTACATCCTTTGTAGTTCGGTTGACAAGAATTTTTCAATAGACTTATTACCCTTAGAACTGGCAAACAATGACAATTGCTTACAAAACATTTTTAAGTAATAGCCGACAGTTTCTAGCTTAGACTTACCTTTAAAGCTGACGAATGCTTCCACAATCCAAAAGCGAGTAAAAAATTTAATAGAGGAAATAAGGAACTTCATGTCATCACCGGATAAATTCAGCTCCCCTGTTTTTTCCAAGCAGGACAGCAAGTCAAGATAAATTAATTCTCGCTGTTTCTCAACTTCCTCATATCTGTAATTCTCCCGTTCAAATATTCTACTGACTTCAGCAAAATCTTGAACTACACCTCTGAATACATAAAAGTTCAAATGCAATTGTTTAATCAATTTCAAAAACTCAAATAGGCTTGGGTTTTCAATTTTCCTATAAACACCAAATGCTTCCGAATTCAATTTCATCAATTGTTCGCTAATAAAGATTATCAGATTTTCCTTTTTCGGAAAATGATAAGACAAGTTTCCCGGACTAATGTTCAGATGCTTTGAAATATCTCTGACACCAACATTGTTCAGTCCATGCTTATTGAACAGCTTTACGCTTTCTGATGCAATCATCTTTTTTGACAGCATAAAATATTTTTTACAAATATAGTACAATGTACTAAAGATATCCTATTTTTGCAAGGAATAATTTAAACCGTAACCACATGAGTAATTTCGACATTATGGCATTAACCATCTTCCTTTTGATAGGAACTTTGGGTATTCTGATGGTTTTAGTTGAAATATTTAAGCCTTTGACTTCACTGGACTTATTAGCTAAATCTACCGGATATTACCTCAAACCATTGATTACTGATGATGAAAAGAAAATAGGATTTTCTAAACTTACCTCATTTCAGGCAAGTATTTTATTAGGGTCAAACGCAATGACACTATTTCTGGCTATCATGGCATTCATGCACTCAAATGTTTTGGCTTGGTGGGCTTTGTGGTATTGGCCGGTAATGTTTGTTTGGCATCTTATAATATATAAGAGAAACTCAGCTATTTGGTATATCCAAATTGCATGGACTATTCTTTCCGTTTCGTCACTTTTATTAACTAATAAACCAACAAACAACATGAACACGCAAGAAGCAAATAAACAAGTAGTTCAACTTTTTTATGAAGAAGGTTGGAACAAGAAAAACTTCGACATTGTACGCCAAACTCACGCTGATAATTGGGTACATCACGATAAATCAAATCCTGCAGACCTTAAAGACGGTGCTCAAGGGAATATTAATCGTATGCGTGAACTTTCAGTAGCATTTCCCGATATACATTTCCAAATTGACGATATAGTCGCAGAGAATGATAAAGTTGTGGTTCGCTTTACTCTAACAGGGACACAACAAGGACAGTTTGGTAAGATACCACCAACCGGAAAAAAGGTCAATATATTGGGGTATATAACCCACCGACTTGAAAGAGGCAAAATAGTTGAAGACTGGGTTGTTAGAGACACATTCGGATTGCTAGTTCAACTGGGGGTAATACCGGTTGGTGAAAAAAAGTAACAGTTTTTCAACGCAATTCAGACAACTTTCCCCCTGTCTGCCCCTTCTCGTTTGAGCGCTAGCAGAAACGAGGGGTTGTTTGTTTGGCGTCTGTGACGCACTTTTTTATGAGTTGAAAACTCAAGACAATTTACCCCTCGTTGCCCGTAAAAAAACAGATGGTTTCAAGGCTAGCCTTGAAACCATCTGTTAAACTATTATTTTTGTCCTTTTAAAATCTGGATCGCTTTTTTAGGGCGACACAATATTTACTTTCCCGAAATCAATTTGCCAGTTTGAATAGTTTTGTTGTTACTATTCACCTCGTACAAATAAATACCTGGAGATAGATTACCAGTTTTAAGAGTAGTTATATCTTTTGTAATAGGTATATTAATAACTACTTCTCCCAGAATATTGTATATCTTCAATTCATAGCCTTTAATTTTAGATACGTCATTAACCTTGATATCTATTGAAGATGTAAAAGGATTTGGATAAATGGTAACGGTATTTTCTGCATCTCCTGCACCAATGGAATTATTTGGTGTTGGAATACATAGTGAAAGCGAAACATTTTTAGAGGTAGCTATTGGTGAACATGGTCCGGTGACAACAACATTATAATCTGATGCCACATCAGCGGCATTCACCGGATTAATTGTAAGGGTAGCAGAAGTTGCCCCTGAAATATTCCCTCCGTTGATCAGGGATATTGTTCCTTTTCGCCACTGGTAGGTAAGTGCAGATCCTGTTGTTCCCACTGAAAAAGTTGCAGAATTATCCACACAAACTACTTGATTGGTAGGTTCTGATACAATATTCAGGGTTGAGTTAACTAATAATCCGATATTCAGTGGAGTGCCTCCTGGAGAGCACAATCCATTGATAATAACATTATAGTTAGGTGAAGCATCAGAGATATTTACAGGATTGATTGAAAGTGTGGCAGAAGTTGTCCCTGAAATATTCCCTCCATCGGCTAAGTTAATGTCACCCTTTCTCCATTGATAGGTAACACCTGCTCCCGTTGACGACGCTGAAAAATTCACTGAACTTCCAACGCAAACAGAGGTAGAAATACTTGGGACTTTGTTAACTGTTAAAGTAACATTTTTTGAAGTTTCAAATGCAGAACATGCTCCCGCGATCAAAACATTATAGTTTGATGCTGCATCGGAGACATTTACATGATTAATTGTCAGCATAGCTGAAGTTGCACCTGAAATATTTCCTCCGTTAGTCAAGGCCAAAGTTCCCTTTCTCCACTGATAGGTAAGATCTGCTCCTGAAGCAGTTACTCCAAAACTTACTGATTCATCAATGCAAACTGTTTGATCAGCAGGTTGAGTTTTAATGTCAGGAGCGGTGTAAAGCGAAACAGTTACCGAGTTTGTGTTCTGACAGTTGCTGGCGGAGTTGGTCTCTACAACTGTATAAATTGTAGTTAACAACGGTTTTACAGTCGGGTTGGCTAAGGTCGAAGTAAAACCGGCAGGTACAGAACTCCATTTGTAGGTATTTCCATTTACAGCGGACGCACCAATTTGGGTGTTTGAATTCAGACAGATAGTCCTATCAGCTCCAGCAATTGCAGCCGGTACTTCAGGAGCTACAGCGATTACCACATTAGCAGACGCTAAAGAAGCACATACAGCTGCATTTGTAACAGTAAAGTGATATGTTCCGGCTACAAGACCTGATATGGTAGTACTGGTAGTTGAACCTGTTACAGATCCCGGATTGATTGTCCAGTTTCCGGCAGGCAATCCGCTTAATACTACACTTCCGGTTACCAGGACACAAGTAGGATGTGTAATAGTGCCAACTATTGGTGCTGCCGGTGCTTCAGGAACTGCAGTGATGACCACATTAGCAGAAGGTATAGAAGTACATACGGCTGCATTTGTAACGGTAAAGTGATATGTACCGGCTACAAGGCCTGATATTGTAGTACTGGTAGTTGAACCTGTTACAGCCCCAGGATTGATTGTCCAGTTTCCGGCAGGCAATCCACTTAATACTACAGTTCCGGTTGTCAAGGCACAGGTAGGTTGTGTAATAGTTCCAACAATTGGTGCTGCCGGTGCTTCAGGAACTGCATTGATTACCACATTAGCAGAAGCTAAAGAAGTACATCCAGCTGCATTTGTAACAGTAAAGTGATGTGATCCGGCTACAAGACCTGCCAGGATAGTACTGGCAGTTGAACCTGATACAGCCCCCGGATTGATTGTCCAGTTTCCTGCAGGTAATCCACTTAATACTACGCTTCCGGTTGTCAGGGCACAAGTAGGTTGTGTAATAGTTTCAACTATTGGTGCTGACGGTACTACAGGAGCTGCTGTAATTACCACATTAGCATAATCTATAGAAGTACATCCGGCTGCATTTGTGAAGGTAAAGTGATATGTTCCGGCGACAAGACCTGCTATGATAGTACTGGTAGTTGAACCTGTTATTGCCCCCGGATTAATTGTCCAGTTTCCGGCAGGCAATCCGCTTAATACAACCCTTCCGGTTGACAGTTCACAGGTAGGTTGTGTAATGGTTCCAACTATTGGTGCTCCAGAAGCTGCACTGATTATCACATTAACAGAAGCTAAAGATGTACATAGGGCTGCGTTTGTGACTGTAAAATTATATGTTCCGGCTGCAAGACCTGATATAGTAGTACTGGTAGTTGAACCTGTTACAGTTCCCGGATTGATTGTCCAGTTTCCGGCAGGCAATCCGCTTAATACTACGCTTCCGGTTTCAAGAGCACAAGTAGGTTGCGTGATGGTGCCAACTGTTGGTGCTGTTGGTGCTTCAGGCTGCGTATTGATTACCACATTGGCCGACGCCAGAGAAATACATCCTGAAGCATTGGTCACGGTAAAGGTATAGGTTCCTGCTGCAAGCAATGAAACAGTTGAGCTTGTTCCCGTGCCTGTGGTGGTGGTTCCACCCGGTGACCTGGTCAGAGTCCAGGTTCCTGTAGCAGGCAATCCATTCAGAACAATACTTCCTGTGGCCAAAGTACAGGTTGGCTGTGTAATGGTGCCAACTGTTGGTGCTGTTGGAAAAGGATTTACAGTTACCGCAAAATTTGCAGATAATGTTCCAGTGCCACAACTGTTGTTTCCTTGCACTGTTATATTACCACTTGACGCAATTGTACTATAATCCACTGTAATACTATTGGTATTAGTACCCTGAGTTATTGTTGCTCCGGAAGGCAGATTCCATGAGTAGCCTGTCGCATTGGAAATTGCAGTTACAGAATAAATAAGTCCTGCTTCTCCCTGACATATTGTAGCGTTCCCTGTTATTGTTCCTGCCGCTGCTACCTGAGGATTGGTTACTGTATTATTATTTAGGGAGATAGCTCCAGCCTTTGAAAGTCCCCTACCTAAAAGTGATGAGCCTTCCAATAATGTGATTGCTCCGTCGGCGACTAAAGTACCCCTGAAAACAGAAGCATCTCCTAAATCAAATTTTCCATTTATTTGCCAATACACATTGCACAAAGAGGCTGAATTAGTAAGAATCACATTTGAAGATGCACCTGTAGCAAAAGCGCCACCTATCCTGATAATAAACAAAGCATCCGGATTTCCTTGTCCATCCAGAGTTAAGTTTCCATTTAAGGTTGATGCCGCACCTGTTTGGTAAACACCGGGAAGTAGAATCTGGCCGTTTCCTAATCCAACTCCAATAACTGTCCCGACTTGAGTTAAATCGCTATAAGCAATAGCCACATCGGTTGCTGCTGTTGTAGAAATAGGATCAAGGACATGCTTTGTTCCAATTAAGGTTCCAGGAGGGAATGCATTGAATGCACCTGCATTGGTGCCAACATCTCCAGTTACGGCTGATGCCCCAGTGTTGTTAAATGCTCCAACTGCAGTAAATAGCGCAAAACCTGAAGTTGTCCCCAAGTTGGGAGAGGTCTGTCCAAAATTAACTTTCGGGAAAGCCAACAAACTAGAAATTACTACGATAAGTAAAAATTTTTTCATATTAATATGTGTATTAAGTGAATTCACTTTCTTCGTAAAAATATATCTTTTAAGTCCTTAAAATTTTGCACAATTCTGTTAAATATTTGCATGATTCACACTTGTTTGTACTCGAAATGGCAGGGCATCCAGAAATTAACTCCAGATACACTGGCTTATCAGCCATGTACGTTTGATAGTAAGAGATAAATTCCGCTGATGAATCAATGAGCGAAGGAATGGATATAAACCACAGATCAGGCATTTCCCCCATTCATCCATGCTTTGAATGCGGTAGTTTTGGCACGGCTGAAAACGATTTCGAGTTTTGGATCGGGCGCAAAGGATTTGCTTCCCCCAGAGCAAAACGCGACGGAAATGAATCGAATTAGTTTCACGACGTGTTCGTTTCACGGAAATAATTATTTTTGATTGGGATTATACAAAAATGTAATGCTTCTGTCAACGAAACGATCATTTTATCATTCATGCTTCAAAATTCTGACATCATCACCGTAGAGCATTTATCACACGCTTTTGGCAATAAAACTGTTCTTCAGAACATTAATCTATCCAACGGGAAAGGTGAATTCGTTACTATCCTGGGGCCATCAGGGTGTGGAAAAACTACATTATTGCGGTTAATTGCAGGTTTCCTAGGAGCTTCCAATGGACAAATAAACATTGCCGGCCAGGATGTGACCCAAACACCACCACACCTTCGACCTGTCAATACAGTCTTCCAGCGATATGCCCTGTTTCCGCATCTAATTGTTTTCGAAAATATTGCCTTTGGACTTCAACTGAAAAAGCTTCCGAAAGACGAAATCAAAAAACGGGTGAAGCAAGTGCTGAAAATCGTGACCATGACCGACTATTAGGAGCGTGATGTAGATTCGCTTTCAGGAGGACAGCAGCAAAGGGTCGCCATTGCCCGCGCCATTGTGAATCCCTGTCTGCACCTCATTTGAGTACCAGCGAAAACACAGGTTGTTTATTTGGCGTCTGTGACGCATTTTTTATGAGCTTAAAACTCAAAACCAAAGCCTTCCCGATAACCAGATGATTGATCCGATGAACCAAAGTCATCGGATCAATTGGTTTAAGGTAATGGCAGTTTCGGATATTGGCTCTTTTGCATTTCAGAAAATTTGCAGAATCCAGTCAGGTTTATTACTTTCGTGAACTAAAGATATGAATTTTTAAGATGTTTAGTTCCCAAAACAACAGTAGCGATATTGTATTAGCCATTTATAAGGATACTCGGACAGTCTTTCGTTTGAACGATATTGCCATACTTGCCGGTGAAACCAATTTTCAATCGCTCAACAAAAAATTAAACTATCATGTCCGTACGGGCAAGTTGCAAAATCCACGAAAAGGAATCTATGCCAAACCGGCTTACCATGCAGAAGAACTGGCATGTACTATTTATACCCCTTCATATATTTCGCTGGAATACGTTTTGCAGAAGGCCGGAATTGTATTTCAATTCGATTCGCGCATTTCGGTTGTCAGTTACCTGAGCCGAAGTATTGAGGTAGAGAATAAAACCTACTTTTATCGAAAAATGAAGGGAGAGATACTGGTGAACACAGCGGGGATTATCAGGCAAAACAACCAGATAAATATTGCCATTGCGGAGCGGGCATTTTTAGATTTACTTTATCTCAATGCTGAATCTTATTTCGATAATTTAAATCCTTTAAATAAAGAGCTTATTTACAAATTATTACCTATTTATAAGTCAAAAGCGCTGACGATGCGGGTAAACAAACTACTCCCAAAATGATGGATATTAACCGGCATAAATTCTTATTGGTACAAATTCTGAAAGACATTTACTCGGATATTGAACTTGCCAATTGGTTAGGATTTAAAGGAGGAACTGCGCTTATGTTTTTCTACGACCTGCCGCGATTTTCAGTTGATTTGGATTTCAACCTCATTAATACTGAGAAAGTGGATACCGTTTATGAAAAAGTGCGTGCAATTTTACTCAAATATGGAAGAATAACTGATGAAGCCAAAAAGTTTTTCGGACCAATTTTGGTTCTGGATTATGGTGCGGGTGAGCGAAAATTAAAAATTGAAATTTCTGTGCGACAGTTCGATAACCACTATGAAATAAAAAACCTACTCGGTATAAACATGAAGGTATTGGTGAAGCCTGATATGTTCGCCCACAAACTTTGCGCATTACTCGACAGAAATGTGCTAACGACCCGTGACATTTTCGATTGTTGGTTCTTTATGCAGAAGCAAACGCCTGTAAACAAGAGTATTATCGAATCCCGCATGGAAATGATTTATTCTGAGTACATTCAGAAATGCATTGAAACCCTTGAATCAATGAATGATAAAGGTTTGTTGCAGGGTTTAGGCGAATTAATGGATAGCGACCTGAAAAATTTTGTCCGGAGTAAACTTCGGACAGATACAATTGGTTTATTAAAATTCTATAAGGATTTCCCGATACTGGCTTAACCTAGATTTATTACAAAAAATATCATGAGATTAATATACTACATCCTGCTGTTTCAATTTTTCTCTGTATTCATCTGCTATGAATCTGCATACGGAAAAGAATCCGGTAATCAAACGAGGAAAGCGCTTCGTATCGCAAAAAAAAATGCTGTTTTATTGGATAGCATTAATCAGTTGCTCGTGGTTTTTAATAAAATACCGGAAAGCAGTACATCGGTACTGGTGGCTCTTGAAAAAAAGGATAAAAAATGGCTGGTTGCTTTGCCCCCGGTTCCGGCAGGTATCGGCCGCAAAGGATTTGCTGCCCCCGGTGCAAAGCGTGAAGGTGATCAGATGTCGCCTACCGGTTTATTCCCTCTGGGACAATTGTTTTGTTACGAAAAAGATGTCAAAACCAGGCTGACATATATCCAAACATCGTCCGAAGACAAATGGATTGACGACCCCAATTCGCCCGATTATAACCGGCACATCAGGGGCGCTACTCAGGCCGGCTCTTATGAGAACCTGAAAATAAACAGCGATGAATATAAATACTGCATGGTGATTGAATACAACATGCATCCGGTTGTAAAAGGCATGGGAAGCGCTATTTTTCTTCATCTGAGTGCAGGAGAGCTGCCAAATCCAAGTTCTGGCTGTGTGGTGGTAACCCAACAGGATATGGAAATGTTATTGAAATGGATGAACCCTGAATTAAAACCTTCAATAATCATGGGCAATGAAAAGGACTTGCTTGACGGTTTAAGAAAGAACCAATAAATCCAAATAAAAATAATGAAATCAGATAAATCACCTAATACACCAGACATGAAAAAATTATTTATTCCGGTTCTTAGCTTAATTGCTATTTTTCTTCTTTCTTCTTCGAACAGTAGGTCACAGCAGCCTGTTGCTACTACAAAGGCTATTTCAGAATTGCAAGTGTTGGCATTTCAGGAAAATGGCAGTCAGGATAATCCTAAAACCAAATACGAATTGGTTTGGAGCGATGAATTCAATTATTCCGGTTTGCCCGATAGTAAAAAATGGAGTTACGATACCGGCGGAAATGCAACAGGATGGGGAAACAACGAAGCTCAGTATTATACTTCGGCCCGTCTGAAAAATTCAGAAGTTAAAGGTGGCAACCTCTATATCAATGCAATAAAGGAAGATTTTGAAGGAAAGAAATACACTTCAGCCCGGTTAATCACCAAATCGAAAGGCGACTGGTTATACGGCAGGGTAGAAGTGAGGGCCAAACTTCCCGATGGAAGGGGCATGTGGCCAGCCATCTGGATGCTGCCAACAGTTTGGACTTATGGTGACTGGCCGGCCTGCGGCGAAATAGATATCATGGAAAACGTAGGTTACGATCCGTATGTCATTGTTGGTTCAGCTCATACCGAATTGTACAACCATATGAAAGGCACACATAAAAATGGTAAAATCACTATTTCCGACTGCTACACCGAATTTCACAATTACATTCTGGAATGGGATGCCAGTGAATACCGGGTCTATGTTGATTCACAACTTTTCTTCACTTATAAAAACGATGGGACAGGTTATCGGTCCTGGCCTTTCGACAAACCATTCCATCTGCTGCTCAATGTAGCTGTTGGCGGAAACTGGGGCGGACAAAAAGGCATTGATGATTCCATTTTCCCACGGTCAATGGTCGTGGATTATGTGCGGGTTTATCAGAAAAAATAATAACAATTCAAATCCTATGATCATCGTTCTTTCACCGGCAAAATCGCTTTATAACCAATGTCCTGTTCCATTCGAAACATTTTCTCAGCTCGATTTTTTGCCTGAAGCCGAAAAAATAATTTCGGTAATGAAAAAGAAAAAGCCGGCCCAGTTGGCCAACCTGATGGGCATTTCGCCCAAACTGGCTGAAACGAACTATCAGCGTTTTCAGGCATGGGCAACACCTTTTACTCCTGAAAACTCGTGGCAGGCAGTACTGATGTTTAATGGCGATGTATATCAGGGATTGAAGGCAGAAACTTTTTCGGCCGATGAATTTGAAATTGCACAGCAACATTTACGGATTCTTTCGGGAGTTTACGGATTGCTTAAACCACTCGACCTGATTCAGCCTTACCGTTTGGAAATGGGGACAAGTGTTGCTATTGGAAGAAAGAAAAATCTTTACGAATTCTGGAAAGCCAAAATTACAACCAAACTGAACCAGGATTTTTCGGAAACCGGACAAACGGTAATGATCAATCTGGCTTCGAACGAATACTTTAGCGCCATTGATAGCAAAAAACTAAAAGCGAGAATTATCACACCGACCTTTAAGGAGCAGAAAAGCGGACAGTACCAGATGGTTTCATTCTTTGCCAAAAGGGCTCGCGGATTAATGAGCCGGTTTATTATCCAAAACCAAATCAACGATCCGGAGGAAATAAAAGCATTTGATCTGGAAGGGTATTATTTCAATAACGGACTTTCGAAGGGTGATAACTGGGTATTTACAAGGTGAGAGGCATGTTACGGGATTCGGGTTGCGGGTTATCCAAATACTCAATTCAGTGGTCATTCATAGTCATTCAATGGTCATTCAGTTGTAAGAAAAATGACGCGAAGCAAATGACAATCAAATGACGCGAAGCTAATGACAATTAATGACGCGTAGCAAATGACAATCAATGACGCGAAGCAAATGACTAATAGCAGTTCCCCGGCAATAGGTAATTGCGAACGTAATCGTCAATACCAGTTTCGAGGCTAAAGAATGGTTCATTATAACCAATTGCTCTTAATTTCTGAATATTGGCACAGGTATAATACTGGTATTTTCCCTGTAAATCTGCCGGAATATTTATAAAACCAATATTGTCAGCCATATTCATTGAATTAAATACTGCCTTGGTCAAACTGAGGTACGTTCGGGCTACTCCGGCCCCGACATTGTAAATTCCCGAATCTTTGCGGTGGTTCATGAAGAACAAAATCACTTTGGATACATCCTCCACATGAATAAAGTCCCGGGCTTGTTCCCCATCATGAAAATCGGGGTGGTGTGAACGGAAAAGGTTCATTTTACCAGTCTCTGAAATCGTATTAAAAGCCTGTAAAATAACAGATGCCATCCGGTTTTTATGATATTCGTTGGGCCCAAACACATTGAAGAATTTTAATCCTGCCCAGAAATAGGGTTGTTCTTTTTGCTCCAGCGCCCAACAATCAAAATCATGCTTCGACTGTGCATATAAATTCATGGGTTGCAATTCAGGGATGATGGCATGGTCATCGTCGAAACCAAACTGCCCGTCGCCGTAAGTTGATGCTGATGAAGCATAAATCAGTGGCAAGCCATACCGGATGCAGGCTTTCCATATTTTTTGCGAATATTCAAGATTAAGTTGCTGGTATATTTCGGGTTCTTGTCCTACCGTATCGGTCCTGGCCCCCATGTGAATAATCATCTGAACAAATTGCTCATTACCTGCTAACCAGTCGAAGAAATGATCACGATCAACCATTTCTGTATAAGTTTTTGTCTGGTAATTCTGAAACTTCAGTGGATCGTCGTATTTATCTACCAGAACAATGTCTTTAAAACCTTCCCTGTTGAGCTTCCCTACTATAAAACTACCAATAAACCCAGCCGCTCCGGTAACTACAATCATAATTTACAGTTCATTAACGTTAGTTAATTTCTGAGACATTGTTTTCGTAAATACTAACTTCGATTTACCGATTATATTGCCTGTCAATGCCAAAATAAATTAACTTTTTTTACAACTTAATTGTAAGACTGAACTTATTACCTTTGTGGTTGCGTGTGTCAAAATAAATTTAGTACTGAAAGGAAACAGAAATGGAATTTTCATTAAACGGAAAAGATGGTACCTACCGGAAAGTTGAAAAATATGATCCGGAAACAACCGCGCGATTAAGCGATCACTATAAGAACATCATCGATCTTTTAGGCGAAAATTCAGGTCGTGACGGATTGTTGCAAACGCCCATGCGGGTAGCTAAGTCCATGCAGTTTTTGCTTCAGGGTTACGAACAGGATCCGGAAAAAATCCTACGGTCGGCCATGTTTAAGGAAGATTACCGCCAAATGGTCATCGTTAAAGACATCGAAATTTATTCGTTATGCGAACACCACATGCTTCCGTTTATTGGCAAAGCACATATTGGTTATATCCCCAATGGTTACATCACCGGCCTCAGCAAAATTGCCCGTGTGGTTGATGCATACGCGCGCCGCCTACAGGTTCAGGAACGACTGACTACGCAAATTAAAGATTGTATCCAGCAAACACTTAACCCACTTGGAGTAGCAGTTGTTATTGAGGCACAACACCTTTGCATGCAAATGCGTGGCGTTCAGAAGCAACATTCAATTACCACTACATCAGACTTTACAGGCGCATTCGAACGGGTGGCTACCAGGGAGGAATTTATACGTTTGATCAGAGGTTAAATTGTCAAAATCAAAAAATTCATTAACCATTCTTAACAATCATTATTTAATGGTATTGCATTTAATATTACTTTTACCCCCAATGAAAGTGACAAAGAACATATTATTCCGACTTCTACTTCTGTTAGCTGTACTTTTCAGCTTAGGAATTGAGGCATCTTCTGACTACACAACTCCATTGTATAACGTAGAACTTTCGGCAGAAACGAATGGTGTGGATAATAATGCTAGTTCGGATATTGATTCTTTCAATGATGACCACATTAATCAGGTTTACGAATCATGCATGTTAGGTGAACGACTTACCCGGTTGCCGATTTCAAACGGCCCGTTTTTACCGCATAAGTTTTCCTTTTCAAGCTGGCAACCGCCGAAAAAATTCAGTTTCGGGATTTAAAACCATAAATCTTATTAGATAACAGTTAGTCTTGATAACCATCAGGCTGAATCTGTTGAATGATGTTGTTTGGCTTATTCGGCAAACAATATCCTCATCAAAAAACTCCGAAGATATTAATGCATGATAATCCATATGAGACGGTCATGTTTGATATGGGGATATTTCTATATCATACAGAAAAAACAATAAAAATTCAATTATTTACAACATGAAAATAGGTGACTTAATTAACTGCACCCGCCATCAGGAAGCATTTGGATACTTCACCGGATTTTTGGATCAAATAAGGAAAGGAACTGCGAAATGAATTTTGAAAAACCAATACACGATAGAAGTTTTCTTTTAAATATTAATTATAAAAAACACAAAATGAATTATTTAGATTCTTCTGAAATTTTAATAAAAAAACAAAATACCGAATATCTCGTTCATCTGATCCGCATTGCATTGGCAGATGATGTGATCACTGGCAATGAAATGGAATTACTGCATCTAATAAGCAAAAAGTTAGGCTTCACAGAAATTGAAACTGTCCAATTGATAAAAACTACAAACAAATCTGATTACAGACCACCTTCTGAATTTTCCCAGCGATTTGAACAAGTATTTGAAATTGTAAACATGTCTTTGGCTGACAGGTCAATTATAAAAGATGAGATGCGATTAGCCAGTAGTTTCGCAGCAAAATGCGGGTTTAAAGAAAATGAAATCCCATCTCTGCTGCTTCTGTTACTAAATGGAATTAGACAAGGCAAAAACAAAAGTGAACTTTTAAAAGAATATCAAAATAAGCTGAAATCCTGAAATAGGACGATTTGTTTCATCAATTTGACAGAAAATACTGAATGAAGAACTGGTTTAAATCCTTACATAACTGGAGTCTGGCTTGGGCAAACACCAAGTGGGGTGCATGGGCATTATTTATTTGTGCTTTTGCCGATGCATCGTTTTTACCTTTACCAACTCCAATGTTTTTTATAGCTTTAACATTACTAAATATCACAAAAGCATATAAATACGCATTATTTGTAACTCTTGGAACATTAACAGGCGCTTTGGCCGGATATTCAATAGGTCATTTTGCATGGCTTAAAGCGAACGGCGAATTTACCGGTCTTGCCATGTTTGTGTTTGACAATGTCCCGGGTTTTACCGAGGAGGTGTATCAATATTTTCACACTCAATTCTCAAAATGGGGCTTGGGCATTTTGTTTTTAGCCCCATTAATTCCTGTTCCTTACAAGATATTTTCGATTTCATCAGGAGCATTTGATATTAATATCTTCATCTTTTTTTTCGGGACTTTTATTAGCCAGGGCATAAGATTTTATCTTTTATCGTTCCTGATAATCAAATTAGGTCCGGAGGTAAAAAAACTGTTTGAATTTAACAAGAAACCTGTTGTCATTCTGGCAACCGCATGTATTGCGATTGCTATTATCGCAATTAAAGTTTTTTAAGTTCTATGAATGGATTGAAAAAATATTGACTGGAAATTCTGTATTATTTAAGTATCTGTTATAAAATCAAGTTATGGTTGTTAATTTATATGTTTGGTTAGGGTTTATTGCTTTTGTAATCCTATTGCTTGCAATTGATTTAGGAGTATTTCATCGTAAATCGCACGAAGTAAAGATTAAAGAAGCTCTTATTTGGAGCGCTCTCTGGATTTCACTGGCTTTTATTTTCAATTATGGAATCTATGTTTTCATGGGGGAAGAAAAAGCCCTTGAATTTTTAGCCGGATATTTGATAGAAAAATCGTTAAGTGTTGATAATTTATTTGTCTTTATCATGCTGTTTTCATACTTCCATGTGAATCCCAGATATCAGCATAAAGTTCTGTTCTGGGGCATTCTGGGGGCGTTGATTATGCGAGCGGTATTCATTTTTGCGGGAGTTGCGCTCATCACAAAATTTCACTGGATTATATACATTTTTGGGGCATTCCTGATATTGACGGGAATAAAAATGGTGATCCAGAAAGAAGGAGAAATAGCGCCGGATAAAAATCCACTGGTCAGGTTATTCAAAAAGTTCTTTCCGGTCACTGACCAAATGTATGAGGGTAAATTTTTCGTTAAAATTAGTTCGAAAACAGTTGCAACTCCATTGTTTATTGTATTGTTGATTGTCGAATTTACCGACTTAATATTTGCTGTCGATTCGATACCGGCTATTCTGGCAATTTCGAATGACACGTTTATCATCTTCACTTCCAATGTTTTCGCAATTCTGGGTTTGAGGGCGCTATACTTTGCCCTTGCCGGAATAACTAAATATTTTCACTATCTCAAATATGGTTTATCAGCTATTCTGGTTTTTGTAGGAGTTAAAATGATCATTGCCGGTTTTTATAAAATCCCAATAGCGTACTCTCTTTTAACTATCCTTGGAATACTACTTATATCAGTTTTGTCTTCTGTACTGTTTAAGAATAAAAATTTATAATAGAATAATTATGAGCAGCAAATTTGAAGTAGTATTTGAGAAAATAATTTTCTCAAGTCGGTGGATACAAGCACCATTGTATGCAGGTCTTATTTTAGGTGGAATGTTATACGCATACAAATATTTAGTTGAATTGGTTCATCTCAGTGCAAACATAAATGAAATTAGTGAGACGGTATTGATGCTTGGAGTACTTACTTTGGTTGATATAACGATGGTAGCCAATCTTCTTGTAATGGTTATCATTGGTGGTTATTCAACTTTTGTCAGCCGGCTTAATATTGATGCGCATGAAGATAAACCGGAATGGCTTCAAAAAATTGATGCCGGTTCATTAAAAGTAAAATTAGCCGGTTCGTTAGTTGGTGTATCAGGTATTCATCTGCTACAAACATTTATAAATATTAAAAATCATGAATCTGAGCATGTAATGTGGCAAGTAATAATTCATGTTGTATTTTTATTTTCAGCTCTTATGCTTGCTTTTACAGAAAAAATTTTGCACCAAAAACATTAACCCTTTTTACTAATTAGAGATTAAATCTTATAAACTGTCCGGTAAGTAATTTTACTTCATAAACTGCAAACAAACAGGCGATTCGTTTGGAACTTTTATTCCGGTATATTTCAGTTTTCCTGAGGCTTCATCAATCCTGAAAACAGTGATATCGTTGCTTTTTTGATTGGCGACCAGTAAAAATTGCCCGGTAGGGTCGATAGTGAAATTCCGGGGCCAGTTGCCTTCAACCGAAACGGTCTGCACCAAATCCAGTTTTCCGCTGGTATTATCGCGCGTAAAAACAGCAATACTGTTATGGCCACGGTTCGACCCGTAAACAAATCGGCCATCGGCTGACAAATGGATATCGGCACACCAGCTTTCGCCTTCAAAATCTTTGGGCAGCGTTTTGATGGTTTGGATTGTCTTCCATTCGCCGCCATATTTCATTAAAACAGTAACAGTAGAACTTAACTCATGAATGACATAAATAAAACGTCCGTCAGCCGAAAAATCAAAATGACGCGGACCTGAGCCAGGCGATAGCTTTACAAAGGGTTGTGAATCGGGCTTCAGTGGATTTTCGCCCGTACCCACACTATAAATTTTTAATTCGTCAGTACCCAAATCTGCAGCAAATAATAGCTTCCCTGAAGCATCGAATTGTGCCGAATGAGCGTGAGGTTCAGTTTGGCGACCGGGGAAGGGGCCACTTCCGGTATGCTGTATTTTCTGCATCAGTGCAGTCAGGCTTCCATTGGGCAAAACGTTAAAAAGCGATAGGTTCCCACCGGTATAGTTTGAGGCAACCAGTTTTTTACTATCAGGCGAAAGGCAAACATGACAGGGGTTTGCACCATGCGTTTGTACATGGTTCAGAAAGGAAAGTTTTCCGTTCTCTTCAATCCTGAAAGCTGAAACACCTCCGCTATGGTCATTTTCCGGATCAGCGACTTCGCCTACAGCATAAAGGTATTTTTTATCTCCTGAAACAGTGAGAAAGGATGGATTATTGCTGATTGCCGGCATTTTAAGGTTGACCAGTTTTCCGCTGCGGTCGTTAAACGAATAAACAAAAATGCCATCGGCCATACCCTTGGTATATGTTCCAACGTATAGAATATGCTTTTTAGCTTCAACATACTGTACACAAAATAAAATGCTGACCAAACACATTAGGAGTAATTTCATGAGAAAGTTTTTTATAATAGTTGTAACTAATTTGAATCTCTTTTGTTTATGAAAGAACAAGTCAAAATTAAAAATTTAATGGCATGAAACTACGAATCTTTTATTTGGGGGTTTTCTTATTTCTGGGATTGACCTCAATTTCTCAAACTCTTACCTGGCAATGGACGACCACCGATGGATTAAAAACTCCTGAATCAGTTCTTTATGATGTTTCGTCAAACAATATTTTTGTGAGCAATATTGACGGACAACCTTCAGAAAAAGATGGCAACGGATTTATTTCGGTGTTGAGCGCCGAAGGCAAATTGAAAACCCTAAAATGGATAACCGGGCTAAATGCGCCCAAGGGATTAGCCATTTACAACGGGAACCTATTTGTTGCCGACATTGATGAATTAGTGGTCATTAACGTCAAAGAATCCAAAATCACGAAACGCTACAAGGTTGAAAACGCTAAGTTCCTGAATGATGTGACTGCCGGCGAAGATGGGATTGTGTTTGTTTCGGATATGCAGGATCATAAAATTTATGCCCTGGCAAATGATAAACTTTCGCTTTGGCTCGATGATAAACTCCTTGAAAATGTGAATGGTTTATGGGCCGAAAAAGGACAACTTTATATCGGAACGGCACAGGTTCTTCAAGCTGACATCAAAACGAAATCAATCAAAATACTGGTTGAGAATTGTGGTGGTGTTGACGGACTGGAAAAACTAAAAGACGGAAATTTTATTTATTCGAACTGGCAAGGCCGCATTTTCGTCACCAAAGGACCAGAATCAATCAAGTTGCTTGATACCGTGGATAAAAAGAACACTGCCGATATTGATTTTGTTCCCGGGAAAAACCTCGTGCTGGTTCCAACATTTTCAGGTAATAGTGTTGAGGCTTATGAACTAAAACCAAAATAACCATGGAAAACCCATTTATTGCAGCTAAAATGCCTGCACAAGTCACCCTTGAACCCGGACCGTTTGCCTGGTGTGCATGTGGAAAAAGTTCTAACCAACCATTTTGTGATGGTACGCACCGGGGAACAAAATTTACTCCTGTATTCTTTAAAATAGCCGAAAAAAGAGAAGCATGGCTTTGCCAGTGCAAACAAACCAAAAACCCGCCCTACTGCGACGGAACGCATAAAACACTATAGCAAAATAACTACCTTTGCTTAAAACAAAATCGAATGGAACCTCAGGTAAATTTGTCGCTTTGGGTCTTTTACGGTATTATAGCTCTTCTTTTTATTTCCATCACTTCAATTGCTTACCTGATCATGCGGCTGAATAAGTCAATGAAAAGGAAACTGCAACTGGAATCAAAATATCAGGAAATGGAAGATAAGTTTAACCAGATACATCTCGACAACCTGGATTCGAGGCTTAATCCGCACCTTTTCAAGAATATTCTCAACTCTGTTCAGTCACACGCTTATCAGACATACTTTGCATTGGACAAACTCTCCAATGTACTCGATTATATTCTTTACGACAGCCGTAAAAAATTCGTGACACCCAAACAGGAAGTCGAATTCGCGCTCAACCTCATCGAAATCAATAAAATCAAATTAAGCCCGCTGTTCGAACTGAAAGTAAAACTGAAGGTTAATGAAAACGAACCGCTTTATCATCAGCACCTGCTTGCCCCGTTCATTTCAACCGATTTAATTGAGAATGCCTTTAAACACGCTGATTTACAGAGTCAGGGCGCTTTTATATCCATCATTTTCGAGTTTTACGATAACACTTTTAAGCTCACTGTTGCCAATAAGATATCAGAAAAAACACCCATCAAAAAAGAAAAAGGTGGTTTTGGGACCGAAGCGCTGGAACAACGGCTTAAAATTATTTACCACGATCATTATAAGTTCGACCACTTTACCGAAGCCAACGTTTATATTGCTCACTTAAAAATTGATCTGCTTGAATACAAAGCTAAGATGCTTGCTGCTGGACGATGAATTGCCCGGTCTTTCGTATCTGAAACTACTGTGCGAACAGATGACCGAACTTGAAGTGGTCATGGCTTTTAACGATCCGGAGGTACTTCTGAAAGAGTTTCCTGCGCTGGAATTTGACCTTTGCATTCTCGACATTGAAATGCCTGGTATCAGTGGCCTCCAACTGGCTGCTTTGCTCAAAGGTAAGCCCGTCATATTTACCACAGCATACAAAGATTATGCAACCGATGCGTTCGACCTCGATGCCATTGACTATGTGATTAAACCGATAAAACCTGAACGTCTTCAACAAGCTGTAACCAAAGCTGTCCAAAAAATAAATCCTGAAAATAAGACTGCCAAACACTTCCGGATAAATACCGACAAAGGAATCGCATGGTTAGATGTCAATCAGTTGGTTTATATCCGGACTTCAGAAATTGACAGTCGCGACAAAACTGCACTATTGGTCAACGGGACCAGCCTGCAACTGAAAAACATTTCGTTCGAAAAGCTTATTTCACTTTTACCTTCATCCGGCTTTTGCCGTATAAACAAAAAGGAACTGATTTCGATGAGTGCTGTGCTGTATTTTTCGAACGACAAAATAACGACCAACATTTACTATCATTCAGAAAAGCCGCTGGTACTTTCGCTTGGTGAAACATACAAAAGCGGCTTCATATACAAAATAAACAGGTAGTTTATTACAAAATTTGTCCTGTTTGTTACAAATAAATTAATATGGCGGGATGGCAGTGTTACTGATTGATTTACTTCTTCTATTTTTATTCCTGATTTTCCCTGATATTAAATTAGTACCTGGAACTTTTGTAGCTGAGAACAGATGAAGAAAATAAAAGATACTCTGCTTTATATTGGAATTCTGGGAGTATTTTTTGCCTTGATGTACTGGATTATTCAGTCGGGAAAAATTCTGGAAGCCGGAAGATTCGTGGTTGAACCACAATTACAGAGTTCCTATTTTTCTCAGTTTATTCAGTCAATTGCTAACAATTTAGCCCATCCGGTTGGTCTGGTTTTGGCGCAAATTGTTACTATTATTATCGTGTCGCGTGTATTCGGATTCATCTTCAGGAAAATTCACCAACCAACTGTAATCGGCGAAATAATTGCCGGTATTGCCTTAGGTCCGTCTTTGCTGGGAATACTTTTCCCCGAATTTTCATCGTCTCTTTTCCCCGAAAACTCATTGGGAAACCTTAGCCTTTTGAGTCAGGTCGGGTTAATCCTGTTCATGTTCATGGTGGGTATGGAACTCGACATGAAAGTAATTCAAAGTAAAGTAAAAGATGCCGTGGTGGTGAGTAATGCCGGAATTCTCATTCCGTTTACCATTGGAATAGGATTGGCCTATTTTATTTACGAAAATTTTGCCCCCAAAGGAGTACCATTTCTTTCTTTTGGCCTGTTTCTCGGAATGGCCATGAGTATCACCGCTTTTCCTGTACTTGCCCGAATTGTTCAGGAACGCGGAATGCACAGGACCCGCGTGGGAAATTTGGTAATAACTTGCGCAGCGGCCGATGATATTACAGCATGGTGTATGCTGGCAGCTATCATTGCCATTGCCAAAGCCGGATCTTTCGTGAGTTCACTTTATGTCATTCTGCTTTCAATCGGATATGTCCTGATCATGATTAAGGTAGTGCGCCCTTTCCTGAAACGGGTTGGCGACTTACATGCTACGCGCGAAAACCTGAGCAAACAAGTTGTGGCCATATTTTTCCTAACTCTGCTGATATCTTCTTATACAACCGAAATCATAGGTATTCATGCACTTTTCGGCGCTTTTCTGGCCGGAACAATCATGCCTGAAAACACCAAATTCAGAAACATTTTCATTCAGAAAATTGAAGATGTTGCACTGGTGTTGTTGCTTCCCCTCTTTTTTGTTTTTACCGGATTGCGTACCCAGATCGGCCTTCTGAACGATATTTATCTCTGGAAAATAACCGGGCTGATCATTCTGGTGGCTATCACCGGAAAATTTGTGGGCAGTGCACTGGCCGCAAAATTTGTTGGGCAAAACTGGCGCGACAGCTTAACCATTGGGGCATTGATGAACACACGCGGATTAATGGAACTCATCGTGCTTAATATTGGATACGATCTCGGTATTCTTTCTCCTGAGGTTTTTTCGATGATGGTCATCATGGCACTGGTCACCACATTAATGACAGGCCCGGCATTGGATCTGATCGAACGAATATTCAGGACAAAACCTGACATGATACAGGAAAAAATCAGTCACCTGAGCAAATTCAAAATTATCCTTTCGTTTGGAAATCCTGAAATGGGCAGATCTTTGCTCCGACTTGCCAATAACCTGGTGAAAAAGCAAAAAGAAAACACTTCGGTTACCGCCCTTCACCTCTGCCCGAACAATGTACTGCACCATTACAACATGGATGAATATGAAAATGAAAGCTTTGAACCGGTCATTCAGGAATCGGAATTGTTAAGCCAGAAAATTACTACCTTGTTTAAGGCCTCGGATGATATTGACCACGACATTACTGAAATTACGAATAAAGGTGACTTTGATCTGTTGTTGATCGGTATCGGACAGTCAATTTTTGAAGGGAGCCTGTTGGGAAAGATTCTGGGTTATACTACGCGGATCGTAAACCCCGACCGCCTGATTCATAGGGTGGCAGGAAAAGAAAAAATATTCGGAAATTCGCCGTTCGATGACCGGACTCAAAATATTCTATCAGCCAGCAAGGTTCCGGTCGGAATTTTTGTAGATAAAAACACAGGAGATTATGATCAGGTTATTGTACCATTTTATACTGAAAAGGATGGTTTTTTAGTTGATTATATCCAACGACTGATTAAAAACTCGGGAGCTCAGGTCACGGCGACCGATCCTGCCGGCACGATCAGAAAACACATTGAAATTAAGGAAGCCATCAGGGCAATTGAACAGGAGGCGCCAAACCACATTACGGTGAACCGTGAAAAAGATATTGACGAGGAGTTCATCAGGCAATTCCAGTTAATGGTCATTTCAACTGATGGGTGGAAAAAACTGGTTGATTCACAATGCCCCTGGCTTAATCAGACTCCTTCGATTCTAATACTAAAAGCATAAAAATCAAAAAATTTCCTTTTTAATCAACCTGTATTCATGCTCAAAATTCGGGGTAAAAATACCTTTGCCCAGGTTTGCTTCAATTTGTCTAATAGTCCAGAACCTGCCTTCAAGCACCTCGTCAGAATGAAGGTGAATCGTTTTAAAATCATGACTGACAAACACGTAAACCAACTCAGCTTCGATTTCGCTGTCCCAGCGGTAAGTTTTTACCAACCGGGCAGAGAAATCCTGTAGGCCTATTTCCTCCCAGGCTTCACGTTTCAGAGCGGTTTCGAGCGTTTCGCGAGCCGAAATATGTCCGCCAACGGCAGTGTCCCACTTACCTGGCTGAACAAGTTTATTTAAGGGCCGCTTCTGCAAATAGATATGCTTTTGGGTATTTATTACATGCAGGTGCACAACCGGATGCAGCAGTTTTTCGCCTTTGTGACAAGCCGAACGTGGAGCTTGGCCAATTATTTCACCTAATTCGTTAACCAGGGGCAACCATTCTTCATCGTCAGGAATGATATGTTTTTTGCGAAGTTTCAGTTTCTGTTTAATGAATTCGTACCCAAAGACCAATGCAAACAAAATATAGAAAAGGCCTCCGCTAATGAAAGCCCAGGCTTTGTTCGACAGGTAAAACGCCGAATAAAAAACCAATAAAGTGTGGATCAGGAAAACAAAGAACATCAGTTGCATGGTTTTTCGGAACTGCGCCATTTGTTCTTTGCTCAATTCCATGTCTTTCATATATCGCTGGGTCATCAGTCCTAAAATATTCAGCTTCGAGAAAGCTGAAACTGCCAGAACAGCACACAGAATAAGTTCGACCAGCCCGGGTTTCAGCTTAAAAAAGATATCGTTATCAAGCACAATGGAAACCGAACCCAAAACCAGCAACAAGCCGGTATCAAATAACACAAAACGGTCAAATCGCTTTTCTTTGATCCAGATCCAGGCCATTTCGGCAACGCCGATAGCCAGTGCAGCAATCAATCCGGCACGAGTCCCCCAAATTTCGTCAATTGCAATAAAGACAAATAATGGAATGAACCCGGGCAAAAGGTTTTTAAGTAATTCAGATTTGCTCATTTTCAGAATACTATATCCTATCTAATTCAAAAATACGATAAAACAATACCAGTTCTAAAAAAAAATCCCGCGTGAACCCAAATGGTCATCGCGGGACAACATTTCTTTGAATAAGCTCTACTGTTGGTCTTCAGGAGAATAACCCTTTTTGGCATAAACTGTTGCCAAAAGTGTTGAAAAACGCGGGATTCCCAAAGTTGATGAATTGTCAACAGCTTTAAATGCCAGTTCTGAAGGAATGACCATGAAAGCCTTACCTCCAACCTTCATTTTCTTCAAGCCTTGATGCAAACCGGCAATTTGCTGCACGTAGCTCGCATTCACAATATCATTGTTTACATCTACATAAAAGGCAAATTCTTCGTAATTGCGGCCGGCTTCATCTTCGGTGGTGAAAATTACTTTTCCATCGAGCAGGGTAATCTTAAAGTACAACAAAACCTTATAGCCCGATTTAATGGTATCGCCTGTTCCTAATACAATGTCTTTAAAATATATTCCTGAAACATCTTTAGCATCAGTCAGGTTATTGTCTTTTACGTATTTATCAAGTGCAGCAATCTCGTTATCGCGTAATACGTCCAGGGTATTTTCTTTGCACGAGGTATAAACTCCGGAAAGCACTACGGCAAAACCAAGAAAGAACAGAAATTGTTTCATATATTTATTTTTTGCAAAAGTACGATTTTTAATCAGCTTCTATTTAATGTCAATAACTTCGATTACAAAAATTAAAGGTGTATTGGGCGGTATTGATCCAGCGCCGGATGTGCCGTATGCTTTGGCCGAAGGGATCAGGAATGCAGAGGTTCCACCCTTTTTCATTACTTCAATTCCTTCCTCCCAGCCCTGAATTAGCCGATCGGTTTTGTGGATATAAGTCATAGTTCCATCCCCATGATAAGCCGATGCATCAAAAACAGACCCATCTAAAAATAGTCCGGTATATTTTACGGTAACCGTATTTCCGGTCTTAACAGTTTCTCCGGTTCCTTCCTTTTCAACAATGTAATATAGGCCAGTCGAAGTTGTATCAATATCTTTCTTATTGGTAACCATTTGTGCAAGCCATTCCTTAATCAAAGCAGTTTCTCTTTCCGGAGTGTATGTTGCATAAGGATCTTCGTTTTTTTTACATCCTGAAACTATGATGATGGCGAACAAAATCAAAGCACTATATTTTAAAAGCATATTCAATTTTTTCATATTCTTATTTTACTGATTGTTTAATTCGATCTTCAAATTCGGGTAATATGTTTTCAAACTGAGTCATCGCTTCCTGTAAAGATGCAAAATACTCTCCACCGGCTGCGTTGCGATGGCCTCCTCCGTTAAAATATTTTTCAGACACCTCATTGACTGCAAAATCGCCTTTCGACCGAAAGGAGACTTTGATGTATTTTTCTTTTTCGGTGAACAATGCACTGAAAATGATCCCATTTATAGAAAGTGGCATGTTTACAAATCCTTCGTTATCGCCCGTAACAAAATGAAATGCTTTCTGATCTTCGCGGGTGATATACATACTGGCGGCATGGTATTCCGGATAGACTGTCATCCGGTTGCTCAGGCAAAAACCCATCAGCCGCATCCGGTCAGCAGAATAATTATCATATACTTTCGAGTAAATCTCCTGCTGGTCAATTCCCAATCGGGTCAGTTGGGCAACTACTTCAAAGGTGTTTGGATTTGAAACATTGAAAGCGAAGGAGCCGGTATCGGTCATGATGCCTGTAAACAACGAAGTGGCCGCATTCCGGTCAATATACGGGGCAAATTCAGTGGACTGAAGTACAGCAAATATTAATTCGGCAGTCGAGCTGAAAGTGATGTCTGAAATAACCAGATCAGTAAAATTTCCCGGATTTGGATGATGATCAACCAGAATCTTCTTTCCTTCAAAACTTTCGACTAACGGTTTCATATCTCCCAACCTCGAAAGCTGATTGAAATCCAGGCAAATTAGCAGGTCAGATTCAGCGAAAGCCCTTGCCGATTGTTTCGGATGATGACTAAAATTAATTACCTGATCATGTCCATCCATCCAGTGGTAAAACTCCGGGTATTTGGTCGGACTAACAATTTTGACCTTAAATCCGGCATTTTGTAAAATCCTCCATAAACCCAGGACAGAACCCATTGCATCTCCGTCGGGATTGGTATGCGGTACTAAAACTATAAATTTGGAACTGTTTTTAATCAGTTGTTCAAAACGCTTAACGATTTCTATGTCAATTCTTTCCAATTATACGGTTTTAAAATAAAGTACAAAGATAAAAATAAAGCCGATGGCGATGGTGTGCATAACTAAATTTAACTAACTTGGGTTCAGTGTAAAATCAATCAGACAAACAGACTATATGGCAGGCAATCAAACATTTACCATGATCAAACCGATAGCGGTGAAGAACAACAAGATCGGTCCTATCCTGAAGATGATCAGTGAAGCCGGATTCAGGATAACAGCTATGAAATTCACGCACTTAACCAAGCAACAAGCCTGTGAATTTTATGCCGTACACGCTGATAAATACTTTTTTGAAGAATTAACATCTTTTATGAGTTCGGGCCCCATAATAGCTGCCATCCTGGAAAAGGAAAATGCAGTTGACGACTTTCGGAAACTGATTGGGGCAACCGACCCGGCCAAAGCTGAAGAAGGTACCATCCGGAAATTATATGCCGAGTCCATGTCGCACAATGCAGTTCATGGATCGGACAGCGATGAAAATGCAATCGTTGAAGGGAATTTCTTTTTTTCGGAGATGGAGAGATATTAGCGGGAAAAGTAGCGTCAATAGTGGTCATTCGCTTCGCGTCATTAATTGTCATTCGCTTCGCGTCTTTTTTCCAACGAATGACCACTGAATGACCACTGAATGACCACCGAATGACCATTGAATGACCATTGAATGACCATTGAATGACCATTGAATGACCATTGAATGACCACTGAATGACCACTGAATGACCATTGAATGACCACTGAATGACCATTGAATGACCATCAATCACTTGAAAACAATAGTCTTAATCATTTCTGTACCAGCCACCTCATTCAGCCTGACCCGGATTTCCTCTTTCATCATCAGCAGTTCGTTCCGTACTACCGGAGAGGTGGTTTCAACAAAAAGGGTACTATTCTGAATATAGATGTTGCCGGTATAGCGGGCTACAGTTTTCCCAATTACTGATTCCCACGATTTTATCAGATCGAGTTCCGAAAGCTTTCGATCCATCTTGTTTTCCTGAACGTAGCTTTTTAACACTGCGCTGAGGCTTTGGGTATTACTTTTTCTCATCGGTTACAACTCCATCGCTTATGGTGAATATACGTGATTTGGCTTCCAGTCCGGCGATCATCTGGTCGAGGTGTTCGCGGTTGGTATCGGTAATAAAGATCTGACCGAAATGATCATCGGCTACAAGTTTTACAATTTGTTCCACCCGGTTTTTATCCAGTTTATCAAAGATATCGTCAAGGAGTAAAATTGGCGTCAAACCTGATATTTCTTTCATAAAATCGAACTGGGCCAGTTTGAGCGCTACAAGGTAAGTCTTTTTCTGCCCCTGAGAACCAAACTTTCTGATGGGATTGCCCGACAACTCAAACTCGCAATCATCTTTATGAATGCCACAGGTGGTATATTGTAATATCCGGTCTTTACCAACCGAGTGTTTAAGCAACTGTTCAAAATCATTCCCTGTCAGCTCCGATTGAAGCCTCAATCCGACTATCTCCCTACCGCCTGAAATCAGTTCATAGTATTTCTGAAACACAGGCTGAAGCTTTTCAATAAAAGACATCCGGCTGACATGTATATGCTGTCCGTATTTGACCAGTTGATCATCCCACACTTCGAGTGATTCAAGCTGAAAAGCATTTCGTCCGGCAAATTGTTTCAGGAGGTTGTTGCGTTGTTGCAGCGCCCGGTTATAACGAATCAGATTTTCGAGGTAAATGGCGTCATACTGCGATATTACACTATCAATAAACCTTCGCCGGTCTTCACTTCCGCCCGATATCAGGTTGGTATCCGATGGAGTTACAATAATTAACGGTATCAGTCCGATGTGTTCCGAAAGTTTTTTATACTCTTTTTGATTCCTCCTGAATATTTTTTTCTGATTTCTTTTCAGGCCGCAATAAATAGTTTCATCCGATTCGAGCCGGGAATATTTCCCCTGTACCATAAAGAAATCCTGATCAAACCGGATATTCTGGGCATCAACCGGATTCAGGAAACTTTTACAAAAAGAAAGGTAATAAATGGCATCCATCAGGTTGGTTTTTCCCGCGCCATTATTGCCGATGAAACAATTTAAGCCTTCAGAAAACTTAAATTCAGCGTGTTCGAAGTTTTTAAAATTTACAAGCGATAATTCCCTGATATACATTTTCAGAACTGTTTACTGCAACAAAACTACAAATTTCTGTATGCGGATTGGTATAAAAATATTGCCGTCAGAAATAATTATACCAATGTGTTGGTTAATATTCATTTTTAAATTAAAAATCTACTGTTTATTTTTGAAAATAGTATATTTTTGCCTCTCGATTTTTGAACTATACTTTACAAGATGACAAAAGACAAAAAAAGCCAGAAGGTGGATAACCTCGTTGAAGTAGAAAGTGCGCTTACCAAATCTGAACAATTTCTCGAAGCCAATCAAAAATTGATTGCAATCGTTATCGGGGCAATCGTCGTGATATCAGTTGCGTTTCTTGGCTTCAACAAATTTTACCTTGAGCCGCGAAATGTAGATGCACAAGAGCAGTTGTTTGTAGCTCAGAATTATTTCGAAAAAGATTCGTTCAATCTGGCGCTCAATGGAGACGGCAATAATTCAGGATTCCTTGACATTATTGATGATTTTGGTTCGACTGATGCAGGTAATCTGGCCTATTACTATACAGGTATATCTTATTTAAATATCGGACAGTACGAAAATGCGATTGATTATCTGAAAAAGTTTGACACCGATGACCTTCTTTTAGGTCCGATCTCGGTAGGCGCTCAGGGCGATGCCCAGCTTGAATTGGGAAAGACTGACAAAGCTCTCGATTTATATACTGAAGCATATAAAATGAATGACAATGAACTTACAGCGCCGGTTTATATGATGAAAGCAGGCGAATTACTCGAAAGTTCAAATAAAATTGCTGATGCTTTGAAACTTTATGAAGCGATCAAACAAAAATATCCTGAAACCACCGAAGGAAGAAGCATTGACAAATACATTGCCCGTGCCAAAGCTAAAATTTAGTGAATGGCTACAAAAAATTTATCAGAATACGATTTGACTTCAGTTCCAGCGGCTACCGGTATGAAATTCGGGATTGTGGTTGCTGAATGGAATTACGAAATTACCGGAGCATTGGCCCGTGGAGCTATTGACACCCTGAAAATTCACGGTGCGAAAGATGAAAACATTATCCTGAAACATGTCCCCGGAAGTTTTGAACTTACACTTGGAGCGCAGTATATGGCCGAATTTACCGATGTTGATGCGGTTATTGTACTTGGCTGTGTCATTCAGGGCGAAACCCGCCATTTCGACTTTATTTGCAATGGTGTGACTCAGGGAATCACCAACCTGAACATGAAATACAACAAGCCATTTATATTCGGATTGCTAACCACCGGCAACCAGCAACAGGCACTCGACCGGGCTGGCGGAAAACTGGGAAATAAAGGTGATGAAGCAGCAATAACCGCAATTAAAATGCTCGCTCTAAAGAGAGAATTGACCAAATAAAAAAGGGGCAAATGCCCCTTTTCAATTCTAACTAACTTGATCTACGATTAACCCGGACCGCCTGGTCCCCCCATACGGCCTTGTCCATTTCTTCTCATTTCTTCACGCTTTTTCTGCATCTCGTCGAATAATTTGACTTGATCTGTACTTAAAATCGCTTTAATTTCTTTGTCTTTTTCAGCCTGAACTTTATTTCTTTCTTCACGCATTTTTGCCCGCTCCTCATCACTGGCATCGCGCATTTTCGACCAATCGAAAGATTGCTTTTCCATGTACTTTTTATTGATCGCCGTTACTTTTGCCTCCTGATCTTTTGTTAGTTTCAAATCTTCGACCAAACGTTGAGTCTGGCGTTTAAGCATTTCTTCAGGATTCATCTGAGGACGGTTTCCACCCGGCCGGCCTTGCTCTGTTCTGGATGGACGCTCTCCGCCTCCCCGTTCCTGTGCAATGGTAATTCCTGCAACAAACAGAAAAATCACCATCAATGCGCCTAATTTTTTCATGAATTTGTATTTTAAAATGATTTAAACAATTATTGGTTCATTGACTGATATCAGGTTAAAAGGTTTAAATACTAATAAAAATAATGCCTGATATAATAAATCATTGGTTTATAATTCGGGCGGATTAACCTCATTTTCAACTTTTTTTTTGAAGACCCATACTGTTCCCTGCCTGCGGCTGCTACCGTGTATCCACAAATCTGTTACATTTGTTGAAATTGGTAATCCGATTTTTTTTAACCTTATTTTTGACGGGAAACCTTAGTAGCCCGGCAACCACCATCTGATTAGAACCTTATTTTATATCAAAATACACCCTGTTAATAAGGTTTGAGTCTTTGGGTTGCATGTTTTGTACTAAGGTTTCCCTTTCAAAATAAGGTTTAATCAGTCATCATATACCTGAAAAAGATATTGGTACACGGTAGCTGTGGCTGGCAGGCGTCCGAAAAATGGGTTTTGCCCTGAAAAAGGATTCCACACGGACGGTTTTCTTCACCTGTTTCTTTCTTCTATAAATATTTTGCCCCGCTGGGGCATCGCTAACCCGTATAAGTGCCAAAGGCACTAAATATTTAGTGTGCCGGGCATGCTGTTAATCTAAAGGGTGCAAGTCCTGAAGGAGCCGTAATGACCGGAATCCTATAGCCGAAAGCAAGGGTGTCCCG
>Ga0209317_1000108_pt1 | contig 114945 bp, 97 predicted proteins | sample RifGroB2_FD_183994 | JGI IMG/M metagenome (GOLD analysis project Ga0209317, IMG submission 183994) | Soil microbial communities from Rifle, Colorado, USA - Groundwater B2 (SPAdes) (version 2) | ecosystem: Environmental > Terrestrial > Soil > Unclassified | place: Rifle, Colorado | collected... | reverse complement strand
CGGCCTTATTCTGCTGCTGTTCCTTAGCCTTCCCCTTCTTGATGGCATCCTGCGCCGCATGGGCAACGCTGAACACCCCGCCGGAGGTCCAGGTGAAAAAGCACAAAACTACTGCCGCTATAGTCCTTGAATGTCTGCGAAACATCTTCTCTCCTGTGATTAGCCAAAGCGAGCTGAATTGCAAATCCGCCATGAGATGGCACAAAAAAAGCCCACCCCGGAAGGTAGGCCTCTAGCTGCTTGCCCTTCGGTAGTCCCTCGATCCAGGCTGCCTGGACAGGTAACTTTGCGTCACACGGTTACCCGTGTTTTGCCAATTCGTAGATAAGCGAAAGAAATTTTCGTGCATTAGAATTCATAGCCGCATTAAAAGTCAATTAAAAACATTTCTCTATGGATTATTGGTGGCGACGGGTATGGCAGGCGGGTTAAGCTTACAGGCGGATAAAGCTTTCTTCCTATCCGGTGGTTGCGGCGTCGGCCAGGGGCTTGCCTGCCGCGCCGGTGATCGTTCCCGCTACTTCCGGTGGAGTGGCTGGAAACCAGCGGGATATTTCCGAGGCTGGCGGCCGAGTCCACCGCCACGTTGGACCCTCTCAAACAGGAAGAGGGCCGGTTGGAAACACCGGCCCTCTTTTTCGATAGGGTAGAAGGAGGGGACCATCGGTCCCCGCGCTAAAATTTCGGGACCAGAGCTTTACCGCCGGGTACCGGCATGCGCCATTTCATAACACATGTGTCATTGTGTACCACCATGTGCCATCGGCGTCACAGGTCAGCCGGGTCTCCGAACGTGACCTGCTTTCTCCCCTGTCGGGACCGGCTCGCCTTCTTTAAGCTGCTTTTCCCAGCTCTTCTCTCCTGAATTGTTCTATGTTCTCCGGCTTGTTACTCCGAGACCCGGTGCATTTCAGAGCCGAAAAATCGGCACTAGCGGTTATCGGGGCAAAATCTACCGTCCTCAACTGAAAATAACGGTTCCTGCATTCCAAAATCGCCTTTTCGTCCATGATAATCTCCTTTAGTCGTATCTGCCGTGTTATTGCGCCGTGTCACAACGTGCTCCATCAGGCAATCCTTATGAGCCATGTGACGGTCGCTTCAAACGTTCGATTAATATGGAGGAGCACAAACCATGCCCCTACGACCGGGAATGGTTTGGTTGACTGGACGCCTATCGTCAGGCGACCGATCCTTGGCAACTTCGGCAAGGGATAAATACGGTCCCAATGGCGCCGCTTTCGTTCAAGGGGAAATTGTCACTGGAGATTAAGGGAAGGAGCGCGGAGTTCGACTCTGATCTATTATCCGGAAGGAGAAAAATCCTGCGGCGCGCAGACAAAAGCGCAGAATGCGGCAATCGAGCCTGCCCAATTGCAAGCGACCAAGTGATCGGCGGAGAATATTACCTGCCTCCGGGTTCCCAGACCCTGGATTTCGGCGCGGCAAACCTGCTCTGCGCAATATATGTTCTCTTAAACAAAATCTATGGTTTGTTTTTTTGAAAAACGAAGCTGTTTTTCTCCGGCTCAACTTCTCGGTATCACAGGCCATTTCCGCGAGGCCAAAAAAGAAAGTCTGAGAAAACCAAAAGAAAGTCTGAGAAATCAAAAAATAAGTCTGAGAAAACCTTTTTCAGGTCTCGGAAAACGAATACTGAAGGTCACCTTTTTTGGGGAGGAACTACGGATCAGGGTCTGGCAATCGGGAAATTGATTTTTTCATCGTAAAAGGCGCGCACGCTTTCCGGGAATCGGAATACACTGAGCAGATCACTACGGTCCCGATGATAGCAGTCGGAAAACCGCGCCGCTTTTCCGGGAAGAATCCTCAAACTTCTCGTGCGGAGGCTTTGATTTCCGACGGGGAACCTTACGGGATTGGCCGTGAGGGTGGGGTCTCCCCAAGGGTGGAGGGGAATTCCCTGCAGGGAAGACCGGCGTGTCAGAAGAAATAGTGCCAGAGCAGGTCCAGGCGGCCGCGCAGCAGCAGGCGGCGGCCGGAGTAGGCCATCACCTCGCGGATCTTGGCGCGCTGCGCCTTGCCGTAGCAGTGGATCGGGCAGTGCTTGCAGTCGGGCTTGGGGTCGAGCGGGCATTTGCGCCGCTTCATCTCGGCGTAGCTCAAAAGCCCGGCGCAGTCGGGGCAGAGCTCCCCCTTGGGGCTTCGGTGCTTGCCGCGGCAGTAGCAGCCGATGAAGGTCGCCAGCACCCTGATATCCTTTTCCTGTTTTTGCTTGTCGTCCATGCCGCCCAATATAGCAGAAGGGACGCGGACGACGCATGACAAAAGTCAAGAAAATAAACTCCACCCCCTTTGCCTTTGCCGGAAATCTGTGCTATTTTGGCCGGAATGAACACTAATATGGAAAAGATAATCATTGCGCGTGCCGACCACGGCATCTCCCGCTCGCTTTTGAGCCCGAACGGCATCAAGGTCCTCTACAAGCTCAAGGAAAACGGCTTCACCGCCTACCTTGTGGGAGGGGGGGTGCGCGACCTGCTGCTCGGGCGCGAACCGAAAGACTTCGACGTGGTGACCGACGCCACCCCCAGCCAGCTGAAGAAGCTGTTCCGCAACTGCCGGCTGATCGGCCGCCGCTTCCGCCTGGCCCACCTGCACTTCCACGACGAGATCATCGAGGTGGCGACCTTCCGCTCCTCTTCCGACGCCCCCCCCGAGGATGCGCCGGATGAGGCGCCGCAGGCATCCCCCGAAGCGGCGCCGGAGGAAGAGGTCCCGGAACCGGAGCGCGACGGCAGGCGCCGGCGCCACGGCCACGGCCCGAGCATGCTGAAGAGCGAGGACGGCATGGTGCTCAGGGACAACGTCTTCGGGACGCCCGAGGAGGACGCGATCCGGCGCGACTTCACCGTCAACGCGCTCTTCTACAGCATCGCCGATTTCTCCATCATCGACCACGTGGGCGGCATGGAGGACCTGAGAAACGGCCTGATCCGCACCATAGGCGACCCGCTGGTCCGTTTCACCGAGGACCCGGTCCGCATGATCCGCGCGGTCCGCTTCGCATCGATGCTCGGCTTCAACATCGAGCAGCGCACCGAGGCGGCCATCGGGGAGCTCTCCGGCAGCATCAACAAGGCGACCCCGCCCAGGCTCTACGAGGAGGTGCTGAAGCTATTGTTATTGGGCGCCGGCGAGCGGACCTACCAGATGATGCGCCACTGCGGGCTTTTCGAGCCGCTCTTCCCCCACTTCGACGCCTGGCTGGCCCGGGAGTCGGACGGGTTCCCGCACGCGCGGGTCGGCAAGGCGCTCGAATGGGTGGACCAGTTGCTCGGCCAGGGGGCGCAGGTCTCGGCGCCGCTGCTCATCGCACTCATGTTCGGGGAGTACCTCGAGGAGAAGGTGGCGGGGTTCCGGAAAGCGGGCGCCAGCCCGCAACTGGCGAACGACATGGCGGTGGCGGAGTTCGCGGGCGAGCTCGCCTCCACGGTGGCCGTCCCGAACCGGGTGCTGATCGCGGTGCGCGAGATCCTCTCCTGCCAGCAGCGCTTCCAGAAGACCCCGGGGAGAAACGGCCGGGGCGTGGTGGGGAGGGCCGCCTTCCCGGACGCGCTGGAGTACCTGCGCTTCATGGAAAGGCTCACCCCCGCGAAGCGCTCGCTTGCCGACTGGTGGCTGAAGTATGCCGCGGAGCAGCCCGCAGCAGCCGCAGCCGCGGACGCCGGGGAGGCGCCGCAGCAGGAGGCGCCCGCCGAAGCGGGCCACAAGAAACGGCGCCGCAGAAGGAGACGCAAGAAGCCTGCCGCCCCTCCCGAAAGCCCCTAGAGCGCCAGGCTCGCCGTCTCCAGCCTCCTGATCCGGTCGCGCAGCTCGGCCGCCTGCTCGAACTCCTGCGCCTTGGCGGCCGCCAGCATCTCCTTCTTCAGCCTCTTCACCGTCTTCGCGACGTCCTTCACCCCCAAAAGTTCGTCCCCGGCAACGGGGACGTCCACGTAGTCCCGCTCCTCGGGCGCCTGCATGGCCGCGCCGATCACCCTCCTGACGCTCTCCGGCGTGATGCCGTGCTCCACGTTGTAGGCGGTCTGCAGCTCCCTTCTGCGCAGCGTCTCGTCGATCGCCGCCTGCATCGAGCCGGTGACCCGGTCCGCGTACATGAGGACCCGGCCGGAGAGGTTGCGCGCCGCACGCCCGCAGGTCTGGATCAGGGAGCGCGCCGAGCGCAGGAACCCCTCCTTGTCCGCGTCGAGGATCGCCACCAGCGAGACCTCGGGGAGGTCGAGCCCCTCCCTGAGCAGGTTGATGCCGACCAGGAGGTCGAACTCGCCGAGCCTCAGGTCCCTCAGGATCTGCATGCGCTGGAAGGTGTCGATGTCCGAGTGCAGGTAGCGGACCCGCACGCCCAGCTCGCGGTAGTAGTCGGTGAGTTCCTCCGCCATCCTCTTGGTGAGCGTGGTGACCAGCACCCGCTCGCCGCGGGCCGCCGTCTCGCGCGCCTCGAACAGCAGGTCGTCCACCTGCCCCGCCGCGGGGCGCACCTCGATGGCCGGGTCGATGAGCCCCGTGGGGCGGATCAGCTGCTCGACCACCACCCCCCCCGCGGCCTTCAGCTCGTAATCGGCCGGCGTCGCCGAGACGTAGACGGTCTGGCGCTGCTTCAGCTGGAACTCCTGGAAGGTGAGCGGCCGGTTGTCCAGCGCCGAGGGGAGCCGGAAGCCGTAGTTCACCAGGGTCTCCTTGCGGCTGCGGTCCCCCCGGTACATCCCCCCCACCTGCGGCACCGTGATGTGCGATTCGTCGATCATGAGCAGGAAGTCGTCGGGGAAGTAGTCGATCAGCGTGTAGGGGGGCTCGCCGGCCTGGCGGCCGTCGAAGTGGCGCGAGTAGTTCTCGATCCCCTGGCAAAAGCCCATCTCCTCGATCATCTCGATGTCGAAGAAGGTGCGGCTCTCGATGCGCTGCTCCTCAAGCAACATGTTCTGGGAGCGGAAGTAGCCAAGGCGCTCCTCCAGTTCGAGCCGGATCTTTTCCACGGCGCGCTTCTGGGTGTCGCGGTTGGCCACGTAATGGGAGGCCGGGTAGATGGCGAACCGGGCCAGCTTCTGCAGCTGCACGCCGCGCAGCGGGTCGATCACCGAGATGGCGTCCACCGTGTCGCCGAAGAACTCGATCCGGATGGCGCGCTCGTCGTCGTGGGCCGGGAACACCTCGACCGTGTCGCCGCGCACCCGGAAGCTGCCGCGGTGGAAGTCGACGTCGTTTCTTTGGTACTGGATCTGCACCAGCCGCTGCAAAAGCTCGTCCCGGCCGGACTCCTCCCCCTCCCGGAGCCGGATCTGCATCTCCTGGTACGACTCGGGCGAGCCGATGCCGTAGATGCAGGATACCGAGGCGACGATGATCACGTCGCGCCGGGTCAGGAGGCTCCTGGTCGCCGAGTGCCGGAACTTGTCGATCTCGTCGTTTATCGAGGAGTCCTTCTCGATGAAGGTGTCGGAGGCGGGGAGGTATGCTTCGGGCTGGTAGTAGTCGTAGTAGGAGACGAAATATTCCACCGCGTTGTTCGGGAAGAGCTCCTTGAACTCGCCGTAGAGCTGGGCCGCCAGCGTCTTGTTCGGGGCGAGCACCAGCGTGGGGCGCTGGCAGCGGGCGATGACATGGGCCATGGTGAAGGTCTTGCCGGAGCCGGTCACCCCCAAAAGGACCTGGTGCCGGTCGCCGCGCAGCACCCCCTCGGTCAGCTCAGAAATTGCGCGCGGCTGGTCGCCGCGCGCCTCGAATCCCGATACCAGTTCAAATCTGTCCATGGCGACGATGATAGCACGGCGTGCGCCTTTGCAACAGGGGGATCAGGGCGCCGAACAATTTCTTTGGGGGGGGAGCTGGTTCACGCAGAGCCAGTAGGTCATCACCTGCTTCAGGTCGCCGCAGAACCGCCCGTAATCCACCGGTTTGCGGACGTAGCTGTTGGCGCCCAGGCGGTAGCTGTCCAGGATGTCCTGCTCCTCGGTGGAGGAGGTGAAGACGATGACCGGGATGGGCCGGGTCCTCTGGTCCTCCCTGAGGCGCCTGAGCACCTCCAGCCCGTTCACCTTGGGCAGCTTCAGGTCGAGCAGCACGAGCAGCGGGCTCGCCGTGACGTCGCGGCCGGCATGGCTTCCTGTGCCGAAGAGAAAGTCGAGCGCCTCGGCGCCGTCGCGGGCCACCACGATGCCGTACGGCATGTGCTTGCGGACCGCCCTCAGGGTCAGGGCCTCGTCATCAGGGTTGTCCTCCACCAGCAGGATCATCTTGTTCACCGGAACCCTCCTCGCCTAGAGATGGCAGCTAGAACCTTAGCGTATAGCAATGTTCGGCAAAAAGTGCAACAATTTAATAATTAAACGCTCAGAGAACGGACCGCGTAACCGCTTGATTTTTTATCTGCGCGATGCCATACTGCAGAAACTTCAGCTATCCCGAAACGGAGGATGCATATGTTTGGATTCGGCATGCCGGAACTCATCGTGATACTTGTCGTCGTGCTGGTGGTCTTCGGCGCCGGCCGGCTCCCCGAAATCGGCGGGGCGATCGGCAAGAGCATCAAGAACTTCAAGAAGGCCTCCAGCGGCAAGGAGGAGATCGAGATCAAGGCGTCCCGCCCGGAAGATGACAAGAAGGAGCAGTAGCATCCCGCCAGCCGCATCGCCATAAGGCCCCAAGGCCCCCGCAGCCCCGGGGCCTTTTCTGTATCCGGGGCCGTGCCGTCCCGTACCATGCGCAAGAGTCGTCAACCTCCCCCCGGCCAAAGGGGGGGAGCGGTCACAACCGAGAGAGACCATGAACGCGACACCAGAAACGGCCGGCAGCCCCGCGGCCTGCGGAGAGATCGTCGCCCTGCTCGTCAAGGAGGGGGTGATCAGCGCGGAGCAGTTGAGCTACGCGCAGCGGGTGCACGGCAAGCTGCAGTCCACCAAGACCCTGATCGACGTGCTCCAGGAGCTGGAGTACCTGACCCGCGACGACGTGGCACGGACCCTGAAAAGGAACAGCCTCTCCATCCGGATCGGCGATTTCCTGGTCGAGCTCGGCTACCTGAAAAAGAGCGACCTGCTCGCCGCGCTGAACCTGCAGCGGGAGGGGACCGAGCGCAAGATGCTCGGGGACATCTTCATCGAAAACGGCTTCATCGAGGAGAGAAAGCTCATCGAGGTGCTCTCCTTCCAGCTCGGCTTTCCCGTGGCGGAGCTGGAGTTCCGCAAGCTGGACCGCAAGCTGTTCGCCAAGGCCCCCTTCCAGTTCTTCCGCGACGCCCTGTTCGTCCCGTTCGCCATGGCACAGGGGACGGTCTCGGTCGCCTTCGCGAACCCCCTGGAAAAGCGCTCCAGGGACGCGGCCGAAACGCTCTTCGGCAGCTCGCTCCAGCCCGCCATAGCGAGCCGCAAGTCGATCCTCGCCGCCATCGCCCAGGCCGAGAGCAACGCCGGCAACGAGGCGCAGGCCGCGGCCGACGAGGGGACCGTGGTCGGCATCATCAACAAGCTGTTCGACGACGCCATGACCCAGGGGGCGAGCGACATCCACATCGAGCCGCTCAGGGACCGGCTCCGGGTGCGCTTTCGCCACGACGGCGTGATGATGCCGCACCTGGAGCTGCCGCTCGACATCGCCCCCCAGCTCTCCTCCCGCATCAAGGTGATGGCCCAGGCCGACATCGCCGAGAAGCGCCGCCACCAGGACGGGCGCATCCTCTACGAGAGCCGCCAGCACGGCTTCAACCTGGACCTGCGGGTCTCCTTCTTCATCACCATCTTCGGCGAGAAGATCGTGCTGAGGCTCCTCAGCAAGAAGGACACCATCCTCGACATCCGCCAGATCGGCATGGCGCCGCGCATGCTGGACCAGTTCATGAGCGAGGCGCTGCAGACCCCCTCGGGGGTGATGATCATCACCGGCCCCACAGGCAGCGGCAAGACCTCGACGCTGTACGGCTGCGTGAGCCACCTGAACAACATCAACACCAGCATCGTCACGGCCGAGGACCCGGTGGAGTTCGTCATCGACGGGGTCTCCCAGTGCTCCATCAACCCGAAGATCGGCGTGAGCTTCGAGGAGACGCTGCGCCACATCGTGCGCCAGGACCCGGACGTCATCGTGCTGGGGGAGATCCGCGACACCTTTTCCGCCGAGACCGCCATCCAGGCGGCGCTCACCGGCCACAAGGTGCTCACCACCTTCCACACCGAGGACAGCATCGGCGGGCTTTTGCGCCTGATGAACATGCAGATCGAGTCGTTCCTGATCTCCTCGACGGTGGTCTGCGTGGTGGCCCAGCGCCTGCTGCGCCTGGTCTGCAACGACTGTGCTGAGACCTACATCCCGACCCCCGCCGAGTACGGCAGGCTCGGCTACTCGGCAAGCGAGCTCGCCGGGGCCAATTTCCGGATCGGGCGCGGCTGCAAGCAGTGCCGCTTCACCGGCTTCAAGGGGAGGAGCGCCATCTTCGAGCTGCTCATCATGAACGAGTCGGTCAAGGAGGCGATCCTGCTCAGCAAGTCCTCCGCCGAGATCCGCCGCATCAGCATGGAGACCTCCGGGATGGTGACGCTGTTCGAGGACGGCCTGGTCAAGGCGGCCAAGGGGCTCGTCTCGATACAGGAGGTGCTCCGCGACCTGCCGCGCATCAGCCTGCCGCGCCCCCTGAACGAACTGAAACGGATACTGGGCTACTAAGGGCGCCAAGGCGGCGCCGGGGGAAACGACCATGACAGAGCAGACTTCCATCGTCGAGGTGGTGAAGGCGCGGCTCGCCTCGGGCACGCTGAGCGTGCCGGTATTCCACGCCGTGGCCCTCAGGCTGCAGCAGGTGCTGCTGCGCCCGGACTACAGCATCGAGGACGTGCACCAGCTGATCAACGCCGACCCGGGGCTGGCGAGCCAGGTGCTGCGCGCCTCCAACTCCGCGTTCTACGCCGGCCTCACCAAGGTGAGCACCATCCGCGACGCCATCATCAGGCTGGGCGCCAAGGAGGTGGCCAACCTGGCCATGCTCACCACCCAGCAGGACCTGTACCGCTCGGAGGATGCCGGCTACAACGCCCTCATGCAGACCCTGTGGAAGCACGCCTTCTGCAGCGCCGTGGGGAGCAAGTGGCTGGCGCAGAAGGGAGGGTTCGGCGCCCAGGCGCAGGAGGCCTTTCTCGCCGGCCTCTTGCACGACATCGGGAAACTTTTTCTCTTGAAGGGGATGGAACAGGTCTGCCGGGAGGAGGCGCTCAAAGGAAGCGACACCCCGGCCATTCTCAACGAAGTGCTGACCAGCCTGCACGTGGAACAGGGACACCAGCTCATGGTGCAGTGGCACATGCCGCAGATCTACTGCGACGTGGTGGCCGAGCACGAGGGGGAGCGCTGGGACCGCGGCAACGTGCTGCTCGCCATGGTGCGGCTTGCCAACATCACCTGCCGAAAGCTCGGCATCGGGATCCGGTCGGAACCGACGCTTTTGCTCTTTGCCAGCGCCGAGGCGCAGGTGCTGGGGTTGAAGGAGATCGCCCTGGCGGAGCTGGAGATCGTGATCGAGGACGCGCTCAAGATCCCGATGCCGGCGCCCAGGTAGGCGGACGTCTGCCGGGGTGTCACAGCCAGCGCTTCAGCGACTCGGCGTTGAGAGGCTTGGGGAGCACCGCCAGCACACCCAGGTTCAGGCACTCCTCGATCTCGCGCGGGTCCTCCGAGGAGGAGAGCGCGAACACCTTGAGCATCCTGGTCCGCTCGTCGCTGCGGATCCTCTGCAGCACGCCGACCCCGTCGATCTTGGGGAGCTTCATGTCCAGTAGCACCAGGGCCGGCTCCTCGCCGGTCACCGGATGGCTCAACCAGCACCGCCCCCCGAACAGCATCAAAAGTGCCTCCACCCCGTCGCGCGCCACGGTGATGTTGCTATAGCCCGCTTTCCTCAAGGCACGCAGCGCCAGCTCCTCGCAATTGCGGTTGTCCTCGACAAGCAAAATCTCCTGGTTGCTCATGGTGCCTCCCAGCCAGAGTTCTACCACCAAAGAACACGGGCAACCGCGGCAGGCGCCAGGACGCCGGCGCCACGCGGTGCTGCTCCATTTGCATCTCAAGCCTTGACCGCAGACCGGACAGAACCTTTTCCGATGGCGACGACCGCCGTGCCAAAGCTGCACGGCACTTGCCCCGGGCGTACAGTCAATGCGACCGGAGCCGCACTGTTTGTTGAGCAAATTACATGTTAGAAGTTATTTAACAATTTATCATCACTGTTAGAACTTTGCAACCGATTACTTTATTTTTCTTTCGATTGCTGCCGCGTCTGGCAGCAGACCGCCGTGCAGTCACTTGAGCGTCGCACTTGTGCCAGAGCCTCCCTGTTGCCGTGTGTCACGGCGGCGGCCCGGGCGCTATCGACTCGGTATTCCCACCTTTTGATCTTGCCCAACACATCGCTTCCATTGTATAAGGAGTATCAGCTTAATCCTCTTTGAGATTAACACTTTATAACATACAGTAAATTTCGCCCACTGAAGGATCCGCTGCCATGGAAGAGACAAAGATCGCCCTGGTGACCGGGGCAAGCAAGGGGATCGGGGCGGCCATAGCCCTGGTCCTGGCACGTGACGGCTACGACATCTGGCTCAACTACAGGAAAGACCACGAGGCGGCGGCCGCCGTCGCCGCCGGCATCGAGGCGCTGGGGCGCTCCTGCCGGCTGCTCCCTTTCGACGTCGCGAGCCCCCCGGCCGTGAAGGAGGCGCTCGCCCCGCTTTTGGAGAACGAGTCGCCGTGCGTGCTGGTGAACAACGCCGGCTTCGCCAGGGACGCGCTCATGGTCTGGATGGGGGAGAGCGAGTGGAAGGACGTGCTCTCCGTCCACCTGGACGGCTTTTTCCTGGTCACCAAGCTGCTCCTGGTCGGCATGCTCAAGCGGAGAGCGGGCAGGATCATCAACATCGCCTCGACCTCCGGCGAGAGCGGCATGCCGGGACAGGTGAACTACTCCGCGGCAAAGGCGGGGCTGATCGGGGCCACCAAGTCGCTGGCCGCCGAGACGGCCAAGCGCAAGGTGCTGGTGAACGCCGTCTCCCCCGGCTTCATCGAGACCGAGATGACCGCGGGGCTGCCCATGGAGCGCATCCTCCCCATGATACCGATGGGGCGGGTCGGCAGGCCGGAGGAGGTCGCGGAGCTGGTCGCCTTCCTCTGCTCGGACAAGGCGTCCTACATCACCGGGCAGGTGATCTCGGTGAACGGCGGCGCATACATGTAGCCCATCCCCCACCCCCGGCTTGAGGTCTTAAAAGGGGAGGGGGAGTTTCATGAAAGAACGCTTCCCCTGAAGGGAGGGGGGGTTGCGGCAGCGGCGGACCGGTTCCCAAAACTGCCTGATTCACCTGTGAGGTCCTGTGCATAGAGTCGCAATTACCGGAATAGGGATCGTCTCCTGCCTCGGCAACACCGTCGAAACGGTGGCAGCCGCGCTGCGGGAAGGGCGCTCCGGCATCGTGTTCGACGAAAAGCGCCGCGAGCTCGGCTTCAGAAGCCCGCTCACCGGGGCGATCGCCGGCTTCGACCCGAGGGCGCTGCTCTCCAAGAAGCAGTGCAAGACCATGCCGGAGTTCGCCGTGCAGGCGCACGCGGCCGCCTTCGACGCGCTCTCCATGTCGGGGCTCTCCGACGAGGAGGTGCAAAACCACGAGACCGGGCTCATCTTCGGCTGCGACTCGAGCTGCATCGCGGCCATCGAGCAGGTCGACCTGCTGCGGGAGCGCGGCGAGACGAAGCTGATCGGCAGCGGCCACGTGTTCCGCTCCATGACCTCCTGCATCACCATGAACCTGAACACGCTCTTCAAGACGGGCGGCGCCTGCTGGACCATCAGCTCGGCCTGCTCCAGCGGCGGCCACGCGGTGGGACAGGCCGCCGACCTGATCGCCTTCGGCCGCCAGCAACGGGTGATCTGCGGCGGCGCCCAGGAGCTCAACTGGGAATCGATGTGCAGCTTCGACGCCCTGGGCGCCTTCTCGACGCGCCTGGACGACCCGACCCGCGCCTCGCGCCCCTTCGACGCCGGCCGCGACGGCCTGGTGCCGAGCGGCGGCGCCGCAGCCATGGTGCTCGAGCGCTACGACCTGGCCGTGGCCCGCGGCGCCAGCATCCTCGGGGAAGTGGCGGGCTACGCCTTCTCCTCGGACGGCAGCCACATCTCGGTGCCGAGCGCGCAAGGGCTGCAGCGCGCCATGCGCAAGTCGATCGAGCTGGCCGGCCTGAGCGCCGCGGACATCGACTACATCTGCGCCCACGCGACCTCCACCCCGGCGGGGGACGCCGCCGAGGCGCGCAACATCTCGGCCGTGTTCGGCCCGAGGACGCCGCCGGTCTCCTCGCTCAAATCGATGACCGGCCACGAGCTCTGGATGTCCGGCGCCTCCCAGGTGGTCTACGCGACCATCATGGCCCAGGCGGGCTTCATAGCGCCCAACGCGAACTTCTGCGAGCCGGACGAGTACTCGGAAAAGCTGAACATCGCGGCCCAGCGCATCGACCGGGCGCCCGAGCACGTCCTTTGCAACTCGGCGGGCTTCGGCGGCACCAACTCCTGCCTCGTGCTGAGATTCGGCGCATGAGCTACGACTTCCTGGTCATCGGGGGCGGCATCTCCGGCATCAGCTCCGCCATCGCGCTGGCCCGAAACGGCCTCAAGGTGGCGCTTCTGGAAAAGGCGCAGGCTACCGCGCCGCTTCTGCGGGGCTTCTCGCGCCAGGGGGTGCAGTTCGACACCGGTTTCCATTACGCGGGGGGGCTCGGCCCGGGCGAACCGCTCGACATCTTCTTCCGCTACCTGGGGCTCTCCGGCGCCATCACCAGCTTCCCCTTCGACAGCCGCGGCTTCGACGTCTACAGCTCGCAGGCGGACCGCTTCGAGTTCCGGTTTCCCGCAGGCTTCCAGGCGATCGGCGCGGAGCTCTCGGCGGCCTTCCCCCGTGAGCGGCAGGCCATCGGGAGCTACCTGGCGCGGGTCCGTGCCGTCTGCGACGCCATGCCCTACCAGAACCTCGACGCGCCGATCGGCTCCGAGTCCGTGCTGCAGATGGTCTTCGGCCCGACGCTCAGGGAGACCCTGGACGGCTTGACCGGCGACCCGCTGCTAAAAAGCTTGCTTTCCATGCATACCCTTTTGTATGGTGTCCCGAGCGACCAGGTCTCCTTCGCCCAGCACGCGGTGATCGTCGGCAACTACTACCAGTCGGCGCACGGCATCCGCGGCGGCGGCCTGAGCCTCGCCAGGGCCTGCGACCGGCGCCTGGAGGAGCTCGGCGTCGAGGTGTTCTGCAACTGCGAGGTGACGGGCATCGCGGCGGATGCGTCGGGCGCCTTCTCCGGGGTGAGGCTCGCCGGCGGCGAGACGCTCGCCGGCCGCGGCTGCATCGCCACGGTGCACCCGCAAAGGCTTCTGGAGCTGGTCCCCGAGGGGGCCTTCCGTCCGACCTACCGCAGGCGGCTCGCGGCGCTGGAGGAGACCGTCTCGGCGTTTCTGAGCTTCGCCGTCTGCGCCGAACCGCTCCCCTCGCTGGCCGGGGTGAACCGGTTCCTTTTTCCCGACGCGCAGAGCATCCACGAGATCGGCCGGGGCCCAACAGGCGAGGCCCCGCTCTACATAAGCGGCGCCTACCGGGGGCAGGATCCGGTCCCGAGCGGCTTCATAGGTATCTTCCCGGCCAGCTTCGCCGAGACGGCCCGGTGGCAGGGGTCGAGCTTCGGCAAGAGGCCCGCGGCGTACCGGCAGTTCAAGCAGCAGCAGCTGGAGAGGATGCGGCGCCAGATCGAGCGGCTGAGCCCCGACCTGGCCGGCAGCATCGCGAGCATCGAGGCGTCCACGCCGCTCACCGTCCGGCAGTTCTGCGACTCCCCCGGGGGGGGGCTTTACGGGGTGAAACACAGGGTCGGCCAGTACAACCCGCTGCCGGCCACCAGGATGAAGGGGCTTTACCTGGCCGGACAGGCGCTGGTCTCGCCGGGCGTCATGGGCGCCGTGCTCTCGGGGCTGATCGCCTGCGGCACCATCCTCGGCCACGAACGGATGAGAAAGGAATTGAAGGCATGCTGCTGAGAAGAGTCGTGATAACGGGGATGGGGGCGATCTCCCCCTTCGGCCGGGGGGTGGAGAGCCTGATACAGGGGCTCGTGGCGGGGAGAAGCGGCGTGGTGCAGGTCCCGGCACTCGCCGGGATAACGGGGATGAGGACCCGGGTGGCGGCGCTTGCCACCGGCGTCGACCCCAAGGAGATCCCCAGGAAGTTCCGGCGCTCCATGTCCAACATGTCGGTCTACGCCACCCTCGCCTGCCAGGAAGCGGCGCGCATGGCGGGGCTCGGGGAGGCGGAGCTCGCCTCCGGCCGGCTCGGCGTCTCGATCGGTTCGACCACCGGCAGCCCGCAGACCATGCAGGAGTTCTTCCGCGACTTCAACACGGACAACAGCCTGGAGCGGATGAAGTCCACCCTCTTCTTCCACATCATGAACCACAGCTGCGCCTCCAACGTGGCCCAGGCGCTCGGGATCACCGGCCGGATCCTGGCCCCCGCCGCCGCCTGCTCCACCAGCTGCCAGGCGGTGGGGTACGCGGCCGAGATGATCGCCATGGGGCGGCAGGAGCTCATGCTGTGCGGCGGCGCCGACGAGTTCCACCCGCTCACCTCGGGGACCTTCGACATCATGAACGCCGCCTCCATCGCCTTCAACGACTCGCCGACCCGCACGCCGCGCCCCTTCGACCGGGAGCGCGACGGCATCGTCTGCGGCGAGGGGAGCGGCATACTGCTTCTGGAATCGCTGGAGTCGGCCCGGGCGCGCGGCGCCGGGATCCTGGCCGAGATCACAGGCTTCGCCACCAACTCTGACCCGGCCAGCATCGCCAACCCGAACGCCGACGCCATCGCCCAATGCATGCGCCTGGCGCTGGCCGACGCGGGGGTGGAGCCGTGCCAGGTCGACTACCTGAACGCCCACGCCACGGCGACCGAGCAGGGGGACATCGCCGAGTGCCAGGCGATCGCGCAGCTCTTCGGCACGGCGACCCCGGTCTCCAGCCTCAAGGGGCACCTGGGGCACGCCATGGCCGCCAGCGGCACCCTGGAGCTCGCCGCCTGCGTGGAGATGATCCGGCAGGGGTTCCTGATCCCGACCCTGAACCTGGAAAACGTCGATCCGCGCTGCGCCGGGGTGACCCACGTGCAGGGGATCACCAGGCGCCCGGTGCAGACGGTGCTGAAAAACAACTTTGCCTTGGGTGGCGTCAATTCATCCATTATTTTAAGGAGATACCAGTAATGACCGACCAGCAGATCGTGGAAAAGATCAACAGCTCCCTCGCGGAGGAGTTCGAGTTCGACCTCGGGGAGATGACCCCCGAAACGAGCCTTTTTGAGGATATGGGACTGGACAGCCTGGACGTCGTCGACCTGGTGATCGTTTTGGAAACGGCCTTCGGCATGAAGATCCGCGAAGAGGAGGCGATCCGCAAGATCCGCACCCTGGGCGACATCCACAGTTTCGTCATCGCCAAGAAGCGCCAGATGGAGAACGCGTAATTCACGTGAAAAAGGGCAACAGCAACCATCGACGCCCGCCGGTAACCGGAACGGGCAACAGGATGAAAGCCCTGCTGCTGAACCTGACCTTCTACCCCCTGATGGCCCTCTGGATCGGCGCGGGGATCCTGCTATCCCCCCTCTGCCTGATAACCTGGAAGCTTTGCACCGGATGGGACTGGGGCCGCATCGTCAGGCACCTGATCAGCATCCACGGCTACGGGCTGATCGTCATCGTCTCCCCCTGGGTCCGTTTCCGGGGCGAGGGACTGGACCGGATCGAGCGCCCCTGCATCATGGTGGTGAACCATCTCTCGTTCTTCGACAGCTACTTCATGGCGGCGTTCCCCTTCCACGACATGATCTTCGCCGTCGGCGCCTGGCCCTTCAAGATGTACTGGTACACCCTGTTCATGAGGCTGGCCCGCTACCTGGACGTGGAGAACAGCGCCTGGGACGAGGTGATCCGCACCTGCCGTGAGAGCTTCGCGAGCAAGGGGACGGTGCTCTTCTTCCCCGAGGGGCACCGCAGCAAGACCGGCGACCTGCAGCCCTTCTACTCCGGCGCGTTTCGCCTCTCCAAGGAGACCGGGGTGCCGATCGTGCCGCTTTGCATCACCGGCACCGACACCATGCTGCCGCCGGGGCGCTCCTTTCTGCACCCGGCCCGGGTGCGGCTCAAGGCGCTGGCGCCGGTCGACCCGGCCCTCTACCCCGGCCCCTCCGGCCACTTCGCCATGCGCGAGGAGGTGCGTGACCGGATCGAGCGCGCCCTGAAAGAGATGCGGGTAGAGGCATGCTAGGGGAGATTTTCCAGGCGCCGCCCCGGGACGCGCACCGGGGGATCGAGCTGGCCCGCTCCCCCGTCAGGGTGATCGCCGCCCGGCAGGACTCGCTTTTGCGCCGGCACGTCCGCTTTTGCGCCGAGCACTCACCCTTCTACCGGGAGCTGTTCGACCGGCTCGGCGTGCGCCCGGAGGAGCTTCGCGGGGTGGGCGACCTGGCCCGGCTCCCCTTTACCGAGAAGAGCCACCTGGAGGGGCGCCACGCCGACTTCCTCGCCGCGGGCGGACCGGGGAGCGTCGATCTCTGCCTCACCTCCGGCACCACGGGAAAGCCGGTCGCCATGATGCAGACGGCCTGCGACCTGGAGCGGCTCACCTACAACGAGGAGATCTCCTTTCTGGGCGCGGGCTTTCGCCGCGAGGACCGGGTGCTGGTGGCCGCGGCGCTGGACCGCTGCTTCATGGCCGGGCTCGCCTATTTCCTGGGGCTGACCCGGATCGGGGCCACGGTGATCCGCGGCGGCTCCAGCGGCGCGGGGCTCCTCGCCGAGCTGGTCCGGACCTGCCGCCCGAGCGCCATCGTCGGGGTCCCCTCGCTGGTGCTCGCCGTCGGGGAGAGGCTCCAGCTGGACGGCGTCGATCCGGCGTCGCTCGGCGTCGCCCGGGTGGTCTGCATCGGGGAGCCGGTGCGCGGCCAGGACCTCTCCCTGTCGCCGCTCGGAGAGCGCCTGGAGAACACCTGGCGCTGCCGGGTCTTCGGCACCTACGCCAGCACCGAGATGGCGACCTCCTTCACCGACTGCGAGAAGGGGCTCGGGGGGCACCTGCACCCGGACCTGATCGCGATCGAGATCGTCGACGATGAGGGGCACCCCGTGGCGCCGGGCTCCTTCGGCGAGGTGGTCGCCACGCCGCTCGGCGTGACCGGCATGCCGCTCATCCGCTTCAGGACCGGCGACATCGCGACGCTCCACACGGACCCCTGCCCCTGCGGCCGGAACACGCCGAGGCTCGGCCCGGTCTTGGGGAGGAAGTCCCAGATGCTCAAGTGCCGCGGCACCACCGTCTATCCCCCGGCCATCAGCGCGGCGCTGCAGGGGATCTCCGCCATACGCGGGCACTACATCGAGGCGCGCGCCGAGTTCGCCCTCTCCGACCGGATCAGGGTCGTGGTGGGGAGCAGCGACCCCTCGCTGAGCGCCGAGGCCGTCGCCGAAAGGATCGCGGCCGCCATCAGGGTCAGGCCCGAGGTCTCCATCGTGAGCCCCGAGGAGATCGCCAGGGTGACGCTGCGCGACGACAAGCGAAAGCCGGTGACCTTCTTCGACCACCGCACCGTCTAGATCGAACGATCCGCCATCCCTCCTTTCGAAAGCGGGAGGGCCGGGGAAGGGGAGGCTCAAGCACCGCCTCCCCGCCTCCCCCCCGGGCGGGGGAGCTAAAATCCATATGCTTTGCCAGAAAGGGAAATTACATCATGTCCGAACGTCCCACCATAGTTTTGAACGGCAGTGACCTCACCGTGGAAGATATCGTCGCCATCGGCGTGGGCGACAAAGAGGTGGCGCTCGACCCGGCAGCCGTCGCGCGCTGCCGGGCCAGCCGCGCCTTTCTCGAGGAGGAGGTCGCCGCCCGGCGCATCATCTACGGGGTGAACACCTCGTTCGGGCCGATGTGCAACAAGATCATCGAGGACGCCGAGATCGAGGCGCTCCAGGTCAACCTGATCAGGAGCCACGCGGCGGGGCTGGGCGATCCCCTGAAGCCTTACGTCTCCACCGCCATCATGGCCGTGCGCCTGAACACGCTGGTCAAGGGGTACTCCGGCGTGCGCGTCGAGCTGCTCGAATTCATGAAGGAGATGGTGAACCGCGGCATCGCCCCCTACATCCCGGAGTGCGGCAGCGTCGGGGCCTCGGGCGACCTGATCCACCTGGCGCACCTCTCGCTCACCATCATCGGCGAGGGGAAGTCGTACTTCCGCGACGAGCTGTACGACACGGCGACGCTCTTCGGGAACCTGGGCATCACGCCGATGACGCTCAGCTTCAAGGAAGGGATCGCGCTCATGAACGGCACCAGCGCCATGACAGCACTCGCCGCCTTCGCCCTGTTCGGCGCCAAGAAGCTCCTGAGGGTGGCGAGCGTCACCGGCGCCTTCGCCCTGGAGATCTTCGGCGGCATCGACGACGCCTTCGACGAGGACCTGCACCTGGTCAAGCCGCACCCGGGGCAGCTCCAGGTGGCCGAGACCATCAGGAGGCTCTACGCCGGCTCGGGCAACATCACCCTGAGAAAGGACATGCACGAGCAGATCCGCGGCCAGGAGAACGAGGGGCCGGTGTTCGAGACCAGCATCAACGTGCAGGACGTCTACTCGATCCGCTGCACGCCGCAGATCCTCGCCCCGGTGGTCGAGGCGATCGAGGCGGCCAACAGGGTGGTCGAGACCGAGGCGAACTCCTCCAACGACAACCCGATCATCATCCCCGAGAAGAAGAAGATCATCCACGGCGGCAACTTCCACGGCCAGAGCATCGGCTTCGCCATGGACTCGCTCTGCATGGCGATCGCGACCCTGTGCACCCTCTCGGAGCGCAGGATCAACAAGTTCCTGGACCGAAACCTCAACGAAGGGCTCCCCGAGTTCCTGATCCCCGGCACCCTGGGGCTCACCATGGGGTTCATGGGGGCGCAGTACCTGGCCACCTCGACCACCGCGGAGAACCGCCAGCTCGCCAACCCGGTCAGCACCAACTCCATCTCCTGCAACGCCTCCAACCAGGACGTGGTCAGCATGGGGACGGTCGCCGCCAGGAAGGCGTTCAAGTCGGTCAGCAACGCCAAGCACGTGGTGACCCTGGAAGTCCTGGCCGACCTGCAGGCGCTCTCCTTCAGAAACGCCGACCGGCTCGGCACCGGGACCGGGCGCATCTACCGGATCCTGAACAAGGATTTCCAGGTCTACGACAACAAGCGCATCTTCCACGACGACCTGGTGAAATTCCGCAAGATCCTGTTCTCCAGCCAGATCTTCGACGATCTGCCGGTCTACTGGCGCTAGCGGATGGACATGAACCTGGACCTGACATTGCCGATGCGGGCGGAAGCGCTGATCCCCCATCGCCCGCCCATGCGGCTGGTGGACTCCCTGATCTTCTGGGCCGACGCGGCCGCCGAGATCGAGGCGCATCCGGGGGCCGACTGCATCCTGATGGGAACCGACGGGACCCTGGCGGAGGCGGCGCTGGTCGAGCTCCTGGCGCAGGGGTACGCGGTGGCCAAGGGGTACGACGACCTCAGGCATGGCAAACCGATCTCGGAGGGGTACCTGGTGGGGGTGAGAAAGCTGCGCATCACCGGGGAGGCGCCTGCCGGCGAGCGGCTCCTGGTGCGGATCAGGACCGTCGGAACCTTCGAGGGGTTCGCCGTCGCCGAGGGGGAGGTCGAGCGCGCGGGCCGGGTCGTCGCGACCGGCACCATCAAGCTCTGGATCGTGAACCAGGCCGGGGGGAGCGCGTGAGGGCTTTGCCTATCCTTTTGGCCTGCGCCCTCTTCGCCGCGGCGCCCGGCGCCCGGGCGGCCGAGCCGTCGTCCGGCTCCGGGCAGGCGGCGCTCTTCAGCTCCCTGGAGCGCAGCGCGGGCGGCGTCACCACGCTCTCCAGCGATTTCGTCCAGGAGAAGCACCTGAGCATGTTCAAGACGGTGGTGAGTTCCAAGGGGCGCTTCTACTTCGCCCGGCCGGACCGGCTGCGCTGGGAGCTGACCGCGCCGGTCGCCTCCGGCTTCGTGCTGAACGGGGAGAAGGGGCGGCGCTGGCACCAGCGGACCGGCCGCACCGAGAGCTTCCAGATCGGCCAGGAACCGGTGATGAAGCTCGTCTCCGACCAGCTCTTCGCCTGGGCCCGCGCCGATTTCGGCTGGCTCAGGCGCGAATACCGCATCACGGTGCAAGGCGAGGCGCCGGCGCTGCTCAGGCTCGAGCCGCGCTCAGCTGCGACCGCCGGCTTCCTGAGCCACCTCCTGATCGGCTTCAGCGCCGACGGCAGGTACGTGAAGAGCGTCGAGGTGCACGAAAAGGACGGCGACTTCACCCGGATCAGGTTCGTCAACACGGCGGTGGACAAGCCGCTCAAGGCGGACCTCTTCTAGATGCCGACCCCGTCCTTCACGCTGTTCGCAACGCTCTACCGCCACCTCGCCCGGCACCGCAAGGCGCTTTACGCGGTGACGGCGCTGTTCGTGGCGGCGAGCTGCCTCGCCGCCTCGCGGGCGCACATCGAGGAGGACATCGTCTCGATGCTCCCCGACGACGGATCCAACGTGGACCGGGACTTCCGCCTGCTGCAGCTCGCCCCCTTCACCCGCTCCATGGTGATCACGCTGAAGGCGAAGGACGCGGGGGACCCGGCGGCGCTCACGGCGGCGGCCGACCGGCTGGCCCAGGCGCTCACCCAGGCTGACGCCGGCAGGGTGACCACCGGGCTCACCGAGCTCTCCGGCGGCTTTCTCGGCTGGCTGGGGAGCATGCTGCCGAACCTGGTCACCGGCCCGGACCTGAACCGGCTGGCGGCCGCCACCTCGCCCGCCGAGGTGCAGGGGCGGCTGCGCCAGAGTTACCAGCGGCTCCTCTCCCCCGAGGGGTGGGCGCTCAAGGAGAGCATCCAGAGCGACCCGCTCTCGCTGTCCGCCCTCGGCCTGGAGAAGATGCGCTTTCTGAACATGATCCCGAACATGCGGCTGGTGAACAACCATTTCGTGTCGGCGGACGGCCGCAGCGCGCTCCTCTTGGTGCAGACCAAGGCGGCCATGACCGACTCGGCCGCCTGCCGGGAGCTCATGGCCCGCGTGGACCGGGCCGTCGCGGCGAGCGTTCCGGCCGGGATGCGGGCCACCGTCTTGAGCGGCCACCGCTACACGCTGTTGAACGCGGAGACCATCAAGCGCGACCTCTACGTGGTGCTGACCCTGAGCGGCGTCGCGGTGCTCGCCATCTACCTGTACTTCCTGAGAAGCTGGAGCGCCTTCTTCGTGTTCCTGGTCCCCTCCTCGATCCTGGCGATCGCCTCGGGGGCGATAGCGCTCTCGCAGGGGAGCGTGTTCGCCGTGACGCTCGGCTTCGGCGGGGTGCTCCTGGGGATGGCCGACGAGTACGCCATGCTGATCTACTTCTACTGCCGGCAGGGGGGGAGGGACCCGGGGACCATCACGGCCGAGGTGGCGCGCCCGGTGCTGTTCGGCGCCGCGGCCACCATGGTCTCCTTCGGCGTGATGCTGATGTCGAACCTGCCGGGGCAGCGGCAGCTGGCCGTCTACAGCATGATCGGCATCGTCTCGGCGCTCTTCATCTCGCTCGTGGTGCTGCCGCACCTGATCAAGCCCGCGCCGCAGGGGAAGCTCGCGCTCGGCAACATCAACCTCGGCTGGCGGCTGCCGCGCCGTGCCGTTATCGGCGTCTGGCTGGCGGTACTGGCGCTTAGCTCATGGCAGGCGACCAAGGTCCGCTTCAACGGGGACCTGCGGGCCATCAACCTGATCAGCCCGGAACTGCGCCAGGCGGAGGAGGAGCTGGCCAGCACCTGGGGCAACATGCGCGGCAAGGCGCTCATCTTCGCCGAAGGGCCCGACCTGGAGAGCGCGCTCCTGGTGAACGACCGGATCTTCCGGCGCATCTCGGGACGCCTGGCCGCAGGCGAGCTGGTGAGCCTCGCGCCGCTTTTGCCGAGCGAGCTCACCCAGAAGGAGAACCGGGCGCGCTGGAGCGCGTTCTGGGGCGACGGCCGCGCCGAGCGGCTGGCCGGGGAGCTCGCCCGCGGGGGAGATGCGCTCGGCTTCTCCGGGACCGCCTTCGCCCCCTTCCTCGCCACCCTGACCCACCCCCCCCCGCCCGCCTCCGCCGCCGGGCTCAGGGAGGCGGGGATGGGTGAACTGTTGGACTCGCTGATCGTCCGCTCACCCGGCACGGTGCGGGTCCTGACCCTGGTGCCGGACACCCCGCAGGTGCTGGCGCCGCTCTCCCGAGAGCTCAAGGGGATGCCCGGGGTGCACCTCGTGTCGCAGAGCCGCTTCGGCGACACCATGGGCGACGCCATCATCCGCGATTTCAGCCGCTACATGGAGCTCACCTCGCTCTTCGTGCTTCTGCTGGTGATCGCCCTGTTCAGAAGGCCCGCGCGCATCGCGCTGGTGCTGGTGCCGGTCGTCACCGGGCTCGTCTGCATGTTCGGCGTCATGGGGCTCACGGGGCTTGAGTTCAACATCTTCAACATCGCGGCGACCATCCTGGTGATCGGCATCTGCGTGGACTACGGGATCTTCATGGTCTTGAGGCTGGCAGGCGATGCCGACCCCGCGGCCACCATCTCGGTGCTGGTCTCCGGGCTCACCACGCTGGCCGGCCTGGGCGCGCTGGCCCTGGCGCACCACCCGACCATGCAGTCGATCGGCATCACGGTGCTCCTTGGGGTCGGCGCCGGCATCCCCGCGGCGCTCCTCGTGATCCCGGCGCTGAGCCCGGGGGAGCGGCCATGAGGCGCGCCACCCGGCTCTGCCTGGCGGCGCTGGTCTTTCTGGCCAGCGCCTGCTCCACGGTCCCCTTCGCGCCGACCGAGCTGACCCCGGCCTCCCCGAGGAGCGCCGCCCAGCTAACCGGCGCGCTCTGGGATGCCGGCAGCGGCAGCCTCCTGATCCGCCAGTCGGCCCTTTTCGAGCTGCACGGCATGCGGGTCCCCATCGCCGGGGTCATGAAGCTCGACCTGGCGGCGCGGCAGGCGCGGCTCGTCGGCATGAACGACATGGGGGTGAAGCTCTACGACATCTCGGTCGACCCGGCCGGGAGCCGGGCCAACTTCGTGATGCCGGAGCTCGCGCGCTATCCCGGCTTCGCCGAGGCCGTGGGGCTCTCGGTGCGCAGGATCTTCCTGGAGCCCCGCCCCGCGCCGGACGACGCGCTGACGCTGTCCCGGGACAGTTACCGGCTCGCCCGGGAGGGGGACGGCGCGAGGGTCGAGTTTCTCTTGGGCGGCGCCCGGGCGCAGCTCTTGGAAAAAAGCTGCCGCGGCAGGGCCTGCTCCTGGCGGGTCCGCTACTACCAGTATCAACATGATAAGGGGAGCCTCTTCCCCGGCGGCATCGTGTTGGACGACGACCGGGCGGGCTACCGTCTCACCCTATGGATAGAAAGCGTGGAAATAAGCGATGAATAGAATAGAGCAGGAGATAGCCCAGGCGGCGCTTTGCGCTGTATCGACCGACGAGACCGGGGGCTTCCAGGGGCGCTACCTCTTCCCGGAGAGCTTCTGCGGCTTCGCCGGGCACTTCCCGGGGCACCCGATCCTCCCCGCCATCGTTGAGGTCATGACGGCGGTCTCGCTGGTGGCGCAGCAGTCGGGGTGCAGGCAGCGCCTGGTCGGGGTGGAGGACGCGAAGTTCCTGGTGCCGGTGCGCCCGAACCAGGAGATCCTGGTCCGCTGCCGCACGCGCAGCGTGAGGGGGAAGCTCCTCTACGACGCGCAGTTGAGCGTCGCCGGCCATACCTCCGCGACCCTGCTTTTGGAACTCGCCGGCGCCGGGGCAAAGCGGTGAGCCGCCCCTACTTCCCCCCCGCCGAAGGGGCTCCGGCGCCGCTTCGGGTCCTGGTCGAGCGCCGGGTCCGCTTCGAGGAGGTCGACCCGCTCAACATCGTCTGGCACGGGCGCTACCCGAGCTTCTTCGAGGACGCGCGGGTGGCCTTCGGCGAGAAGTACGGCATCGGCTACCTCGACTGCTATGAGCGCGGCATCCTGACGCCGATCAAGAAGATGCACGTCGACTACTTCCGTCCCCTGCGCTTCCCGGAGCGCTTCAGCATCGAGGGGATACTGCACTGGAGCCAGGCGGCGCGCCTGAACTTCGAGTTCGTCATCAGGAACCCGGCCGGGGAGGTCACCACCACCGGCTACACGGTGCAGATGATGCTCGACGCCGGGCACAACATCATGCTGATACCGCCGCCGTTTCTTGGCGACTTCCTGGAGCGCTGGCAAGGGGGGGAGATCCGATGAGAGAGGTCTGCATAACGGCGGCCCAGACGGTCACCGGACTGGGTCCCGACCTGGAGAGCCTGTGGCGCGGCGTGCTGGCGGGCGAGAGCGCCATCCGTCCGCTGGAGCGCTTCGACACCGGACGCTACCTCTCGAAGGACGCCTCCTGGATCGAGGGGCTCGACTGCAGAAACGGCCGCTCCGGCATCTACCCGCTCCTGGAGCGCCTCCTGGTCGGTTTCGGACCGGTCCCCGGCGACGCGGCCCTGATCACGGCGAGCACCAAGGGGTGCGTCGACGTCATGGAGGCGCTGAGCGGCGGCTGTGCCGGCGACCCGGCCGAGCTGCCGATGGCGCGGCTTTCGGCCTGGATCTGCGGCAGGTTCGGCCTGGCCTCGCCCGGCATCAACATAAACGCCGCCTGCGCCTCCTCGACCATAGCGGTGGCGCGCGCCGCCTCGCTGATCGCCGCGGGGAGAAGCGACGCGGTGCTGGTGGTCTGCATGGACCTGGTGAGCGAATTCGTCTTCTCCGGCTTCTCGGCGCTACAGGCGCTCTCCCCCGACGTCTGCCGCCCCTTCGACCGCAACCGCAACGGCCTGACGCTCGGCGAGGGGGCCGCGGCGCTGCTTCTTTTGAGCCGCGACCGGGCCCGCCGCGAGCGGCGTCCGGAGCTGGGACTGGTGGCCGGCTGGGGTGCTGCGAACGACGCCACCCACATCACGGCGCCGGCGCGCGACGGCTGCGGGCTGATCCAGTCGGTGCGCCAGGCGCTGGACCGTGCCGCCGTCCGGCCGGAGCAGATCGCCGCCATCAGCGCCCACGGCACGGCGACGCCTTACAACGACCAGATGGAACTCACCGCCTTCGGGGCGCTCTTCGGGCCCCGCCCGGTCCCCCTGCACTCGGTCAAGGGGTCGATCGGCCACACGCTGGGCGCCGCCGGCGGCATCGAGGTGGCGCTCGGGCTCAAGTGCCTGGAAAACCGGCTCCTGCCGGGCACCGTCGGCCTGCTGGAGCCCGAGGAGGCCGGCGCGGGGTTCGTGAGCCGCACGGCGCAGCCCATCGCCGGCAGCTATCTGTTGAGCACCAATTCCGGTTTCGGCGGCGTCAACGCGGCGCTGGTCCTGAGCCGGGGGGAGGGTTGATGGAGGCATCCGTTACCGGCATCGGCTGGGTCACCGGCCGCGGCCTCGGCTGGGGCAGGCAGGGGGGCGACTGCGAGTTCTGCGACCTGCCGCTCCCCACGCTCTCCAGAAAGGACGTGTTCCCGGAGCCGAACCAGCGCTTCGGCCGTATGTCCGACTACTCGAAGCTCGGCCTTGCCGCCCTCACCTTCGCCCTGCGCGACGCGGGGCTGGAGGCGTGGAGCGCCAGGCGTGCCATCGGCGTGGTCGCCGCCACCAGGCTCGGCTGCCTCGCCACGGACCTCGACTACCACCGCACCGTGCTCTTGCAGGGGGGAGGGCTGGCCAGCCCGAACCTGTTCGCCTACACGCTGGCCAACTGCTTCCTGGGTGACGCGGCCATCCAGTTCGGGCTGACCGGCTCCTCGGTCGCCATCAACGAAGCGGATGAGGGGGCGGGCGCCGTCAGGATCGCCCTGGAGGATCTCGCACTCGGTGACGCGGACACCATGCTGGCGGGGGTCTGCGACCTCCCGGTGCCCGAGGGGTACCAGGGCCGGTTGGCGCTCCTGCCGGGTGCGGCCTTCCTGGTGCTGACCGCCTCCCCCGTTGCCCCCCATGAGAGCTACGGCAGCGTGACCCTTACCGACGGCGGCAGCCTCCTTTTCAACGGCGCGCCCTTCGGGAGCCTGCCCGGGCTGGTGCGGCTCGCCCTGGCCCGGCGGCAGGCCGGCTAGCGGCACCCCGTCCCCGACCCAAACCCTCCCCCCCTTTTACAGGCGGGAGTCGGCAGCATCGTCGCAATCACCGCTCCATCGGGAGCCCGAGGAAAACGCTCATGAACATGATACTGATCTACCCCAGCTGGCCCAAACTCGACCGTCAGACCGAATTCCACCTCCCCCCGCACGGACCGGTGGTCTTCGCCGCCTGCGTCCCGCCGGAGGTGGAGCTCACCTTCATCGACGAGAACCTGGAGCGGATCGACTTCGACGCCTCCTACGACCTGGTCAGCATCTCGGTCATGCTCACCTGCCAGCTGCCGCGCGCCTTCGAGATCGCCGCCCAGTACAGAAGACGCGGCAGGCCGGTCATCTTCGGCGGCATCGCGACCATGCTGCACGCGGAGGAGGTGGCCCTGCACGCGGACTCGGTGTTCCTGGGCGAGGCGGAGGGGCGCTTTGCCGCCGTCCTGGACGACTTCAAGGCCGGCAGGCTGAAGAAGCTCTACAACTACATGGACAACCCCCCTCACGAGAGCCTCATCGGCACCGCCAGGAGGGAGGTCCTGAACCGGGAGCTCTACAACTACCGCGGCGTGCAGATGCTCGACCTGGTGCACGCCTCGCGCGGCTGCAAGTTCGACTGCTTCCCCTGCTGCACCGGCTTTCTGGGCGGCAAGAGCTTCCGCCCCCGCCCCATCGACAAGGTGATCGAGGAGATGGAGGCGATCCGCAACAACCGCATGTTCATCGTGGACAATTCGCTCGCCCAGGACCGGCAGTGGCTGATCGACCTGTTCGGCGCCATGGCGCCCCTGAAGAAGAAGTGGGTCTCCCACCCGATCATGGACGACGACAAGATCCTGAAGCTCGCCGCCGACGCCGGCGCCTGGTACGTCTACCAGGCGGTCTTCGACACCTCCGACGTGATCAGAAACCGCATCAAGCGCCTGAAGGACCACGGCATCGGCGTGGAGGGGACCATCCTGCTCGGCACCGACGAGCAGGACGAGGACTACATCAAGCGCCTGGTCGACTTCCTCCTGGAGGTCGAGCTGGATGTGGCCGAATTCACCATCATGACACCGTTCCCGCACTCCCCCTGCCGCAGCCAGCTGGAGAGCGAGGGGCGGCTTCTCAACAGCGACTGGAGCAATTACTCGGCCGACAAGGTCGTGTTCCAGCCCAAGCTCATGACCCCCGAGAAGCTCCAGCAGATGTACCACTACGCCTGGGACACCTTCTACGCCGACGGCGGCCACCAGCTGAAGATGGGGAACCTCTTCAAGAAGGTGATCCAGCGCGAGATGGAGGACGAGACCTACTACCGCTACAACCCGCGCCGCAAGCGCTCCTTCAACAAGGCGAAACCCCAGCCATGAAGCGGATACTGCTCCTCTCCTCGAACGTAACGACGGAACCGTACCCGGTCTATCCGCTCGGTATCGCCGTCATCTCGGCGGCGCTGGCTTCGCAGGGGCACGAGCTGGAGCAGTTCGATTTCCTCGCCTCGGGGGAGTCCGAGGAGCTTTTGCGCCGGCGGGTCGCGGACTTCGCCCCCGATTACGTCTGCCTGTCGATACGCAACCTGGACAACTGCGACTCCCTGAGCGCCACCGGGTATCCGAGCATCGCCAGGCGGCTCGTGCAGGTGATCCGCCAAGGCTCCCGGGCGCCGGTCATCATCGGCGGCCCGGCCTTCTCCATCATGCCGGAGGAACTCATGGAGTTCACCGGGGCCGACTACGGCGTGGTCGGCGAAGGGGAGCGGCTGGTCTGCGACCTGGTCCGCGACCTCTCGCAAGGGAGGACCCCCCCCAGGATCCTGCGCGGCGCGCGGCTTCTGACCGGAGACGAGATGGCCGCGCCGCTGTACAGCAGGGAGCTGATCGGGTTCTACCTGGAAAAAAGCGGCATGATCAACCTGCAGACCAAGCGCGGCTGCCCGCACGGCTGCATCTACTGCAGCTATCCGACGCTGGAGGGGGACCGCTACCGCTGCCGCGACCCGCGCTCCGTGGTGGACGACCTGGAGCGGATCAGGACCGATCACGGGGTCGACAGCTTCTTTTTCACCGACTCGGTCTTCAACGACGGCGACGGCCACTACCTCTCCGTGGTCGAGGAGATCATACGCCGCGGGCTCGACATCCGCTGGTGCTGCTACATGCGCCCGGAGGGGGTGGCTAGGCGGGAGATCGCCCTCATGAAACGGGCCGGCCTCTACGCGGCGGAGCTCGGCACCGATGCGGCGAGCGACACCACGCTTGCCTCGCTGGGGAAGGGGTTCCGCTTCCAGGACGCCCTGGAGGCGAACCGCGCCTGCGTCGCCGAGCGGCTCCCCTGCGCCCATTTCGTCATGTTCGGCGGGCCGGGCGAGACCATGGCAACGGTGGCCGAGGGGCTTGGCAACCTGGAAAAGCTGGAGCACACGGTCGTCTTCGCCTTCTCCGGCATCAGGATCCTCCCCGGGACGCCGCTTCTGGCGCGCGCCATCCGGGACGGGCTCATTGCCGAGGGGAGCGAGCTGCGCGACCCCGCCTACTATCTCTCCCCTGAGGTGGACGTGGAGCGGATGAACGGGATGATCAGCGCCTCTTTCAAGAACAGGCGCGACCGGGTCTTCCCGCCCACCGAAGGGCAGCAGAGGCTCGCCATCATGCAGCGCTTCGGCTACCGCGGCCTGCTCTGGGACACCCTGATCAAGTTCCCCAAGGGGTAACGATGACCGCAAAGGAACCATCATGCTGAACGACAAGAAAATCCTCCTGGTACATCCGCTGGGCTACCGGGCGGACGCCGCCGGCCACGACATCTCGCGCGTCGCCAACATCATGCCGCCGCTCGGCCTGGCCAGCATCGCCGCCTACCTGGAGCAGCGCGGCACACGTGCCGACATCATCGACTGCTACGCGCGCCCCGACTCGGACCGCGCCATCCGCGACTACCTGCTGGCGGAAAAGCCCGCCTTCATCGGCTTCAGCTGCACGACCTCCAGCTTCCTGGACGGCATCCGCATCGCGCAGATGGCGCGCCAGGCGCTCCCCGGCATCAAGACGGTGTTCGGCGGGCCGCACGTCTCGGCGCTCAAGGAGCGGCTCTTCCCGACCTATGGCGCCATGGACTTCTCCGTGATCGGCGAAGGGGAGCAGACCATGGCCGAGCTTCTGACCATGGGACTGGACGACCCCGCCGCGGTCAAGGGGATCATCTACCGCAAAGGGGACGAGGCCTTTTGCACCGGCTACCGGGACCAGGGGCTCGAGCTGGACGATCTCCCCTTCCCGGCCTACGAGAAGCTGGCCGGGTTCCCCCACTCGTACATGCTCCCGATCTTCAACTACCCGCAGACGCCGAACACGAGCTGCATCTCCAGCCGCGGCTGCCCCTACGCCTGCAGCTACTGCGACCGGTCCGTGTTTCGCCGCTCCTTCCGCTACAACTCGGCCGGCTACCTGTACGAGCACCTGCGCTACCTGAGGGAGCGCTTCGGCATCCGGCACATCAACTTCTACGACGACCAGTTCACCTTCAACCGGCAGCGGGTCGAGGAGTTCACCGGGATGATGATGGACCGGCCGCTCGGCATGACCTTCAACTGCGCGGTGCGGGCCGAGCACATCGACCGCGAGCTGTTGACCCGGATGCGCAGCGCCGGCTGCTGGATGATGAGCCTGGGGATCGAGACCGGCGACGAGGAGCTCCTGGCGCAGCACCGCCAGAACGCCGACCTGGACCACCTGGCGCAGAAGATCCGGATGATCAAGGAGGCGGGGATCCGCACCAAGGGGCTCCTCATGATGGGGCTCCCCGGCGAGAGCGAAAAGAGCATCCGCCGCTCCATGGAATACGTCTTCTCGCTGCCGATCGACGATTTCAACCTGGCCAAGTTCACCCCGTTTCCCGGTTCCCCCATCTACGAGAGGATCCACGAGCTGGGCGAATTCGACGAGGACTGGGAGAAGATGGACTGCATGAACTTCCTGTTCGTCACCAAGGGGATGACGCGGCAGCGGCTGGAGGCGCTGTTCCAGGAGTTCTACAAGAACCACTTCAAGCGCCCCAAGGTGCTTTGGGGCTACTTCACCATGCTCTGGCGCTCGCCGGACAGCTGGCTGCGCTTTTTCCGCAACTTCGCCAATTTCATGAAGTTCACCCGCACCACGACGCGCCTGATGGAGAAGGAGGAGTAGCGCTGCAAGAGACGGGGCAAGGGAAAAACGACGCGGCGCAGGGGCGCCGTCAGTGGAACAGCCGCAGCCTCGGGAGCAGCTGGCAGCACGACATCTTCTACACGCTGATCCGGCTGGCCGGCAGGCAGGGCGCCTACGCGCTGCTCGTCTTCGTGGTGCTCTACTACACCCTGTTCAAGCCGTCGGTGCGGGCGCGCTCCAGCCACTACCTGAGGCGCCGCTTCCCCGGGCGCGGTGCGGCGCTCAGGCTCTGGGACAGCTACCGGCTGAGCCTCGGCATCGGCCGGGTGCTGGTGGACCGCGCCGTGCTCGGCATCCTCGGGCCGCGAAGCCTCAAGGTGGATCTCGCCGGGCGGCAGGAACTGGCGGGGCTTCTGGCCGAGGGGCGCGGCCTGGTGCTGGTCACCGCGCATGTCGGCTGCTGGCAGCTCGCCATGACCAGCCTGAGCGTCCTCGACACCAGGGTCAATCTCCTGATGCACCGCGAGGAGGGGGATCTGGACCGGCACGTCTTCGAGCACGGCGGCGGCCGGGCACCGTACGGCATCATCGATCCCGCCGGCTATCTCGGCGGCGCACTGGAGATGCTTCAGGTCTTGAAACATGGAGAGGTCCTCTGTATTATGGGTGACCGCGTCATGGGCGGGGAGGGAGGTACGGTCAGCGTCGACTTTCTCGGGGCGCCGGTGCAATTGCCCTTCAGCCCCTACAAGCTCGCTTCGGCGACCGGCGCACCGGTGGCGGTGATCTTTCCCTACCGCACGGCGCAGGGCGGCTATGCGCTGCAGGTGGCGGGGGTGATCCGGGTGCCTGACCGGCTCGGGAGGAAGGCGTCGGCCTACCGCCCCTACGCGGCTGAGTTTGCCGCGGCGCTGGAGCAGTTCGTCGCCCGCCATCCGTACCAGTTCTTCAACTTTTTCGACATGTGGGCTGAGGCCTTCCGGGAAAAGGACCAAAGGGCGGGAACGGAACAACAAAGGACCACTGCAACTACCCGCAATTTTTAGACAATTTACCCACTTCTTTCAAGGAGCCGTTGCCATGAATACCAAAGACAAACTGAAGAAAATCCTGGTGGAAGACCTCAACCTCGAAGAGCTGACGCCCGAGGAGATCGACGACGACGCCCCGCTCTTCGGCGAGGGGCTCGGCCTCGACTCGCTCGACGCGGTGGAGCTCGTGGTGCTGGTGCAGAAGCATTTCGGCCTCGAGATCAAGGACATGGAAGAGGGCCGGACCGCCTTCCAGTCGGTAAGCGCCCTCGCCGCCTACATCGACGGACGCCTGGCCGCCGCATGACGCACCCCTGGCCTGTCGCCATAACCGGCCTCGGCTGCATCTGCGCCGCCGGCACGAGCCTCGACGCCTGCATGGCGGCACTCTACAGCGGCAAGCGCGCACCGGCCCCGTCCTCGCGCTTCAAAAGCGACCATCCGACCCGCTTTCCCGTGTTCGAAGTCACCGGGTTCAGCGAGCCGCCCGGCCTTTTGAGGACCAGCGCGCTCGGCCTGCACGCGGCGCGGGAGGCGATAGCGGACGCGGGACTCGACCCGGAGACGCTGCGCTCGCTGCGCGTCGGCGTCTGCGTCGGGACCACGGTGGGGAGCGCCATGAACAACGAGCAGTTCTGCCGCGACTACCGGGCGGGGCTCGACCCCGACCTGGCACCCATCGAGCGCATCCTGCGCAGCAACCCGGCCGCGGCCATCGCGCGCGAATTCGGACTCACCGGCCCCTGCCAGACCGTGGTGAACGCCTGCGCCTCGGGGACCGACGCGGTGGGACTGGCCGCCTCCTGGATCCGGGGCGGCATCTGCGACCTGGTCATCGCCGGCGGTGCCGACGAACTGGGCCGGATCACCTACAACGGGTTCATCTCGCTGATGATCACGGACGACTCCCCCTGCAAGCCGTTCGACAGGGAGCGCAAAGGGTTGAACCTCGGCGAAGGTGCCGCCATGCTGGTCTTGGAATCGGAGCGGCTGCGCCACGGGCGCTCCAAAGAGGCGCGCTCCTTCCTGCTCGGTTACGGCTCCGCCTGCGACGCCCACCACCTCACCGCTCCCAAGCCCGACGGTGAGGGGCTGCGCTACGCCATCGCCGAGGCGCTTTCCTGCTGCGACACCCCCCGCGAAGCGATCGCCTTCGTCAACGCGCACGGCACCGGGACCCCGGACAACGACCGCGTCGAGAGCCGCGTGCTGGCCGACCTTTTGCCCGGCGTGCCGTTCCTCTCCACCAAGGGGTACACCGGTCACACGCTGGGAGCGGCGGGAGCCATCGAGGCGGCCTTCACCGTCGCCTGCCTGGAGCGCGGCATGGTCCCGGCAAACGCGGGGTTCGCGACACCCGACCCCGAACTGGGTGGCACGCCGGTAGCGGCCTGCGAGAGGGTCGCAGGGAGCGTCGCCCTTTCCGAGTCGCTCGCCTTCGGCGGCAACAACTCGGTCATATTACTCGGCAAAAGAGGCTCGGCATGATGCGCATGGCGGTAAAGGGGATAGGCGTCACCGGCGGCTTCGGCTGCGGGGTGGCCGATCTGGCGGCGGCACTGAAAAGCGGCGAGAGCCGCAGGGCCGGGATCACGGTGCCGTCGGCGCAGGGGCCGTTGCAGCTTCCCGCCTTTCGCGCGGCGACGGACCGGCTCGAGGAGTTCGCGCCCAGGCGCACCCTGCGCAGGATCGACCACTACTCGAAGATGGGGCTTTTCGGCGCCTACCTGGCGCTGCAGGATGCCGGCATGCTGGCAGCCGACCTGAGCCGGGTCGGGGTGGTCATCGCCAGCGGTTACGGCGCGACGGCGACCACCTTCGCCTTTCTCGATTCCATCATCGCCGACGGCGACATCTGCGCCTCGCCGACCCACTTCGCCAACTCGGTACACAACTCGGCCGCGGCCAACATCTCCATCATGCTGGGCGCCAAAGGTCCCAGCCTCACGGTCAGCCAGTTCGACATGTCGGTCCCCTCGGCCCTCCTGAGCGCCCATCGGTGGCTCGCCGAAGGGAGGGTCGACGCGGTGCTGTTCGGCGCGATCGACGAGCTGTCCGACCTGATCGGCTACCTCTGGCACCGCCAGCGCGGCGCGCGCAGCAGCGCCACCATGGCTCCGCTTAGCTTCGACGAGGAGAGTTCCGTCATCGGAGAGGGCGCAGCCTTCCTGCTCCTGACCCCGGACGACGGGGGGCGGGGCTACTGCGCCATCGACGCCATCGAAACGGGAAGCATCTACCGGGGCTCGCTGCCGCTTCCCGCAGACGCGCTCTTCGTGCTGGGCGCCGACGGGCGCAGCGAGTTCGGCGCCCGCTACCGTGCCGCGCTCCCGGGCGGCTCCCGCGTCGCCTGCTATGCGCCGCTCTACGGCAGCATGCCCGCCGGTGCCGGTTTCGATCTCGCCTGTGCGGCGCTCATCCTGCAGGCCGGCGCCGCCTTCCCGAGCCCCGGCGCCGCCGGCTGCGCTCCGGAGGGGACCGCGACCGCTCTGGAAACGGGGAGGGTTTGCGCCTTGAGGTTCGCCGACGCCAACGAGTACGCCGCGATCACCCTCTCCCCGCTGTGATGCCTCGGGGCAGGAGACTCAGGCTTTTTCACTGCGTCCTAGCGGTGCTCATCACGCTCGCCGCGTCCATCGGCGAGCCGTGCTCCGCTGCAGCTTCCGGCGCGCCCGTCCCCCTGGCGGCGCCACCCGCGCCCGCCGCGCCCCTCGCGGATGCCGCAGCTGCCGGGGTGCCGCCGCTCTACGATGAGCGGCCGCTTCCCGACCAGTACGGCGTGTCGGCCGAGTACGGCTACACCTTCGATCCGCGCGCGGATATCACGTTTCTCATGGCCAGGGTTTTTGCCATCTACGACTACGGCACCGTCTGGCGCCAGGATCGGCCGAAGTCGTTGCGCTTCAAGGTGGAAGGGGCCGTCGGGAGCACGCTCACCCCGAAGAGCGACCTCATGGTTTCGGCCAACATGCTCGCCCTCTACTATCCGGGGAGGCTCACCGGACGGGGACTGCGCCCCTACCTGGAAGCGGGCATCGGGGCGATCTACACCCAGTTCAGGGTCGACGGGCAGGCCTACCACTTCAATTTCAACCCGCTGCTCGGGGTGGGGTGCGAGCTGCCGCGGCAAAACGGCAGCAACCCCTTTGCCGCGATCCGCCTGCACCATCTTTCCAATGCCGGCATCGGCCATGACAACCGGGGCGTCAACTCGGTGGAACTGCAGATCGGACGTTATTTCTGAGGTATCCGGAGCGACTATGCAAAAGGACGACGTACCGCAGGATGAGGCGCTTTTTGACGGCATGAGCGAGGTCTGCTATGCGGTCGACGAGTCGGGCCGCTACGTGCTCGCCGAGAGTGCCGGCTGGGAACCCGCCAACATCGCCAACATGCAGGCCTGGGAAGTCATTCACGCGGACATCGCCAAGGTGCAGGCAAGGGTGCGCGCCGGGGAGCTGAGCCCGCTCGCCTACCACATGGTCCGGCACCAGATGGACGCGAAGCTCCTCGCCGGCTATGCCGGGCTCTTCGGCTGGCAGGTGAAAAGGCATATGAGGCCCGGGCCTTTCGCAAAGCTTTCGCCCGCGCAGTTGCAACGCTACGCGACGATCCTGAAGACCGGCGTCGAGGAGCTCTGCCGGATCCCGTAACCGATTTTTCAAGAACACCAAGGAACTCTACGTGAATCTGGTATTCCCTCACCGCCAAACGGCACATTGCGAAAGCGGCGTCATCGCCAACCTGGTCACCTATCATGGGTTTGCCATGTCCGAGGCGATGGCCTTCGGCATCGGCGGCGGGCTCTTCTTCGGCTATCTCCCCTTCATCAGGATCAACGGACTGCCCCTTACCACCTTCCGCACGACCCCGGGCAGCATCTTCAACCGGGTGACCAGGCGGCTCGGCATCGGCGTGGAGCGCAACACCTTCAAGGATGAAGGGCGCGCCATGGCGGAACTGGACCGGCAGCTCGCGCTAGGGGTGCCGGTCGGCATGCAGACCGGGGTCTACTGGCTACCCTATTTCCCGCCGGCGTTGCGCTTCCATTTCAACGCGCACAACCTGGTCGCCTACGGCAAAAGCGGGAGCGACTACCTGATCAGCGACCCGGTACTGGGCGAGCCGGTCGTCTGCGCCGCCGCGGATCTGGCCAGGGCCCGTTTCGCGCAGGGGGCGCTCGCCCCGAAAGGGAAGATGTACTGCATCACCAGCGTCCCCGAACGGCTTGACCTGGCGCCCGCCATCAGGCAGGGGATCCGCGAGGTGTGCCGGTTCATGCTGTCGATCCCCTTCCCGCTGGTCGGGACCCGGGGCATACGGTACCTGGCGAACCAGGTCGAGCGCTGGCCGGCGAGGCTTGGCGACCGGCGCGCCATCCTGTATCTCGGCAACCTGATCCGGATGCAGGAGGAGATCGGCACCGGCGGCGGCGGGTTCCGCTTCATCTTTGCCGCCTTTCTGCAGGAAGCGGCGCAGGTCCTGGCGGACCGGCGCTTTTTCGACCTGTCGCAAAGGATGACCGCGGTGGGGGATCTGTGGCGCGAGTTCGCCGTAGCCGGCGCCAGGCACTGCAAGGGGCGCTCGGGCCAGGGCGAGAACTTCGGAGATCTCGCCCGGATCCTGCGCCGCTGCGCCGATAAGGAGCATGCGCTGTTCGTCGACCTGGCCGCGCTGGTACGGTAGAGCCGGGGGAGGCAGCTTTTCAATTCCCTCCCCTTCAAGGGGAGGGTCAGGGTGGGAATGGCGTCTCGATGTTTCGACGGCGCATCGCCTGCGAGGTGACATATCGGTCGGAAGAGCTTTATGCATGAACAACCAATGGCCTCTCCCCCCGCTGAGTGCGCCGGTGATCCGTTGCTGCTGGTGGAGCGGCTGGTCAAGGTCTATCGGGGCGCCACGGCGGCTGCCGTGAACGGCCTGGACTTCACGGTGCGCCCCGGCGAGATCTTCGGGCTGCTCGGCCCCAACGGCGCCGGCAAGACCACCGCCATCTCCATCATATGCACGCTCCTGCGGCAGACCAGCGGCCGGGTCGTGCTCTGCTCGCAGGATACGGCGCTGAACCCCTCCGGCGTGCGCGGCCTGTTCGGCCTGGCTCCGCAGGATATAGCCCTCTACCCGAGCCTCACTGCCCGGGAGAATCTCCGCTATTTCGGCAGGCTCTACGGCCTGAAGCGGCGCCGGCTCTCGGAGCGTATCGATGAATGCCTGGCGCTGGTCGGGCTGACGGACAGCGCCGACACGCGCATCGACGCCTTTTCCGGCGGCATGAAGCGGCGCGCCAACCTGGCCGCGGCCATCCTGCACACGCCGCGGCTTTTGGTACTCGATGAGCCGACCGTGGGGATCGATGCCCAGTCCCGGAACCTGATCCTGGAAAACCTGAAGAAGCTTCGCGACGCCGGCATGACCATCATCTACACCACCCACTACATGGAAGAGGCCGAGCAGATCTGCGACCGGGTCGCCGTCATGGACAAGGGGAGCATCGTCGCCATCGGAACGCCCGGGGAGCTGATCGGCCGGGTCGAGGGGTGCGGCAACCTGGAGGATGTCTTCCTCCGTCTCACCGGAAAACAGCTGCGCGACTAAAGCCGGGAAGAGCACCAGAGGAGCGCTTTTGCCGCCACTGAAACGACTACCGATCGGAGAGATCCACGACCAGCCCTGGTGCCCCAGGGTGATCCGCGACGCCGTGACCGACTTTCTCCAGTACGCCGCCACCCGTTGGGGACAATACACGCCGCTCTTGCCGACGCTCTGCTATTTCCTGCAAAGGGTGAACGCGCCGCGGGTCGTCGACCTCTGCTCCGGCGGCTGCGGGCCGTGGCAGCGGCTCTACGGGACCATCAGCCGGGCCTTCGGCGACTCCTTCGGCATCGTTTTGACGGACCGCTACCCGAATCTCGCCGCCTTTCGCCTGGCCCGCGAGCTCTCCGGGGGGGTCATCGACTTCAGGGAGCAGCCGCTCGATGCCTGCGCCATCCCGGCGGATCTCATGGGCTTCAGGACCCTGTTCGGCTCGTTCCACCACTTCGATCCCGTGACGGCCCGGGGGGTGCTGCAGAACGCGGTCGACTCCGGGCAGGGGATCGGCATCTTCGAGATGACCGAAAGGCGCGCCGTGACCATACTCGCCATGCTGACGGCGCCCGTATTCGTGCTGCTGCATGCGTCCAAAATCCGTCCCTTCAGCTGGTCGCGGCTCTTCTTGACCTATGTGATCCCCGTGGTCCCGCTCATCGTCACGGTCGACGGCATCGCCTCCTGCCTGCGCTCCTATACGGTCGAGGAACTGGCGGAACTGACCGGCTCCCTTACCGGGGCCCCTTACGATTGGGAGATCCGCAGGCTCGCCTCCCCGAGCTCGCCGTTGCCCATCATCTACGCCATAGGCTGCCCGAAGCGGGAAGGCGGGAGCTAGCGGAGCATCCCCCTCCCCTTCAAGGGGGATGGACTATTCAAAGCTCACCCCCTCGAAGGGGGAGCGACGTTCACGTAGACCTTCCTTTTTCTTCCAGGAAGCGGAACTCGACTGCAGGTGACCCGGACCGATGCTTACCATTTTTGCAACGATCATCAAGGAACTGCTGGAACTGCGTCGTGACCGGGCCGGGCTGATGGTGCTCCTCGTCATGCCGATGGCGCTCGTCATGATCGTCTCGCTGGTTCAGGACAACGTCATGCAGGCAACCGGAGAGGCGCCCATCCGGGTGCTCTTCGTCGATGCGGACAGGAGTTTTCTCTCCGAGGGGATAGCCGGGCAGTTGAAAGACGCGGGAGGGCTCGACCTGGTCTCTCGGATCAAGGGGGAGCCGGTCAGCGCGGAGGCCGCCAAAAGGGCCGTGGTGCAGGGTGATTTCCAGTTCGCCCTGATCATCCCGGCCGGCACGGGTGCGGCTTTCCGGCAGCAGATCGGTGAGCGGGCGGAGGCCGCGATCGTGGTAAAGGGCAAGGTCGCGCCGCAGACGGCCTCCCCCAAACCGGCCCCGCAATCCGCGGTGACCGTGTTTTTCGACCCCGCGGTGCAGGGCGCCTTCCGCACGGCGGTCATGAACGCGCTGCAGAGGGTGATCATGGGGATCGAGTTCAAGGAACAGGCCGCCATGCTGGCCGAGAACTTCCCGAAGGAGATGAAGAAGGCGATGTCCGGCTCCATGATGAACCCCTTCATGGCCGCCCCGCCGGCGCCCGAGGTGAGCTTCAAGCTGGATACGGCACCGGTGCTGAAGCTCTCCGAGCAGGTCGCCTTCAACAGCCGCCTTTTGAAGAGGCCGACGGCAGCGCAGCAGAACGTGCCGGCCTGGGCCCTGTTCGGCATGTTCTTCATCGTGGTGCCGCTCTCCGGGTCGCTGATCAGGGAGAGGCAGACCGGGACGCTGAAAAGGCTCATGACCATGCCGGTCTCGCCGCTGGGGCTTCTGGTCGGGAAGCTTTGCGCCTACGTGCTGGTCTGCCTGGCCCAGTTTGCCCTGATGCTCGGCGCCGGCTGCTATCTGCTGCCGCTTCTGGGGCCCTCCGGCCTGGTGCTGGACCACCAGCTGTTGACCATCGCGCCGATCGCGCTCAGCGCCGCGCTGGCCGCGACAGGATACGGCATCATGGTCGGGACCCTGGCCAAGAGCTACGAGCAGGCGTCCATGTTCGGCGCGGTATCCGTGGTCATCGCCGCGGCGCTCGGGGGGATCATGATCCCGGTCTACGTGATGCCGCGCTACATGCAGGATATCAGCAACGTGTCGCCGCTCGCCTGGGGGCTGAACGCCTTCCAGGACGTCTTCGTCCGGGGCGGCGATTTAGCGAGCGTCTCCCGGGAAATGTCTTTGCTTTTGCTCTTTTTTATTGTAACTATAACGGTCTCCTGGCTTGCGCTCAGCCGCAACCGTACGGGGGAATAAGCCGGTCCGCCAGAGGCGGGCCAGCAGGTTTTCAAGGGGGAGCGATGCTGGACAGCCTGGAGCAGGAACTTTCGGATATGATCGTTGAGACGTGCCGTGTCGACGGCTTACTCCCGCAGGAGGTAACGCCGGATACCCCGCTGATCGGTCCCGATTCACCGTACGGCCTCGACTCGCTCGACGCCGTGGAGGTGGTCGTCGCGGTCCAGAGAAAATACCGGATCCGGATCGAGGCCCAGGAAACCAGCAGGGAAGTGCTGCGCTCGCTGAGGACGCTGGCCGCCTTCATCCGCAGCCAGCAGCAGTAGGGGAAAAACGCGCGGCTCGCCGATCTGCAGCCCCCCCTCGCGGATCCCCTTTTTCCTCTCCCCTACCTGTCGACCCGGTAGTTCCCCATGAACAGGACATCGAGCCCGGATCTCTCGAAGCAGCCCAGGGCATCCTCGGGGGAGCAGACGATCGGCTCGTGCATGTTGAAACTGGTGTTGATCAGGACCGCATAACCCGATAACCGCTCGAACTCCTCCAGCAGCCGGTGCATCCCGGCATTGGACTCCCTCGTCACCACCTGGATCCTCGCCGTGCCGTCCACATGGGTGACCCCCGGCAGGCTGTCCCGATACTCGCGCCTCACATGGGTGGTGACGAGCATGTAGCGCGCCAGTTCCGGCAGCGGCTCCTGCAGCTCGAAGTATTTCAGCGCCGCCTCTCGTGTCGCAATGGGGGCAAAGGGCCGGAAATCTTCCCTTTTCTTGATCTCCCGGTTCAGACGGTCCTTGATGCCGGGCGAGGCCGGGTTGGCCAGTATCGACCGGTTGCCGAGCGCGCGCGGGCCGCTTTCCATCCCCCCCTGGAACCATCCGACGACGCCGTGCCCCATGAGCGCCGCCGCCGCCTCCCGGCACGGGTCGGCCGACTCCCGGTACCTGCCGTCTCGCCCCTGCAGGGCGCGCAGCACCGCGTCGGGGCCGAAGGCGGGGCCGAGATAGGGGGAGAATTCGGGGTATGGCGCCGGCGCCTCTTTGCAGCGGACATGGGCGGCGTAGAGCGCCGCGCCCGCCGCGCCGCCGCTGTCCGAGGGAAACGGCGGGATGAAGACCCGCTGGTGGCTGCCGCTTTGCAGTACCTCCCTGTTGATGTCGCAGTTCAGGAAAACCCCGCCCGAAAGGCAGAGGTGGCGGTTCCCGGACGCGGCGCCGGCATGCCCGACCACATGCAGGATCGCCTCCTTGATGCTTTCCTGCATGCTGCGGGCGATATCGAAGTGGCGCTGCTCCAGAGCCTCCCCCCTGAGCCTTTTCCGGCCGAACTCCCCTCCCACCCCGTCCTCGCGGAAGTTCCACAGCCCCAGGTACCTCCTGTCGATAAGCGCGTAGCTCCCGTCCGGCTTGAGCCCGATGATGCGGCGGAAGGCGTCCCTGAAGCTGTCCCGGCCGAAAGAGGCGAGGGCCATGGTCTTTCCCTCCTCGTACATGTCGAAACCGAGGAAATTCGTGAAGGTCGTATAGAGGATGCCCAGGGAATCCCAGACGGGAGCCTGCCACTTCAGGCGGAAGCTGCCGTCGCGCACCGCGAAGACGGAGGTGGAGCAGTTCTCGCCGTGACCGTCCACCACCACGACATCGGCCGGCTCTGCGTTGAAGGGGGAAAGATAATAGCTGGAGGCGGCGTGGGCCAGGTGATGGTCCACCCAGACGATCCTCCCCCTGAACTCTCCCGGGTAGAGCTTCCCGATGCTCCTTTTCAGCGAGAGCGATGCCCAAATGGAGCGGAAATTCTTGGGAGGCCTGGTGTTTCTAAGGATCCGGAAGTAGATGATCGGGGCAAGCGCCAGCTTGCAGCATTCCGCCGCAGCGGCCTTGTAGGGATTCCAGTTGAAGGCGATGACATCGACGTCCGAAAGCCGCACTCCCCCCCTCTCCAGCACGAAATCTATGGCATGCACGGGAAAGGCGTCGGTGTGCTTCACCCGGTTCAGGCGCTCCTCCTCCACATTGGCAACCAGCAGGCCGTCTTTAATGAGGCAGGCTGCCGAATCATGTACGAAGGCCGATATGCCGAGAATTATCACGTCTGCTCCGGAAGCTGATCTGGGAAAGCAAAAAACTCCCTCCCTGCGAGGGGCAGGGTGGGGCTGGGGAGATCGGGACCGATGAGGCCTACGACCGGCAGGGGAGCTGGGCCGGGGCCCGCGCCCGTCACACGGCGCTAAGCAGCATGTACGCCACCGAGAACCTGCCGCTTTCGGGGATCATGCAGAGGATGGTGTCGCCCCGGTTGAGCCGCCCGGAATGGAACAGCTCCTCCAGCATGATGTAGATCGAGGCGGAACCGGTGTTCCCCTTGGTGGCGAGGTTCGTGAACCAGCGCTGCTGCGGGATGGAGAAGCCGATCTCCCCCATGCGGTCGTGGAGGCTCTGACGGAAGTAGTCGGACGAATAGTGGGGCAGAAACCAGTCGATCCGCTCCGGGGAGAGGGCGTGCTTGGCGACCACACGGGTCAGGGTGCGGTCCACGATGGTGCTGATGATCTCCCGGTTCAAAAGCTTCACATCCTGCTTGACCAGGAAGGACTCGGCGCCGGCGGCTCCGTCGAGCGAGCGCCAGCCGGTCACGCTGCCGTCCCCGTTTTTCACGGCCCCGCTGTACATGCAGGTTTCCAGCTGGCCGGCGAAGGAGAGCTGCTCGATCCAGTCGATCTTCAGCGACAACCGGTCCGCGGCGGGATGGGCGCTGACGAAGACGGCGCCGGCACCGTCGGAGAGCATCCAGCGCAGGAAGTCGGCGTCGAAGGAGATGCCCGGCGACGACTCCAGCTGGTCCGCCCTCTCCGGCGTGACCGCGTTGAAGAGGTCGGCACGCATGAAGGTGGAGGCGAGCTCGGAGCCGGTCGCCACCGCGTTGCCGGTGCAGCCTGCCGCCACGTTCAGGGCGGCGTACTTGAGCGCGTTGATCCCAGAGAGGCAGATGCCGGCCATGCTGGCCACCTCGCAGGGCGCGCTGGCCAGCTCCCCGTGCACCATCAGGCCGTGCCCCGGCATGAGCTGGTCCGGCGAGGAGGTGCCGCAGCAGAGGCATTCGATCTGGTCCGGCGTGAAGCCGTCGTAGGGGCGCAGACGGCGCACCGCCTCGGCGGCAAGCTGGGCGTTATTGTGGGTGGGCCGTCCGGTCTCGGGATCGATGGCGTAGTAGCGCTCCCGGATCTTGTTGTTCCTGAGGATGATGGCCCGGGTGCGGGAGGGGGTCTGATGCACCATCCCGAGGACCTGCTCCATGTGCTGGTTGTCGACCGGCTCGTTGGGAAGAAATGAAGCGATATCGGTAATGTATGCTTTCATTGCAGGCACACCCCTATAGTTTCGCACTCGCGTGGAAAGATTTCATCAGGTCGGCGTAATGCCGGTAAAAGCGCTCCTCGGTCAGGCGGGTCGGCAGCACGGCGTTGGTCAGCGTGTAGTAGTCGAGGTCCCGGATGGTGATGCGGTCCTGCATCTCGGCGTAAAGCGGGGTGCCCGGCAGCGGTGTCAGCACGGTCAGGATGGGGAGCTCGATGCGCCGCTTGGTGACGTAGCGCTCCAGCGCGTCGAAGCGGGCCTCGTCGTAATCGGGCGAGACGATGAAGTCGCCGACGATGGTGATCCCCAGGTCGTGCAGGATGCTGATCGCCTCGTCGTTGACGGCGACGCTGTTCTCCTTGTTGAGCCAGAAAAGGTCGCCGTCGGCGATCTCCTCGAAGCCGATCACCACCGAGCGCAGCCCCGCCTCCCGCCACTGCCGCATCAGGGAGGGATGGCGCACCACCGTGTCGGAGCGGACGTCGGCTATGAAATGCTTCCTGATGCCGGAGGAGACGATCGCCTCGGCCAGCCGACCCGCATGGCCGATGTTGCCGAAGCTGTTGGCGTCGACCAGGCGGACCACGGGGACCTCGCCCAAAAGCCGGATGTCCCTCAGGACCGACTCGATGGACTGGGTCAGGTAGCGGCCGCCGGTCAGGGAGCTGATGCAGCAAAAGGAGCAGCGGTGCGGGCAGCCGAAGGCGGAGACCACGAGGCCCAGCTGCGAGCCGATAGAGGAGAGGGTGTAGTTGCCGCGGTAGCCGGCGACCAGGTCGTAGCGCGGCGCGGCCTGCTCGGCGAGGTCAGCCGCCCCGAAGAGCCTCGGGGTGAAGGCAAGCGGGCTGCCGGGCCGCGTCGCCGCTATCCCCGCGATGCCGCCGGCCGGGCGCCCGGCCTCCAGGGCTGCGACCAGCTCCGCGAGGCTCCCCTTCCCCAGGCCGATCACGACGTGATCGATGCCGGGCTTGTTGAAGCACTCCGGATCGCTGCTGGCGTGGCTCCCTCCCACCACGACCCGGGCGCCGCAGCTCTGCTTGACCTGTGCGGCCAGCCGCAGCACCGTATTGGCCTCGCAGGTGACTGCGGTGAAGACGGCAACCTCGGGCCTGAAGTCGTCCAGGGCCTGCGGCAGGCCGTCGGGCTCCGCCTTCAGGTCGAGGATGCGCAGGTCGTGGCCGTGCAGGTTCCCGGCCAGCACCTCCAGCGCCAGCGGCTCGCCGCGGAAGATCTGGCGGATCGAGTCGATGCCGTAGAGCTCCTCGGGGATGCTTTTGCCGCAGTTGGGGGGGTTGATCAGCAAGATTCTCATGGTACTTCCGCCTTTTTTCCCAGGCCGCCCGGGCCGGTCGAGTCGCCTTGCTCCCTGCGCCTGCGGTAGGAGCTTACCAGCAGATAGGTGACGAGCCCGCCTGCCACCCCCAAAAGCGGCCCGATCAGAAGCGAGCCGAGCAGCCACTCCCAGAGCCGGTGATGCAGCTGTTCCAGAAGCGTGTGCCGGTTGAACTGGTACCAGAAACTGCCGTGGATCAGGTAATGGCCGAGCTCCACGCAGAGAAACGGCACGAAAGGGGCGCAGCAGACGTTGCTGGCGCCTACCGAGGCGAGCTTGTTCAGGTGCAGCCTGTGGCTTGCGTAGACGATGGCCGCGATGCCGAACGGGATGATCGGCAGCGCCCCGAGGAAGATGCCGACCCAGACGGCGGCGGCCAATTCCTTCGGGCTTGAGTGCTCCAGGCTCAGCGCCTTGAAGTAGCGGGCCGGCTGGAAGATGCTCGGCGCCTTTTCCGCCCCGGCAGCCACCGGGAACAGCCGGCGCCTGGGCCAGGGGACCAGGGCGCGGCTCACCAGGAAGCTGTGCAGGCAGCTCAGCCTCAGGTTGTCCTTGAACTTGTGAAAATGCGACACCCGCTGGTCGCCCGGAGGGTAGTACACGGAGACCGGGACCGAGACAACCGGCAGGCCGGCCCAGCTGCCGCGCACCAGCACCTCGATCTCGAAGGTGTAGCGCCGGGAAAGAAACCGGGAGTCCCAGAGCAGCTCGACCGGGTAGAGCCGGTAGCCGCTCTGGGTGTCGGGAAGCGTCTGGCCGCATTCGAGCCGCACCCAGAAGTTGGAGAAGTCCCTGCCGAAGAGGCTCGAGCGCGGCACGTTCTCCGTCTCCATCCTGCGGGCGCCGATGACGATGGCGGGCCAGGAAGAGGCGGCAGCCTCGACCAGCAGCGGGGCGTCGGCCGGGTCGTGCTGCCCGTCCGCGTCGATGGTCAATAGCGCCTGGTAGCCCCAGCTGCGCGCCAGTCGGGCCGCGGCAAGGATGGCTCCCCCCTTGCCGCCGTTCACCGGCAGGCGGTGGCGCGCGACCGGGAGGTCGGCAACGGCGTCCAGGCTGCCGTCGGTGCTGCCGTCGTCCAGCACCAGGACGGCAAAACCCTGCCCGAGCGCGCGCCGGGCCACCTCGCGCACGCTCCTAGCGTGGTTGTAGACCGGGATCACCACGATGGTCTTCGGCGCTCCGGCTGCCGGCTGCCACGCCGGCGCCGGGGGGGGGGCGACTGCCTCGATCCGCTGCATGCCCCCTCCTAACCTTCGACCGGTGCGGCGGACGCGGCGGGCCCTGAGCCCCTGCGGGCCAGCACCTCGAGCAGCATCCCGCCGGAGACGAGCGACTTGAAGAGGTGGCTGCAGATTTCAATCTGCTCGAAACCTGCAGCGGCGAGCATCGACTCGATCTCGCGCCGGCTGTGGGCCTTGAGCCAGAGCCCCTGGCGCATGGCGTTGCCGATCTGGGTGAAGAATCTGAAGAAGGAGCTGCGGGCGGTGATGAAATACAGCGCCCCGCCCGGCTCGACCTGCGGGGAGAGCCGCTGGAAAAAGGCCGGCAGGTCGGCGAGATACTCCAGCGAAGAGAAGGCGCAGACCGCGGAGAACGGACCGTTGAGCTCCATGGTCTCCACGTTCCCCTTGACGGCGACGATGTTGTCTATCCCCGCCGCGCGCGCCTTTTTCTCGAGCAGCGCCAGCATGTTTCCCGAGATGTCCGCGGCCAGCACCTCGCTGCAGTTGCGGGCGATATCCAAGGTGAAGATGCCGGTACCGGCGCCGACCTCGAGCACGCGCCCGGCACCGGCAAAGAGGGAGGGGGAGCGCGCGGTGAACAGCCGCTTTTCGGTGCCGCGCGACATGGAAACCGGTGAAGAGAACTGCTCCTCGTCGTAGCTTTCGGCCAGGCCGTTGTAAAAGAGTTCGGCGGCGTTTGGTCCCGCGTCGGACTGGCCGCTCTGCATGACCTCTTTGCCGATGAGACGGGCCAGCGGGACGATCTCCAGCCCCTTGCCGGCCAGTCCGTCGATAAGCAGGGAGAATTCGTTCAATAGCTGCGCCACGTCCCCCTGGCGCGGCGCGACGTCGTGCAAAAGGACGATATCGCGGGCCTTCACCTGCGCCAGAAGCCTCCGCGCCAGCCCGGCCACGCGCCTGTTCCCCATGTCGCAGGCCCGCCGGCTGAAATTGACGCAGAACATGCCGTTTTCCAGCAGCACCCGCCAGAGCCGGGAGTTGGTGATGCCGACCGGAGGGCGAAAGGCGAGCGGCACGATGCCGAACTGCCGGAGCACCGCCTGGGCCGAGGCGACCTCGCGCCTGAGAGCCGCCCTCCCCTGGAGCATCAATAGCGGCGAGTGGCTGTAGGAGTGGTTGCCGACCGCATGCCCGTCGGCCAGGATGGCCCTGACGATCTCGGGGTGGCGCTGGGCACGCTCGCCGGTCACGAAGAAGGTCGCCGTGACGCCGCGCCGCGCCAGGAGCTCCAAAAGCCGCGGGGTTACCTCGGGGTCGGGACCGTCGTCAAAGGTGAGAGCCACCCCCTTCGCACCCCGCTCACCCCTGCTGATGATCGGCAGGTAGAAGCTCAGACGGGTGAAAAGCGGTGCAAGACAACAGATGAGAACGAAGAGGACAAGCGGCAGGGGCGCCAGGGTGACGTTGAAAAAAAGCAGCACGGCAAAGAGCTGAAATGCGCCCAAGGCGACAAAATAGGACGGTGACAGCGGACAGATCATCAGTCTTTTCCTTACCCCGGATGGGAGGAGGACGGTGCGGCCCGGGCTGTTGCGGCAGCAGTACGCCCCTCCACTGAAAGTTCGGTATCATGACCGAAATCTCCCCAAAAGTCAAACAAAGGCTGTAAATCATGGCCTTACGCCCCGCAGCCGCGCGGCACTTACCGGTACCGCGTCCAGGTAGCGATTCCAGGCGGTCAGGTAAACCGGACGGTCCAGCTTGAGGACGTCGCACTGCCCGGGTCAACGGGACTCCATCGCGGGGCTGGAACCATATTTCTTGGTAGGGGATGCTGCGCTTTGCGGGGGTGGCTGTGATTTCTTTCTTGGAAAGGAAGATGGAACCGTTAATGAAGGGGCATCCGATGATCGCGAGGAGGAAAACGGCCAAGAGCGCGGGGAGCACCGAGCGCCTGTCCCCTGCCGCTGATATTCTCCTGGATGCCGGCATCGGTCATCCCTTGGCAAGGGCGGCGGATCATCCACCGCGTAAACAGCTCAATGTAAAACAGGTCAAAGATGTACTTAGGGCGCGACCCCCTGCGTCAGTTAACTGCCGGTACCGCCGACCTTCTTACCGGTTTTTCCCTGTTCATGTTTCGGCCTTTGCTGCTCACCGGACTTAGGAGCTTGAATCTTTTCGCCTTGCTCTTTCTGGATGTGAGTTCCACTGCGGACCTGCTCGGTCCCGGGGTGCTGCTTCCCGCCCGCGTTTTGCGGAGTTTTGCTCTTTTCCATGGTCTCCTCCCTTTCAGGAGGCCGCGCCCAACCGCATCGTCTGTTGCAACCTGTCCAAGCCTCTTTGACAGGCAAAAAAAGGCACCGGATAATCAGATTTCAGTTCAAGGTCTTTAAGCTCCCGGTTTCACCCGGGAACGCACAACGGCAAACTGACGAATCTCTTTTCCGGCGCCGTTTTTGCCCAGTCCAGCACCTGCCTAGCCTGCCACAGGCGCCCCCCTCGACGGCCTGCGTCCCTCGCGCTTATGCTGCTGGAACTGCATGGTGATCTCCTGGATCTGCCCGCTCCCTAGCGCCTTTCTGGCCATCTTGAACATCTCGCGCTCTTCTTCCTGCATGTGATGTTCGACGACCTCGTTAAGCACGCTCACCTTGGCCTGCCACCGCGCATCGTCCACCGCGAGGCTCATGAAGGTGCCGATCAGGGTCTTGGCGACCTGGTGCTCCTCGTAGGCTTCCAGGACCTTGGCGCGCAACTCCTCGTGCTTTTCCAGCGCGGTGTAGAAGAAGCGCTCCTCCCCTTCCATGTGGATTGCCAGCTCCTCTTCCAACTGGCCGAAGAGCTTCTGGAGCGCGGCCACCTCATTTTTGCCGCTTTTCCGGATCGTGTCGAACAGGTACCTGGCCTTTTCGTGGTCCTGCTTGAGCAGCTCGAAGATGGTCATCTCGGCTGTTTTCGCATGAGAGCTCCCCTTCTCGCCGGCGGACTTTTCATGGGTAGGCATGGATCGTTCTCCTTTTCCCGTTGCGGTTTCATTAATCCTCGGGGTCACGGTGCGGCGCCCGTTATTCGCTGCCGCGCGGCCTCGGCTTGTCGGAGCTGGCGAAATCCGCCCTCGCTTCGCCCTCTGAACCGATGTCTATCGCTCCTGTCTGTTTCAGCACCTCCATGGCACGTTTTTTCCAGTCGGCGTCGTCGCAATGGACCGAAAGGAGGATGCCCCCTTCCTTGACGCGCCCCTCGTACCTTTTTGCCTCATACTCCGGAATACCCATGCCGACCAGAGCTCCGGCGATTCCGCCCAGAACGCCACCGGCGCCAACCCCTGCCAGAGCCGCCATGATCGGCCCCGCAGCGATAAAAGGTCCCACGCCCGGGATGGCCAGCGCGCCGATGCCGGTCAGCCAACCGAGTGCACCGCCGATCACCGCTCCGGTCCCCGCTCCAGCCGCCGAACCCTCGGGCACCTTGGTGTGTTTTTCATGAGCGAAGTCCTTGGTGCCGACGTTTTCGGAGAAGAGCACCGAGATGTCCGTGTTGCGGAAGTTGGCGCTTCTCAGGGCGTCGACCGCCTCTTCCACGTTCTGCCGGTCGCGATAGATTCCAAATACTGCTATGTTTTTTGCCATGACTTTATTCTCCTTTTGGTTGGTCTGCCTGTAGTGTGGCTGCCTATTTTTTCGGGGGTTCCGGCACCTTGGCTCCCTTCTCGCGGGCCTCGGAAAGCCCGATGGCGACGGCCTGTTTTCTATCGGTTACCTTCTTGCCGCTGCCGCCGCTTTTCAATTCACCTTTCTTGAACTTGTCCATCACTTCATGAACCGTTTCCTGCGCTTTCTTGCCGTATTTCGCCATTTCGTCCTCCAGCCTCCCCGTTGGATGCCGGCTGCGGGGGGATCCGCAGTCGCAAAGACGCGCTAGATGCGCCCCAGCAGCGCCAGGATGAGCAGGATCAAGAGTACCAGCCCGAGCCCGCCGCTGGGATAGTATCCCCACCCCGAACTGTAAGGCCAAGTGGGCAGGGAACCGATAAGCAGCAAAATCACGATGATGAGCAAGATGAGTCTCATAACTTTCCTCCATTTTGTTGTGATTGCTTGCGGCACCCCGCACCCCGAGTCGGTTAGGTTCTATTCACATATTACTACTTACGCCCCGTTGTAGTCGATAGTGTCGTACACCCTGCCACCAGGCAGCCCGATCCGCCTGGCGCCCCGCCGACAGGCTAGCGCTTGCCCGCTCCGTACAGCTGCTTCTCGAAGGTCGGCAGGATCGCCCGGAAAAAGGCGTTGCGGACCAGATGCACGACGATCTGCCAGGTGCTGGTTTTCGGGCTCTCCAGCGGGCCGGAGATGTCGGCCCTGGTCGCCACCTGTTCCCGCGGCCTGTTTTCCAGGAGCTTCGCGACACCTCCCACCAGCATCTCGTACATCTTGCGGAAGATCCCCTTCTCCTTGTCCTGCCGCCTGTCGTACACCTGCATGTCCTTGAAGAACGGCTTGATGTAGCCGGTTACCATCCGGTCCTTGACGTGCAGCTCGGTGACCAGTGAAAAGGTGCCGGCGGAGACGTCGAACTTGCCGTAGGCGCGCAGCAGGTCGTTCATCGACTTAAGCTGCGTGTTGTCGATCTTCACGTAGAGGTCGAGATCCGGTCCCTTTTTCTCCGGGCGGAACTCCCCGGTCACCCTGGTCTGCCCGCTTCCCATGAACTTCCCTTGCAAACTCGCCCGGGCCGCCCCTCGTGAGAACTGGTTGGAAAAATTGCTCAGCTGGAAATCGGCATCGGAGAGAAAAACGCGGTAGCGCTTCCCCACGACGTCGTTGACCATGCCGATGGTGCTCCCCGTCAGGTTGATCTTGTCAACGGTGATCAGCACCTCCGGCTTGTTACTGAGCTCCTTGGCTGTCTTTCCCACCGCCTTGGCCCGTCTTTTCTCAACCCCTGCCGTTTTTTCGCTGTGGATGTAATCCGCTTTCAGCCCGTGGATGGCCAGCTCTTCCAGGTTGGCGACCTGCACCTTGGGGGCGTACTCCACGTTCCCCGCTGCCCGCAGCACGCCGCCGCTGATCGAGACGTTGTAGCGGTCGGCGACCGGCTTGAACCGCTCCAGGGGGATCTTCTCCAGCTTGATGGCCGCCTTGACCCCGGGCACCGGCTCGGCCAGGAAGTTCGCCTTGCCGTCGATCACGCCGGAACCGGTGCCGAAGATCTTGGTATCGAGATGAAAGGAAGATGGATAAACCTTGTCCGGCAGGTGAATGTTGCGGATGTTGCTCGCCTCAAGGTTCAGGTGGCTCAGGACCAGAGGTCTGTTCGGATCCTGGTCGATGTAGGTGATGCTCGCGTCGTTTATCTTGACCAGGTTGACCTTGAGCGGATAGATCGCCTCGACGGCCTGCTGCCAGCCTCGCTCCTTCAGCTTGACGTCGCTCTCGGCCTCGCTGCGCAACTGTTTCAGGTTGACGTGGAGTTTCGGCTGGTCCAGCCTGAATTCTGCCACGAGCTTTCCGGAGAGGATTTCGCGCCAGTGGACGCTCGCTTTGAGATAGGGGAAGTAGGCGACCGGTGGATCAGGGTGCGCCTGCTGTACCACGCTTAGTTCCTTGAGAGTGATGGAGAACCCGATCAGTTGGAAGTGCAGTTTCTTTATCCTTACCGTGTACCCCTTCAGGCTGCGGTTCACTTTCTGCTCGGTGATCTTGCGCAGCGGCTCATCAATGAAGAACGAGGCGATGAAGAGTACCAGCACCAGGCCTGCCACTATCCCCAGGACCCAAAGTAGCGCCCGGTATCTTTTGCGAACAGGCTGTGACAGGTTTTCCGTTGGCTGATCCACAAAATCTCCCGGCGAACCACTCCACCTGGCTAAAATTAAGACACGATAACAAATGTAGGGGTTGGCTCCGCGATGTCAATGCTTCAAGGCGTTTTTTACCCCGTACTACAGGGGGATAGCCGGACAAAAGCGGACACTCCGGACAAGGCGGCGCACGCTCGGCCCGCGGCAGGCAAGCCCGATGCACGGCGCCACGGGCGGCGGCCCCCCGGATCGAGGCCACGTCTATTATTCATGTTGTTGTGGTAAAATTCTTCCTGTGACTGCGGCAGGCGCGGCGGTTGCCGCCTTCACCCCGGCGCCGTCCGCCGGGTTCGGGAGCCGCGCGCAAAACACCTTTGGAGGTAGAGGACATGAAAGCAATGTGGTCCGGATCCATCAGCTTCGGCCTGGTCAACATCCCGGTAAAACTCTTCAGCGGCTCGCAAAGCAACACGCTGGACCTCGACATGCTGCGAAAGAGCGATCTCTGCCCCATCAAGTACCTGCGGGTCTGCAAGACGGACAACAAGGAGGTGCCCTACCAGGAGATCGTCAAGGGATATGAATACACGGACGGAGAGTACATCGTGCTGACCGACCAGGACTTCCAAAGCGCCAGCCTGGAAAAAACCCATCTGATAGACATCATCGACTTCGTCGAAGAAAAGGAGATAGACACCCGGTACTTCGAAAAGCCTTACTATCTGGAACCGGACAAGTCGGGGCAGAAGGCATATGCGCTTTTGAGGGAGGCGCTGAAGAGATCGGGAAAGGTGGGTGTGGCGAATTACGTGCTCAGGAACAGGGGGAGCCTCGGCATAGTGAAGCCGCTGGACGACCTCTTGATCCTGAACGAGATAAGGTATCGGGATGAGGTGAGGGATGCCGGGGAGCTGAAACTGCCAAGCGACGAGAAGCTCCGCGAACAGGAGGTGAACCTGGCGTTGTCGCTGATCGACCAGCTGACGGTGAAGTTCGACCCGGGAAAATACATGGATGCCTACGTGGAAGACCTGAAACGGATCATAGAGGAGAAGGCCCAGGGGCGCAAACCGGCGCCCGCCGGAAAAGAGCCCCAGCCCACCAAGGTGGCCGACATGATGGCCCTGCTCAAGGAGAGCCTGAAGCAGAAAAGGAAAGAGGCGGCGTAACGGGCCTACGCAGACACCGGGGCCGGCATCGGCGCCTCCCTTCCTGCCTGACACGAAAAAAAGATAGCCCATGGTGGTCATGGGCTATCTTTTTTCAGCTCCCTTTCGGCCGCACTTTCGCTATGCAGCACCTCCCCTCACACTACCTATTGATGACACAGTCGATGACCGCATTGATCCTGCGGTTTTTCTGCCGTCCTTCCGAGGTGTTGTTGTAAGCGATGCGCATGGTCGAGCCGTATCCCTTGGCTGCCAGGCGGGAACGATCGATGCCGAAGTTATCCACCAGGTAATTCACCACGTTTTCCGCGCGCTGCTGCGACAGCTTCATGTTGGCCGCAGGGGTGCCGATGCTGTCCGTATGCCCCTCGATGAGAGCGGTGGTGCTCGGGTAGCTTTTCAGGAAATCGGCCACCTTGGCGATCTCGTCACGGTACTGCGGCTTGATGTCGGCCTTGCCGGAGTCGAAATCGATCACGAGACCCATGCAGAGCCTTTCGGTCGGTCGTATCTCCTTCACCTCGTTGACGCAGTCGATAATCGCCTCGATGCGGCGGTTCTTCTGCCTCCCCTCGTCGCTGGAGTTGTCCGCGATGGGACGGGAGAAGCCGTACCCTTTGGCGGAGAGGCGGGAGCGATCGATGCCGAATTTCTGCACCAGGTGATTCACGATGCTCTCGGCGCGGCGCTCGGAGAGTTCCATGTTGTGGTCGTAGGTTCCAACGTTGTCCGTATGCCCCTCGATGACGGCAGTCGTGGTTGGATAATTCTTCATGAAGTTCCCCACCACGGCTATCTCGTCGTAGTTCTCCGGGCGTATCACGGCCTGGTCGATGTCGAACTCACCCTGGAGCGTGACGCAGTACTTGTAGCGTCCGGGAGCGGGTTCCGCGGCCGGCACCGGCTCCAGCGGCGGCTCCGGCTGGGCGGCAGTCTCAGGTGCCTCGGCCGGTGCCTCGACCGGTGCCGCGGCCGCTACCGCCTCTTGCCTGCCGCCGAACAGGAAGGTGAGTCCAGCGGTGTATTCCCAGTTGTACTTGGGACTGTCTGGACTCTCCAACACAAACAACTGGCGGACATCGCCGCGCAAAGCCATCGAGTCGGTCAGGAAATACTTGACCCCCCCACCTGCATTGATGGTTGCGTCGGTAGTTCTATTGTTGATTCTAAGACCTCTGTGACCGTGTCCATAGGTGAGTCCACCGCCACCCACGGCAAGATATGGCACCAGCGGACCGTCCGGCATGATGTTATAGAGAATGTCCATGCGGTAGGACAGGGCGTTGATGCTCCGGTCGTTGCGCGTACCCTCGGTCGCCAGATAATCAACCACGGCTTCTACGCCCCAATTCTTTGTCAGGTCGTAGCCTAAGCGCAGCCCATACACAGGCGCAGTTTCCAAGTGCTGAACCCCGCCAAAAGTGTAGCCGCCCATAAAGGGGGAGATGGAAAAGGCCCCGGCCCTTTCCCCCGCCTGCCCGATGCCGGAGAGCGTCAACACGGTCAGGACGATCACACAGATGCAACTGACGATTTTTTTCATCTTTGTAGCCTCCTTTGTGAGAGTAAGTTCCACATCTAGATAGCTTTTTCCGCTAATTTTTTTGCCATAAGTAATATATCTGGCATATCGTACTTGTCAATCGCTCAACTCTTAACAAATAAACTACACCGCGTGTTGCAGGTAAATCATGGACGAGTGAAGCTGCAGTTTGCATCCGACCAGCGTCACAATCCGGATGGCAATGAGTTTGCTTCCTATGCACATCTCAACAGTTTGACAATGCCAAATAGAATGGAAAAACTGGGTGTGTTCAATTTACGCACAAATTTTGCAGCGCTATTAGTGGCGCCCCCCTTCTCTCATTAAGTTACAGCCGACACAGCCATCTCGTTTGCCATCTCTGATCCAATGACCGGTAAGGCCTCACTCGATCTGACCACGGATGTTGGCCGCAGTCGGGCTGGTGATCCGCACTGCCAGCAATAACCGATGCCCACCTTCTCAAGACCTCCCCTCCTGTTTCGGCCTGTTTTTATCCGCGACCAGCAGCTCCACGATCCCCCTGATCGGGATCGAGACCCAGTCGGGGCGGTTGTTCAGCTCGTAGCCCAGTTCGTAGAGCGCCTTGTCGAGCATGAAGGTCTGCAGCATGATGTCCACCTCTTCCTGCTCCCTGGGCATGAAACGGGACTGCTCCACGCTTTTCTGGTAGGAGGCGAGGAAGATGCCGGCATTGTAGCGGTACCAGGCCTGTACCCACGGCATCAGATAGGGGATGTCTTCCGCCCGCACCCGGCTTCTTTCCATGAGCACCGCGTAGGCCGCGTAGTAGAAGGAGCGCATCATCCCCGCCACGTCACGCAGCGGAGACTGCTTTATTCTCCGCTCGCTGAGCGACTTCACCGGTTCCCCCTCGAAATCTATGACCAGGAAGTCGTTGCCGGTGTAGAGCACCTGCCCCAGGTGGTAGTCGCCGTGGACCCGCGTCTTCATGGCCGAGAACTTGCGGATCATGAACTTCTGCAACGCCGCCAGGATTTCCGGCTCCATCCCCAAGAGCGCCTCGGCCTCAGGGCGCAACGGCTGCGAAATGCCTGAAAGGTTCCTGCGCAAAAGCTCCAGCGTTTTTTTCGCGCGGCTGCGCATGGACTGGTACACGGAGCGCTGGTAGAGTAGGGCAAACGGCTCCGGCGCGAAGGCGGGATCGTCGCTTCTGGATGCCAGCGCCAGGTGCAACTCGCCGGTGCGCTGGCCAAGAAGCGCCACCATCTCCGGGTAGAACCCCCTGACCATCTCCAGCAAGGCGGGGGAGAGTTCCAGGACGCCCAGCTCAGGCTGCACGACGGCGGGGGGCTCTCGCGACTCCTTCGCCTCCTCGCGGTGGGCCAGTACCCGGTCCAGGAACTGCCCGATCTCGCTGAGCGTGAAGACCCAGGCATCCCCCTGGCTCGGGACGAACCCCTGCAACAGCGCCAGGCCGAACGGTTCCGCCCCGGCGCGCCGGTATTCCAGGATGCCGGCCTGCGGGGCCACATGCTCGAAACGGACCCTCTCGGAGAGGAACTTGCCGATCTCCAGTTCGGGGTGGACCCCCTCCTCCATGCGCCGGTACAGCTTGAGGAAGAAGCTCTTGTCGTAGAGGATCGCCGTGTTGGTCTGCTCCGAAGTGGCGACCTGCGAGGCGAGCGGGGGCTGCTTGTCGCCCAGAAGGGCGGAAAAACCCTGCCCCGGGTGACCCGAGAGTCTCCCCAGCTCGGAGCGCACCCCCTTTCTGCGGGCGACCATCTCGAAGAGCGCCGACCGGAATGGGCCGTTGAAGACGCCGTCATAAAGGACACCCGCCTTGTCGTCGACCCTGAGACGGCTGATCACCGCCCCGGGAGCCTCTCCGACTATGGCGTCGCCCCCCGCCTCCAGCGCCAGGAAATGCAGCGGCAGCAGGTAGGTTTCGGTGCTCCCCTCGGCGTAGCTCACCTCGACCAGCGAGACGATTACCGAGGAGCCGTCGATCTCGACAGGGAGTTTCTCTATCAGGGCAACCCGGGCCACGATCCGGCTTTTGCCCTGGAACCAGCGGCATTTCTTCAGGTATTCCGGCAGGATGGATTGTTCCAGCTGGCGCAGCGCGCCCCCCTTCAGTACGTTTTCCCAAGGGCCCGCGGCCGTAAGTTCGGGGAGCACCCCCTCATCCTGCGGCTTGGCCCTCTCCACGCCGTCCGTCAGAAGCAGCAGGTGGTAGTCGTAGGGGCCGATCAGGACCACATAGGGGGCGTCCCTGATGGCGGGGAACCTGTTGCGGCTGAACATCTCCTCCAGGTAGGAGCCGACGAACCGGGGGTGGTTTATCTGCACGAACTGGGTGGTGCGGGAAAGGTTGATCAGCACCAGGATGGTCTGCTCCTCGTACTTGCGCAGCAGGGCCAGGACCTTGGCGTTGTCCAGGGGGATGAATTCCAGGCTCCCCCAGCCGAACGCCTTGAAACGCTTGCGCAGGTCGATCATCCGCTTCATCCACCAGAGCAACGAGGCGGGGTTTTTGGCCTGGTTCTCCACGTTGCGCGCCTCGTAGTGGTACTCGGGGTCGATGATCACCGGCAGGTAGAGCTTCTGCGGATTGGTGGGCGAGAAGCCGGCGTTGCGGTCCGGGCTCCACTGCATCGGCGTCCTGACGCCGTTTCGGTCCCCCAGGTAGTAGTTGTCCCCCATGCCGATCTCGTCGCCGTAATAGATGATCGGGGTGCCGGGGAGGCAGAACAGCAGCACGTTCATGACCTCGATCTTGCGCCGGTCGTCCCCCATGAGCGGGGCGAGGCGGCGCCGGATCCCCAGGTTGATGCGGGCGCGCGGGTCCCTGGCGTAGATGCGGTACATGTAGTCGCGCTCCTCGTCGGTGACCATCTCCAGGGTGAGTTCGTCGTGGTTGCGCAGGAACAGGGCCCACTGGCACTCCTGCGGGATGACCGGGGTCTGCTGCAGGATATTGATGATCGGGAAGCAATCCTCCATCTGCAGCGCCATGAACATGCGGGGCATGAGCGGGAAATGAAAGGCCATCTGGCAGGCGGCGCCGTCGCCGAAGTAGGAGGCGGCGTCTTCGGGCCACTGGTTCGCCTCGGCCAGAAGCATCCGGTCCGGGTATTTGGCGTCGATGTAGGCCCTGAGCTTCTTGAGAAACTCGTAGGTCTCCGGCAGGTTCTCGCAGTTGGTCCCCTCCCGCTCGTACAGGTAGGGGACCGCGTCGAGCCTCAGGCCGTCCACCCCCATGGCGAGCCAGAAGTCCATGACGCGCAGCATCGCCTCGTGCACCCGCGGGTTGTCGTAGTTCAGGTCCGGCTGGTGCGAGTAGAAGCGGTGCCAGTAGTAGCTCTTGGCGATCGGGTCGCGGGACCAGTTGGAGGTCTCGAAGTCCTTGAAGATGATGCGGGCATCGGCGTACTTGTCCGGGGTGTCGCTCCAGACGTAGAAGTCGCGCCAGGGCGAGCCCGGCTTGGAGCTGCGCGCCTTCTGGAACCAGGGGTGCTGGTCGGAGGTGTGGTTCAAGACCAGTTCGGTGATCACCCGCATCCCCAGGGCGTGGGCCCCGCGCAGGAAGTCCTGGAAGTCGCGCAGCGTGCCGTAGTCGGGGTGTATGCCCCGGTAGTCGGCGATGTCGTAGCCGTCGTCTCTGAGCGGCGAGGGGTAAAAAGGGAGCACCCAGACCGCCGTCACCCCGAGATCGCGCAGGTAGGGGAGTTTTTGCAAAAGGCCGCGGAAGTCGCCGATGCCGTCCCCGTTGCTGTCGCAAAAGCTCCTGATGTGCACCTCGTAGATGATGGCGTCCTTGTACCAGAGCGGATTTTTTTCGATTTTAAGTGGCATGGTCTGTTACCCCTGCGTTCTACAGGTAATAGTCGAAATCGGCCTCTCTGCGCAGCCAGGTCCGGATGCGGTAGATTCTGGCCGGCGTCGTCTGGGGATCGAGCCTGACGCTGTTCCATTCACCCTGGGAGATGGACATCTCCCCGCTCAGGAGCTCGTGGATCAGGTAGGAGTGGCCGGGGTCGATGCCGAACAGCCCCAGCGGGATGCGCAGCCTGGCGTGCTCGACCCGGAAAGGGTCGAGATTCACCGCGATGAGCAGCGAGTCCCGGCCGTTACCGGCGAGCTTGCCGAAAAACAGGACGTTCTCGCTGTCCGTCTCGTAGAATTCCAGGTTGCAGGTACTCTGCAGCGCCGGATGCTCGCGCCGGATCCGGTTCAGCGTGGCGATGAGCCGCTTCAGGTTCCCCGGGGCATCCCGGTCCCACTGGCGGATCTCGTACTTCTCGGCGTGCAGGTACTCTTCGCCGCCGCGCTCCGCCTCGCCGAGGCAGAGCTCGAAGGGGGGGCCGTAGATGCCGTAGTTGGAGCTGAGGGTGGCGGCCAGCACCAGCCGGATCATGAAGGCGGGCGGGCCTCCGTACTGGAGATACTCGGTGAGGATGTCCGGGGTGTTGGGCCAGAAATTGGGGCGCATGAACTGCCGTGCCTCGCCCCGGGTCAGCTCGGTGAGGTACGCGGTCAGCTCCGCCTTGCTGTTGCGCCAGGCGAAGTAGCTGTAGGACTGGCTGAAACCCAGCTTGGCGAGCCGGTACATGATCTTTTGCCTGGTGAACGCCTCGGCCAGAAAGATCACCTCGCAGCATCTCTGCCTCGCCTCCCCGATGAGCCACTCCCAAAACGGGAAAGGCTTGGTGTGCGGGTTGTCGATCCTGAAGATCCGGACCCCCTGGTCCATCCAGAAAAACAGCACGCTCTTCAACTCCTGCCACAACGCCTGCCACTGCGAGGTCTCGAAGTGGAAGGGGACGATGTCCTGGTATTTTTTAGGCGGGTTCTCCGCATACTGCACGGTGCCGTCCGGCCTCCAGAGAAACCACTCGGGATGTTCCTTCAGATAGGGGTGGTCGGGGGAGCACTGGAAGGCGATGTCCAGGGCGATCTCGATGCCGCGGCTTTCCGCCTCCCGCACCAGGGCGCGGAAATCCTCGATGCTCCCCAGTTCCGGATGCACCGACTTGTGCCCCCCAAGTTCCGAGCCTATGGCCCAGGGACTTCCCGGATCGCCCGGCCCGGCCGTGGTTTCGTTGTTTTTCCCCTTTCTTTTGGAGCTGCCGATCGGGTGGATCGGCGGCAGATAAAGCACGTCGAAGCCGAGCGCCGCGATTTCGTCCAGAAGCCCGATGCACTCCCTCAGGCTGCCGTGCCTGCCGGCTGCGCCGGCGCTGGAGCGTGGGAACATCTCGTACCAGGTGCTGAAAAGGGCCTTCTTCCGGTCTGCCCAGACGGAAAGCTCCTGGGGATACCGGGTGGCAAGGCCCCGGGCGCAGCAGGTACTGATCAGGTCGGCGAGCCCCGGATCGAGCCCCAGCGCGATCGCCTGCTGCTGGTTCTGCTCCTGGCTCAAGGCGGATACGGCGAGCCTGAGCCTCGCCGCATCCGCTTCCGTGGCCTCGCCGGCCGCCTGTCCGATGATGTCGATCCCGATGCGCAGGTCGACGGCGACGTCCTGGCCGGCCAGAGCCCTCTTCTGCAGATCCCTCTGCCAGGTCCTGAAATGGTCCACCCATCCCATCAGGGTATATTCATACAGCCCCGGCTCTTCCAGGAGGAAGGCGCCCTGCCAGCGGTCGTTGTCCAGGCGCCGCATCAGCGTTTCCCGCCACACCCCTTCCCCCCGCCGGCGATAGAGCAGCAGGGCGACCACCTCGTCGTGGCCGTCGCTGAAGATGTCCGCCTGGACCACCATCTCGTCGCCCACTACCCGTTGCACCGGGAACCGGCCGCAGTTCACCTGTGGGCTCACCGTTTCTATGGCTATCCGCTCTCTACCTTCCATGGCGTAACCTCTCACATCCGTACGAGATCCGGGTCAAAGCGTCACTACCGGGGTTTTGCCGAGGGTCTTGATAAACAGGAAGCCCACCTTGTAGATCTGAAGAGTCGCTGCCGCCCCCTTTTGTCCCCGGTCCCCGTCTCACAGGGCCTCCAGCAAGGCCACCGGGGCTCCTGCGAAAAGCTGCGCCAGCGGGAGCCCCTGGCGCCCCTCGCGCTCGACCGCAACCAGCTCCTCGTCGTTTATGATATTTCGAAACCGCGCCCCCGCGTCTTCCGGGAGCGGCAGGAAGGTGTCCAGCCAGGTCCGCTCTCCCAGGGGAGGGATTTCCGGCTCGGGCACGAGCGTCGCGATCAGCCTGGGCGCGACGGCGATCACGCCCTGGCCGTTCACCCTGCGAGCAAAGGCGCACAGGTGCCGGGATCTCGCGCCCTTGGCCTCAAGCGGCAGATAGTCCCCCTGGTCGAAGAGTTCGCGGTGCTCCCTGCGATAGTTGAGCACCCTGAAGATGAGGTAGAGCTTGATGCGTCCGTCCTGGCAGCTCTCATGGAGCTCGCGCAACAGCGCCTGCGCTCCGATCTCCGTCTCACGCCCCTTGAGCCAGGCGAGCGCCTCGATCCTGACGCGGTAGTCGACCGGATGGCGGTTGTCGGGATCGACCAGCGTGAAATCCCAGAGTTCGGTCCCCTGGTAAAAGTCGGGGGCGCCGGGGGAGACCATCTTCAGAAGGGTCTGCGACAGCGAGCTGTAGATCCCCCAGCGTGCGATGCGCCGTTGCAGCGGGAGGAACTCCGGAAGGAAGTTGTTGCCGGGAGAATCCGCCAGCAGCATGGTGACGAAAGAGAACACGGCCTCTTCGTAGGCCGAGTTCGGGCTCACCCAACTGGTGTGCACCTTCGCCTCGCGCAGCGCCTTGGTGAGGTACTCCCGGATCCGGGCCCGGAACCTGTCAAAGCCCTCCTGGTCCGGCTCCGCAGCGGGCCAGGCGCCCAGCAGGGTCTGGTAGATCAGGTATTGCTCGTTTGCGTCCGGCACCGGCTGGTTCTCGAGGGTCGCCAGCTTCCCCTTGTTGAGCCGCCGCCATTTCGCCAGCGATTTCCGCCACGACTCCGGTATTTCGGAGAGCGCATCGATCCTGGTGCGCAGGTCCTCGCCGCGCTTGGAGTCGTGGGTGGCGGTGGCGATCATGGCATGGGGGAAATTCTTGAGCCGGTCCAGGTTCTGGCCGTGAAACGCCTCCAGGGGGGTGCCGAACCTACCGGGCATGCCCCCCACGTCGTTTAGCGAGACCAGGCGGTTGTAGACGTAAAAGGCCGTGTCTTCCATCCCCTTTGCCATCACCGGACCGGTTATCTGCTGGAAGCGCATGACAAAATAGATCCACCCGCTCCGCTCTTTCTCGGTGGCGCGCTCCGGGAACCTGAACAGCAGCACGTCCCGGACGAAATCGAAGAAGGAGCCGCTGATGGCGGGGTTCTTTCGCTTCGCCTTGGCCACCGCCCCCTCGATGTACTGAACGTCTTTCTCCCGCACTGCAGCCGAGTTGGCGTAGGTCCGGTACACCGGGAAGCAGGCGATCACCTCGCCGATGGCGCGCGCCAGGCTGTTCAGGGTGAAGTCCCGGGTCAACCGGTCCTGCTCGGAGATGTTGTTCAACTGGTGCGCCAGCATGTTCCCCTCGCCCGAGAGCGAAACCTGCATGACGAGCTTCTTCTTCTCGTAGACCACCTCGGGGAACTCCGCCACCTCCCCTGTGAAGCGCCGGTAGATCCGGTCGAAGTCCTTGGCATTTTCCCCGTCGACGAAGATGCCGTTCAGGCTGCCCAGGAAGTCGTACCCGGTGGTGCCGAATACCGGCCACTGCTCGGGAAGCTGCTCCCCCTTCATCAGGATCTTTTCGCACAGCGTGTACAGCGGCTTGTAGGAGGGGTCCTTTTCCAGTGCCAGCCGGTACGCCTCGTTCCAGCTCTCCGGCTCGCCCGCCTCCTCTGCGCCGCAGCCGCTGCCGGATCCGTCTCCCGCCGCGCCGCGGCGCATCTGGAGATAGCTGTTCTTCTGCAGGCTCTGCAGATACGCGATCGGGTCGTAGAGGCCGTCCACGTGGTCGATCCTCACCCCCGTCACCTTACCCTCCCGGATCAGCCGGAACAGGAGCTGGTGGGTCTGGTCGAACACGGCCTGGTTCTCCATCCTGATGGCGGCCAGCCCGTTGATGTCGAAGAACCTGCGGTAGTTGATCTCCTCCGTCGCCACCCCCCAGAAGGAGAGGCGGTAGACCTGATCGCGCAAAAGGCCGTCCAGGAGGTCGAAGCTGGCCGGATTCCCCTTGGTGCCGTTGAAGGTGGCCACGTTCCCGGCGATGAAGGCGGCCACTTCCGGGCTCTGCCGGCTTAGCCGCCCCAGGCGTTTTTTGATGATCTCCTTTTCCCGGTGGCGCTCCGCCTGCTTCTCGGGGTCCAGTTCCGAGGCGGGCGGCAGGTGCTCTAGGGCCGTTTCGATACTGAGCAGTTCCTGAAGCGGCGGGGCTTCGGGGGGCAAGAGCCCCTGCAGGCTTTCCAGGCTGTTTCCGAGGATCCGGAGGTAGCTTTTCGGTTCCACGGGGATCTGCAGCTGGTTGCTTTCGACGAAGAACGCGCCCTCCCGGAAGATGAGGCGCAGTTCGCCGTTTTCCAGCACCCTGCCGTACTGGTCGCCGAGAAACGGGAGCAGCACCTTGCCGGTCAGCTCCTTTTTAACCGGCGCCCAGTCGATGTCGAAGAAGTGCGCAAAAGGGGAGCTGATGCCGTTTTCCAGAACGTCCATCCACCAGACGTTCTCCGCGCTTTCGATGCACATGTGGTTCGGCACGAAGTCGAGGATATGCCCCATGCCCAAACGCTGCAACTCCTCGACCATGGCCTGGTGGCTCTCTTCGGTGCCCACCTCCCCGTTGAAAGCCGTATGGTTCACCACATCGTAGCCGTGCACGCTCCCTCGCTTGGCCGCCATGTAGGAGGAGGCGTACAGGTCGCTGATCCCCAGCTCGTTCAGATAGCCGATGATCTCTTTGGCGTCGGCGAAGGTAAACCGCGCGTTGAACTGGAGCCGGTAGGTGGCGGACGGTATTCTGGCGCTCGGCAGGTTTTGCTCCTCCATGCTGCCTCCTCATCTACGGCTCCGGCAGCACGGAGCCAAGGTTGAAGCGGAACGTCTCGCCGAGTTTGCTGAAGGCGTCCAGCCAGTTTCCCGCCGCCTCGTCCCCGCCTTTGGCCTGGGCGAGATAGTCAGGGTAGGTGTTTTTGGTCAGCAGGTAATAGTCGTTTTGCACCTGCCAAAGCACGATGCTGATCGGGATCTCGTTCAGATGGGCCATGAACTTCTGGACCTTTGCCATCAGGTTCAGGTCCGAGGGGTCATCGGCCAAGGCGCGGGTAAGCCGTTCGGCGTGGCGCCTCAGGAAGAATTCGGTTTCGGGAGAATCTACCGTCACCTGCCACTGCCGGACCTGTGAGACGAGCCTTTGCACCGCTTCGCTGTCGATCTCCTCCTGGGTGAGGGCGCTTTTCAGCGCCTCGTTCAGCGCAGGTTGCGCCGCATTGAGGAATATCTGCGGCACGGGCACGCGGGTTTCCTGGATGAACTCCATCAGGGGTCTGCTGTGTTCGAACATCTCCTCGTAGCTGGAAATGCTTTCCTCCATATTATTCTTGATGATGAGATTGATAATCTTGCGCTGCTCGTCCCGGAACAGGTTGCCCAGAGAGTAGCTGTGCGTGCCGAAGTGCTTGTCCATCAGGATAATCAGCTCCGTGTACAACCCCTTGTCGAAGGCGGCGCTCATTTCCTCCTTCATGGCCGCGTAGGCCTCCGCCGCATCGCAGACGTCCAGCACCCCCCCCTTGAAGTCATGGCTCCCGAGCCGCACCACGCAGAAGGTCAGGCAAGCCTCTTCCTCGGTGACCTCGGATGCCACGTGGATGCGGCCCATGGCGATGGTATTGTCCGGAGTGGAGATCTTCGTGTAGTCCTCCTTGGCGATGGCATAGCAGTAGATCTGCGAGTGCTCCTCGTACTCCTCATACATGGAACTGAAGGCATAGTGGGCACCGACCTTGATCAGATCCAGCCGTATCGGGAGCACGAAATGCTCGTAGATCCAGAGACCGTCCTGATTCTCCGGGACATTACTCCTGGCCTGTTTCAGTCGTTCCAGGAACCCCTTTTCGATCCCCCCGTCCAAAAGTCCCGACGCGAGCTGGATGGCCCTGCTCGCGTAGTCAATGATCTGGACCGTCTCAAGCCCCGAAAGCTCGTCGAAGAACCAGCCGCAGCTCGTGTACATCAGCATGGCGTGGCGCTGCATCTCCAGAAGCTTCAGTGCCGTTATCTTCTGGCCGGTGTCGAGTTGCTTGGAGGCGTGCTGCGCCAGAAACGACTCGGACTGCTCCATCTCGCGGTTCAGGATCACCTCTATGTAGGCATCCCGCGTCTGCCACGGGTCCTTGAAAAACTCCCGCCCTTTTTGCTCGAAACCGGCTGCCAGACGATCTCTCAGCCAGTCCAGCGCGGCCCGCAACGGGGCGCGCCACTGCTGGTTCCAATCACGATGTCCGCCGGAATTGCAGCCGCAGTCGCTGTTCCAGCGCTCCACCCCGTGGGCGCAGCTCCACGACGTCCTCTCGTGGATCTCCGCCTCGAAGATCGGCGGGCAGAGTTCGAGATATTCGCCGTAATTGGTTATGCGCGCGAGGTTGTTGGACTCGATCTGGTTCAGGGCCGCCGCCAGCGCCATGTCCCCGAATTTCTGATGGTGCCCGTAGGTCTCCCCGTCGGTGGCGATATGCATGAGCTGCGGCCACTCCCGCCCGTCCGCGAAGCCACCCATCAACCGGTCGGCCAGCGCTTCCCCGCTGTTCAAAAGATTTTCGAAGGCGATGGACCGCGATATCGGTCCGTCGTAGAAAAAGATGGTGATGCTGCGCTTTGAGGCGAGGTTTATGAGGTAGGCAGTGGTGGGGTCGATATCCTCCTCGCTCCAATCCTTCTCGCCGATCTTCCGGAACCGTGCCGCCTGGTGGGGGGCCAAGATGGTGTACTTGATCCCCTGCTCCGCCAGGATCTCGAGCGTTTCCAGGTCCACCGCCGTCTCGGCGAGCCACATCCCCTCCGGGAAGCGCTGGAAGCGTTTCTCGAAGTCCTTGATGCCCCAGACGATCTGGGTGCGCTTGTCGCGGGGGTTGGCAAGCGGCATGATCATGTGGTTGTAGACCTGGGCGATCGCCGCGCCGTGCCCGGAGCGCCACTCCATGCTCTGCCGGTCCGCCTCCAGAATGGACCGGTAGACCTCCGGGGCCGCCAGCTCCATCCAGGAGAGTAGGGTGGGGCCGAAGTTGAAATTTATCTTTGCGTAGTTGCTGACGATATCCATGACCCGCTGTTCCCCGTCCAGGATGCGCGAGGCGGCGTTTGAGGCATAGCACTCCGCTGTTATCCGCTCGTTCCAGTCGTGGTAGGGGAAGGCGGAGTCCTGGATCTCGACGGCCTCGAGCCAGGGGTTCTCCCGCGGCGGCTGGTAGAAGTGGCCGTGAACGCAGACATATTTGTCCTGAGATGGTTCCATTTAAGCCTCCTTGTTGTTGCGTGCGTAGACCAGCACGCTGAACGGATTGATCGATATCGAGGTTTCCGTTCCCGCCTCTGCCACGGCAATGCTCCCTCTCGCGGCCTCCCCTGGTCCCCGCCAGTGCTGTGCGGACGAATCGAGCATCTTCTCCCAGTTCCCCTGCGGCAGGCCGAGGGACACCTCCTGCTGGATGTTACTGAAGCTGAACAGGCAGAGCACGGCGCTTTCTTGCGCGTGCCTTCTGATTGCCAGGATCTTTTGCTGCTGGATCCCGGTGATCTCCATGGCGTCTCGCTGGAAGACCTGCAGGGCGGGCAGCCTGGCGCGCAGGGCCAAAAGCTGCCGGTAAAACTCCAGGATCAGGGCCTGCTCCCCTTCCCTCTCCCGGGTCAGGTCTAACTTGGATTCCAAAAAGGTGGACTCCGCCGAGGGATCGGGGATCTCTCCCTCGCAGATGCCCGAGGCATGCTCTTCGTGCTTTCCCTTCAGCACCGCCTTGATGAGGGCCGGATCGGAATGGCTGACAAAATAGTGGAAGGGGGCCGTTTCCCCGTATTCCTCGCCCATGAACAAAAGTGGCAGATATGGAGAAAGCAGCATCACCCCTGCCGCCAGCAGGAGCTTCTCCATGGCCTGGTTCGCACTCAGCCGGTCGCCGCACTTCCTGTTGCCGACCTGGTCGTGGTTTTGGGTGAAGACGACGAACTGCGAGGTGGGGCGGTCCTTCACCTGACCGCCGTGGCGGCGCTGGCGATAGCCCGAGTACTCCCCGGTGTAGACAAAAGCGTCCGTGTAGGCCTTGACCAGCTGGTTGAACTGCCCGAAATCCTCGTAGTACCCGGTGGTCTCCCCGGTGAGCAGGGTGCGCAGCGCATGGTGGAAATTGTCACACCACTGGGCATCGATCCCGTAGCCGCCAATATTGGGGGGGTTGATCAGCCGCGCGTCGTTGGTGTCATTTTCGGCGAAGATGTAGATACTGCGGGTCAGCTTTTCGCGGTGGTCCTGCAGCTCCTCGGAAAGCCGCTGCAGGAAATGCTTGGGTGTCTGATCGAAGATCCAGTCGACGGCGTCCAGGCGCAGGGCATCGACGTGAAATTCGTTGATCCAGTAGAACGCGTTGGAGAGGAAAAACTCGACCACGGAGTCGCTGTAGGGTCCGTCGAGGTTCATGGCTTCGCCCCACGGGGTACGGTATTTGTCGGTGAAGTAGTGGCCGAATGCGGCCAGACAGTTCCCTTCGGGGCCCAGATGGTTGTAGACCACGTCCAAAATGACCGCGAGTCCCTTGCGATGGCAGGCGTCTATCAGCTGTTTCATGCCGTCCGGCCCGCCGTAGCTGTTTTGCGCGGCGAAGGGATAGACGCCGTCGTAGCCCCAGTTTCGATCTCCGGGGAACTGCGAAACCGGCATCAGTTCCACTGCCGTTATGCCAAGATCGACCAGGTAGTCCAGAAAGGGGATGGCCGCCTCAAAGGTCCCCTCCCGGCTGAAGGTTCCGACGTGGATCTCGTAGATCCGGTACTGTTCCAGGGGAATACCGCTCCAGCCGTCATCCCTCCAGGTGAACAGCTGGGGGTCGACCACCTGCGACGCCTCGTGCACGCCGCCGGGCTGAAAGCGCGATACCGGGTCCGGGAATGCCTGTTCATCATCGAGTTGATAGAGATAGCGGTCGCCATCGGCGACCCCCGGGATGGTGACGCAGTAGTACCCTTTTTCTTCCTGTTGCATGGCTACCGTGCCGGCCGCTTTGCCGGAGAGAACGAGGACCGCCACCGTTTTCGCCTTGGGGGCCCAGACCCTGAACCGGGTCCCCTCGCCTTTGATGACCCTTGCGCCAAGATCGAACTGCCAGGCAGTTGCTGACATTGAAATACCTCCTGCTTGCATTGCGGCCATTGCCCTGATGCTGCAGACGCCACTGCAGTCATTATAAAGGCATTGTAAAACATACTTTATGTCAACTGCATGTCAATGACGCGCCACTGTCTGTCACATGCCGGCGCGGAAGTCCCTGCAATCTTCAAATCAGGCAACGTAGGGAGCGGGATAGTGCTGAATTGTGGATAAATTGCCGAAAGTTCGGGCGTTTAACTTGAAAGGGCCTAGATCCTGAGATCTAAGCCCTGTTTTATGCGGTCTAATTGTGACAGCCAACGTGTGAGCGCTTATCAAGTCCTTCTGACGGTGGGAATCGCTTCGCGGATGAAGGAAAGATGACGCTGTTCGTCAGACCAGTTCGACCGGACTATCGCCAGGATGTCGGCGGGGAAATCGAGCTTCGACATCTCCTCGTACCTGGAGTTGGTCAACCGCACGTTGATTTCCATCGCCTCCAGCGCACCCTTGGTCCCGGTGAGGCTGCGCAGCGCCGTGAATCCGGATATCATGAAGCCCTTGAAATCCGAGGTGAGTTCCGGCGGGGTCCCGCCGAGTTCCAGCACCTTCGCCGAGAGCAGGTCGATATGTTTGCGGTGGTCCGCCTGGAACTGGACGAGTTTTTCCTTGATCACCGGCTCTTTTACGTTCTTGATCGCCTGGTCATAGGCGTGCGTGGCGTCTACATCCAGCTGGATCAGTTTTTCGAGGTTGTCGAGAATGTCATCCCTGTTCATGGTGTTACCTCCTTTTAAATTTTTGTAATGCTAGCATGCGCCCCTCCATTTACAACGCGAATGGATCATTTAAATTGCAGCGCAGGGGCACGGGCCGGGACATTGGCGCAACTTAATAGTCCGGCCGAGGGGCTTCTTTTGTCAACAGGTTTTTGCCCCCGCGACCGGCGCGGTTCACATAGCTTTGCCCCCCGCTCTTTTGCCCTGGCTGCGTTTGTCCGGGCAACCCTTCCGCATCCATGCACGGCAGAGAACCGTGTCGTGATAGAATGTTCCGATGGAAAGGAGGTTCGCGATGAGCCTGGAACGATATCAGAGCAAAAGGGACCTCACCAAGAGCCCCGAGCCTCCAGCCGCGCCAAGGATGTCCGGCCAGGTCCTGCGCTTCGTTGTTCAAAAGCACGCCGCCTCGCATCTGCATTACGACTTCCGGCTGGAGCTGGACGGCGTGCTGAAGAGCTGGGCCATTCCAAAGGGACCCTCGCTGGACCCATCCATCAAAAGGCTGGCGATGATGGTTGAAGACCACCCCTATGAGTATCGCACATTCGAAGGCGTGATCCCCAAGGGGAACTACGGGGCAGGCGAGGTGTTGATCTGGGACGAGGGGACCTACCAGGCCTCCGGGCGCCGCGAAGGGCAGCCGGACGAAGAAGTTCTGCGAGAGGGGCTTCGCAAGGGGGATCTGAAGTTCGTCCTCGCAGGGCACAAGCTCAAAGGTGAGTTCGCCCTGGTCAGGATAAAGGCGGACAAGGAGAACAGCTGGCTGCTGCTGAAAAAAAAGGATGCCTTTGCCGCCGGCGACGACATCACCGCGCAGGACCGCTCCGTGGTCAGCGGCGCGACCCTCGAAGATTTAAAAAAGGGAAACGTTGCCCCATCCGCTCCCTCGGGTCCAGCACCGCCTCCCAGCCTGGAAGCTCCCCCCCCGAGCTCCCTCCCGGCGCAGCTCCCTTCAGCGCCGATGCCCCATGAAATAAGCCCGATGCTCGCCACTTCCGTCAAGGAGCCCTTCGACGACCCCGACTGGCTTTTTGAGATCAAGCTCGATGGCTATCGATGCGTGGCCGAAGTGGAGCGGGGGAAAGTCCGGCTCTATTCCCGGAACAACGTCTCCTTTAACCGCAGCTTTGCGGAGATCGCGCGCGCCATGCAATCGGTGCCAAGAGACGCGGTGTTCGACGGAGAGATCGTGGTGCTCGACGACCAGGGGAGATCGTACTTCCAACTGCTGCAAAATTATCAGCGCAGCGGTCAAGGCAGCGTCTGCTTTTTCCTTTTTGACCTGCTCTACCTGGACGGCAAGGATCTGCGCGGCCTCCCGCTGGTTGACAGAAAGGAGCTGCTCCGGGACCTTTTGCCGGAGCTTCCCAACATCAGGTACAGCGATCACATCGTCGAATACGGCAGGGACTTTTTCGAGGCGGCCCGCGCAAACAACCTGGAAGGGGTCGTGGCGAAGCTAAGCCGGAGCCCGTACCGGACCGGGAGAAGGACCAGTGATTGGCTCAAGATCAAGATACGGCTCCAGCAGGAAGCGATCATCTGCGGCTTCACCGAGCCGAGAGGGAGCAGGAAGTATTTCGGCTCCCTCGCGTTGGGGGTCTATGAGAACGACGAACTCAGCTACATAGGGCTCGCAGGCGCTGGTTTTGACGAAACCGGCCTGAAAGGGATACATGCCCTGTTGCAGCCGCTGGTACAGCCCGGCTCCCCCTTCAAGGAGCCGGTAAAGACCGACATGCCGGTCACATGGGTGCAGCCGGTCCTGGTCTGCGAAGTGGAGTTCGCCGAATGGACCGATGAAGGAATCATGCGCCAGCCGATCTTCCTCGGGCTCCGGGAGGACAAAGAGCCCAACATGGTGGTAAGAGAGGAGTTTTCCTCCCGGCTGCTGCCGGCGGCCGGGGGGGCGGGCGCAGGGGATAACGATGGCCGCGAGAACAAAGACCAGAAGGGCAAAGATCAGGTGGTGGTGATCGACGGCAACCGCCTGGAACTGACGAATCTGGACAAGGTTTTCTGGCCGGAACAAGGGTACACCAAGGGAGATGTCGTGGAGTACTACCGGAAGGTGGCGCACTGCATGCTTCCGCACCTGCAAGACCGGCCTGAGTCGCTTTACCGCACGCCGCACGGCATAACCGGGGGGGGCTTCTTTCAAAAAGAGGCGGGCGGGTTGCCGCCCCCCTGGATAAAGACCAAGGAGATCTTTTCCAAGCACGTCGACAGGCATATCAAATTCTTCCTGTGCCAGGACGAGGCGACCCTGATCTTCATGGCGAACCTGGGCTGCATCGAGATCAACCCGTGGCTGTCGCGCATACAGAGTCTCAACAATCCGGACTACTTCGTCATCGACCTCGACCCCGAGGACATCCCCTTCGAGCAGGTGATCGAGACGGCTCTTGCCGTGCGCGAGGTCCTGGGGCGGGCCGGTGCCCCGAGCTTCCCGAAAACGTCCGGCGCGACCGGCATGCACATCTTCGTTCCGCTGGGCGCCCAATACGACTACGACACGGCGCAGGAATTCGCCCGTGTCGTGGCGACGCTGGTACACCACGAAGTGCCGGCTTTCACCAGCCTGCTGCGCAGTCCCCTGAAGCGGCAAAAAAAGGTCTACCTCGATTTCCTTCAGAACAGGGCGGGGCAAACCCTCGCCGCGCCGTACAGTATTCGCCCAAGGCCCGGCGCCACGGTCTCCGCCCCGCTTCGATGGGATGAGGTGAAGCCCGGGCTGGACCCGCGACAATTCACCATCGAAACCATGCCTGCACGCATAGGGCAGCTCGGAGACCTTTTCCAGGGGGTGCTCGGCCCGGGTATCGACCTGGAGAGCTGCATAGAAAACCTGGAAAGGTCGTCGGGGTAGGCGCCGCGCCTCTTTAGCCGGGGGGAGAAACATCCGTCACTTCACTCCGACTCCAGCTGTTTGCGCATCCCGAGCAGTTCCTTGCCACGCGCCGCCGTGGTCTCCGGATAATCCATCTTGAGCCCCTGGAGCGTGTCCAGGATGACCTCGGAAATGATCAACCGGGCGTTTTTCTTGTCGTCGGCCGGCACGACATACCAGGGCGCCTGCTTGCTGCTGGTCGCGCTGAGGCACTGTTCATAGGCGTCCATGTATTGCTTCCAAAGCTTCCTCTCCTCGAGGTCGTATCGACTGAACTTCCAGTTCTTCTCCGCGTTGTCGATGCGCGCCAGGAACCGTTTCTTCTGCTCATCCTTGGAGATATGCAGGAAGAACTTGATGATGCGGGTGCCGTTTCTGTGCAGATGCTCTTCCAGGTCCTGTATGGAGCGGTACCGATCGTGCCAGATCGCTTTGTCGTCGACCAGCTCATCGGGCAGGCCCTGTCCGGCCAGGATCTCCGGATGCACCCGGACGATGAGCACCTCTTCGTAATAGGAGCGGTTGAATATGCCGATCCGCCCGCGCTGCGGCAGGCGGCAGATGGTGCGCCAGAGGAAATCGTGCTGCAGTTCCTCGCTGCTCGGCTGTTTGAAGGAGAATACCTCGCACCCCTGGGGGTTGATGCCGGACATCACGTGCTTGATGGCGCCGTCCTTTCCCGCCGCGTCCATGGCCTGGAAAATCAACAGCACCGAGTAGCGGTTGCTGGCATAGAGCAGCCCCTGCAATGTACTTAACAGCCCGATCTGTTCGTTGAGCAGTTCCTGATACTGCTCCTTGGAATCATAGAAAGGTTCGACCGACGTAGGGCACTTTTTGAGAGAGACACTGTCCCCGTTTTGCACCTTGAAAGCCTTGGTATCCATTCTCATGTTTCCCCCACCTGCACGGATTAAGACAGCTCGTGACGGTCAGCTTCGCTGCATCAGCCGAGATTTTACCATGTTTGTCCTGTGATGACTTCCCCCTCTGCCAGAAAGGGCTACTTCTGCGTCTTGAGAGCAGGGTCGACATCATCTGCTTGGCAGGCGTGCATCGCAAAAAGGCCGGGAAGGAAAACCTCCCCGGCCTTTTTATCTGCTGTCTGCGAAAGAGCGATTAATGCTCTACGGCCTTGGCCATGCCCAAGCCGGTGTTCTGGCGGACGTAGACCTCGTCGAACATCTCTTCCGAGCGCCGGCTCGGGAAGGCGAGGCAGCCGAAGATGGCGGCCAGGAAGCCCAGCGGGATGGAGACGATGCCCGGGTTTTTCAGCGTGAAGAGCGGCTTCTCCAGTCCCATCATGGAGGTGCCGTCCTGCGTTGCGTCTACCCTTGCCTTGGCGAGAGCCTTGGTGTCCTTCTCGTTGAGAGTAGCACCTGCCGGAAGTGCCGCCTGCTTCTTCTCCAGGGCGGCCACGACCTTCTTGCCGCCGGCAGCTACCACTTTCGGGTAGGTCATGTTGGGGGAGACCATCACCAGTCCGATGGAGGCGATGGTGCCGACCACCAGGCCGGAGATGACGCCGGCCGTGTTGAACTTGCGCCAGAACAGCGAGAGCACGACGACCGGGAGGTTCCCGGATGCGGGCTGCCAAGACCTGCTCGTGCTGGTCGGCATGGCCGTCCTTGATCACGTTGACATAGATGTCGTGGGCGATGGCTGCGGATGCCGCCAGAACCAGGCCGGAGACGACGGCGAGGATGGTCGCGAAGGCAACGGCGCACAGGAATGCCAGGAACAGGTCGCCCAGGACCGGGGCGATGTCGGCACCCATCTGCTGTGCCAGCATCAGGGTAGCCATGTTGCCGCCCGGGTCGACGGAGGTGATCCCCTGCGGGGTGAGGTGGATGGCTGCGCCGAAACCGAGCAGCGTGGTCAGGACGTAGAAGCCGCCGATGATGAACATGGCGATGATAACGGACTTACGTGCGGCCTGCGCGGTGGGAACCGTGAAGAAGCGCATCAGGATGTGGGGCATGCCGGCGGTGCCGAGCACCAGTGCCATGCCGAGGGAGATCTGGTCCAGCGGGTTCTTGAGGTACAGGCCGGGCTCGAGGAAGCGCTGTCCCGCGTCGATGCCGCTCATGATGACGCCTTCCTTGAGGACGAGCTTGGAGACGTGATCCTGGATGTCCGGGCTGGCGACGATGGTGCTGAAGAAGCCGATCGGGTTGAACCCCGCCTTGGCCATGACCAGGACGGAGAGCAGCGCGGCGCCCGACATGAGCAGGCCGGCCTTGATGATCTGTACCCAGGTGGTGGCGACCATGCCGCCGAAGACGACGTAGCCGACCATCAGGATGCCGACGCCGATGATGGAGGTCTTGTAGGGGATGCCTACCAGAAGCGCCATGAGCTTCCCTGCACCGACCATCTGTGCGGTCAGGTAGAAGGTGGAGACGGCGACGGTGGAGATGGCGGCGAAGGCGCGCACCGGCTTGGGCGAGGTCCTGAAGGAGAGGATGTCACCCAGGGTGTACTTGCCCGCGTTGCGGCACGGTTCGGCGACGATCAAAAGCACCGTGATGTAGGCGACCAGCCAGCCGACCGAGTACATGAACCCGTCGTACCCGTACAGCGAGATCAGGCCGGAAATGCCGAGGAAGGACGCGGCAGACATGTAGTCGCCCGCGATGGCCCAGCCGTTCTGGGTGCCGGTGATGCCGCCGCCTGCGGCGTAGAAGTCGGAAGCGGTCTTGGTCTGCTTGGCTGCCCAGACGACGACCCCCATGGTGATGGCGATGATGACGGCGAACATGGAGATGGTGATCGCCTTGTTGGCCTTCAGCTCCCTCTTCTGCTTGGTCGGGGTCGCTGCCGATGCGGGATCGGGGCTCTGCACCGCGTTGGTGGCCGTGGCCGCGGCCGGGGCGCCCGGTGCAGCGGGGGCGCTCATCGCGGGGGCGGCGCCCGGCGCGGGGGCTTTAGAGGGCTCTTCCGCGAAAGCTGCCGCGGCAAGGGAGAGGGTCAGTGTGGCGGCTATGATGATTCTCTTCAGGGTCATGTGGTACCTCCTTTGCTTTTAGATATGCAATTCGTCGATCAGTTCCCTGGTCAGTCGGTCGAAGTCCTTGTTGGCAATGTGGGCGTAGTACAGTGCAATGCCCCAGGAGACAAAGAACTGGGAGAGGGCAAAGACGTATCCGAAATTGAGTACGCCGATGACCTTTACCTTGAAGAGTGCCGGCGTGTAGGCGGCCCCGATGGGGAGCAGGAAGTAGTACACGCAGGAGAAAGCCCACCATCCGAAAAGGAAGGCCCTTTTCCGGTGATGCAGTTCCACGAATTTCGGATTTCTTGCGATTGCTGACCAGTCGTACTTTTTCTCTGCCATGGCGCTGCTCCTTTGGTGTGGGTTGACCCAGTGAGGAGGAGGGATCTCACCCCCCTCCATTTCCTGAAAACGCGGGAACTTTTCCTGCTTCTGCGCTACATATCATCAGGCCGGCGCGTAGCCGAACCTTTTCGAGAGAATACCCGCCCCTTCCTGCATGGCGGGGATAATTTCGTTGTCGATCCGCTCCCCAAGCATCCTGAAGGAAGGGCCGAGCATGGTGAGGGCTCCCACCACCTTGCCCGCGTAATCCCGCACAGCGACGGCCACGCTGATGATGCCGTCCCCCAATCCTCCATTATCGACCGCCACCCCGGTGGCGCGGATCAGCTGCAGTTCGCTGGCAAGCTGCTCCATGTCGGGCCACCTGCCGGGGCGCTCGTCCCTTTTGCACAGCTTCTCCAGCAGGTCCCAGGAATCGACCGCCTTCATCACCTTCCCGGCGGCGTTGGTGAAAAACGGGAATTTCCTGCCGACCAGAGGCTCGGCCTTGATCTGCTGGGCGCAGTCGACCATATTGAGGAACAGCACCTCGTCATTTTTGATGACCGTCATGTAGACCGCCTCGTCGTATTTGCCCGCCAGTTCCTCCATGATCGGGTGGGAGTAGCTGACGAGATTGGAGCTGTCGAGGAATTTCTGCTGGGCCGGCCGGGCGCCGTCGGGATTGCCGGAGCGGCGCATAAGCTTTTTCCCGAACGCGGCCGTACGCGCGCCGAGCTGATAGGCACCCGATACGGCATCAAGCTCCACGAGCCCCTTTTCCATCAGGATGGCCAGCAGGCGAAAGGTTTTGCCGCTGCTGAAACTGACGGCCTCGGCAAGGGACTGCAGGGTCAGCGGTTTGGGGCTTTCCGCCAGGATTTCGAGTAGTTCCAACGCCTTCTTCACGTTCTGAAAGGTATAGCCTGTGCTTATTTCATGCATATGGTGACCTCTCCATGACGGGATTGCAGGTATCGATTGCCGGATCTGCCTGGGCGATCGCTGTGCCGGATGGCGGCAGCGAAAGCCGGTCAGACGCTCAACTGCGGCTGCCTTGGCTTGAGCAGGACGGACCCCGAGCCATTCGGCGCAGACGCACGCAGCAACGTCGCGATGGACCGATTTACCTGTGGCTGATCCATGGCGAAATGCAACGGCCGCACGGGGAATCCGGACGCATCGGGATGGCACCGATACCTTGGATCACTGAAAATGATGGTGCGTGAAAGTTAGGAAATTCCGGACAGGATTTCTGGTGAGGCCCTGGAGGGGAAAAACAGCTGCGCGAGAGCGGGTGTGTGGCTTACGACAAGCGTGTAGAAGGAGGGAGCTTCGGAAAGGACAGGTATTGCAACAGGGGGAGAAACTTCCGCGTCCCACTGCTGCTGGCAGGAAACGGCTATCGGTGCCTTTGTCACGTTTTCCAACACGGCGCGCGGCCGCGGCTTGGGACCACGGGTATGGTCCAGCGACGTGTTCCTAATCCCCAAGGTGACCAGGAAGAACGCGGCGATAATGATGACATTTGCAAGGAGGAGGTGTCTTTTCATCTATACCCGATGTGTTGTATGGCCTTACGGCCCTTCCAGCAAGGAAGGCAGCGCGGTTAAACGGTGCCTGCATTTTTTTTACGTCGCGATCATTTCCGTTCAAACCCGCGTTAAAATATAACAGCATTTCGATATTTGCAATGCTTTTTTGTATACATTTAATTTAAATTTCAACCGACTGTAAATACAGAGGAATTTTTTAGACCAATATTTACCTGCCGGTGTTAAAACCTACCCGACGCGGGACACAAGCAGCAGGACAGTCAAGCCTTCCGCGGTAGCCGCGCCGTGCCGGGGGTAGTCGCCAGGGGCCGAAGTGGTGCCGTTTGACTCGGCTCATTGCTTCGAACCAAGCCGGTGCAGTGGTGCCGTTTTTTGGGAGACCGACGCTTGATGAAACGGCAGAGAAGAGAGGGTGCCGAAGGCGGGCGGGGGCATGCTCAGGCGTCCGGAGTGGGGTTCCGGATCGCGATTTACTCGAAGGTTACTGCTGCTTTCTATTGAACCCGGGAAACCCGGCCCGGGCTGTCTATGATGCCACCTGACTGCAAGGCAAATTTTCTTCAAAAAAAAAGAGGCTACGGCAAAAGCCGTAACCCCTTCTTCAATGGTGCGCCCGGAGCGATTCGAACGCCCGGCCCCAAGATTCGTAGTCTTGTGCTCTATCCAGCTGAGCTACGGGCGCAAACTCTATAACAACCTTACAGTTAATTTGGAAAGGGAAAGGGCTACGCCTGTTACCGTACCCCCTTCTTGATGGCGCGCTTGGAGAGATTCGAACTCCCGACCTACGGATTCGTAGTCCGTTGCTCTATCCAGCTGAGCTACAAGCGCAACTTATATCAACTGGCCGAAACGTAATCGACCAGCGTGAAACCGTACTGCGGATGCTGAAAGGCATGCGTGTTTGGGTACAGCCCGAACAGCCAGCCCCTGTAAATCTGCTGTCCGTGCTCGCGAATCATCAGATGTGCCGCCGGATTGACCAGGTCGTTGGACTGGGAGGTAAGCGTGGTACCGTCCATCACGAAATTCGGCAGGAAATCCTCTACCGTCAGCGTGATGTCCGAGCCGGGCAGGTTGAAGTCCGATCCGATCTCTATCGTGTAAACCCGCTGCTTCCTCGCGTTCTTGTCGTCGACGGCGACTTTGACCGCCTTCCACCTTCCCTTCACGCTTTCCGGAACTACAATTGCCGATGCCGCCTTTACCCGTTGGGGTTGGGACACCGCCGGCTGCTTGCTCTTCTGCCTCTCGTTGCAGCCTGCGGCGGCACCCATAGCGACCACTGATAAAACCAGCAGTTTCATCAATCGCTTCACCAAGACCTCCGCTACCGCCTGCAACACGTCCCGCCTGGTAAATCTAAAATGGCGGAGAGTGAGGGATTCGAACCCTCGATACCGGTTTCCCAGTATACTCGCTTAGCAGGCGAGCGCCTTCGGCCACTCGGCCAACTCTCCGTTTGAGTCTGTGCTGCATCCTGCTAGAAAGATTGGCGGAGGAAGTAGGATTCGAACCCACGGAACTTTCGTTCAACGGTTTTCAAGACCGCCGCCTTCAACCGCTCGGCCATTCCTCCAAAGTCTAGCTGATCCGTTCCAACCCGCCCATGTAGGGCCTGAGCACTTCGGGTATCAGCACCGAACCGTCGGCCTGCTGGTAATTTTCCAGCACGGCTACCACGGTTCTTCCGACTGCGAGGCCTGACCCATTCAGCGTATGGACGAATTCCGGCTTCGCCTTTTCCTCGGGCCGGAAACGAATCCCCGCCCGGCGCGCCTGAAAGTCTTCGAAACAGCTGCAGGAGGAAATCTCCCGGTAGCAGTTCTGCCCCGGCAGCCAGACCTCGATGTCGAAGGTCTTGGCGGAGGAGAACCCTATGTCGCCGGTGCAAAGTTCGACCACGCGGTAGGGAATCTCCAGCCGGCGCAGCACCTCCTCGGCGTTGCCGAGCAGCTTCTGCAGTTCGTCGTAGGAATTTGCGGGATCGGCGAACTTAACCAGCTCGACCTTGTTGAACTGGTGCTGCCTGATCAGCCCGCGCGTGTCCTTGCCGTAAGACCCTGCCTCCTTGCGGAAGCACGGGGTGTAGGCAACATAGGAAATCGGAAGGTCGCTCCCTTTCAGGATCTCGCCGCGATGTATGTTGGTTACCGGCACCTCGGCCGTGGGGATGAGAAAAAAATCGACCCCTTCCATGTGGAAGAGATCTTCCTCAAACTTGGGCAGCTGGCCCGTCCCGGTCATGCACTCCCTGTTTACCATAAAGGGCGGGAGCATTTCAATATATTTATGCTCGTCCGTATGCAAATCGAGCATGTAATTAATGAGAGCCCTTTCCAGCCTGGCCCCGGCGCCGCGGTACAGCGTGAAACGCGCACCCGCGAGCTTGGCACCGCGCTCGAAATCGAGGATCCCCAGCTCCTCGCCCAGCTCCCAGTGCGGTTTTGCCGCAAAGGAGAAGGCGGGAATCTTGCCCCAGCTCCGCACCACGACGTTGTCCGCCTCGGACTTGCCTACCGGAGTAGTGTGATGCGGGATGTTCGGCACGGTCAGGAGGAAATTCTGCAACTCCTCTTCCACGACCCGCAGAGACTCGTCGATCCCCTTGATGTTCTGGGAGACCTCGCGCATCTGCACCTTGCGCTCATCGCCCTGGCTCTTGTCCTTCAGACGGGCGATCTCTTCGGTAACCTTGTTGCGCAGCGCCTTAAGCGTCTCGCTCTGCTGCAGAAGCTCGCGACGTTTGCCGTCCAGTTCCTTGAAGAGGGCAATATCAACCCCTTCACCTCTGGTTTTGAGCCGCGCTTCTACAGTATCCAGATTTTCGCGTATGTATCTCGCGTCGAGCATGGGTCGCGCCTTTACTTTCCGTTTACCAAAGCTATATTTTCTAACATCGTAACGACCGACAGTCAACCATTTTTTGCATCCTCCCACCCGTCAACCGTTTTTTCCTATGCGGAGCCGAACATGCCCAGACTCTTCGTGGCGATCGATCTTCCCGGCCAGGTCAAGGCGGCCCTTGCACCGTTTGCCCACCAGCTTCCATCTGCGCGGTGGGTCGGCGCCGAGGAACTCCACTTGACGCTCCGCTTCATAGGGGAAGTAGATCAGCCGAGCCTTGTCGCTATAAAGGGCGCACTGTCGGGAGTCCGCTTCACCCCCTTCCCCCTCGCCCTTTGCGGTGTCGGCCACTTCCCCCCCGGCCGGCATCCGCGGGTCATCTGGGTCGGCATGGACCCGTGCGCCCCCCTCTTGCAACTCCAGCAGGATGTCGAACTGGCGCTCATAGAGCTCGGCATAGCTCCCGATGAACGCCGCTTCTCCCCCCACATCACCCTGGCGCGCCTAAAAGAAAGCGTCCCTGCCGCGGTCGAACGGTTCGAAACGGCGCATGTGGGTTTTGCCTGCCCCTCTTTCCAGGTCGGCGAATTTATCCTCTACTCCAGCGTCCTCACCCCGCACGGCGCCGTCCATACAAGGGAAGCGATCTACCGCAGCCTGTAGGTGGCGCGCTCCCACCCTACCGACCCTCACACTCAGAGCTCCGACACGCCAGGGCGATACAGGATTCGCCCCTACAGGTGGGTTCACATGCTCCCGCCTTTGGCAGGTCCCTGTTCCGATTCATGAAGTCGGCTCTTTTTGCGTCTTTTGTGTATTTTTGTGGCGAAACGCTTTTGGTCCCTACTGTGATCGCGGGAATTCAGCAGGGCAACGTAAGGTGATTTGGCTATGCGGATCGGGGCTCGGTTCGGCATGGTTTGGCGGGGATCGGGTGCGGCAGGGGTTTGTGCGGAGCTTGTGCAGGGGGTGCGGCCAGGGCATTCGGAAGCTGCCAGGAATCCGCCGTCAAAAAACCGTCAAAGCCCGAGGCGGTTTTCGTTTTTTCTGACAGCGAGCGGCCCATGACGCTGCCGTCTCAAGATGTCGATCTGGAGGGGAGCATCCCTCCAGATCGACCGTTGTTGGTTAGAACAGCTTGAGGACGGACTGCGCTGCCTGCGAAGACATGGACAGCGAGGTGGTACCCAAAGTCTGACGAGTCTGCAACATCAGCATGTTGGCACCTTCCTGGTTCATGTCGGCGAGGGTGAGGTTGTCCGCACCCGTCTGCAGCGTGTTGATCATTCCGTCGGTGAAGCTCTGGCGCGTGGTGATGATGTTCAGGTTCGCTGCCAGAGTCTGCGTGTTTGACCGCAGGGTTGAAATTGCCGTGTCCATCTTGGCCGCATCCGCCGTGATGCTCGAATTTGACTGCCAGTTGCCGGAGGCCGCCGAGAGGCTGAGACCGCTGGAGTTGCCGAGGAAGCCGACCACGTTCAGCTTGGAGCTGGCGTCCTCGTTGAAGTTGACGGTCAGGGTGTTGGTGGTGCTCAGCAAGTTCAAACCGCGGTAGCCCGAGTCCGAAGAGATGTTGTCGATCTGGGTCCGGATGGTATCGTACTGGGCGGCGAGCTTTGACTGCACGTTGGTGTCGCTGGTGGAAAGGGCGGATTGCGCGACGCCTTTTGCTGCGTTGATAAGACCGGTGATCGCTGTGATACCGGCGTTGGTGGCGTTGACCGTCTGAACGGCCTCTGACATGCCGTCCTTTCTGTCTGCAAGGTCGCTGGCGCGCTGGGTTGCATTCTGCGCTGCAAAGAAGTTGGTCGGGTTGTCCAGTGCGCTGTTGACCTGCTTGCCGGACGAGAGCCTCTGCTGTGTTCTGTTCAGAAGCTGGCTCGTGTTCTGCAGGTTAAGAAGGTTGGTCCTCATTCCTGCGGTCAAAGAAATTTCGCTAGTTGCCATGGTGTTGTCCCCTTTCTGGTTTTTGTTCCGGCGTTCTTGCCGGGTTGGTGCGGCGGCCGATGCCAGCCCTGTTTCATCATGCGTGCCGCACTAATTTTATTTTTCAAATAATTCCGGAGAGATCCGGCCGTCTTCCAATTTCGCTGCGCCCCCCGCCCATCGGCAACTCCACCTGTGCTTCCCTGTATTTTCATTAAGTTGACGGCAATCAGCCTCTCATCATGGCTGCCATCCGTCCCTTTCGAAATGGTGAAAACTGCGGCATCAAGAGCTCGAAAAAAAATTTCCGGCGCAGGCAAAAATTAGAAATGTGCCGCCGTATCGCGCGCAGCGTCTGGCGCGGGACGGATCACGGGCCGCGAAGCATCAAAAGCGCCGCCCTCTGAAGTCAAAATTCCGTCGCCGTACCGAGGCAGCGGCCCGGAACCGGGCAGCCGGCACAAAAAAACCCGCTGATCCGTGGGGAAGATCAGCGGGCGGGGGGTGCGCAAACCGCACCCGGGCTCGGGCATTCAAATTAGTGACAGCGGCATCCGGCTACTCGACGACCATGGGACCCTTCTGCAGCCTTTTGTAATAGAAGTTTTGACCATACAAAACGGCGGCCGGGTTGTGACCGGTAACCCGGTCCTTCACCACCAGCGTCGTGACCGGGGCTTTCGAGTGCTTGTTGAACAGCATGTCATGGCCGACGCACAAGCCGACGATGATGTTCATGTCCGTCTCCAAAGCGTTGCAGATCTCGGCCTGGGCGATGGGGTTGCAGGCAGGCTCGAAGGTTCCCGGACGCACCTTGTCCTCTTCCTTCAGTCCGAGTTCCTTTTTATCGATACTGCCCGCCTTGCAGCAGACGCTGAGCGGGATGAATCCCTGGGCCTTCAGGATGGCGACCAGCCTGTCGCACTCCTCCAGCAACCCGATGCAGGTGGCGATGCCGATCTTTTGGTAACCCATGAGCCTGGCAAAGGCTATGGTGTCCTCGACCCGGGTCCAGCGCGCGTTGACCGCGTCGCTCCCCGGGATCGGCTGATAGCAGAGCCCCTCGACCCGTGCGGCGACGAAGGCGATCTTGGCGTCCTCGCCCTCCCCCTGCATCAACCCGACCGCCTCCTCGACCACACCGGCGTAGCTGTCGGCCGGGCAGTTGCCCGGTCTGGGCGGTGCGGTTTCCGGATTGCCGCTCCAGCAGTTGGTCGTGCCGTTTTTTTGCCAGACGGCACTGCAGCGCGAACAGGACACGGCGACTGCGTCTTGCTTTTCCATGGAACCCTCCCTTATGTCACCCATGGGCGGGCGACTTGTCTTGGATCAGCACGTATGGAGAGACGATGAGGCAGAGGAAACCCTTTCCCTTTTCCGCGTCCCATTGCTCGATCTGATGCGTCGTCGGCTTGCCGAGCAGGCCCGCCAGTATCCAGCGTTCGATAGATTTGACGTCATCGGCCGCGACCCCCACGCCGACCTCGGCGAGATCGAGCAGGCTGTCGACCACGATCAGCCCCCCCCTTTCCAGGTGGGCCCGCAGCATCTGCCAGTCGGCCATATCGACCTTAGCGGCAAGCTCTTCTTTTGCAACGGTCATATATATACTCCTCCCAGGCGCTTGGCCTACTCGAACGATTTCTTGAACTCGCCCAGCATTTGACGAAGCGCTGACAGCTCTTGACGGAGTTCTGACAGCTCCCCTTCAAGCCTGGCGATCTTCTCACTGTCCGCACCGCTGCGGGACCTCGGCTCCGCCGGCGCCGAACCTTCCATTGCCGCCAGATCGGGCTCGCCGGCAAAAAGGTGGCAGTAGCGCGACTCCTTGCGGCCCGACTGGCGCGGCAGCCTGGCGACGACCGCGGGGGTGCGCTCCATCAGCTCGACGAGCACCGCCTCAGCCTCGGAAAGATCGCCGAACTGGTGCATCCTCTCCGCCCGCGTCCTCAACTCGCCCACAGTCTGCGGTCCCCTGACCATGAGTTCGCAGATAAGCGCCAGCTCGGCCGGGGAAAACCGGAATTTCTCCACCAGCGCGTGGCGGTACTTGGCGACACGTCCCCCCATACCCGACAGCAGGGCGAACTGCTTGAACCTCAGCGAGTCCAGGGCCCGGGTCACCTCGGGCTCGTCGAGATTCAACACCGGGTCGCGGTTCGACTTCTGGTTGCAGGCGTTCACCAGGGCGTTCAAGGAAAGCGGATAGTACTCGGGCGTGGTCAGTTCCTTCTCGATCAGGGAGCCGAGGACCCGCAGCTCAACGGCGTTCAGTATGACATCCATGTGCAGAACTCCTTTTCAACTCGGATATGCGGCACCAGACGGCCCCTCCAAATCGGAGGCATCGATCTAAGAGCCCCGCAGGCGGGAGGGGATGGGGGTCCCGCCGTTTCTTAACGGATGCATAGCGCAAGGTACTCGATTCCAGAGCGTCGATCAATCCAAAAAAAGGGGCGTCCAAAAAACCGATCCGCCATTGCCACGGCCCCGACACCGGTTGCCGGCGCGCCCCGCTCTCGATCCCGGCAGCTTGTTTGTGTTGTATACCACTATTTTATTTGTTATGGTAACCGCTGCCGCCAGCCCGAAATAAAGGCCAACCAATCAGAGGAGAACCGCATGACCAGTACGCTTGACACCAGGAAGCTCCGTAGAACAATGAAGATTTTCGCCGTGGTCCAGTTCGGGCTGATCGCGTTGCTCGTCTATATGGCTGTGAATTTCCAGGTGAAGCTGCGGATGCTGGGCAGGGCCCACAATTTCATGCACGGGGTGATTGCGGCGTCCATAATCCAGCTGATCGTCTTCTTCCCCATCAAGAAGTTTGCGGCAAAGGAAGCGGACCGCGACCTCTTCCTGGCCTCGGCGACACTCACCAAGGAAGAGATCAAGATATACACCAAGAAGAAGAGGTACAGCGACATTGTCAAGATGTCGACCTTCGGCTTCTTCGTCATCTTCATCGTGGCGGCCCCCGCCGATCCGCTTGCGCTAAGCGTCATCTATTACACCTTCGTACTGACCATCCTCACCTATCTGCAGTGCTACAACTTTGCGGCCAAGAAGCTGATGAAGGAGCAGGCCCGTCCTTAAAGCCTTTTGCCGGCTCATGCGGCGACAAAGAAGAGGGCGCCGTAAGCGGCCAGGCCTGCCAGCACCGCGCTGCCGAAGTTGCGCGTCTTCAGGTAGATCAAGGCGACCGGGATCAGGGCCGCAAGCTTGAGCGCGACCCGGAAAAGGTCGATGCCGCCCGGAGCCGGCAGGATGGAGTAGACCAGGAACACCGCGACGAAGGACGGTCCCACCGCGGCCAGGAAGCCGCGCAGTCGCGGCGGCAGGGCCCCCTTGGCGGAGAAGCGCGCAGTGAGGGCCAGGGGAATGAGCCGCATCAGGTAGGTGGAAATCCCGACCGCCGCCACCAACAGAACCAGCCTGCTATTCATCGTCGCCCCCAAGGCATGCGCCTGCCGTAGCACCCGCCAGTCCCCCCGCCAGAAGGGCCATCGTCGACAACCCGCAAAAGATCAGCCCCGCCGCCACCGTAGCGGCGACCAGCGCCGGGATTGCCCCCTTTCCCTTTGCCAGCGGCAGCAGTATCACCAAGAAAAGGCTCGGCAGGGAAAACGAGAGTATCGGCACAAGCTTGGGAACGAGATCCGCCGCCACCTGGAAGCCGAGCGCTCCGGTCACCGTGCCCAAAAGCCAGGAGACGTACGCCCCCGTCTCAAGGCCGAGCATGAGCGGCGCACGGTCCTGCACGTCGCGGGTGGGCAAAACGGCGATAGCCGAGGCGAACACCTCGTCAGTCAGGCCAAAGGCGAGCGGGAGCGCCTGCTTCCACCCTTTCACCCCGAGATAAGGGGCGATGGCCGGGCCATAGAAGATATGCCTCAGGTTGAGCCCCGCCGTGGCGAGCAGGGCACCGGGAAAGGAGACGCCGCTGGCGATCATGCCGACCAGGGCGAACTGGCTCGCGCCTGCGAAGACCAGCACCGATATGAGCAGCGCCTCCGCGGCGCCGAGTCCTGCCGTACGCGACGAGATGCCGAACATGACGGCGACCGGGAAATACCCGATCATGATCGGCTGCGAGTCTTTCACCCCCTCCCACCAAAGGCGCACTGCTGCTTTGCGCATCGCTACTCCTTTTCCGGCAACATCTCGGTTAGGGACGTTTTCGCCTACGCTCTAATAGCAACATACGGCACATCGGTCAATGTTATTGGCATCTTGCCGCTGCCGGGCAAGGAAGATCGGCTCGAACCGGGTAAAAAAAGAGCACGGCATGATCCGCGCTCCCTTTTAAAGATCTCTTCCGGGCAGAGGTAAACTGCCGGTCATTTCTTCGATTCGGCGGATTTCGAGCGGACCTGCGCGATCCGCTCCTCGGGAAGCCCAAGCCACTCCAGGAAGCTCTGGTGTCCCGAGGGATTCTCCCGCTCGAAAAGGGTGTGCCAGTGCCCCATCATCTCGTCGTCCAGGCCCAAGGCACGAAAGCGGGAGCTCCATTCTTCCACGGTCACCTTTTTCTCTTTTTTTTCCATGGCCCTGTCCTCCTCTTGTCCTGCTGCCTTAGATTGTTTCACAACACGGAACTAGCTGTAAAGGGTGAAACGAGCTGCCACCTGCGAGCGGCAGCTCCCCATCACGCGGGCATGCGGTCCCGACCGCGCCTTTCATCTTTAAAGGTTCCCTGACGTCTTTTACCCGACGGCAGCCGACCGGCAGCCCGAAAATATTTACCGCATGACGTCGATTTTGCTGGACTATCAGGCACGGTCACACGTACCATTCACCAAATGGCCTTGGCTAAAAATCAACTATACGAGAAGGAAATTTTAAAATGGCGACTGCAAAAAAAGGCGACAAAGTAATCATCAATTATACCGGCACCTTAGAGGACGGCTCCGTTTTCGATACCACGATCAAGGAAGCCGGCTGCTGTGAAGATGACGATTGCGGCTGCGGTGACGACGGCTGCAACGACGACGACTGCGGCTGCGAGACCGGCCCGATGACGCTGACCATCGGCGCTGAGGACTTCTTTCCCCAGGTCGAGGAAGCGCTGGTCGGCATGGCGCCCGGCGAGAAGAAGAAGGTCACCATTCCGGCCGAGGACGCTTTCGGCGAATACGACGAGGAAGAGGTCTTCTCCATCAGCCGCGAGCAGCTGACCGGCGACATCGTTCCGGAAATCGGGATGGAACTGGAGCTGACCGGCGATGACGACGAGCCTGTCGAAGTCACCGTGGTCGAGGTAACCGACGAGACACTGACCGTCGACGCCAATCACCCTTTGGCCGGCGAAGATATCACCTACGAAATCGAACTGCTCGAGATCCTCTAGGTACCGCATCGAGCTAAACGGATGCCTCATCAAGGGAGGGCGGCCTGCGCCGCCTTCCCGCTCGCCAAAGACCCGCGAATAAACCGCAAGATCCCCTGCAATATGACCACTTCAACGACGAGCAGCGACGCCCTCGGCACGAAATCAAGGCAGCCCATGAACGCCACGACAGCCCGCAATAGAAAACTCCCCTGGCTCCCCGGAGAGACGCCGCTCATGCTGGCGCCGATGCAAGGCCTGACCAACCGCGCCTTGCGCTCGCTTTTCGTCGAATGGGTGCGCCCCGACGTGGTCTGCACCGAGTTCATGAGGGTCAACCCCGTTGCGGCGAAAAAGCGCCTGGCGCCGGGCGACCTGCGGGAGATCAGCCCGTCGGAGGGGGGGGTGCCGCTGGTCGTGCAACTGATCGGCCACGGCCGTGAAGCCCTTGTCTGCGCCGCTCAAGCCGCACAGGACGCCGGAGCCGCGCATATCAACCTCAACATGGGTTGTCCCTACGGCCGCATGACCAGCGGCCTCACCGGCGGCGGCATGCTGAAGCGCCCGGAATTGCTGGAAGAGATCATTCCGGCGCTGCGCGAGGCGATCGACGGGAGCTTCTCGGTGAAACTGCGCGCCGGCTACGAAGATCCGCAGCAGGTCTACTCGCTGCTCCCCCTGTTCGAAGCGGCGCAGGTGGACTTCCTGGTGCTGCATCCGCGCACGGTGCGCCAGGCCTACAACGGCTTTGCCGATCACGGCATCACCGCCGAGGTGGTAAAGCGGACCGGCATTCCCGTCATCGCCAACGGCGACATCAGGAGCAGCGCCGGCGGCCTGCGCGTCCTGCAGGAGACCGGCGCCGCGGGACTCATGCTCGGCAGGGGGGGCATAGGCGAGCCGATGCTGTTCCAGAGGCTGCGCGGCCGCGCCGGCGCCGAACCCGACTGCCGCGAGAGACGCTCGATGCTGCACCGTTATCTATCCGATCTGCTGCCGCGTTATTGCGATCTGTTTTGCGGGGATGCCCAGGTGCTGGGCAAGATAAAAGGGATCGTCGCCAATGTCGAGGATCCGGAACTGGACCGGGAGTTGAAACAGCTGAAAAGGTCCAAGACCCTGCAGGCCTTCCGTGCCGCATTGGGGGAACTCGCCTAAGGTTTTGCCCCCATCCACACCCCGGCCCTCCCGTTGAAGGTGAAGGAGTTTTTCCTCCTGCGCAAGATCGGCGGGCGGCCCCGTCCCCCGACCTTTACCTCTCCCAGTAATCCTTGGCGAAGAAGAAGAGCGCTATGGCAATTGCCTGCGCCGCGATCGGGCACTGAAACGCCGCATGGTACGCCTGCGCCGGCTCTGCGGGAGTCATCTTCAGGAACGATCCGATGATCACCCCCATCACCTGCTGCATCGAGGCGGCGCCCATCAGCACGAAGAAGTTCAGCGAGGTGAGCGCGGTCCCGACGATGCGGACCGGGAACATCGAGCGGACTATGGGGTAGATCATCACCCCGCTTGAGACGGCGAGCCCCACGGCAAAAAAGAGCAGGGCCAGCACCGCATGAGGCAGCAACTCGGCGAAGCCCAGGAAGCTCGTCATGAGAAGCAGCAAGAGGAGCTGCCCTGTCAAAAGCGTCTTCTTGTAAGAGTGCATGATCTTTCTGGCGATGCTGTCGATCATCAGGCTCCCGGCGATGAACCCCAGGGAGGTGAACATCAGCATCCTGCCGGTTTCCACCCGGGTCAGCTTCAGCACCTCCATCAGGTACGGCCCGCCCCAAAGCCCCTGCACGGCCAGGTAGTTGCCGTACCAGGAGAAGGCGACCGCACCCAAAAGCCAGAAGTCTCCGTTGCACAGAATCTGCTTCCACGCGTCGATCATGCCGACCGGCGCCGGTGACGCGTCTGCGCCGGCATCGGTCGACAGCCGCGGCGGGCTGTCGCGCACCATGGAAAAGACCAGCACCGTGACCAGCGCCTGCAGCACACCGATGGACAGAAACGAGCTGCGCCAGCCTATGAGGGAAACGGCGAAGGCAAGCGGCGCCGTCCCCGCAAGATTCCCCAGGTTGCCGACCGCAACCATCAATCCCGAGACCCTGCCGAACTCCTGCTTGGTGAACCAGTGGCTGAAGATGGTGAAAGTCGCCATCAGGACGGCCGAGGTTCCCACGCCTATCAACACGCGCGCCGCCATGGCCTCGCCCATGCTCCCGGCTTGCGAGAAGAGTATCCCCCCGATGGCTGTCAAAATGCCGCATCCGCTGATCACCACCCTGCTTCCCAGCCGGTCGATCATGGGCCCAAGCGGGATCTGGGCCGCCGCATAAACGTAGAAAAGTATGCTGGAGAGCGAACCCAACTGGGCCGGCGTGAGGTGGAGGTCGCGCGAGAGGTCCCCCGCCACCACCGCCAGGGATACCCGGTAGAAGTAGACGAGGATGTAGACCAGGGCCAGGATAACGAAGATCGACCAGCGCTGGCGGCGCAGCCGGTTCTGTTCATGCATTGCGTGTCACCCCCGGCCGGCACTCTAGCACACGGCTTATTGGCCGTAAAGACACTCTTTACGGCAATTTGCCCGTTGCAGTGAGTGCCGGAACCGGAAACCTGTCATAGGTACAAGCTTGAACAGTACACTTTTTCGGATACTCTCTGTACTGTCCGGCGACCTGACACTGACGCCCCGCTAGGTACGGCAAGAAATATAACTGCTCCTCATTCGTGGAGAGCAGATCCAGAGGAGAGACCGATGTTTCTGGAAAACGATATCAAACTTGGATTCGGCGATGTACTGATCAGGCCGAAGAGATCGAACCTGAAAAGCCGTTCCCAGGTCGATCTGGAGAGGCACTTCAAATTCCTGCACAGCAAGCACGATTGGACCGGCATCCCGGTGATCGCCGCCAACATGGACACGACGGGGACCTTCGAGGTGGCGGACCGGCTCGCCAGCCACGGGATGCTGACCGCCGTCCACAAGCATTACTCGGTCGCGCAGTGGGACGCCTACCTCGCCCGGGGAAACGACGACATCTATCCCCGGATCATGGTCAGCACCGGCACCTCGGAGGGTGACTTCGAAAAGCTGTCCGGCATCCTGGGCAACCATCCCAAGCTCGATTTCATCTGTATCGATGTCGCCAACGGCTACTCGGAGAGCTTCGTGGAGTACGTCCACAAGGTGCGGGTCGCATTTGCCGGGAAGACCATCGTGGCGGGAAACGTGGTGACCGGCGAGATGGTGGAAGAGCTGCTGCTCTCCGGCGCCGACATCGTCAAGGTCGGCATCGGTCCGGGTTCCGTCTGCACCACCAGGGTGAAGGCCGGGGTCGGCTACCCGCAGCTCTCGGCGGTGATCGAGTGCGCGGACGCGGCACACGGGCTGGGCGGCAGGATCATCTCCGACGGCGGCTGCACCTGCCCGGGGGACGTCGCCAAGGCGTTCGGGGGAGGTGCCGATTTCGTCATGCTGGGAGGGATGTTCGCCGGGCACGACGAGTGCGGCGGGCAGATCGTGGAGCGCGGCGGCAGACAGTTCAAGCTTTTCTACGGCATGAGTTCCACCACCGCAATGGACAAGCATGCCGGAGGGGTCGCCTCCTACCGCGCCTCGGAGGGGAAGACCGTGGAGGTCCCCTACCGTGGCCCGATCGAGGATACGGTGCGGGACATCCTCGGCGGGGTGCGCTCCGCCTGCACCTACGTGGGCGCCTCGGCCCTGAAGGAGTTGACCAAGCGGACCACCTTCATCCGGGTTCAGGAGCAGGAAAACCGGATCTTCGGCTGACGAGCTCAGCCCCTCCCAACCGTTCACCCCAGCCGGCTCCAAGGGTCACAGATGCGGGCAGGGTGGCCCGTGCCCACCTCCTCCCGGCGGGTGCACTTCTGCAAGTGGGGGAACAAACGTGAACCCGACTGAGGTCGCCACCCCTAAAAAGCCCTCCCCGCGGCGGCGCTCCCTGCCCGCACTCCTGCCACTTGCGCTACTTACTCTGACTATCCTGCTCATCGTGTTCGGCGCCGGTAGCCTGCGGCGCGAGTACGAGGCGGCCCTGGTGATCTTGGACATCGCGGCCGGCAGCGCTCCCGCCCGGCTCAAGTCCGTCACAACCCGGCCGACGCGAAGCGCCGTCACCTTCCCTTCCGCCGGGCGCGGCATCGGCGGCGATCTCTACCTGACGGGCCAAAAGCCACTGGCGGGGCTCCTGCTTCTGCCGGGGGCTGCGGAAACGGGAAAGGACGACCCGCGCCTGCAGGCCTTTGCCAACAGCCTGGCCCGGGCCCGCTTTGCCGTGCTGGTCCCGGACCTGGCAGGGTTTCGATCGCTCAGGGTCAGCAGCGGCGACATCACCCAAACCGCCGACGCTTTTGCCTGGCTCCTGTCCCGCAGCGATCTCACACCGGGCGGCAGGGGAGGCATTTTCTCCTTCAGCTACGCATGCGGTCCGGCGATACTGGCCGCACTCGAGCCCGCCCTTGCCGGCCGGGTCGGCTTCATCATGGCGGTCGGCGGTTATCACAACCTAAGAGACGTACTAACCTTTTTCACCACCGGTTACTACCTGCAGGGAGGCCGCTGGAGACACCAGGAACCCAACAGTTACGGCAAGTGGATCTTTGTCCTCAGCAACGTGGGACGCCTGTCGGACCCGGGCGACCGGCGGCTGTTCCGTCAGGCGGCCCAGCGAAAGTTTGCCGACTTGGGCGCACCGCTGCAGGACCTGGTGCCCCTCCTGACTCCGGAGGGGAGGCGCCTGCTCGACTTCATCGAGAACCGCGACCCTGCCCGGGCAGCGTCGCTCATGAACGAACTCCCCGGCCCGATACGCCGGGAAATCACGGCACTCAACCCTGCGGAGCATGACCTGAGCCGGCTCAAGGCACGCATGATCCTGGTGCACGGCTACGATGACGACATCATCCCCTACACGGAAAGCGCCGCCCTCGCGGAAAGCCTGCCGGCCGGCCAGGCTGAGCTCTACCTGGTGCATGGGCTGCAGCATGTCGACCTGAAGCCAGGCCTCATCGACAAGTACCGGCTCTGGCGGGCCATTTCGGCGCTGCTGCGGCAGAGAGAGGCTGCTTGAACCGGGAGCGGAGAGCGCCGGGGATGATCCGCGATTTCCTTAACGCGCTCCCCCTCCGCCCCTGCCGTGGCAGGGTGAGCAGGGCGCCCGCCTGCGCCTCCCGGCAAGTGGCAGACGCAAGCGATTGTGTCAGTTAACTACTCTCGGCGGTGTCGCCATCAAACACGGATACGCCGGCACCATCCCCCGAGCCTCGCGGCGCCCCCGACCCCCTTCAAGGCATAAATGCCCACGGAACAATCAATTGCATCGTATTTAGGCAACAACATGCCCACTTTTCTGGCAGATGGCCCAATTCATGCTTACATTTTGTGCACTGTATTCCGCAATGTGCCTATAACGATGGCAATTGCCGCAATTTTAATCATCATCAAAGGGGGTTGGACGCATGGGCATGGACGAAAAGATTCAGGGTATCTATCAGGAGGTCCTCAGACGCAATCCGGGGGAGACCGAGTTCCACCAAGCCGTTCTGGAAGTACTCGACTGCCTGGGACCGGTGCTGACCAAGCACCCCGAGTTCGCGGACCGCAAGATCATCCAGCGCATCTGCGAGCCGGAGCGCCAGATCATCTTCAGGGTACCCTGGCAGGACGACAAGGGCGAGGTCCAGATCAACCGCGGCTTCCGCGTCGAGTTCAACAGTTCGCTCGGCCCCTACAAGGGGGGCCTTCGTTTCCACCCCTCCGTCTACCTCGGCATCATCAAGTTCTTGGGCTTCGAGCAGATCTTCAAGAACTCCCTGACCGGCATGCCGATCGGCGGCGGAAAAGGCGGATCCGACTTCGACCCCAAAGGCAAGTCCGACGATGAGGTCATGAGATTCTGCCAGAGCTTCATGACCGAACTGTACCGCCACCTGGGGGAGCACACCGACGTCCCCGCAGGCGACATCGGGGTGGGCGGACGCGAGATAGGCTACATGTTCGGTCAGTACAAGAGGATCACCAACCGCTACGAGCCGGGCGTGCTCACCGGCAAAGGGCTCACCTGGGGGGGCTCACTGGTCCGCACCGAGGCAACAGGCTACGGCGCCACCTTTTTCGTCAACGAGATGTTGAAAGCCCGTAAGGATTCTTTCGCCGGCAAGACCTGCCTGGTCTCCGGCTCCGGCAACGTCGCCATCTACACCATCGAAAAAATCCACCAACTGGGCGGCAAATGCGTGGCCTGCTCCGACTCGAACGGGGTGATCCACGACGAAAACGGTCTGGATCTTGAGCTGATCAAGCGGCTCAAAGAGGTGGAGCGCCGCCGGATCCAGGACTACGTCAAATATCACAAGCACGCCAAGTACATCGAGAAGGGGAATATCTGGAACATCCCCTGCCAGGTTGCCATGCCCTCCGCCACCCAGAACGAGATCAACGGCAAGGACGCCCAGACCCTGGTGAAGAACGGTTGCATTGCCGTAGGCGAAGGGGCCAACATGCCGACCACCCCTGAGGGGGTCAAGGTGTTCCTCGATGCCAAGATCGCCTACGGGCCGGGCAAGGCGGCCAATGCGGGCGGCGTCGCCACCTCCGCCCTGGAGATGCAGCAAAACGCCGGCCGCGACTCCTGGAGCTTCGAGTACACGGAGAAGAAGCTCGAGGACATCATGGTCAACATCCACAGAAACTGCTTCGAAACGGCTGAGGAGTACGGCGCTCCCGGCAACTACGTGCTGGGCGCAAACATCTGCGGCTTCATCAAGGTTGCCAACGCCATGGTCGCTCACGGCCTGATCTAGCGATCGCGTCACACTGACACAAGAAGGCCCTCCGGTTGACACCGGAGGGCCTTCTCATCGTTCGGCCTTCAAATCTCCCGAGAGCCGCCAGACCGGCTCTTCACGCCTTAGGGGTACCCACGGCAGCCAGCTCCAGCACCACGTCCTCAACGTGACCGAAACTTTCCGAGGTCGCCCCCAGCGGTCTGAAGAGCTCCATCAGCCACATACCCCCCTGGGTCGATCGGCCGATGGGGCTCGCATTGACTAGAGTGCCCGCTCCGCCGATCTCCATGGGGCGCGCGGAGCGCCGGTTCTCAACCCGTCCCAACAGGCAGCAGGTACGGGCGCCCTGGTCCGCCTCCACGCTCTGTCCCGATCTTTCATAGAGCGCTTCGTCGGGAAGCCGAAGCGTCATGGACCATGGCACTTTTCCCGCCTCGCCTATCAACGACGCGCCGACCCCCCGCAGACGACAGTTGTCATAGCCCCGGAACAGCTCTGCCGGAACCTGCAGCTTCATGGAAAAACTGTCCCTGGCCTGCTTCAGCTGGACCCATGCGCTTCGGTTCAGCAGGGCACGCACCGAGACCACCCGGGTAAACTCCTGTTCCTGCTCCTGATATGCGGCAAGCCACTCCCCGGCATCACGGATCCAGACGGCGACGGTCGTTATCGATTCAGCCAGGGTCTGGGCCACGGACGGCAGGGGCGACGCAAGCTCGACGCGGCCGTAAAAGTTCTTCAGCCCCTCTTCGGCTACCAGGGCACGGTTGACCGCCTCCTCGTAATCGCGGCACAGGCGTGTGAGCGCCAGGTCGCGCCGCTCCATGAGAGCCAGAGGCCTGCCGGGGGCAGAAAGGTCTTTCGTCCTCCTGAGCGCCTCCGCCCGGAGCTCCAGGCTTCTCCTGGCGAACGAAGCGCTAGGCTGCGCCGGTTCCGGTTCTTTCCCGGCGGCAGCTTCCGTCCCAGCTTGGCCGGTCTCCTCAGGAGCCGCCGACAGCTCGGCGGCGGGCTGAGCCGATGCTTCCTGCCTCTGACGGTAACTCTGCGCTTGCGGCGCCGTGAGACTCTCCCTATCGAACGAACACTCGGCATCGCACTGCCGATCAAGGTCCAGCTGCTTCTCCCGAGTCTCAAGCTCCGCCTCGAACTGATGCCAGGCATAGTCGAGTGAGCAGAATTCCCTGAAATCGGCAAGGCATCGATCTATCAGAGCAGCTGCCTGATCAAGTAGCGCTTCGACGTGCCAGGTGCGAAATCTCGCTGCCAGCATGTCCGGGTCGGGACGATAGATCACGATATTGCACGCCAACTTGCTCATCGCTTGCCTCCTGCTCACTCAAAGGCAACTGTTTTGAGAGTGATCGAACAGTGGGTTACGACCGGAAGGTGTCAGACCTCATGGAAAGTCCCGCTCTCCCGCCTGAAACTCGGAGCGCTCTCCAGGCGACATGAAATTATACTAACAGCTTCCTTTCCGGCAAGTTATTTTGCCTCTACTTCTATGAACTACTGGTCCAGGGTCTTGATACGATGACTAAGCCAGCCAATGAGCTACTGCAGGCAGCGAAACAGCCCCATGCACCAGAGGCAGTCGCCGCAGGCGACGGTATTGGCGAAGCAGTCCTGTTCGAAATTCTCCGCATAGATGTACTCGCAGGGGACCAGGTTGCAGTTGGAGCAGACGGGGTACTCCTTGCCCAGGACCTGCAGCCGGTAGGAGCGGAACTGCGGACTGTTCCAGATCTCCTCGATCCCCGCGCTGGTGAGTTTGCCGAAAACCTTGGGCTTCACGTACTTCTTGCTATTCGAGGAGTAGCAGCTGAACTGGTGCCAGAGGAAGTAGCAGTTGTGCACCCCGCCGTCCCAGGAGATGAAGGCGGCCCCCTTTTCCACGAAGTCGCAGCTTCTCTCGCTTTTGGGCGTCAGCACCGGCAGCTCCAGCTCGATTCCTGCGGCGCGAGCCACGTCCCTGGCCTCCGAGAAGATGCGGCCGATCTCCTCGATCCACCCCTCATCCCTTTCGAGCAGGTTGTTCCAGTGAATGAAGAGCCCGCGCTCGTGGGCCTCGTCCTTCATCTGCTGGACCAGATCGACGATCCGCTGCTCCTCGGGGGTGCGGGCGCGCAGATACTTGACCAGGATCTTGAAATAACGCCGCAGATCCAGCCCTTCACGCATGGCCCGCTCCTGCCACGGCTTGAAGAAGCTCACCGCCTGGTCCGTGTTGGGGTCGTAGGCTATGCTTGCGGCATGCTCCTTTTCGTAGGGGAGCAGATGGGAGACGATGGCGAAGCTCACCCCCCTGGAGGCCGCCCAACGCAGCGCATCCGGAAGCTCCCGGGCGTTCTCGCGCATCACCACGAACTCCAGACCGACAGCCAGGGCCGAGCCGGTGCGTGCCTTGGCAAGGCGCAGGGCATGCAGGGCCTTTTCCAGGTCGACCACCTCGCCCCCCTCCCGGATCATGCGGAAGGTCTCGGGGTTCAAGGCGTCCATCGACAGGCAGATCCGGTCCAGACCCGCCTCGGCAAGGGAGAGGGCGCGCGGTTCGTTCAGCAGCAGCGCGTTGCTCTGAAAGCCGACCCAAGACCCCTTCGGCATCAGCTCCTTGGCGCGGCGTATGAACCCCTCCAGGCCGCGATGGAGCAGCGGCTCCCCGATGCCGTTTAGCACCAGCGCCTCCGCGCCGGGGAGCGCGGGCTCCAGAGCGGCAAACACCTCCGGCGTCATGTCACCCTCGGCGATGCAGTTCCCTTCGGTCTGCTTCACGCACATGCGGCACCTGAGGTTGCAGCGGGTCGTCGTCTCGACGAAGAGCCGCGACGGATATTGCCGCAATGCGGCAGGGACGTCTTTTTGCGCGATAGAAAGTGTCGCAGCCTGCGAGGTGCCGGGCAGGGAAGGATCTTGCTTCGCCTTACGGGCTTGATTGGTTCCGGACATTACGGCTCACCCCCTTTTGATGACTTCTTGAGGCTTGCAACATAGCAACTTTTCAGCGCAATGTTTATGACCCATGTCAAAAACTTGCAGGGAACCGACGGTGGGGCGGTAGTGGCGGCGCACGCTGTCGGACATGGCGCCAGTCTAACAATTTGCCGCCCCACTTTGCAACATTGACGTCGCGACTCTTTCCCCCTTGAATACTGGGCCGCTGACGGGGTACTATGGCAGTCCAAAGCTACGCCGCCACCAAAGCGGAGAGTTCCAATCATCCAGTGCCGGCAATCCCGCAAGACAGCAGCTGACGCACGCAATGTGAGATTAGACATGGACCGACAGAACCAGAAATTGCTAAGGGTCATACACCTGGGATTGCAGTTTTCACAGATCAAGGACATCGACCTGCTGCTGGAGAAGGTACTTGGCGAAGCAAGATCGTTCACCAACTGTGACGCCGGCTCCATCTATGTGAAAGATGGCGATCATCTCAGGTTCAGTTACGCCCAAAACGACACGCTGCAGCGGGAGCTACCCCCAGGCAGGAAACTTCCCTACGCGTCTTTCACTGTCCCCATCGACAACAGCTCGATCGCCGGATATGTGGCCAGCAAAGGGAGCATCGTCAACATCGCCGATGTCTACCAGCCGGCACAGTTGTATCCTTTCTCCTTCAATCGCTCCTACGATGATTTGACCGGTTACCGTACCCGCTCGATACTGGCGATCCCGTTAAAGAACTTCCGCAATGACGTGATCGGCGTGCTGCAACTGATCAATGCCATGGACGGCCGCGGGGATGTCACAAGGTTCGCCGACGAAGATGAGGACATCATCACCTATTTTGCCGGCAATGCCGCCAGCGCCATCGAACGGGCCAAGATGACCCGCGAGATGATTCTGCGCATGAACAAGATGGCGGAAATGCGCGACCCTAAAGAGACCGGCGCGCATGTAAACCGGGTGGCGTCATATGCTGTGGTGATCTATGAAGCGTGGGCCCAAAAGGCGGGGCTGCCGCTGGAAGAGATGGACAGGAACCGCGATCTGCTGCGCATGTCTGCCATGCTCCATGATGTCGGCAAGGTCGCCATATCCGACACCATTCTGAAGAAACCCGGAAGGTTCACTCCGGAAGAATTCCAAGCGATGAAGATGCACACGCTCTTTGGCTACCAGCTTTTTTCCGACATCTACTCGGACTTTGACGAGTCGGCAGCCGTGGTTGCCCTGAACCACCATGAGCGCTGGGATGGGAGCGGTTATCCGGGACAGATTGACCTTGCCACCCAACAACCGCTGGCGGGATTAGCGACGGAAAACGGCGCGGCGCAAGGCAAAAAGGGCGCAGAAATACCGCTCTTTGGCAGGATCGTGGCCCTAGCGGATGTCTATGACGCGCTATCCTGCCGCAGGTGCTACAAGGAGGCGTGGGATGAAGAGGAAGTGCTCGACACGATCAGGGCGGAGGCCGGCAAGCAGTTCGATCCTGAACTGGTAGAAATCTTCCTTTGCTGCCTTGACTCCTTTCAGCAGATCCGGAAACTCTATCCCGACGTCCATGACTAGTTCAAACAACTGACGGAAGCGTCTTCTCAGCCGGGCAGGATGCCGCCCCCAACCACTGCCCCGGCCGCTCAAGCTGCAAGATGCGGCATGAAGAAGCCCGGCCACCTTGACAGGCATCGCCTGCCGCTTAGGCTTTTCCGATACGTTCGGCAGGAGGTGTCCCTTTGGACGAACTGGAACCGGTTAAGGCTTGAGCATATGAGGCGATCCCTGCGCCGCACGATAATTGCCGTTTTGATGCTGAGCGGCATCCCGGACCATCCGGGTCACGCCGATCCTCTGGCGACCACCCCCTTCTACACCGCCAATCAAAGCCCCCTGGTACAGATTTACGGCCTCCCAGCCGCTGAAAGCGCGACCATACAGCCGCCTGGTCACACCTGGAGCCAGCTGGCCCTTGATGTGGCGAACAACTTTGCCTCCCGGGACACCGGCCGGGAAAAGATCCTCCTGGACGGCGAGAGCGACCGCCTGACTCTTGCGTTGCGCCACGGGATTGCCAAAAACCTCGAGATAGGGATGGATCTCCCGCTCATCGGTTACAACGGGGGCATATTCGATCGGCTTATCGAAGGGTGGCACCGTTTCTTCGGGCTCCCCCGGGGTAACCGGACCAACGCGCGCCGCGACCGGCTCCTCTTCAGCTACGACCGGGAGGATCAGCAGCGGCTTCGGCTGGACCACGCGAACTTCGGCATAGGGGACATTCGTCTCGCCGGCGGCTGGCAGCTTTACCACGACGAAAGCTCCAACCCGCTCGCTGTTGCGCTGCGGGCGAGCCTCAAGCTTCCTACCGGCAGCAGTGCCAGGCTGCACGGCAGTGGCAGTACCGATGTCGCCCTCTGGCTTACCGGTAGCGATGATTACCCCCTTCCGGGGTCCTGGGGACACCTGGGTCTGTTCATGGCTGCCGGGGGGATGGCCCTGACCAAGGGGGAGGTGCTAAGGGATCAACAGCAACATCTGGCGGGCTTCGGGAGTCTCGGGTTTGGCTGGTCGCCTGAAGAGCGGATCGCTTTGAAAGCACAGTTTTCATCGCACACCCCATTCTATAAGGGGAGCGACCTGACTCAACTGAGCCAGCCGGCAGTGCAATTGCTTATCGGAGGAACTTATGCCTTTGCTTCGGGCACGGCACTGGACATCGCCGTGTCCGAGGATATCACCGTAGCCGCATCTCCCGACGTGGCACTTCATCTTGGACTGAGTCATCAGTTCTAGCGGAGACTTCGGCTGGAGCAAAAAGGGGGTCGGTGCGTCTGAAACGGCCACAACCTCAGTAAAATAAAAACCCCGCCTTGAATAGACGGGGTTTTGTCATATCTGAAGCCTCCGTATCTCTACAGCGACCTCTTTCTGTGGCGCCCGCCAATCATCTTGACGGGCTACCTACTGCACCCTTCCTTGCAGTGCGATACCGGGCGAATACGAAATCTGGCAGTCCACATTGGCGTAGTCTCCTTTCTTTATGATCGGGCTGATTGAAAAGTACACCTACAGGCCGCCGGAGTCAACAAAAAAGATTTAAATGGTCCTATTGGTTTTCGACAGGCGCCATGCTCAACAGCGCCCTGCCTCGGGGTTGCCCATCAACATGCTGCGACTGCCTCTTACCCGCTATTTCTGCACGTGACGGAAAGAAATAGTCAACGAATCGGTTCCTTCTGCCGATGAAGTACTAGAATGAGATGACTTGAGGTTTAGTGATATGGCTTGGAGGCCGGCAATGAAAATCGATCTGCGTTTAGTCGCCGTTTTAGCATGCTTTATGTCTTCCGCGCTTCCCTCGTTTGCTGAATCCCTGCAATCACAAGTTCCCCTGACCGGCCAGACAAAATGTTACGACACCGAAAGCGGCGTAGTCGTCCCCTGTGCGGGCACAGGACAGGACGGGGAGTTTCAGATGGGGGTGCCCTGGCCTACCCCCCGCTTTACCAAGCCGGACGGCACCACGCCGATCAACGGCAATGTCGTAGTCATAGATCAGTTGACCGGCCTGATGTGGGCCAACGCATCGATGCCCGTCGGTAAAACGAGTTGGGGCATCGCCAACAGCGTCATAGCCCAGATGAACGTAGGCGCCGGCACCTTCGGCTATACCGACTGGCGTCTGCCCAATCGCAATGAACTGACCAGCCTGGCCTACAATGGAGAAGGCAACATGGCCGCCTCGTTCGTTGCCCAAGGGCTCCCCTATGTCAAGACGGACTCCTGTTACCTGTCATCCACCACTTCACCCGTCAATACTTCAAACGCGTGGTGTGTCGATCTGGCGGGGGCGACCTACGTTGTGAACAAAAGCTCCGCCTATTTCTACGTCTGGCCGGTTCGTGGCACCTCGGCAGGTGCCGTCACCCTGGCCAGAACCGGGCAGACATCGAGCTACGCCGCTCGCGATGATGGCGATCTGGAGCTGGGGGCAGCCTGGCCCGTGCCGCGCTTTGCCAGTAACGGCGATTTCACCATGACGGACAGATTGACCGGGCTCATCTGGACCAAGGACGCCAACGGCCCGGGCCCGGATGCCTGCAGGGCTTATGGGGGATGGGGCGGTCTCCTTAATTATGTCGATTGCCTGAACGGCAATAACTTTCTCGGCCACAACGACTGGCGTTTGCCGAACAGGAACGAGCTGTCGACCCTGGCCCCTGTTTCCTGGGGCCCGGTCTCCCTGCTTACCTCACAGGGATTCACCAATGTGCAAAGCGCGCCTTATTACTCCTCGAGCAGCTACAGCGCTGCCGGCGCTGGTGCAATCTGGACGGTCAGCATGGCTGACGGCGCCGTCAGCTGGACGGGAGGCAATGACGGCACGGCCAAGGCCTGGCCGGTGCGCGGGCCGATAGCGCCCAGGCTGGGAGTCAGCCCGGCCGGTCGCGACTTCGGGATGGTCGACCTCGGCTCCATATCCGCCCCCCAAATTTTCACCATCAGCAATACCGGCAGCGCCATGTTAACGGTAAACGAGATCGTACTCGCCGGACCGGATGCGGCCGAATTCTCCCTGGTTCCGGGGGACGGCAGCGACGGCACCTGCGGCGGCCTGACTCCTATCATTGCGGCAGGCGGCAGTTGCAGCATCTTCGCGGAGTTCGAGCCGAAGAGCGCTGGCTATAAAACGGCAGCGCTAGTCATGGCCTCGAACGACCCGACAAGTTCCAGCACGGCATTGGAGCTTCGCGGCACCGGGGCATTGCCGGCTTTTCCCCTGACAGTCCGGATCAAGGGAAATGGCGGCGGCGCCATCAACACCGTTCCGTCCGGGCTCAGCTGTGATTCGGGGAGTTGTTCCGGGGACTACTTGGCAGGAGAGCAGGTAACTCTTGTGGCAACCGCCAGTTCGGACTCAACCTTCCACGGCTGGGACGGCGCCTGCACGGGCACGGGCAACTGCAGCCTGGTCATTGACATGGTTACGCTTGTCAATGCGACCTTTGATCTGGCTCACCCCGTTCGCATCAAAACCGCCGCCCCCGAATACTACCAGAGCCTGCAGGCGGCCTATGATGCAGCCGCAACCGGTGCAGTGATTCAGCATAGAGAAGGGGATTTTGTACAGAGTCTCACTGCCAATAAGGCGATCGGTGTGAAGCTGTCGGGCGGGTACAACAGCGAGTACAGCTCTCGGAATGGCAGTTCCAAATGGGGCGGGCCGATGCTATTGAGGTCGGGGACCGTGACAGCGGACAAGGTTTTCCTTTACTGACAGGAGGCAGTAGGGGACCCTCAAGGCACCGCGCGGGCGCCTGCCAGTAGACGGGCCGTCCACTGACAAACAGTGCAGCATCCATGACAGCAAAACGGGAAGGCCGCAAAAGGCTTCCCGTTTTAATTTCTGACCGACACAGGCCTTTTGCAGACCTCCTCCCTCCCCTTCAAGGAAGGGCATCAATCATCTTCCGCTTTGCGCAGCCCAGCCAAGTACCGCTTAGCCCGGTTCGAGCCCTGTGCCGCTGCTTTGCGAAACCAGTCCGCCGCAGCCTCCCGATCCTTTCTCACTCCTTGCCCCCGCAGATGCATCACCCCAAGATAGACCTGGGCCTCTGCGCTTCCCTGCTCGGCCGCCATCTGGAACCACCGTGCCGCCTCGCCGCGGTCCTTCACCACACCCTCGCCCCTGAAATACATCTCTCCCAGGTTAACCTCTGCCTTGGTGCTCCCCTCGACTGCCGCCAGACGGAACCAGTGCAGCGTTTCCTGCAGGTCCTTGCCGACACCGTCCCCCTTGGCATACATGAGCCCCAAGTTGAGTTGGGCCTTGACGATGCCCTGATTCGCAGCCAGCCGGAACCATCGGGAAGCCTCTGCGTGATCCCTTGCCACCCCCTCCCCGTTGAGGTAAATGAGCCCGAGATTGTACTGTCCACCGGCATGCCCCAGCTCCGCTGCCCGGCGAAACCAGACAGCAGCCTGCCTAGGATCGGGGGTGACACCCTCCCCCTTGTAGTGCATTACACCGACCGCAAAAGCCCCCACAGGGTCATTGCCGGTCCCAAATTCCCGGAGAGAACCACTGTAATTCCCCTGCCGATAGGCAACCAGGCCCGGATGTTCGCTACACCCGGCAAAAAGGAGCAAAACGGCAAGGGTGACCCAGGTAATCCTCGTGGCAGTAGAGCATGCCGGAGCTGCATTTTCGCTGACGCGCCTTTGCTTCATGGTACGGCATTGTAACCGTTTGGCGCCTTCGCCGCCATGAAGTTACTGTTCATAAACAAAGCCTTAGCTTTCCGAACCTCGGAAGTGTTGCGGGTGCGAACAGGGGGGAAACTAGCACAGTGAAGCAGGCAAGCCGTGAAAAGGAAATGGTCCAACTCAAGTGTCAACGAAGGCGATGCGGCAGGCGACCGATTAGTCGGCAGGTCAAGCAGTTAGCCGCTCAAGCGTAAAACTTACATTGACACAGCTGCCCCCCTGGGCTATCGTACGCGCTTAAATCAAGCTTGCGCTCAAGATAACGATAATACTAAACCACCCGCGAGGGTGGGACGGAAAGCCTACTGGGTCTCATCGAGACAGCCGGGTCGCCGAAATATCTCAAAGATATTAGGGCCCGGCTTTTTTTATGGTTGGATTGAAGCCCAGGATGGATAACGCTTAAAAGGAGCTACCATGAGCATACTGAAGAGCTTTTTCAACATATTGCATAAATTGCCCGGCACTAGCGAAGCTTGCAGCACACGGATGATTGATGACCGGTTTTTCGAGTGTCTGGTCAAGAAACCGAATCCTAATTACTGCGAACACTCGTTATGTTCCGGTGACGGATTTATCTGCAACCACCAAGACCGTGAAATCTATACCCGGAAATAGCACGCACAGACAGCAACCCGTCTAAGAAGAGTACGTATTGCGCCAAGTCGGCTCCATCAGAACTGAGCCCCCCTTGGATGGAGAGCCCGGACATTTCTGCCCGGGCTCTCCGCTTTGTGCTTTCCGCCGCGCGCGGGCGTCCTCATCAGGGTCGGCTCACTGCACCTTCACCCTCTCGCTCCTCACATCGCCGCCACGCAGCAGGATCTGACCGTCGATGACAGTTTCGCCCTCAGCGGAGTTGTAAGCCGCATCGTAGCCTCCCCGAACAGTGACGGTGATGGGGCGATTGGCTATCAGTGAACCGGTCACTGTTCCTTGTTTCATCTGAATGATTTCGTCGTTGGCCGCGGCATCGTACGCGGCCTGAAGGGTCGCGTAGGACATGCTCCCGATTTTTGCAATCGGCGCCAGGGTAAAGGTTGCCGTGACAATCTCGTTCGAGTCCATGGTTATGCTGCAAATCGAGGCATCGGTGCAACTGCCGGACCAGCCAGCAAAGGTGGAGTCCGCGCTCGCGGTGGCGATAAGCTTCACATCGCCGCCGGAAAAGTGGCCGTTGCACCCGGCGGTCGAACCGCTGGTGCAGGCGATGCCGGCCGGGGTACTGTTGACAGCTCCGCTGCCGGTGCCCGCGGTCCGAACCGCCAGGGTCCAGGAATTCGTGGTATGAACGGCCAGCGCAGCGGAGATATTGCCTGCAACGTCCCTGGCGAAGGCATACACGGTGTGGGTGCCCATGGTGTCGAAGGTGTATGACGTCGGAGCCACGCTGCTCCACCCCGGGGCATCGAGCGACGGAACGCCCGATGTTTCGGTAACGAGATATCCCGTGACGGCATTGTCGTCTTGGGTGCTAAGGCTCGTGATGGCAACGGTCAGGGAACTCGACGTCGACGGCATCCTGAAAATCGTGACGACGGGAGGCGTATCGATGTTGACTGCTGCCGCTTTACTAGCCGATATGTTGCCAGCCGCATTTTTGGCCCAGGCGTAGAGGGTTTTGGCACCGGATGTAGTGAAGCTATAGGACGCAGGCGCGGTGGCACTCCAGCCGCCGCCGGTGGCAGACGGAGCAGTCGGCGTTTCGGTGACGAGGTAACCGGTGACGGCAACGTTGTCGGTGGCGGTAAAGATCGTGACAGGAACAGTCAGGCTGCTGGATTGGACAGGTATCCCGAAATCGCTCACTTTCGGGGCGGTGCCGACTGTGAGCGAGTAGTCCCGGTCATCGCCATAGGTGCCTTGCGTCACCTTCACCAGATAGGTGCCGGCCGGCAGGTCAACGTACTTCATCGTGTCGGTGGTATAGCCGGCGATGCTCATGGAGAGCTGGGTCGTCTGGCCGTCTGCACTTAGTACGGCAGCCTGCCAATAACTGCTGCTGCTACCGTTAGAGCCATGCCTGAAGTTCACCCTCACCGTGTCGGCCTGGGAAATGGCGAACCGGTAGTAATCGACATCGCTGCCGCTCGGCAGAGTCTCTATGCTTCCCGTGTACGTAGTTCCCAAGGCGGCCACGGTCGCGGAATTGATGGTTTCGTTTTTCTCCTGCTCGTAACTTCCGGGGGTGGCGCTGACTGTCAGTGTGTAATCGCGGTCATCCCAATAGGTGCCGCTCGTCACCTTCACCAGGTAGCTTCCCTGCGGCAGCCCCACGTATTTGGTCGTGTCGGTCGCGTTGCCGGCAATGCTCTTGTAAAGGTAGCTCGACTGACCGTCGGCGCTTTGCACCGTGGCCTGCCAGTAGCTGGAGTTGCTCCCGTTCGATTCGTGCTTGAAGTTCAAAGCCACGTAACTCGGCTGCGAAAGCGTGAACGTGTAGTAGTCCAGATCGCTGCCGCTCGGCAGATCCTGCAGGCTTCCGGTGTACGGCGTGCCCGGGGTGAGGGCGGTGGCCGAGGCAAGCGTTTCGTTCTGCTCCTGTTCAAAGTTGCCGGGGGTGGCGCTGACGGTCAGCGTGTAATCGCGGTCATCCCAATAGGTGCTGCTCGTCACCTTCACCAGGTAGCTTCCCTGCGGCAGCCCCACGTACTCGGTCGTGTCGGTCGCGTTGCCGGCAATGCTCTTGTAGAGGTAGCTCGACTGACCGTCGGCGCTTTGCACCGTGGCCTGCCAATAACTGGAGCTGCTCCCGTTCGATGTGTGCTTGAAGTTCAACGCCACGTAGCTCGGCTGCGAAAGTGTGAACTTGTAATAGTCCACATCGCTGCCGCTCGGCAGGTCCTGGAGTCTTCCGGTCTGCCCGGTCCCGAGGGCGAGCGTGTTTGCAGAGTTGAGTGTCTCGTTCTTTTCCTGCTCGTAATTTCCGGGGGTGGCGCTCACGGTCAGCGTGTAATCGCCGTCATCCCAATAGGTGCTGCTCGTCACCTTCACCAGGTAGCTTCCCTGGGGCAGCCCCACGTATTTGGTCGTGTCTGCCTCGTTGCCGGCGATGCTCTTGTAGAGGTAGCCCGACTGACCGTCGGCGCTTTGCACGGTGGCCTGCCAGTAGCTGGAGCTGCTCCCGTTCGACGTGTGCTTGAAGTTCAGCGCTACGTTGCCCGGCTGCGAAAGCGTGAACGTGTAGTAGTCCACGTCGCTGCCGCTGGGCAGATCCTGAAGTCTTCCGGTCAGCCCGGTCCCGAGGGCGAGCGTGGTTGCGGAGTTGAGAGTTTCGTTCTTCTCCTGCTCGTAACTTCCGGGGGTGGCGCTCACGGTGAGCGTGTAATCTCTGTCATCCCAATAGGTGCCGCTCGTCACCTTAACCAGGTAGCTTCCCTGCGGCAGCCCCACGTATTTGGTCGTGTCTGCCTCGTTGCCGGCGATGCTCTTGTAGAGGTAGCCCGACTGACCGTCGCCGCTTTGCACCGTGGCCTGCCAGTAGCTGGAGCTGCTCCCGTTCGACGTGTGCTTGAAGTTCAGCGCCACGTTGCCCGGCTGCGAAAGCGTGAACCTGTAGTAGTCCACGTCGCTGCCGCTCGGCAGGTCCTGCAGGCTTCCGGTCTGTCCGGTCCCGAGGGCGAGCGTGGTTGCAGAGTCGAGATTTTCGTTCTTCTCCTGCTCGTAACTTCCGGGGCTGGCGCTCACGTTGAGCGCGTAATCCCTACCATCCCAATAGGTCCCGCTAGTCACCCTCACCTGGTAGCTTCCCTGCGGCAACCCCACGTATTTGGTCGTGTCGGTCGCGTTGCCGGCGATGCTCTTGTAGAGGTAGCTCGACTGACCGTCGGCGCTTTGCACCGTGGCCTGCCAGTAGCTGGAGCTGCTCCCGTTCGATGCATGCTTGAAGTTCAACGCCACGTAGCTTGGTTGGGAAATGCTGAACTGGTAGTATTTAGTGCTCGATCCAGAGGTAAGGGCATCGGTGACCGACACCGTACCTTGGCTTGCGGCGAGGTCCCTGTCGGCATAAGGGACATATTCCGACTTCATCATGTGATGGGCAAAGCCGTTGGTAAGTTCGTCCACCAGCAGTAAAGGCGCTTCAATCGCCCACATCCTGTCTTCCGGAGAGACCACGGCGCCACCGTCATAGGCCTGCAGATACCCTATGTGCTGATAAGGCCACTTGTCAGTCGAGTCCATCACCAACAATGCCGCGATATCGTAGGCAAGCAGTAACGGGATTGTACTGCTGCCACCTATGAGTGCCGTGGCCAGATCGGATGAGATATCTTTGTCGGTGAGCATCGCCAGATAAGCGGCATAGGGGACGATGTCTTTCTGTTCGCGGGTTCTGTGCAGAAGCAGGCTCCCCGTTCCCGCATCCCAGAAAATGCTTCTGAAATTGGCGTTGCCGACTGAAGGGGACCCGAAAGTGTAGACGACCACGTTGTTGCGCGGCACTTTTCCGAAGGCCGGATCTATCAGGCGCGCGCCATAGAGGGTAGCGACTGCGCCACCCAAGCTGTGCCCCGAGATCCAGATGATGGCATCATCCGCCCTTGCCTCATCGAGCATATCCTGAAGCGATACCTCCTGGCTGCCGGTCTCGGTCATTTGCGTAAAGGTGACGTTCGGCGCATTTGAGTCGAACAGTCTCGCACAGGCAAAAAAACCTCTGTGGACTTTGTTGTCCGGGTCACTGCTGTTCCATGGGTCAGGATTAGCCGTAGCGTTGACCGCCCAGTCAATCAGGCCGTTGCCCTCGGTACCTTCGGTGCCACGAAAGGTTATGCTCACCAGGCGTTTCTTCCTGCCGTCGACATGGATCCACTTCCAGCCGACCATAGCCTGCATGGATGCACTTGCCAGCGTTTCTGCATGTGAGGGATCTGTCGATGCAAGTGTGACATTGGACGTAATGAAAGCGATCTTGTCGAGAAGCGATGTTGCATCTTGCGAAGATAAGATCAGCTGCTGCACTGCCGGCAGCCCCTTGAAATCCACCAGTGCGACGTGCTCTTCGTTGTCACCGGTGAAACCATTGCTCTCCAGCGAGGCACTGGCGTTATCATAGACGTCGTCATAGACGTCGTCAGCCACGTGAGCGGACAGCGAGGCGAGGGCGAAGTTGCGCTGTTGCGAGGGGACGAAATCGCTGTCCGCCAGGGGAGCTGCGGCCCCTGCAGGTTTGACCGCACAGAAGAGACAGACGAGCAGCAAAGAGATGGTGACGCTATGACGATAGACGGCACTGAGTTTACTTGCAATGTGACGCGCGCAGTTACCAACGCTTTGCTTATCACACGACTCTACCGGCGGACACCTGAGCATTCTTTCAAAGGACATGGGATCTCCATTCAAATGGATTTCATTTAATTTTAATAACAAGGTCCTGCCCAATCCCACGCTGAGTTACAGCCGACGCAACCATTACAATAAGGCTATGCGAGAACTGACACGGAAGCAGCTTTGCATCCGCTTATTGGGAATCTGACTCTTATGGCGGGCGCCATCTTACCGGTCGCACTGGGTCTATTCAAGAAGTAATTAACCTGTAAGTACTTCTCATGCTGTTTTATTCATTTTTTCCAAAGGGGCTCATTCGCGACGACCAGAAACATGGGACCCCTGATTGACCACCTGCTCAGGATTTCGCGGCTCAGAGGGACGGAGCTTACCCATGAATGGGTCTACCGGAGGCAGCTTGTTGCCGGCATCGCTGCTATGCTGCAGGAAGCCGAACCGCAAAGGCGTGTGGTGGTTTGCGTTGAGAAGGGCTTGATGGGAGGGAGGAGACGCTGGAGGGGCTGAGGGGACGCTGGTGACTAAACTTGAAGGGAGGAACCGCCCCCGAATACTACCTGAGCCTGCAGGCGGCCTATGATGCAACCGCAACCGGTGCAGTGCGCGGTCCCCCTCGCTTCCAGAAAAACAAAGCTGTCGTCGCAGCCACCCTTGAACAGCACTGCCTTGCCCCCGGATTTCGCGAACGACGTGGTCGGAAAAGTGTACCCCTCCTTTAGCGTTGCCGGCGTTGGTGGTGATTATGCCGTCGACCGCGATCTTGCGAACCCTGTGGTGCTGGCCGGCACCTAAACCATTCTCTCCAGCGCTTTTTCCAGCGTAGCTACATGTTCTTTGCACCAATGTACGTTGTCTATGAAAGCCTTTTCCAGGGCAGCATCATTGAATACAAGCACCGATTTCCCTATGTGAAATTCACCCAATTTTCTTTCCATGTTAATGGCGAAGCTTAATGCCTCAACCGGGGAAGGCTTTGCGAGCCTATTGGCATCAAGGTAGTCATCGATTTCATTCACAAGAGCAACAGTTGTGTCGCAGTTATTGAAATGTTCGATGCCCACACCCTTGAGCCGGGCTGAGAGTCTGAACGATTCAGCGTGACTATCCTCTTCACGGGCGATGTTGTGCCACAAGGTAGCAAGTTCCGGTATCTCCGCGTGCAACTTTTCGAAGTGGCGATACAGACCGGCGCACTTCTCCTCTATCCTTACGCACTGGTCTAAAATGAACTGCTCTCTCGCCGTCAATTTGAATGCGTCTTGCTTCTCCGCCATAATCACCCCCCAATGAAACAAGCTGTGAAAACATATGGATTGTAGATGCAGCAAAGGTCATTAAAGTTCAGCAGGTGCGATCATACTCCAAAATATTTGGGGAAAGCCAGTTGAAAGTGGCAGTTGCGGGGTCTATCAGCATTGACACGAAAGCCGACTGAGTTAAGGTTCCAGACAGACCCGGTTCCGTCCGGTCTGTTTGGCTTGGTACATCGCCTGATCGGCGCGTTGCAGCAGCGTTTCCTGGCTGTCCCCGTCTCTGTACTGGCTAACGCCGATACTGACCGTTATGGAGAAGTTCTCGCAGGCGTAGCTCACCGGCGTTGCAGCCAGCTGCGAGCGTACCCGTTCTGCCGTGTCGGCGGCATCCTGCAGACCGGTCTCCGGCAAGGCAACCGCAAACTCCTCGCCCCCTATCCTGCCGGAGAAGTCGCTCAGCCGAAGCCCGGATGCTTGGAGCACGCGGGTCACGGTTCGTATGGCTTCATCACCGGCTGCATGGCCACGGGTATCGTTGACCGACTTGAAGTGATCCAGATCGAGCATCAGCAGGCAAAGGGAGCGGCCATAGCGGCTGGCCCGTTCTATTTCCCCGTCGAGCAGTTCCAGGAAATAGCCGCGGTTGTTGGCACCGGTCATCTGGTCGGTGCGCGCCTGTTGGCTCAGCATCTTTTGGAAACTTTTCTGTTCGGTGATGTCCTGGTTTGCTCCGTAGATCCGGACGATGTTCCCGCTGTCGTCACGGATTGCCGTGAACTTCACGGCTACGTCGCGTATCTCGCCATCCCGCCGCACGATGCGATGCTCAACCTGGACGGAGATTTGGAGTTCCGTTGAGGCGGCAAGGGCATGCTCGACGACTTCGGCGACAAGATGGACATCGTCGGGATGCACGAACTCCCGAACATACACCTCGGCGGACATCTGGTAGCCTCCCTCCCGATCGGCGCTGGTGCCGTAGAGCGCGTAGAACTGATCGTCGAAGGTGAACAGGCCGGCCGCAATGTCACGCTCCCACTTGACCAGCCGCGACAGTTCCATGGCCAGGGCGAACTGATGCCGGCTCGCTCGCAACGCGTCTTCGGTCTCCTTTCGTTTGGTCTCGTCGCGGATGCATTCGATGGCCGCCACGATATCGCCCCTGGAATCACGCAGCACCGACGCCGTTGTCGAAAGATAGGCCTTGGAGGAGCGCAGGCTCGGCACGAAGCACTCGCCGGACAGGGTGTACCCGTCGCGCCGGAAGGACGCATAGACTTTTTCACGCCCGGGGTCGGGCCGCAGGGTGAGATCGATTAGCATGGGCCTTCTATCACCGTAGAAAGGAATCGCATACTCGTAGTCTCCCTTGCCGAGCATCTGCTGCGCCTTGATGCCGGTCAGGGCCTCCATCGCCCGATTCCAGGCCATGATGCTGCCATCGCGGTCTATAATGAGCGTGGCATCGGGGAGGAACTCAATGATGTCCATCAACCGCTGCTGGGATTCGTTCAGCGCCAGCTGCGCCTGCTTCTGGGCGGTGATGTCCCTGACCGCCTCGATGGCGCCGATGCGCTCCCCTTTGGCGTTGAAAAGCGGCGCACCGAGGGCCCAGATCCAGGCCCCCTTACCTCCGTAGAGAGCGGACGCGAACACTTCCGCGTGCAGCCTGTTTCCTTTGCGCGTGACATATCGGTATCTGGCCGCGAGCTTCGTATCGTCGACATCGATCAGGTCCAGCAAATGCGGCCTGCGAACGCCATAAAAAGGTACCGAGTGGGCATAATCACCCTGTCCCAGCATCTCGGCTTTGCTGATCCCGGTCATTTCCTCGATGGCCCGGTTCCAGGCGATGATTCTCTTGTCGTTGTCGAGAACGAAGGTCGCGTCGGGCAGGAAATCGAAGACATCGGTGAGCAGTTGCCGGGATTCGCGTTGCGACTCTTTCATCTGCTTTCGTTCGGTGATGTCGCGGAAATAACAGACTCTCCCCAGGTACGTCCCGTCAGCTCCCAGCATCGGTGCGGAATATCGGTCAAACACCCTGCCGTCCTTGAGGAGGAGTTCCTCCCAACTCTTGGTCTCCTTGTGCTCATAAAGATACTTGGCCGTTGCCAGGAAACATTCCTCATCGGCCACCTGCGCAGTTATCAGCCGGAAAACCGGCGCATCATCCCCGGTATCCGCCAGTGCGCACGGGATGCCCCACATATCGGCAAACCTGCGGTTGTACGATATGACGCTGCCGCTTTCGTCAACCACGAGGATGCCGTCAATGGTAGTTTCCTGCTGAGTGACAAGGATGGCATTATTAAACTCCAGCTCCCTCTCGGTCCGCTTGTGCGCCTCTATCTCCCGGCTCAACTCCTGGTTGGTCTGCTGCAGTTCTCCGTGCGCCGCGCCGAGATCGGTGACCATGGCGTTGAACGCCGTGGAAAAATCGCCCATGAAGTCGACCGACTGGGAATAATCGCCGGCTGCAATCTGCCGGGTCTGCCAGGTAAGGTGGCGCAGTCCGGACTGGAGTGATTTCAACCCGCCTGCGACCGGCCCCGTCACCCCCTGCAGCGACTGGCTGAGATCGCCACCGCTCAGTGCCAGGGTGAAACGCTGGATGGAGCGGAAGTATTGGGCCAGCCGTCGCAGCGTATCCGCATATTCGGCGCTGTCGGGGATGTCGTCGGGAATCCGGCCGGCCGCCATCTGTTCCAATATCGCTCGTGTGGTCTCATCCATGCTGCAGTTACCCTTGGTTCACTGTGGCGCTAAAGCGGCAGGTACGGTCCCCGGTGCACCAGCAGTCAACTTCCTTCACCGTGAACGGCTTTCCGGAAAAGCACTCCAGAAGCGCCGCAATAAAACCCTCGTCATAGGTGCAGAGTTGGGTGCCGAGTTCCGGTAGCCCGGAACAGTCCAGATCCTCCGCGACGGTGATGGTGAAGTTCCCCTCTTCCAGGTCAGATTTCTCTAGCCTGAGGATGCCTACACCCAACTCTTTCATCACGGACTGCAGTTTTTTTATGAAATCGTTGAAATCTTCCGCTGGACCGATCAGGTTTTGATGGAATTCCTTGCCGGCCAGATATCCGGACTGGTAAAAAATCCTGTCGGTCTCGTCGGCACCGAGATGCTGTTCGAGGACATCGCGAAAGCTGTACTGCATCAGGCGATACATCTCAACCCTGGCATGGCGCCCCAGATTGGGGCGGCCCAGCTCGACGTTGCCAAGGAGACCCCAGAAAAACCCGTATCTTCGTTTATTGTCCTTGTTCATCACTCCCCTCCCGGGCCTGAAACTGCGCCTCTACACAGTGGCTCTTTGGCCCTTACACCGGCGGCAAGTAAACCACAGGATTCAGGGGGCTTGCAACATTTTAAATGCATGCGAGCAGACCTGTATTAGGTTGTTATCGGCAGGAGTGTCGATATATTGAGCACTTCCGGCAGGCATTAGGCGCCGATAATGGCGCAAGGGGGGTCTTGAGGGTGCAGAAACACCCCCTCTGCCTTGATGAAGGACTGGGGAGAGGGTGGAAAGCTCGCATAAGCCTCACCCTCCCCCAGCCCCTCCCATCAAGGGAGGGGGGAATGCCGACCGGGAGATTGGCACTTCTGCAATATTAAAAAGGGCACCCAAGCTTTCGCCCGGGTGCCCTCATTTATCGCTATGTCGGCATCATCTGCCGCTTGGTTAAAACTGCACTGCCTTCTGTGCCAGTTCCAGGACGGTGCCCGGGACTACGCCGAGGAGCAGCGTGGCGCCTACGGCTACCGCCAGGCAGACCGCGATGGCCGGGGTGGCTCCTGCCCACTCGAACTCTTCGTTCGGGTCCTTCATGTACATGTAGACCATGACGCGCAGGTAGTAGTAAAGCGATGCCGCGGAGTTCAACACGCCGATGACGGCGAGCCAGATGTAGCCGGACTTGATGGCGGCGGAGAAGAGGTAGAACTTGCCGATGAAGCCTGCGGTCGGCGGCATGCCTGCCAGGGAGAACAGGAAGATGCTGAAGATGACGGCCAGGACCGGTTTCTTGAAGCCGAGCCCCGCGAAGTCGCTGACGTTGCCGTTCTTCTCGCCTTTCTTGCCGATCAGGATGATGACGGCGAAGGCGCCGATGTTCATGAAGGTATAGGAGAGCATGTAGAACAGGATGCCCGCAGCACCTTCCGCGTTGGTGGCGGTGAAGCCTACCAGGGCGTAACCTGCGTGCGCGATGGAGGAGTAGGCGAGCATCCTTTTGATGTTGTCCTGGGAGAGCGCGATGATGTTGCCGACGGTCATGGTGAGTACTGCCAGGACCCAGAGGAGATCGCCCCACTCGGCTCTCAGCATCGGGAAGGCGAAGATCATCACCCTGATGAAGGCGGCGAAGCCTGCTGCCTTGGGGCCCGCGGACATGAAGGCGGTCATCGGGGTCGGTGCGCCTTCGTAGACGTCCGGGGTCCACATGTGGAACGGTGCGGCGGCGATCTTGAAGGAGAAGCCGACTGCGATGAGCAGCATGCCGACCACGAAGATCGGGTTGGCCGCAACACTCGGGTTGGCCATCACGTAGGAGGAGATGGCCGCGATCTTGGTGCTGCCGGTCGCGCCGTAGGTGAGCGCCATGCCGTAGAGCAGGAAGCCGGTGGAGAAGGCGCCCAACAGGAAGTACTTGAGTCCCGCCTCGTTGGACTTGGCGTTGCCCCTGTTGAAGCCCGCCAGCACGTAGAGGCAGACGGAGAGGAGCTCAAGACCCAGGAAGATGACCATCATGTCGGTCCCGGCCGCCATCAGCATCATGCCGATGGTGGCGAAGAGTATCAGGGGGTAGAGCTCGCCCTGGTTGCACTCTTCCTGCGCCATGTACTTGTCCGAGATCAGGATGGCCAGGGCCGCAGAGATCAGGAAGATCATCTTGAAGAAGGTCGCGAAGTTGTCCTGCACGATCGCGCCGCCAAACGCCGACACCGAGGGCCCCCAACCGCTTACCACGCTTACCGCGGTCACCGCGAGGCCGATGATGCTCAGGTACCCGAGGTAGCCCTTGTCTTTGCTCGGAACGAACACGTTGACGAGCAGCAGAACCATCGCAACGCATGAGAGGATGATCTCAGGCATGATCGCTGCTAGGTTAATGGCCGGCATAGCTATTGTTTCCATCTATATTCCTCCGTCAGCTAGTTCTAAGCGGTTCTCGGTTCTATTTCGCTTCATGGGGTGCCGCACCTGCTTCAGGTGCTGCCGGAACGGCTACATGTCCTGCGGGCAGTTCGGGGGCCGGGACTGCCTGGTGCCCTGCCGGAAGACCCTGCATCTGGGCGGGTACTACCTGTGCCACCTGCGTCTTGCCCTTGCACTGGGCGATCAGCCTGTCGATGGACGGCGCCATGGAGTCGATGAAGGGACGCGGGTAGACGCCCATGAAGAAGATGAGGGCAATGAGCGGCACCATGATGGCGATTTCCCTGGCGTTCAGGTCCTTCAGCACCTGGTTCTTCGGGTTCTTCAGTTCGCCGAACATCACCCTCTGGAACATCCAGAGCATGTAGACGGCGGAGAGGATGACGCCGGAGGTGGCGATGATCGCGTACCAGCGCAGCCCGCCCTGGAAGGCGCCCAGGAGCACCAGGAACTCGCCGACGAACCCGTTGGTGCCGGGAAGGCCGATGGAGGAGAAGGTCACGATCATGAACATGGTGGCGAAGACCGGCATCTGCTTGGCCAGGCCGCCGAAGTCGGAGATCTGACGGGTGTGGCGCCGCTCGTAGATGAAGCCGACGATAAGGAACAGCGCCCCTGTCGAAACCCCGTGGTTCAGCATCTGCAGCATGCCGCCGGTGACGCCCTGCTGGTTCAGCGCGTAGACGCCGAGCATGACGAAGCCCAGGTGGGCCACCGAGGAGTAGGCGACCAGCTTCTTCACGTCCTGCTGCACCATGGCAACCAGCGAGGCGTAGATGATGCCGATCACGGAAAGGGTCGCGATGAGCGGGGTGAACTGGGCGCTGGCATCCGGGAAGAGCGGCATGGCGAAGCGGACGTAGCCGTAGGTACCGCATTTCAGCATGACGGCAGCCAGGATCACGGAACCTGCGGTCGGCGCCTCGGTATGTGCATCGGGCAACCAGGTGTGCAGCGGGAACATCGGGACCTTGATGGCGAAGGCCAGTGCGAAGGCCAGGAACATCCAGACCTGGGTGGCCGGGTCAAGCTGCAGTTCGTAGAAGCGCAGGATGCTGAAGTCGCCGCCCCCTGCCTTGAAGTAGAGGACGATCAAAGCTACCAGCATGAGGAGCGAACCGACCGCCGTGTAGATGAAGAACTTGACTGCCGCGTAGATCCTGTTCTTGCCGCCCCAGATACCGATCATGAAGTACATCGGGATCAGCATGACTTCCCAGAAGATGTAGAACAGGAACAGGTCCATCGAGACGAAGGTGCCGATCATGCCGACCTGCAGAAGCAGGAGGCAGATCATGTATTCCTTCACCTTCTCCTCGACCGCCGTGTAGGTGGAGAGGACGGCGATCGGCATGATGAAGGTGGTCAGTATCACGAGCCAGAGGCTGATGCCGTCGATGCCCAGGTGGTAGTTCATCTGGAACGGGCCGGCCGCGATCCAGGGCACATTCTCAAGGAACTGGAAGCCGCCGATGTCGGTCCCTGCAGCGTTGTACCCGGTGATCAGGGGCAGCGAGAGGAAGAACGTCACCACCGTCACCGCCATGGCTATGGTACGGAGCACGCCGTGGCTGTTCTTGTTCACAAAGAGGAGGACGATCGCCCCGATCAGCGGTGTGAAGGTTAATATGCTCAGTAACGGTAGCTGGCTCATTTAC
>Ga0209317_1000107_pt1 | contig 115768 bp, 108 predicted proteins | sample RifGroB2_FD_183994 | JGI IMG/M metagenome (GOLD analysis project Ga0209317, IMG submission 183994) | Soil microbial communities from Rifle, Colorado, USA - Groundwater B2 (SPAdes) (version 2) | ecosystem: Environmental > Terrestrial > Soil > Unclassified | place: Rifle, Colorado | collected... | reverse complement strand
CTGCATTTGCGCGCGATGAACATGCTGTTCGAAGGTTTGAAAGAAAAAGGTGCGCTGGTGATCGTGCCATCCAGCGCAGTGGATACCATGAACCTTGGCGGTATCAGCGGGATGGTCGCCATGGCGCAGACACAGGCACTGAAGGGCGACAACCCCCAGGCGTAGGGCTAAGCCCGGATGAATAGCCGTAGGCTGGCGTCTTGCCGACCTGCGGCAGCCATTCTGAAAGGAAAAAACTATGGAAGCACTCAAACCATATATTCCCTATCTCATCCCGGTGATATTCATCCAGTTGGGACTAATGGTCTTCGCTTTAGTCGACCTGGTGCGGCGTGAGCGGACGAAAGGACCTAAATGGATGTGGGCGATCATCATTGTAGCCGTCAACATCATTGGACCAGTGGTGTATCTGCTGGCCGGCAAAGATGAATCATGAGCGCCATTCGGATCGAAGCACTAACAAAGTCGTTTGGCAAGTTTCGCGCACTGGATGGGCTTTCCTTGACGGTCGAAGGTGGAGCCGTATTCGGCTTTTTGGGTCCCAATGGGGCCGGAAAAACTACCACGCTGCGCATTTTGACCGGTCTGGCTCACGCCGACAGCGGCGGCGCCTGGGTGGACGGCCTGGAGGTGGGGAAATCAGCCGAGATTCCTTCGCGGATCGGCTACCTGCCCGAAGAACCCGCCTTTTACCCCTGGATGACCGGCATCGAGACGCTGGAAATCGTGGGTCAAATCCACCGGATCGAAAAAGCAGAGAGACGCCGCAGAATTGACGAAATGCTGGAAATGGCCGGTTTGACTGAGGCTGGCAAACGCCGGGTTGGCGGGTATTCGCGCGGCATGCGGCAGCGGTTAGGGCTGGCGCAGGCGTTAATCCACCGGCCGCCGGTGCTGCTGCTGGATGAACCGGCATCCGCTCTAGACCCGGCTGGCCGAAAAGACGTGCTTGGGATGATCGAAGGTTTGCGGGGGCAATGCACGGTCTTCATGTCCACCCATATACTGGCGGACGTGGACCGGATTTGCGACACGGTGGCGATCATCGATCACGGCAAACTGGTTGTAAATGCCCGGCGCGATGATTTGATTGCACGCTATGCCATTCCCATGCTGGCGCTGGAGGCGGACGATGCTGCCCGGTTAAATCAGTTGGCAACTGATGTACGGCAGATGGATTGGGCGAGAGCTGTGGTTGTGGAAGGCAGGCGGCTGACGGTGACGGTTAAGGACCTGGCCGCAGCCCAGCGCGAACTCCTGGCTCGGGCTGTGGCTGTCGGGTTGGTGGTGACGCATTACGAGCAGGTCAAACCCTCGCTGGAAGAAGTGTTCTTGCGAATCGTCGAAAATGGAAAAGGATCGAGGCAACTATGATGACGGCGCTTACCAAAGAATGGCTGGAACAACGGCGGACGCACCGGCTGCTCATCGTCTGCCTCATCTTGTTGCTGTTTGGATTGTTATCCCCGTTGCTGGCAAAATTCACGCCTGAAATCATAAAAATGGTGCCCGGGGGCGAGCAGTTGTCTCTGATTATTCCGCCGCCGACTGTCGTGGACGCTGTGGCGCAATACCTCAAGAACCTGACGCAGTTCGGTTTGCTGCTGGCAGTTTTGATGGGCATGGGGATGGTCTCGCAAGAAAAGGACAAAGGCACGGCGGCCATGGTGTTGGCCAAACCGCTCAGCCGAACGGCGTTTATCCTGGCCAAAGCGACGGCAATGGGTGTCAGCTTCTTGATTGGCACGGCGCTGGCTGGCGGAGCGGGTTATTACTATACTCTGCTGTTGTTTGAGGCGTTACCCGCTGGCGGCTGGCTGGCGCTCAATGGGCTGCTGCTGGTCTATTTCGGCGTATATGCAGCGCTGACTTTACTGGCAAGCACGCTGAACCGATCCATGCTGGGGTCAGGCGTCACGGCCGTTGGGTTTATCATTTTGCTGGCGCTGGTTGAGATGATTCCGGCCGCGGGCAAGCTGCTGACCGGGGGACTGCTGGCCTGGGCCGGAAATCTGGCGCTTGGCAGCGCCGAGGCGCCTGCATGGGGCGCACTGTGGGTTTGTCTGGGGCTGATTGCGGCTGCATTAACCGCCTCGGTATTGGTCTTCCGGCGGCAAGAGATTTAATGTTTCACGTGAAACATGGTCGCGGTGACCTTGTAAAAGTCTGTCACCTATTGCCCGCTGTTAAAATCATCTTTTCAACTCTGAGGATGCTGGCGCCTTCTTTTTAAAATAAATGGTTTTCTGGTAGCAGAATTTGCTTTGCAATGTTTCACGTGAAACTTTTTGGAAAAACCTTCAATAAATAACTATCACTTTAATCAAATACGATGCCCCTTGGCGTTGAGCTGGGTGCAGACCTCCGTAGGTTGGATTGAGGGGCAGCAGATGGATATAAATTTGGTAGATCTTTGGAGCCCCGAATTCCAACACAAAGGATTGGCAAGCACTGTCGGATTTCGGGCCGCTGATGCGAATCTCAAATCCGGTTGCTTTGTACGCCCTCACTCGCAGAGTGCCCTGCGGGCAATCCGACCTACGGCTGAACAGCAGCCGGCGTAGAGCAGGTGCATTGCTCCTTGATCCGTGGTCGATTGGCGTTCTTCTTAAACCAGGAGCAATGCACCCAAGGCATCGTACCCTTTATGATCCGCTGAGGGCGTGCAGGAATTTGGACGTCGGGTTTCGCTTGCAGCATCACCAAATTGGTAGGCATTACCATTCGCTCAACCCGGCCTACGAACCCGTATTTTAACGCAAATTACGGGTAAAAGCCCACCCGTTTTCCAAGTGCAGTGCTTCGCTCCTTAAGTTGTGGAAGCTTGGCGTTCCGGTTAAGCCAGGAGCAACGCACCCCACGTAATAGAACAAATATTCTGATTATAGCGCCCGGTTTTCAGGTTGGTCGGGACGTAGAAGGCCGATGGCGACACCCTTCTCATCACTCATGATGATTTCCAGGTGGGAATCGGGGCGGTAATCGTGGACGCGGATTAGACGCAGGCTAGTAGCCAGTTCAGGCGGCTCTGTAACCCATTCACTGAGCCGGTCTGGCGTCTCGTAGAAAAATTCGCGGCGGAAGATATTCTCCGGATGGTCGAGATGGATCGCCAGCGGGAATATTTGGGCCTCGAGCAGATCCTGGAAAAAATGCGTCCCCAATGACGGCTCAGGCGGCAGCCCGATTTTCTCGCCGGCCAGTTCGATCAGCGCGCGGGCGTGGTAAATGTCTCCGTAATCAATCGGCACGCCCAGATCGGAATTGGAAGAGCCCCAACGCCCGGGACCGACGCAGATGTACTTCTCTTTTTCGAGCGCGGCGTTCAGCCGGCCGATCAACCGTGCCAGGTCGGTGCGTTGATTCACGCTCTTCAGCTTGTAATATTCTTCGGGCGGGACAAAAACCACGTAATCAACGCGTTCCAGGTAGCCTTCGGGTACTACGAAACGCGTCTCGAAGATTACATCCTTCGGGTCGGGCTCGTACGGCAGGGCAGTCGCGGCGGTCGATTGAAGCTGGCTTTGCGGGCGGCATTGCAAGATGGTGATGCATAGTTCGGGTTTGCCCTGCGGGTCATCATGCACCGAAAAAGTGAATTCAAGATCGACGGGGGCTTCGTAATTCTTTTCGAGCAGGCGCAGCATTTCCCGCATGCGTTCGGCGAAGGGCGTTCGGCGCAGCAATTCCTCAAAGGTTATCACCAATTTTTGGTTCTCGTCCGAGATGTAGCGGGTGCGCAGCGAACTAAAAAAGCCGTCTTCGTCCACTTGAGCCAAATAGCGCAGCGGTTCGTAATTGGCGTTGATCACGTCAACCACCGGCATGGTTTTGAAGCTGTTTTCTTTCAGGTCGATCAGATCGACATACTGCTGCGAATAACGGCGGATCGATTTCGCGTCGGTAGATGGGCGCAGGTGCGGGTGGCTGAGGGCGATCAAACGCGGAAAGTCGTTGCCAACCCGGTCCACAGCGCGCGTACCCAGGCCCCACACCAGGCGCACAAAGCCTTCCTCGCGGCGAATTTGGGGCGCCCAGCGGTAGAGGTTGCGGCTGAAAGCCACGCCGGCGCCATGCGGCAGGAAATATTGGTCGAACGGCTCGCCTTGCACGGTTTGAATGAGGACGCCCATGCGCTCATCGTAGTCCTGCAGTCCGCGACTGCGGCGGTAAAGCAGCGCGTTAGGGTTCAAAGTGGAAGCATAAATGCGGCGAAGGCCGTCGGTGAAGGCGCGTAAATTATCCTGGCGTGATCCCTGGTTGGGCAGGAATACGCTCTCGTATTTACCGGCGAAAGCGGTGCCAAAGTTATCTTCCAGCAGGCTGGACGAGCGGACGATTAACGGCTCTTTACCTACCTGGTCGAGCAAGGTTTCAAAGCGCGCCAGCACGTCGGGGCGGAACTCGCCGTCCAGAAAATCCTTGAGAATTTTCGGGAAATCGGCGCGCATTTCTGCCTCGGTCTTGTATTTCTGGTCATTCCAACCAAACAGGTTGTTGATGGACATGAACGTGTAAAACACGTCAGAGCCGATGAAATAGGACTCCGGGGTGGTGAGGCAGGTGTCGCGGGTGATGCTCGAGACCTGGCTGAGGATGCGGTGCGCCAGCAACATGCCCGCCGCCTTACCGCCAATGCGCCCCGGTCCGATCTTGCGTATGCGGATTTCCTGTAGATCGGAGATTGAAAACCACTTTTTGGCGACGTTAATATAGCGCAATTGGTCGCTGATCAAGCTGCGAATGAGCACAACTTTGGTTTCCAACAGGCGCGCCTCATATTTTGCGCGTTCTGCATCGGGCATGCGTTCGATGGTCAACGCCTGCTCGAAAACCAGTTCCAGCGGCGCCAGTTCCGGGTTGAGCGAAAGCATCAACCCTACCATATCGATGCCGCGCTCGCCGAGCACATCGCTGATGATACGTTCCAGGTCTTCAAAGGAGAAATGCTGCGAGAACGCGACGTCAGTCAGATGGTCACGGATGCGGGTGACGCGCACCTCCCACATTTCGGCCGGCTCTTCGTTGTATGGATTGCGCAGTCCTTCGCGCTCCTGAGACTGGACTGCCAGCATTCGCACTTCGTTCTCGAACTCGTTGGGGCGAATCATGCCGCTTGAAAACAGTTCGCGCCGCATTTGTTGGCGAATACGCCCGCTGAGCACCGGATATTGCGCCAGCGCCAGGTTAATATTCAACATTTCGTTGGAATGGCTGGGTTGGAGGTTCATGGCAGCCCCGACGGAGTAATCTGATCCAGATGGGATGAAAAAATTGTACCACCGCCTTTAGAGCAGAGGCATCCGTTTGAAGCACGGTTTTCGATCAGAGGGATTTGTAGGGGCACGGGGATCATACGACGATATCGGTATTTTGAATATCCCCGTGCCCCTACAAGTGATATAACACAGCCACCTTTTGAAAGGGCGGTTGTGAGCGGGTTTGAATTTGGTTATTCTTATCCCAGGTGCATGGGCATGATTACATGGACGTAATCATCGTCGCCAATCGGGCGCAGGGTGGCTGGGGTATTATTTTGATTGGTCTCCAGAGCGACCGAAGGGGTCTTGAGCACATCAAGAACCTCGCGCAGGTATTTGACATTGAAGGCAATCAACAGCGCCGGGCCGTCGATGTTGGCATCCACCTTCACGTCGCTGGTGCCGGTTTCTTCCGATTGGGCGGAAATCTCGATCACACCAGGCTGGTCGCCTTGCGGCAGGATGTTCATCCGTACCACATTGTTGCCTTCGCGCGCGATAATCTCAGCCTGTTTACAGGCCTTGAGGAATCCGGGCACTGAAAGGATGGTATGGGTTTTGGAAGAGCGCGGGATGATGGCCTTGTAATCGGGGAAGTTGCCGTCGATCAATTGCGAGACGAGTTCAGCCTCCTTGAGGCGGAAGACCACCTGTCCGCGGCCGGCTGGGATGTTCATGGTCAGGGTCTGGTCGCCATCGGCCGCAATGCGAGCCAACTCGCTCAAGGCGCGGCCCGGAATGATGACCGAAACGGCCTGGCGCACCGGGTTGGCGAGCAAGGCTTTACGCACCGAAATGCGGAATCCATCGGTGGCAGCCAGGGTCACCTGGTTTTCAGCAATGGTCATCAGCACGCCCTGCAGCACCGGGCGGGCGTCATCGTTCGAGGCGGCAAACACCACCTGCTGGATCATCTCTTTGAAGTCGGAGACGTTCAAACTGACGCCGTCAGCCAGGTCGGGTACCGGCATGGGCGGAAATTCCTGGGCATCGATGCCTTTGATGTCGGTGATGTTCGAGCCGCAGGTCACGGTGAGCGTTTGCGTGCGCGTGTTTAATGCTAGGTGGACCATGTCATTCGGCAGAGCGGAGACCAGGTCAACGAAAGTGCGGGCTGGAACCGTGATGGCGCCGTCCTCACCAATCTGCGCCGGGATCCAGCTGGATATGCCAAGTTCCAGGTTGGTGGCAGAAAGTCGCAGGCGGCCTTCATCGGTGGCGACCAGAATGTTCGCGAGTACCGGGAGGGTGCTGCGCGGCGAAACTGCGCGCGAGACCAATCCAAGTCCGTGAGACAGGTGTTGTTGTTGGACTGAAACTTTCATTGCCGCCCTCCGTGAGGTAGTGAATGGGTGAATAAATTATATCAGCTTCTTAAGATAAGGAATTGGAATATTGGGTGAGATTGAGTTTGGGTTTCTTTTATTGCTTGAACGCAACCAGCGGGCGATTAACCATACATCGACCCTCTCCAACCCTTCGACAAGCTCACTCGCAGAGTGCCTTGCTGGCAGGGCACCGCCTCCCCCAAAATCCAAGCGTTGGATTTTAGGGGAGGCCAAAGTGCCAAGGTCAAGAGCAGGTGCAACGCACTTTTGAAGTGCATCGCACCCAAATGGTCTTGGGTGCGTTGCTCCTGGGTTGACAGCGAAGTCAAGCGACCACTAATTAAGGAGCGATGCACCTGCTCCTGGGTGTTCGAATATACAGGTCACAGGCTGGGTGCAACGCACTTTTGAAGTGCATCGCACCCAAATGTTTTTAGGCGTGTAGCACCTGACACGAAGAAATTCAATGTCTATTGACCACCTCGAACGTCGGTTTTCGGGACACTATCCATAGATCCCCATGGGGCGACCTTACTGTCCCTCAAACCGACCTACAAAAATTCGTCACTTAACTAAATAACCTCCCCCAAAATCCGTTCTTTGGATTTTGGGGGAGGCATCCATTTTGCCAGTGTATAATTGCGCCATGGTTAAAACTCAGACGCGATTTGTATGCCAGAACTGCGGGCGCAGTGTGCCGCGCCAACTCGGACGCTGCCCCTCTTGCGGCGAATACGGCACGATGGTCGAGGAAATCATCCAGGAAGAAGTTCCGCTGGCTGTCAGCGCGCGCGGTCTGGGCGGAAGGTCGCAGCCGCGCCGGTTAACCGAGATATCCGGGGACGCCGAAGAACGCCTGGCACTGCCAATTTCTGAATTTGCGCGGGTGCTGGGCGGCGGGGTGGTGCCAGGATCGATTGTGCTGGTTGGCGGCGACCCGGGCATTGGCAAATCGACGCTGGTGCTGCAAATGACCATTGAAATGGCTGGTGAGTTCACCCGCACGGGATACACGTCTGGAACGGTGCTGTATGTCTCCGGCGAAGAGTCGGAGCGGCAGATCAAAATGCGCGCTACGCGTTTAATGAATTCAACCGATGACGGGCGCAACTCCAAAGCGCCGGACAATCTGATGCTGGTTACCGAAACCAACCTGGATACCATTTTCGAGCATGTCCAGCAAATCAAACCCGGTCTATTGATTATCGATTCGATCCAGACCGTCTATCTGCCGGAATTGAGTTCCACCGCCGGGTCGGTCAGCCAGGTGCGCGAATGCGCTTCACGGCTGCGCGAACTGGCTAAATCGACCGGCATGGCCGTGTTTGTCATCGGGCATGTGACCAAAGAGGGCGTGATTGCCGGTCCGCGGGTGCTCGAACATATCGTCGATACCGTCCTCTACCTGGAGGGCGACCGTTTTCAGACTTTCCGGCTGCTGCGTTCGGTTAAAAACCGTTTTGGCGCCACATCGGAAGTGGGCGTGTTCGAAATGCGCGAGCGCGGCATGGTGGAAGTACCCAACCCCTCCGAGGTTTTTCTGGCCGAGCGCATGATCAACGCACCCGGGTCAGCGATAACGGTTACGATGGAAGGCACCCGCCCGCTGCTGGTAGAATTACAGGGTTTAACCACTTCATCCAGCTTGGGCAACCCGCGCCGCACGCCTAACGGCGTGGATTTCAACCGGCTGCTGCTGATCACCGCCGTGCTGACCCGCCGCCTGGGGTTTCACCTTGGCGAACAGGATATTTTCGTCAACGTGGTCGGCGGTTTGACCATCGACGAACCGGCGGCCGACCTGGCCATTGCAGCCGCCATTGCATCCTCGATGCGCGACATTCCGGTGCGGGCTGACGCGGTCCTGATTGGCGAAATCGGGCTGTCGGGAGAACTGCGCTGGGTGGGTCAAATGCCTGCCCGCTTGCGGGAAGCCGCCAAATTAGGCTTTAAATCGGCGATTGTGCCGCGCGGCGTTCGCCGCAGCGAGCCCTGGCCGGAGGGCATCGAGATCTTGCAGGCGCGCTCACTGCGCGAAGCGCTCAACTTTGCGTTACTGGAAAAAGCCGCGTAATCGGGTTCATCACCCGGCGACATAAAACGAATATCATCCGGGCTGATTGTTCACCTGGGCTATTGGAAGGATTTATGCTGCGAAAAAGCTTGCAACTGGCGTTCATTCATGCCGCGGTCGCCATGACGCTGGTACCGATTAACAGCACCCTCAACCGGGTGATGATCAAGGAACTGGCAGTTTCAGCGACGCTGGTGGCCATTTTAGCTTCTTTGCCGTATCTTTTCTCGCCAACCCAGGTGGTCATTGGATCGTACGCCGATCGGCACCCGCTGTTCGGACGACGGCGTACAGCTTACATTGCCTTTGGGCTGCTTTTATGCGCAGCCGGGGTGATGCTGGCGCCGCGCGCGGTGTTCCTGATGCCGGAAAACCGTCCTTTGGGCATCCTTCTCAGCTTGCTCACCTTCGGCGCCTGGGGAATGGGGTATAACTTTGCCAGCGTCTCTTACCTGTCGCTGGCCTCCGAACTTTCCGGCGAAAAAGGGCGATCACGCACGATTGCCATCATGTGGTTTTTGATGATCGTCGGGATCATTGTCACCGCGGCCGGATTGAGCCGGTTGTTGGAACCGTATTCCCCCGCCCGCCTGGAAAATGCCTTTACGATCATTGCTTTGATTGCGCTGGCTTTAGGCGGGATCGGGCTGCTCGGACTGGAACCGCGCCACCAGACGAAGGATGCGCCCGAACCGGTGACTGAAAATCGCCGGCCCTGGGGTCAGTTGATGCGCGAAGTGATGACCTACCCCAGCGCGCGAATTTTCTTCTTTTATTTGATTTTGATGCTGGCGGCGATTCTCGGGCAGGACGTCTTGCTGGAACCATTTGCCGGCGAGGCCTTCAACCTGTCGGTCGAAGCTACCACCCGCATCACCTCGATCTGGGGCGGCTGCGTGCTGCTTACGCTCTCGCTCGCCAACTTGATGGAACGCAAAATGGGCAAAAAACGGGTGGCGCAGTTGGGCGCGGTGGTTGCGGCAGCCGGTTTTGTACTGATCGCAGTCAGCGGGATCATGGCCGTGAAAAGCGGGTTCTACACCGGGGTCGTCCTACTAGGGCTTGGCACCGGTCTGGCGACTGTCTCCAACCTGTCGCTGATGTTGGACATGACTACTGACCAGGTAGGGCTGTTCATTGGGGCGTGGGGCGTCTCCAATGCGCTGGCGCGGCTACTTGGCACGGTGTTAGGCGGCGTCCTGCGGGACGTGGTCACGCAGGTCAGTTTGAATGCGGTTGCGGGTTATGTGGTGGTCTTTTTCGTCGAAGCCGGGCTGCTGGTGGTTTCGCTGTTTTTGCTGCGCCGCATCGATGCGACTGCCTTCGCGAAACATGAACGGGAGTATAGTACCACCGAGCGTGCGGCTTTGTTGAACGATGCTGCATAAAGAGAATCAAGCATTGTTTTAACAGAAATAATGTTCTGAATTAGAGTAAAATAATAATGGATGGAATGACAATATTTCCACTTGGCTGGTAAACATGGAAACACGATTAATTTTGGGCGATTGCCGCGGCGAACTGAAATATCTTCCAGACAATTCGGTGGATTTAATATTTACGTCGCCTCCGTATGCTGATAGTAGAACTGATACTTATGGCGGGGTTAAACCTGATGATTATGTAAAATGGTTTTTACCCATAACGGATGAATTGCTTAGAGTTTTGAAACCTACTGGAACATTTGTATTAAATATTAAAGAAAAAGTAGTAGATGGAGAACGCCATACTTATGTGATTGAGCTAATTCTGGCCATGCGTGAACAAGGCTGGCTTTGGACTGAGGAATTTATCTGGCATAAGAAGAATTCGTACCCCGGAAAATGGCCGAATCGATTTAGGGACTCCTGGGAACGGTTACTCCAATTCAATAAAACGCGTAAATTTAATATGTATCAGGAATCAGTAATGGTGCCGATGGGGGATTGGGCTGAGAGGCGCTTAAAAAACCTTAGCGATACTGATAAAGTGCGAGATCCATCACGTGTCGGCAGCGGTTTTGGAAAAAAGATCGCCAATTGGATTGGTAGGGACAAAGCCTACCCATCCAATGTGCTACACCTTGCGACCGAAACCAAGAACCGGAATCACAGCGCTGTTTTCCCCGAAGGTTTACCGGAGTGGTTTATAAAACTATTTACGAATGAAGGTGATTGCGTACTTGATCCGTTTATGGGATCGGGAACTACGATGCGGGTTGCTCAACGAATGCATAGAAATTCTATTGGTATCGAAATATTAGACGAATATTATAGTCTGGCAAAAAGTCAAATATTACCTGAACTAGACATTCAGGAATATCAGCTCGTATTGCTAGAAAAAAGGGAAAAATATGAAACCTCTCAGCCTAAATGATGTCGTCGCATTTGTTGAGGTAAATATTGGGGATTTCCATAAACGCAGAGCAGAAAGTTTGGCAAAATTGCAGCTAGTCAAAATATTAAAACGAAAAAATCCCTATTTGTTCAAGGCTAAAAATGTAACAACCGCCCATGATTTTGTAAAATATCTCCTGGACGCCCATTTGTCCTCTCAGGAAGAGGCTATATTTGGTGAGTTTTTGGAGCAATTGGCAATATTCGTGAATGCCAAAGTATACGACGGCAGAAAATCTTCCGCTGAAGGAATTGATCTTGAATTCAGCCGTGATGGGATTGAATATATCGTATCTATAAAGTCTGGACCCAACTGGGGAAATAGCAGTCAAATTAAGAAAATGAAAGAAAGTTTTAGTAAGGCGACAAGAATTAAGAAGACAGGAAATCGAGGGGTAAATATCCAATCGATAAATGGTTGCTGTTACGGTATAGACAATCATCCCGAAAAGGATGGATACACTAAATTATGCGGTCAGCGTTTTTGGGAATTTATTTCTGGAAATCGGGAATTATATGTTCAAATCATTGAACCTTTAGGGCATAAAGCAAAAGAGAAAAACGAAGAATTTTTGGTTGAATACGGACGTATTATTAATGTATTCGAAGCGGAGTTTCTTCGTGACTATTGCCCGGATGGACGAATCAACTGGGAAAAATTGGTGCGGCTAAATTCAGGAACTGATTAATCGTAGATCGGAGCGCAGCTATGATCGGTACAAAATTATCACTGGTACGGCGCAACCATGCACTTGAACATGCGACCATGCAAATTTTCAGCGCCAAAAAGCCGGGGGTGCGCATGGCGGGTTATTCGAACCCGCAAGGTTTCTGGGTGTTTGGCGACATTGAAATTGAAGAATTAAGGGATACTGTCGAGGAAGCGCAGCGGCGGCTGCGGGCCGGTGAAAGCCGGCTGGCCATCCACCCGCATTGCGGGACTAATTTTGCCATTTCCGGTCTGGCGGCCGGCACGGCTGCCTGGCTGGCTATGCTTGGCAGCGACGGCAGCCTGAGACGCAAGCTGGATCGTCTGCCGCTGGTCACCACCCTGGTGACGCTGGTATTGATCCTCACCTTCCCGCTGGGGCCAAAGGTGCAGGAGCGGGTCACAACCGATGCGCGGTTAGGGGACTTGCGGGTGGTTGGCATCAACCGCTATATGCGCGGCGGGATGCCGGTTCACCAGGTTTTAACCCGCGACCTTCCCGGGGCCTAGCCCATGACGGACGCAGTCAAATCTCCCGACACGCTCCCGCAAGTCACGCTGCTATTCGGCGACGACCACCAGGCATTGCACGATCGGGTGAATGCGTTGATCGAACGGATGGGCGATCCGTCCATGGCCGACATGAACATTCAGCGCCTGGATGGGACTGATTCCAGCACCCGGGAAGAAGATGTTCGCACGGCAGCTTACACGCTGCCGTTTTTAACCTCGCGGCGGATGGTCATTCTTAATAACCCGATCAACCTGATGAAATCGGACAGCGCCAAAGAAAAAATCCTGAAAACGCTTGGCAGCCTGCCGGAGAGTACAGCACTGGTGCTGGTTCAGGATGATTCCTGGCAAGCCAGCGGAAAACAGCGTGGCTGGAAGCTGCTCTATGAGCACAAGGATAATAATAAAACCAAAATCCACCCGTTATTGGAATGGGCGCGGGCGGTCGGGCCGAAGGCAACCATCGAGATCTGCCGGCTGCCGGCGCTGAACGCCATGCCGGGCTGGATTACCAGCGAGGTAAAACGGCAGGGCGGGCGCATAACGGCGCAAGCCGCATCCGCATTGGCGGCGATCATTGGCGCGGATACCGGACAAGGCCGCCAGGAAATCACCAAGCTGCTTGCGTATGTCGATTTTAAACGACCCATCGAAGCGGAGGATATCCATGAACTGATTGCCCCAGGCGGGCAGGCTGATGTATTCGTGATGGCGGACGCATTAGCAATGGGGGATGCGCCCCAGGCGCTGCGTCACCTGGGGCGGCTGCTCGAGGAACAGGATGCCATCAGTTTATATGCCATGATCGTCCGGCAATACCGTTTGATTCTGATGGCCAAGGAAGCTCTGCAGAATGGCGTCACCAGTGATGACGCCGTCGGGAAACTGCTGGGTGTCCCCACTTTTCCGGCGTCCAAAGCCCTCAATCAGGCGCGCCGCTACAGCCTGGACAGCCTGAATCGCATCTACCACCGACTGTTGGAAATCGACCGCATGTCCAAGACCGGGCAAATGGACCTCGAGGTAGCGCTGCAAGCTTTTGTGGTTGAGATGGGGCGTTCCGCTTAAATTTTAATGAGTTAGGCACCTGCCGGCTGTGAAGTTAACAGCCGGTTTTTTAATTAATACAAGTTGGCACGAACCTTGTTACTATAATGTTCCAGATCCCTTATTGTTTGCATTGGGGCGGAACGTTCAGCGGGATGCCCGGAGGACTTTATGAAGAAAATCACTTTGCTCACATCGGCCGTACTACTGGCAGCAGTCTTATGGCTTACCACAAGCACATCCAGCCTATCCATGGCGGCTCCTGAGCCACCCCAGGGCGGCGGTGAGGTTGACCCGGCTCTCGAACAGGCGCTGCAGGTAAAGCTGGGCGAGTATCAGATCAAACTGATGGGGGCAGAACAAATCGGTTTCACAATCGATAATATGATTGCCAGCGAAGACGAGCAATCCGCCTTGCTGTGGCTGGCGCCGGTTGATCTGGCGACAGGCGAGGTGATTGCCACTGAACCTGGTCTGGCGGTGGGCGTGAAGGATGACACCCAACCAGGCGGTTGGCAGGTTTTATTGCCCCCAGACTCACAGTTCAACGCTTCGCTGGATGCGTTTCCGGTCAAGCTGCTGCCCATTGAACTGCAGGCTGAACTGTACGGCGAAAAAAATGGACTGGATTCCAGCCTGGACGGAGTTATTTTGCGTGGGTATAAATTACCCTGGGCAGCCGGCGTTAGTCGGCGGTTAAGCGGTTCGATCGGGCACTTTCTTATCTATAATTCCTGCAACGAAACACGCTGCCGCTATGCGTACGATTTTGCTGACGGCACCATGTTCCCATTGCTGGCAGCCAAGGGCGGGACGGTTAAGGATTATTACGATGGTTGCTATAACGGCGACTCCACCTGCACGAATTATTTAACCATCGAGGACCGCAGCACGAGCCCGACCACCTGGCAAATTTATTATCATATGGCGGCTAACAGCATCCCGGCCGAGTTAAAAAAAGCGGGTACCTCCGTACTGCAGGGGCAGTACATTGGGAACGTAGATGACACGGGCTACAGCTCGGGTCACCACTTGCATTACCATGTAACCAGCGGAATTTATTATTACACCACCTATTATGGCCAAAGAGTGCCGTGGGGGTCTTCGGTGGATATCCGCTTTGATGACGTATCGGTCAACGATGGGACGCCGCGCACCTGTTATGAGGCAGCCAACTTTCCAGCTTATGGCACCGAGTGCTCCGACAGTTATATTTCCGGCAATGTTGGTGCTAACCCGGCAACTGCCAGCCTGTCCGCGCCTGCGAATGGACAGGTGATCACACAACCGGCCATCCAGATCACCGGTACCGCAGCGGATGATCGCGGGGTGGTCAAAATTCAGGCGATTGCGCGCAACCGCGATGGAGCCTGGGTCGAGCTGGGCGATTCGACCAATGTCTCGCCATTCAGCATCAACGCCGATGTCTGTTCTGCATATCTCCAAAATGGCCTGGTTGACATTGCCGTTCGCGTGTGGGATTACGAGGGAAATATCAGCGTGCCGCAGGGGGTGCGCTCACTGGTCAAGAATTACAACTGTACCCCACCGCCCCCGGCGGCTTGCACGCCCTCTGCTGACCAGGTCGCCGTCTATTCTGAACCGAATTACATGGGCGCCTGTACCCGCTTAAACCTTAACAGCGGCGCTTACTCGAGCAGCAACTTTGGCAGTGTGGGCGCCAAAAATATCGCCTCGCTGCAGGTCGGCGCGAATGTGCGCGCGGTAGTCTCAGACGCAAGCATGACCTATTATACAGATTACGGTAACCAGCAAATCATAACTTCCGGAAGAGTTGAGGCATTCGAGGTCAACGACCCGAACCTGGCTGATAACCAGGTTGGCAGCGACACGATCATGGGGATGGTTGTGCAGCCGAGAACCGCGCGGGTATCGGATGATGACGTCGTTAAATTCCCGGTTTTGGACACAAGCGCTTCTGCCAACATTGTTAGTTTTCCAACCAAAGACTCGCTGGGCGTAAGCTTCTACGAGCCGGGCGGCACCAGCTACCGGGTGCAGGTCTTCCGCGAAGTGAGCGCCGGTACATTCACCCTGTTCCAGGAATATGACAAATTGCCGTCGCCAGCCGCTTCGCTGGGGAGTTTCCCTCCTGGAAAGTATCGCCTGTGGGCTTGCGGCAAGAGTTTTTCCAGCGGTACCGGTTGCAGCAACAATACACCTTATTATTATTTCTCCGTTACCTCGGAGGGCCTGCCTGCACAAACAGCCAAGCCTGTGCCGTGGACGGATGCACTGGATGTCAACTCGGCGGAATGGTCAATGAGCGGGTTGTGGCGCTGGGGCGACCTGAGTGAGGGGCGGAAAGGCTTTATCTACAATCAAGGCGGCAGTTATAACACCGGAACGACTAATTATGGCAGCCTTACTTCACCGCCCATTCAACTTTCGGCAGCGGGCAGTGCGATCTTGCGCTTCCAGTACCGCTTTGAGACCGAAGGGCCTTACCCGTACTGGGATCAACGTTGGGTACAGGTGGCCGTGGACGGCGGAGCATTCAAAAATGTCATGCAATTGAGCGACGACGCGGCCAACTTCTGGCTCAGCAGCCCGGAAATTGATTTGACTGCATACAAGGGACAAAAGATCAGGGTGCGCTTCTTCTTTTACACGGCTGATGATCGCGCCAATACCGGTGCGGGTTGGCAAATTGACCAGGTAAGTATCGGCCAAAGCGCTTTGCAGTCCACCTGCAGCGACAGTAACAGCACTCTGGCAACTGCAGAAAGTATTGCGATCAACCAGCATGTCACCGGTCAGTATATTTGCCCGGCAGGCGACATCGATTACTTCAAATTTACCGGCGCCAAAGGGCAGCAGTTGGGTATCTGGTTAGATGCCTCCCGCGACGGCTCTACGCTGGATCCAGTCTTGACCTTGTTGGATAAAAACGGCAGTTTGATCTTCGAGAACGACGACCAGGTACCGTTCGTGGTGCAGGATTCGCTGCTGAACGTCATGCTGCCGGAAACAGGCGAATACTATCTGAAAGTAAAGGCCTGGAATCATCCGGGTGCGGGTGGGACAGACTACCCCTACTCACTGCATCTCTTCGAAGATACTACGCCTCCGGTTATTGGCATCACCTCTCCGGGCAGCGTTTGGCCGACCAACACCGTATTTCCGATCAATGTGGATGGAAGCGATGGTTCGACCCGCATCATGCAGATGGATTTCTTCTGGCATCCGGCAGATTGGCAGGGCGGCACCTGGTTGTTGATCGGCACTGATTTCAACGGTGCGGACGGTTGGACGATGCAGGTCGATCCGACAAAGTTAGGTGTGCTGAAGAACAGCGCCCTATATGTGGAGGCTAAGGATGCAGCCGGAAATATCAGCGGAGAAATCCGCATCACCGCACAGGTGGATACCGTCCCGCCGACGGTAAAGATCGCCCCGCTGCCAAACCCCATTGGATCGACAGCCTTTGAGTTGAAATTTAGCGGGTCCGACGATTCGGCTTTGCAAAGCCTGGAATTGCAATCCCGGCCCAGCGGCGGGACATGGGCCAGTTCTGGCAATGTTTGGCCAACCGGTTATTACAGCGAATGGTTCATTGGAACACCAGGCACCACCTATGAGTTCCGGGTGGTTGGCAAGGATACAAGCGGAAACAGCGCTGAAGCCAGCACGACCACAACCATTGCCACTGGCTGCACAGTTGACGCTTATGAAAAGAACGGCGACGGGCAGAAGACCGGAGCGTCTGTGCTGGTCATTGGACAGCCGCAGGAGCATAATTTCTGCGCAAACGACGTGGACTGGGCGGTCTTTGACGGCGTGGCAGGGAAGACCTACTTCTTCACCGCAGAATCTCTCAGTGGCGGGGCAACCATAAAGCTGGAGCTGCAAGACTCCAGCGGCACCACCCTGCTCCCCGTCAGTGTCTCCCCAGGGTTGGGTAAACCAGCCGCGATAGTCTGGAAGCCAACTTCCTCCGGGAAATATTACCTGATGGTGACCTCGGTGTTACCTGAGGTAGCCGGTACGGATGTGCGTTACTCGCTCACGACAATCGATGACCCGACCATAAATTACTTCCCGTTCGTCGGGAGGTAAATCTACCGCAGCTTAACCAAACAGGACAGGCACATTGCCTGTCCTGTTTTATGCTGAAAGATGAATTACTGGTATCCGAGAATACTTTTACGGACCTCGCCCCATTTAAGGGCGCTGGCGATGCCCTGTTCGATGGAAGAGGTTGCCTCCCAACCCAGTAGCCGGCCGGCGGTATCCGCATTGGCATAGGCGCCAGCCACATCGCCGGGGCGCGGGGGCATCTCGCGCAGCGGAACTTTTTTGCCAAATACATTCTCGAAAGCTGTGACGATTTCACGCACGGTCACGCCGCGGCCGGTGCCCAGGTTGATGACCAGGTAATTATCGCTGGGGTTGCCGGCGCGCTCGAACACCGCATCAAAATTAGTCACAGCAGCCAGGTGGGCGGCTGCCAGATCCCAGACGTGAATGTAATCGCGGATACCGCTGCCATCGCGGGTAGGCCAGTGCACACCCGTCAGTTCAAAGTACGGCAAATTCCCCAGGGCAACATCCACCAGTTTGCCGAGCACATGCGATGGACGTTCGACATGAATACCGGAGCGCATTTTCGGATCAGCGCCAATGGGGTTGAAATAGCGCAGCGCAATGCCGCGCATACCGTACGCGGCGCAAAAATCCCGCAGCACCATTTCCATCATGAACTTGGTACGGGCGTAAGGGCTGGAAGGATTGAGCGGCGAGTCTTCCGTCACCATAAAACCGGGGACAATGTCGTAAATGGAGGCGGATGAACTGAAAAGCACTCGTTTACATCCCAACTGGTTCAGCGTGCGAAACAATTCCAGGCTTTTGGCGACATTCTCGCGGTAATACTGGTACGGTCTTTCGACCGATTCCGGCACAATCGCCAGCGCGGCGCAGTGGATAACTGCGGAAATATCCGGGTGGTCGCGGAAGATGGTTTCCAACGCAGTCTGGTCGGCAATATCTGCCTGATAGAAACTGCGACCGCGAGTAAACTCGCGTTTTCCGACCGATAAATTATCCAGGATGACCGGGGTGTGCCCGCTATCCTCCATGGCGGATGCAATGGTGCTGCCGATGTAGCCGGCTCCGCCGGTGATGAGAAATTTCATAGTGTCTCCATGGAAGGCAATTTGTGTTTTTTTGAATGCAACCAGAAGTTTTGTCACCTGGCAGGAGCGTAATAGACTTCTTTATATTCCTATGGTCTGAATTATTGAACCAGAAGGGCGTAAAGTTGGGCTGCCAACACCAGCATGGCTTGTTTGGTAGTGTCGTCAGGGGTCTGGCTGCCGGCGCCGTTGAAAAGCAAATCGTAATTAAATCCGTCGGTTACATTATCGCTGGCAGTGACCAGCGAGGAGGCCAGGGTGTCGCGCCAATTATACAACAGCTTGAGTTGCTCCAATGGCAGCAGCGTTTGTCCCAGAGCGGCGTCATTGCAGCTGCGCGCGTAAGCAAAACCGCTCTCGAAGATCATCAGACGATTGCATACCCCGGCGATTCCGCCGGTACGGCGCCAATCGATCAAAAGCCCGGCTGGCGGGTCGCTGGGCAGCCTGGAAACGTCCAGCTCGGTTAACCGTGTCCAGGCGATCAAACCGCGCTGCTCTTCCAACTCGGCTGTCAGGGTGCCGCGCCCGTCAAATTTCAGGCTGCCATCTTTGCCAATGACCTCAAATGCTGCGAAACGCGCCTGCCAGATGCCAAGTTCGACCGATCGCTGCATCCCGGGGAAAGATTTTACCTCCGGCGTGTTGTCACAGGGACTGACACCGACCCCGGTGCCGGTGACCACGATTTGTTCGCAGTCTCCCTGAGCGTCTGTTGAGGTCAATTTGATGATCGGTTGTCTGGATTGATCCCCGACGGCGTAAGCTGGAATGACTAGCGAACCATCCAGGTTGGTGTGAAATTCGTAACTCTGTCCGGAGACGCTTAGAATGATGCGGTAACCGGGGGTAATAACCTGGGCGCAGGCGCCCGGAGTCGGGACGCCCAAACAGGCATCCGGCCAGTCCACCGAGTCAACACTGACAACGGTGATGGAGGCCGGATCGATGGTTAACAGGTCTGCCAGCGCCTGTTGAACTGCCGCGACAGCCGCGCGTGTTTCTTCATCAGCGACAACAGGCCGCACAATCGTTCCATCCAGGTCAGTGCGGTACTCGTAGATCTGGCCCTCAGCCAGGAGGGTGACCAAATAACCCGAAGTGAGTACCTGCGCGCACATTTCGTCTGCCGCGCCTAAACCCAGACAGGAATCGGACCAGAGGGCAGGTTCGACGTTTTGGATGGCGACGTTTTCGATCAAAAGTCCCAGTTTTTGTGCCAGCGCGGCCTGGGCGGCCAGCGCGACTGGCGGGATATCTTTATCTTCGGCAGTTGGTAGTGGGATAGCGGTCAGCGGCAACGGGGTGGGAATGGCCGGGCGGCAGGCTGCCAGCAACATGCCAGCCAGGCAGAGGAATGTAAGGGGTCGGTATGCAGATTTGTTCAAGCTATGCTCCTGGTTAAGGCAGGAATGTAGCATAATTATAGTCTGACGCGCAGTGAATAGTAGAGGTGGGTATTGGTAGGTCGGATTGAAGGCGTGCGACTTAGGTTGGTTAAAAATTTACACTTGTAGCCTGAAATCCGACGAAGAAGATATCCAACAATGTCGGTTTTCGGGGCTGCTATGGTGATTTTCCATAAGATATATTGAATCGCCCCTCTAACCGACCTACGAAGATCATACTGCACTGAGCAGATATGGTGTTTGAAAAGGCAAATCATATTAATAAACGAACTTATAAAAGATGCTCTACGCCAAACCGGTTAATTTAAGGCTGGTTTCCCACAAACGGCGGGCGGTTCCGTCATCGTATGATTCCGGCGAAGATGGGCGGGGATGGCAATCGACGAAATATTGGCCGGTCACCGTTGCCACTTCGGGCGCAGAGGCTAAATATATGGACGTTTGCGACCCTTGTTCGGATGATATGGCCGCCAGTTCAAACAGACTCCACAATGGGCGAAAAATGCCCCCGTTGCTTTTGCCGAAATTGGTGGCGACAAAACCCGGATGCAGACAATTAGCGGTCACACCTTTACCGACCCGGCGAGCCAACTCGCGGGTGAAAAGAACATTCATCAGCTTGGATTGGGCATAAGCCCGCCAGCCCCAGTAAAAACGTTTTCCGCTCAGATTGTCCGGGTTAATGCGGACTGACCAATGGGCCATTGAGGAGACGGTGATAATCCGCGCCGGCGCGCTGGCTTCGAGCCGCTCCAGCAGCAGGTTGGTGAGCAAGAATGGGGAGAGGTGGTTCAACGCCAGGGTCATCTCGAACCCGTCTGCGCTGGTGCGGTGTGCAAAAAATACTGCCCCGGCATTATTGATCAATACGCTCAACCGATCGAATCGCTGGCGGAATTCAGTCGCAATGCGGCGCACCTCGGACAGGTCAGAGAGGTCGCCGATGAGCATTGCCACCCGCGGATTTCCGGTGCTGCGTTGGATTTCGCTGACGACGGCTTGTGTTTTTTCGGGGCTGCGGCCGACGATGACCACCTGCGCCCCTTTGCGAGCCAATTCCCGGGCGGTGATGCGGCCAATGCCGCTGGTGGCGCCGGTAATCAGAATGGTTTGATTTTGCAGTGGTGCGGTCATGATGATGGGTGTCCTTCCGGTTCTGGTGTGGGAGATGACTAGGAAGGACGGCAATTATACAGCCGGTTGATTAATGTGAGATTATATTAGCGTAGGGGCCGGGTTCCTCCCAGCCCGCCCCGGGGCAACGCGCCGGCACACTCGCCTGGCGCCCCGTGAGGGAGATCAAAACTGGCTAGCATATGATCTGTCGGGAGGGCGTGGAAGCCCTCCCCTACGATGAACGGGTGCTTACGACGTTTTGACCGGCAGCGCCTCGAGTTGGTCCACCAATTCGGCAATGACATCAAAACCGCCTTGCCAGAAGGATGCCTGGTTGACATCGATGCCAGCTTCTGCGAGCAGCTTGACGGGAGCCATGGACCCGCCGGTGGACAGGATTTTGACGTAGCGCGGCTTGAAGGCTTCGCCTTCAGCCTTGAACTGCTTGTAAAGCGCAAACACCAACAGTTGCCCGAAGGCGTAGGCGTACACATAAAACGGAACTTCGTAGATATGCGGGATGGAAACCCATTCCCAGCGGAACTCGTCGCTGATTTCGACGGCGTCACCAAACTGGCTCTTGAGGTTTTTCAGATAGGCTTCAGCCAATTCGTCCACCGAGGCGCCCTTATCGATCATCTCGTGCGCTTCCCGTTCGAACAGCGCAAAGAACACCTGGCGTTGGATGGTGGCATAGGCATCGTCCACCTGGCGGAAAATCAAGTCGCGGCGCACCGATTCGTCGCCTTCAGTCTTAAGCAATTTATCTACCAGCATCATCTCGCCAAATGTGGAGGCCGTCTCCGCCAGGGGCAGATTGGACTGGAAGTCCAAAACGCTGTGACTGGAGGCCAACATGCTATGGATTGCGTGGCCCAGCTCATGCGCCATGGTGGCAACATCGTCAGCCCGGCCCTGATAGTTCAACATCACCCAGGGGGTCAGGCTTGGGGTAGTGCTCCAGCAGAACGCGCCGCCGCGTTTGCCCTTGCGGACTTCGCTGTCCAGGTGGCGATTTTCAAAGACGCGATGGGCCAGCGCAGCAAATTGGGGATCGAAATCGTTGAACGAGTCGAGCACGATCTGCGCTGCTTTATCGTAGTTATATTTTTTGTCCGACTTGACGACCGGGGCGTAGATGTCATAGCGCCGCAGGCGATCCACGCCCAGCCATTTGGCCTTGAGGCGGAAGAAACGCTGGAATAACCCAACATTTTTCTTCGCTACATCCAGCAGCGTGTCCACGACTGAATCGGGCAGGTCGTTGATCAGGTTGCGCGCCGAAACCGGACTGGTGTACTTGCGCAGACTGATCTGTTCGTTGCGCCAGTCGCGCACCAGGGTCTGGTAGATTTGCCCAAGGATGGGTCCATCGTTGCCGTACACCCGGTAAAGCTCCTGATAAGCCTTTGCGCGCAGGTCGGGATCGGCCTGACGCACATAAACCATCAACTCTCCGCGGGTCAACTCCTTCTCTTCACCATTGACGGTGACCTTGAAGGTGTAGCGGTTGGTTAGGGAGCTGTAAAGTAAATTTATTGCGCCGACGCCGGTGACATTCTTGATATTGATAATCTTTTCTTCCGGTTCGGTGAGGGTGTGCGGTTTAAAGGCACGCAGAGCTTCCAGCCAGTATTGCAAGCTGCCAGAGGCAGCGGTTAAGCGGGCAGCGTTGACATCGTCCAGGTCGCGCCACCACAAGGTAAAGAAGAGGGTGCGGTTGTTCAGATCGGCGACAAATTGCTCGACCCGGGCGGTTAGAGTTTGAGCAACCTGGTTCTGGGTGTCTTCGGTGTAAAACAGGCCGGCGAATCCGTAGAGGCGGTTGCCAAGATCCTGAATTACTTCCAGTTTGTGCACGATGCCCATGAAGGCAGCCTCCGCAATATCAGGGGTCAATTGCGGGCGAAAGGTCTCGAAATCAGCTACGGCTCGATCCAGCTTTTTGAATGCCGCCTCGAGTTCAGGGCTGTTCGGCGCAGAGAATAAATCCGCCAGACTCCAGCGTTCCTGCTGGTATGTTTTGGTTTCCAGACTCATTCTTCATCCTCCAGAGGTGAATAAAAGGTTTCCTGCAGCTGTTTGCGCAGGTGATCGATCGGCTGACGCTGCTCGGAGTGGGGATCGTGATAGTACCAAAGCGTCCAGCCGTTACAAGGCCCTGGCTGTAACAATCGCGCAATTTGATGGATCGAGCCGCGCTGTTGATCATACTCCAGGTAACCATCTGCCTGAACCACCGCACTGATGGCTGACTCGCGGCCAAAATAAAGCAGCTGACCAGGGGACAGCAGCCCATTTTCCAGCAGCAGCCCAAACGGCAGGCGCGGCTCGCGGCGCGGGTTATGCGTTTGCAGCACTTCGGCGGGCGGCGGCGCGCCCACCGCCGCGATTCGCTGGCGGGCTAGTTCGGCGTATTGTGGATCGCGTTCGATGCCGATCCAGCGGCGTCCCAGCCGCCGGGCGGCCTCACCGGTTGTGCCGGTGCCAAAGAACGGATCGAGCACAACATCACCCGGATTGCTGCTGGCGAGCAGGATGCGGTAGAGCAAGGCCAGCGGTTTTTGGGTGGAATGGGCTTTGACCCCGTTTGTCCGCAGGCGTTCACGCCCGCTGCACAGGGGAAGATGCCAGTCGGAACGCATTTGCAAACCGTCGTTGAGAGCCTTCATGGCGCGGTGGTTAAAGGTGTAGCGCTGCCCGCGTTCTTTTTGCGCCCAGATGAGCGATTCGTGCGCGTTGGTGAAGCGCACTCCGTGGAAATTGGGCATCGGATTGGTTTTAACCCACACAACGTTGTTGAGAATCCAATAATCCAGGTTTTGCAGGATGTAACCGACGCGGTAAATGTTGTGGTAGGTGCCGATCACCCACAGTGTACCAGTGGGTTTGAGCACCCGGCGGCAGGCAGTCAACCAGGTTGTGGTGAAGGCGTCATATTCAGCGAAACCCGAGAATTGGTCCCAGGCGTCGCTGACGCCTTCCACCCTTGTCAGATTAGGACGCCAGAGGTCCTGGCGTAATTGCAGATTGTAGGGTGGATCGGCGAAGATCAGATCGATGGATTCGGGCGGAAGCTGCTCCATGACCTGGAGACTGTCACCTACAAGGACCTGGTCAAGGGGGAGCGCCGCTGATTCCATACGGCTAATTGTACACGAAAGTGTCTGGAGTCATGTGTCACGTGTCACGGCTGGCACGGGATGGGGTAGCAATGGATTCATTCGTAGGGTGCAGTTCGACCTCGGTGACAAAACCAATTGGATAGCAAACGTAGCATGTCGAGAATGGAATAGGTCGAACGCATCGGGAGGTCGGATCGACGAGGGCGTCGATCCCTACGATTGTGGAACAGGCACGGGGAAAATAAAAGGCCTCCGTGCCTCTACCTGATCAATCGCTGTTCGCAAAGAAGGGGTCGACGAGGACGTCGATCCCTATGGTTTATCATGAATGACTTCCAGCATGAGGGCATGCAGCCTGGGGTTGGCGGCGACGATGGTGCACGGCGGGGTGAGGACATCTGAGTCGCCGTCCAGGCGGGTGGCGGTGCCGCCCGCTTCGCGCACGATTAACACCCCGGCAGCAATGTCATACGCCTGAAGGCCAAGCTCCCAGTAGCCGTCCAGGCGGCCTTCGGCCACCCAGCAGCAATCCAACGCGGCAGACCCGAGGCGGCGCAGGCCCTGGGCCTGTCGGGCAAAGCGGGAAAACAGGTCGAGGTTGTCGGGCTTGTCCGGGCTGCCGGTGGTATAGGGGAAACCAGTCACCAGCAGCGCGTCGATTATGCGGTCAACCCGTTTGGGTTGAATTTTTTTGCCGTTAAGGGTCGCGCCTCGGCCGGCTTCAGCAGCATAAGTTTCGTCGTGCATCGGGTCGTACACCACGCCCAGGTTTAATTGACCAGCGCGGGCATAAGCGATCGAGACCGAGAAAATCGGGATGCCGTGGGCGTAATTGACGGTACCGTCCAACGGGTCGATGTACCACTGCGATTCATGGCTGCCATTCAAGTGGCCAGATTCTTCGGAGAAAATCGCATGGTCGGGGAAGGCTGCGGCAAGATGCCCAAGCAGCCGGGCTTCGGACTTATGGTCCATTTCGGTGACCAGATCTTTAGGACCTTTGTGGTAAATCTCGAACTTTTGCTGGAAACCAGCCCGCAGAATGTCGCCAGCTTCATGCGCCCAGCCAATGATTTGATCTAATGTAGGTTCCATAGGTGTCTTTGCTTTGGGTAAAGGTTAACAGTTAGAGATTGCCGTTCATTTCAGCGATCAATCGTTTGAAATAGTTGTCCAGATATTCATGACGGTCAATGGCAATTTTGCGGGCAGTTTCGGTAAATAAACGGTCTTTGACTTTGCTCAGTTTAAACAGGTGTTCATGGTATGCGCTGTGCGGTTCGCCAGGCTCGCCTTCACCGGTTGCGCGAAATTGTGCGGAAGGATGGGCAAAGATGGGCTGCCCAGCCTGCACTGCATAGCCAATGGTGCGCGCCACGCCGATCGCCCCAAGTACATCCAGCTTGTCGGCGTCGAATAGCACTTTTGCCTCGATGGTGGCGGGTGGTTCGCGGTTATCGCGGTAGCGGTGGGCGCGAATGCAGTGCTGAACCGCGACAATCCGGTCGCCAGACCAACCTTCGCCACGCAGGATTTCGGCAGCGATATCCGCTGATTGGTGATGATGGTTGGCGCGTTCTTCGCCGCCGGGGTGGCTGCCTTCGATGTCATGCAACAGGGCAGCAGCGTGCACGATCTCAAGGTCGGCGCCTTCTGCCGACGCCAGTCGTTCCACCATGCGGTATACCCGTTCGATATGATCAAAACCGTGCACCGGGTCGGCGGACGGGTACCATTGACGCGCAGTTTCAAGGGTTAGCAAGGATAGCTCCAATTTAGCGGGATATTAAAAAACAACGAATTCGCCGCGTTTCATGACCTGAGCGACGAGGTTGCCGCCGAAACGGTAGCCGAGGTGGCGGTAGTCGCTGACTTCCAGGATCAACAGATCGGCCTGCTTGCCCACCTCTATCGATCCAATGCTGTCCGAACGGTTGATAGCCGCTGCAGCATTGATGGTGGCAGCCGCAATAGCCTGGCCGGGGGTAAGGTGCATGTACCGGCAGGCCAGCGCGATAGAAAATTGCATGCTCTCACACCAGGCCGTACCCGGATTGAGGTCGGTGGCAATGGCTAGGATGGCGCCGGCTTCAAGGAAGGCAGCGGCGGGCGTGTAATGCTGCGTAGCCAGCCCGAAGGGCGTGCAGGGCAACGCCACGGCAACGGTATCGCTGGCGGCGATGGCCGCGATGTCCTCCGGCGAGGTGACTACCAGGTGGTCAGCCGAAGTCGCGCCTAACCGGGCTGCCATCGCTGCACCGCCGAGATTGTCAAACTCATCCGCGTGGATTTTGAGCGGGAAGCCCAACGCTTTGGCAGCCTCAAGGATGCGGCGTGACTGCTCCAGGTCGAAAGCGATGGTCTCGCAAAAGACATCGACAAAAGGCAGCGGGCGATTGGGAGCGTTGATTTGCCACCAGGAAAGCACTTCGGGCAGCAGCGTGCGGCACAATTGGCTGGTGTAGTCCTCCGGGTGTTCTTTATATTCCGGGGGAATGTCATGAGCCCCCAGGTAAGTAGGTATCAGTTCCAGCGGGCCTTCTTTGTCCAGTTCGAGGATGGCTTGCAATTGTGTCAGTTCACCGGGGTGCTGCAAAGCGTATCCGGTTTTGACTTCGGCAGTGGTGGTGCCAGTGCGCAGCATCATTCGGGCGCGGGCGCGTGACTGGGTCTTTAGTTCATCAAGACTTGCATTGCGGGTAGCGCGCACGGTTGCCCGAATGCCTCCGCCGGCCTCCGCTATTTCCTGGTAGGACATGCCTTCCAGTCGCATTTCGAATTCAGCGGCACGATCGCCAGCCCAGACCAGGTGAGTGTGCGGGTCAACAAAGCCCGGCATGACCACCTTACCGGCGGCGTTATACCGTTCTTCGGTTGGGTGAGCCTTCAGCATGCGATCACAGGGACCGACCGCCTCGATCACTCCGTTTTGTACCAGAACCGCTGATTCAGCCAGAATACCTAACTGACCGAGGTCTTTGCCGCGTTGTGGTCCGCCAGCCAGGGTGAGGAGTTGAGAGATGTTTGTGATCAGCATGTTGGTTGGTGTGATTATACCGCGCGGCGGCGTGAGACTGTGTCGCAAATGTCACGTGCCAAGTCCCTTTTAGGATAAGCTTCAGCCAATCCGGGTATGATTTAATAACGGAGCATAACAACCACTATAGATTAAATCGCAAAGTCCGGTAAGGAGGCGAAATATTGTAGGTCGGATTGCCCGCAGGGCACTCTGTGAGTGAGGGAAGGAAGCGAACTTTACCACGGGATAATCATCATTCCACCCGAAATCCGACCTACGGAATATTTGTGGCTGACGGAAACCAAAACCTACTCCCTCCAGCCCTTCGACAAGCTCACTCGCAGAGTGCCCTGTGGGCAGGGTACCCCCTCCCCTAAAATCCGGTTTAAGGATTTTAGGGGAGGCTATATCGTTCTTTGCGGTGTACACGCCTCAATCCATGAACAACACATCCAGGAAAGTGGAGAGATCGTCACGGCCTTCAAGGATTCTCAGGTTGAAGACCTCGGTATAACCGCAATTGTTGCATGAAACAAACGAATAGCGGTAGGGCTGAATCTCCAACAGGCGCGAAAGCCCGGTACCGGACATGGCAAGCTTCTGGGCGGAACCGCCTTTACTGTGACAGCGCGGACAAACAAATGCCTGTCCAAGTTGATCGGTAATGGATGCCATTTTAATCCTCCAAATTGACGTGATCACTCAAAATCAAGGTTAACCAGCGGTTAACCTTCTTCTTCGACCAAGTGCGGCGCAATTTTCAACCGGCTGAGTAGCGCAATAGCGATCATGTTGAACAACACAGCAACGGCTGCGTTTACTGGGAAGTTCCAGTGGGTATAAAGAAACGGCCCGATCGCTGCCCCAACAGCGCGACCAAGCGAAAAACTGGCGAGCGTGCTGGCCATGACTGTTGCGCGCAGCGTCGGCAGCGCTTCGCTCATCAGCGGCATGGCGCTGACAACAGTGAACTCGAAGCTTAGATAAAACAGGAACAATCCCAGCAGAGCGCTCCAAACGGCGCCGCCGGAGAAAACCAGGCCTACGGCTGCCAGGGAATTGAGCAGCAACCCGGCGCGAACCGACCATTCCTTGCCCAACCGGTCCACCAGCCAGGCTGAAAATCCTTCACCGCCCATTTCAGCCACCCCGATCACGGCTGCCGCGGCTCCCAGAGCAGCCAATTTAAGGCCAAACGAATTTTCCAGCCACAGACCAAATACCAGATTGACGGTTTCATTGGCGGTCGTCATCGCCAATGCCATACCAAGCCCAATTGGCACAGCCGGCACGCGTAATATCTGACGCAGCCCGCTGCGATTCAAGGTAGTGCTGCTTTGCGCATGGGCGGCATGGTCGCCAGGCACGAAAACGACCAATGCAACCATGGCCAACACCCCCAGGAGTGCCAGCAGCGGAAAAGGCGCTTGCCACAAACCGCTGCGCCCCAGCAGCCAGCCAACCAGCGGAATCCCAAAAATAAACGCCAGCGACCAGCTCAATTCGGTCAGTCCCATGACCCGGCCGCGGCGGTGATAGGGTACCCGGTCGCCGATATAGGCCTGCATGGCGGCCAAAAACACCAGGTACGCCAGCGCCATTAGTAAAACGGCGATAAAAAAGGTGGCGCCGCTCGGCCAGAAGGTGACCAGCAGCGCACCGGCAGTGAAGGTGCCAATTCCCAACAGCATGCTTAGTTTGCGCCCGCGCCAGTCTGCCAGCGGGGCTGCCAGGGGACCAATCAGCCCGGTCAATGAGCGCAGCGTAAGCAGCAGGGAAAATGACCCGAGGGACATTCCCAATCCGTTCTGAAAGGTGGATAGAAAGGGATACACCATGCGGTAGCTGGTGTTCATCACCGTGCGGGCTAAAGTAAACAGCCCGAGATGCAGCGGAGTGAGCGTATCCCCGGATTTCATCAAACGGGCATTCTTGAGCGGGATAGCGAACGGTACAGCAGCCTGGTGATCTGGGCGGCAGCGAAAAGCACCAACCCCAGCAAAACCAGGAAGAAAAATTGTATACCGGTGGAGTCTGAACCGAAGATTGGCGAATCGGGGTGCAGGATGTTGGTGATGGCGCCCAACTGCCACCAGAGCACAACCCCGAAGACCAGATTGGCCAGGTCGGTCACGCGCGACTGATTAATGACCCACAGGCCGAGCTGCAGCAGCAGTCCGACCACCCCAAACGTGAAAGGCACGCGCCATCTCGGTTCATCCCAGAAAATGCCGCCCCAGTTCTGCATTTGCACAATCAGCGACATGGGCAGGTAAGTCAGCCAGAAGAGCAGACCGGCGCGTCCGAGCGCCAGCGAGAGGTTCGACCAGAAGCTGCGCGGCAGGAACAGCCCAGCCAGCCCGGCTAGGGCTGCCGCCGCAAATAAAATTTTGCCGGTCCATACCCAGGCGCCGTGCAACACCACCAGGCGCAGGTTTTCGCCCAGGGTGCGCTCGGTAGGACCTGAAGCGGTCAACGTAACGATGACGGCGATGGTAATGAGTAACCAGAGCATTGATAAATCGCGCCGGGTGAGGCGCTGCGATTGTTCGGAGGGCTCCATGAATGCGACTAGACCCCGGGAGCTTCGGTAGGCAATTCAACGGGATTGCGCTTCAGCTCGCCGCCAGCCCAGGCATCGATGAGCAGCATGTAGAACTGCACCATACGTCCCAGCGACCCAACGTGGACGCGTTCATTGATGCCGTGCATCCGTGAAAGGTCATCCTGAGTTGAAACCAGCGGAGTAAAACGCAGCACCTGGTCGCTCAGCCCGGCATAATGGCGGGCGTCGGTGGCGCCCAATACCAGGTAGGGCGCAGTCTCGGCGCCAGGGAACACCTGGCGGATGGTGGTTGCCAGGCTCTGGAAGGCGGCGCCTTCGGGCGAGGTCAGCGGCGAAGCTTCCCAGGCGTTTTCCGGCACGGGTACGACGGTCACGCGCGGGTCGTTGATCACCAGGCGGGCATATTCCGCCAGGTCCTCGACGGTGTCGCCCGGCAATAAGCGGAAATTGGCTATTGCCTCCGCGCTGGCGGGCAGTAGGTTGTCCTTGATACCGCCGGCAACCATGGTGACTGCGGTTGTCGTGCGAATCGAGGCATTTGTGGTCGGACTGGCTTCCAGTTTGCGCTTGAGGAACCTGCCAAACAGCCAGGTGTTGGCAAAAGCCGCCTGCAGCGTGGGCGATACCGCCCCGCCCAACGCGCTGTAGATGATGCGCATGAAGTCCAACCGGGCGGGCAGGGGGTGATTCTCCAGCCTGGTGATGGCGTTAGCCAGAATACCGATGGCGGTGGTTTTACCGGGGGTGGACGAGTGTCCAGGCTTGGCGACGGCTTTAAGCCGCAGGGAGAGCGAGCCCTTTTCAGCGATGCCGATCATGGCGACCGGGTTCTCGATGCCGGGAATAATTCCCTGGGTGATCACGCCGCCCTCGTCCAACACGGCTTCGAAGCGGTCGCCGCGTTCAGCCAGGTGGGCAGCAATTTGTTTGGCACCCTTCTCGCCGCCTATTTCTTCATCCTGACCAAAGCCGAAGAAAATGGTGCGTTCCGGCCGGAAATTCTGTTTGAGCAGCAATTCAGCCGCTTCCAGCAGCCCGATCACCTGGCATTTGACGTCAAACGTACCGCGTCCCCAGATATAGTCATCGGCGATGATGCCGGCAAAGGGCGGATGTTCCCATTGGTCGAGCGTGCCGGGGTCGACCGGTACCACATCCAGATGGGCGCAGAACAGCACCGGCGGCAGTTCAAGATTAGTGCCGCGCCAGGTGTAGAGCAATGTGGCGTCAGAAATGATCTCACGTTCCAGCGAGGCATGGACGCGCGGATACTGACTTTCGAGGACCCGGCGCAGTTCGCGAAAGGCTGAAAGGTCAGCCGGCGTGCCTTCGAGGTGGGAGATGGTTTCGCAGCGGATGGCTTCAGCCAGGTGGTTGGCGACAAAATCAGGGTCCACTTCAGGCAGTTCGACCGGCGCAACCGGTTCGCTTGGTCGCAAAAACGCGCTGGTACGAATCAGTATGATGGCGATTAAGAAAATCAGCAGGACCAGGACAACAATCAAGATCGTGACTGGCATAGCAAATCCCTTCTCTGAGGAATTATTCCATTTCGATGTAGATGCGCTTGTTGATTTTACCCTTGCTCTTGTAATCCACCACGCGTATTCGTCCCACCTCGCGGGTATTGGCGACATGCGTACCGCCGTCAGCTTGCAGATCCAGGCCAACCAGTTCAACGGTGCGAATCTCTTGAATGTCAGGCGGCAGCAGGTTGATTTTGGTACGAATCAGGTCGGGGATGGCAAAGGCTTCCTCGCGCGGCAGGATGCGCACACGTACGTCGCGAGAAGCCTGCACCTCACGGTTGACGGCTTCCTCGATCACACCGACCAACTCTTTGCTCAGATTCTCGAATTCGAAATCCATGCGGCCTTTGAGCGGTTCCATATCGCCGCCGGTGACCTGCGCGCCGTAGTCGCGGAAAACAACACCGCACAGAATGTGCAGCGCGCTGTGGGTGCGCATCAACTGGTAGCGCGGCTCCCAATCGATCTTGCCGTGGACGCCAGCGTCGACCGCCGGCAAGGGTCTTTCTCCATCCAGCAGGTGCCAGACGCCTTGAGAGCCTTTTTTGGCGCGCGCAACCGGGTAAACCTCAGTCCCGACGGTCAGGGTACCGCTGTCAGCCGGTTGACCGCCGCCGCCCGGATAAAACGCCGTCCGGTCGAGCAGCACGGCGCGGTGTTCAGCGTCGATGGCGGCGACTTGCGCGTCAAACTCTTGTAAATAGCTGTCGACTTGATAGAGCAGTTCTGTCATGGCGTACCTCCAGGCTGGAATCTAGGCTGATTGTAACACCGGCGGCAGCCGGGTTTATGGTCCCGGTGGGAGATATTTCCGCAAGACCGGATGCCTGGGTCCTATACGGGCTACTTCGACAAATCCGGCTTTACGAAAGACTTCGGCATTGCCCATGTAGGTTGAAACGGGCGGGGCATTACCGTCGGTATCGTGTGGGTAAGCTTCGACGATGCGGGCGCCGTGAGCAGCGGCATGCGCCAGCGCAGCCTCGACCAGGGCTGTCATCATCCCCTTCCGGCGTGACTTGCGGTGGACGTAAAAGCAGACGATCGACCACACCGGCTGGTCATCGACGCGTTTGAGCACACGCGAGCGTTCCAGGGCGGCGTAATCCTCGCGCGGCGCCATGGCGATCCAGCCGACCGGGGCGCCGTCCTGATAGGCCAGTAATCCGGTCGGGGCGCCGTGCTCTACCAGCGCTTTAAAGCCCGTCCGGTTGCCCTCACCCTGCTGGCGGGAAAATTCGGAACGCGGCAGGCGCCACCACATGCACCAGCAGCCGCCGTAAGCGCCGTGCGGCCCGAACAGGGTTTCAAAATCGACCCAACGCTCGGGGGTTAGTGGGTGAATCTCAAGATTGGCTAAGGGTTCAGGCATGCGCTCCTCCGGCAGAGTATGCGATGGTTTGATTGTAGCAAATACCGCGATAGAGTGCCACGTGTCAGGTGCCAAGTGCCATGTGGGTAAGCTTCAGCTTGCCCACGCAAATTGAAAATTTGCGCTACAAAAAGGACAAGCTAAAGCTTATCCTACAAGTTTCGCGGTTTTTGCGCCCCGTGGGTGAATGCACCGTTTTGTCGGTGCGTTTGACCCACACAGATCACTGATTGTCGCTTGCTGGCCCGCAGGCGAGCCTGGTGGTTGGGTCAAACTGCACCCTGCGCTTCGACAACCTCTCGTGAAACATTTTGCGTGGAACGTTATTGCGCACGCCTAAAGGGCTTAAAACCCTTCACCCCCACGCCTGAGCCATTGCACCTTTTGACATGTTGAATTGCACCCCCTTCATCCCTTATGCTGTCTGTGAAATAGAACAAATTATCTATTTCAGGAAGGATGGGCGTATGCAAAAGGTTGATCCGACGCCGCAATCGGGGACAGAAGAGCCGCGGATCAGGCCGGCGCGCAGCGGGAAACTCTCGGAAGAGATCCGCATCGTGCGGGAACTGATTCGTCAGGCGCGAACCATGCTGGACGAGGCGCGTTCGCTCGAGGAGCTGCTTTCGACCCTGGATACGGTTTCGCGCGCCAGCGCCAACCTTGCCAACCTGCTCAAAGCTGAGAAAGCGCTCGATGAAGGCCAGACAGCGGCGGACTATGTCAAAGCCGCGCTGCACGATATCCGCGCAGAGATGGAGCGCGAGGGGATCGATTCGGTCCTCACCTCGGGCTTGTAGCAGGCACCCACTTTTCACCGGGCGGGCTGCGCCACGGAAATCCCCGCGCGTACAGCGCTTACCTGTGCGTATCAACCGTGCGCCGGAGTCCTGGGCCGCCCGCCCCTACCTCTCAATGAGAAAGGAGACTTATGCAGGAAGAACCATTTGTTAACACCGTCAGGGGCATGTTGACCGATCCGGTGGAGTTCATCGAGCACAGTTCGAAGTTGAAATTGCGCAGTTACCAGGTGGAGGTTGCCCGGGCGGTGGTCGAATCGGTGATCTTCAAGCGCGGTCTGAGCTTTGTGGTGCTCTTTCCGCGCCAGTCGGGCAAGAACGAGCTGCAGGCGCAAATCGAGACTTACCTGCTGGCTTATTTGCAGGAGTTTGATGCCGAGATCATCAAAGTTTCGCCAACCTGGCGGCCGCAGTCGATTAACGCCATGCGCCGGCTGGAGCGCGTGCTGCAGAAAAACGCACTCACGCACGGTGAATGGAAAAAGGAGTCGGGTTACATCTACCGCTGTGGGACGGCGCGCATCTTCTTTCTGAGCGGCGCGCCGGAGGCCAACATCGTCGGCGCCACTGCCAGCGCGCTGCTGGAGGTGGATGAGGCTCAGGATCTTGAAATCGAAAAATACGACAAGGATATTGCGCCCATGGCGGCCTCCACCAACGCCACGCGCATCTTCTGGGGCACCGCCTGGACCAGTCAGACGCTGCTGGCGCGCGAACTGCGCGCAGCCCGTGAAGCAGAACGCCAGGATGGGCAGCGGCGGGTGTTCGTGGTGGACGCCGAACGCGTGGCAGCTGAAGTGCCAGCCTACGGCAAATTCGTGGCCGCGCAGGTGGCCCGGCTGGGGCGCAGTCACCCGCTTGTGCGCACCCAATTCTACAGCGAGGAGATCGACGGCGAAGGCGGCATGTTCCCGGTTGAAAGACGGCTGCGCATGCAGGGCAGTCATCTGGCGTCGGATCGACCAGCTCCCGGACGAATCTATGCACTGCTGCTGGATGTGGCCGGCGAGGATGAAGCCGCCGAGCAGGGCGGCGACCCGGCGGGCTGGGCGCTAAAAAATCCCGGACGGGACGCCACTGCGCTGACGGTTGTCGAAGTGGATTTGACGACGTTGGAGGACCCGCAGTTGCGTGCGCCAACCTACCGCTGCGTCCACCGCCGTCAATGGCTGGGGGTGCGCCATACCGACCTGTATGCCGAATTGCTGATCCTGGCGAATGCCTGGCAGGCGCGCTGGCTGGTGGTGGACGCTACCGGCGTTGGGGCCGGCCTGGCCGCCTTCCTGCGCAGGTCGCTGCCCGGGCGGGTGGCGCCCTTCCAGTTCAACGCTGCCAGCAAAAGCAAACTGGGTTGGGATTTTTTGAGCGTGGTGGACAGCGGCCGCTGGAAGGAACCGGCAGGTAGCCCAGGCGCGCTGGACAGCCTGTTCCAGCGCCAGTTGCAGCACTGCCAGTATGAAATTACTAGCGGTCCGGATAAGCGCATGAGTTGGGGTGTGCCGGACGGCGCGCGCGACCCCGCCAACGGTGAGCCGGTGCATGATGACCTGCTGCTTTCGGCAGCATTGTCTGCGGTACTGGATACCCAGCCGTGGGGCAGCACCAGCCCGGCGCTGGTGGTAGCAGGGCGCGATCCTTTGAAAGACCTGGACAGCGGGTTTTGACCTGCAAAGTGGAGGCTTATGAACAATTCGATCTGGACGAAGACCGTGGGGCGCGTGTTTGGCGCTGAAATTCGGCGCCAGGTACGCGCCGGACTGGCAGCCGAAAACGACGCCACTTTTCTGCTGGGAACAAGCCCGACAGGTGGGACGGAGCGCGACCGCCTGTCACCCAACCGGCAGGAAGTGTTCGAACAGGCGCTGGAAGCCTGGCGGGTCAACCCGCTGGCGCGCCGGCTGGTGGAACTGACCACCCAGTATGTGGTCGGCGGCGGGATATCGATTCACTGCAAGCACGTGCCGACGGCGCGATTTCTGGAGGAGTTCTGGCATCACCCGCTCAACCGGATGGCGGTGCGCGTTTTCGAATGGTGCGATGAACTGTCGCGCAGCGGCAACCTGTTCGTGCTGCTCTCGACCGATGCCTCCGGGATGAGTTACCTGCGGGCGGTTCCGGCTGCGGATGTGGCGGAAATTTATACCCGCCCGAACGATGTCGAGCAACCGCTGGCGTTTCTGCCGCGCGCCACGCTCGAGCAATTGCAGCCGCTTCCCTGGCCGGCTTACAACGCTCGCGAAGATGCGCCAGGACCGGACGGCGCCTTCCCACCCGTTATGCTGCATTTTGCCATCAACCGCCCGGTGGGGGCGCAGTGGGGCGAACCGGATCTGGCGCCGGTGTTGCGCTGGTTGAGCCGCTACACCAACTGGCTGGAAGATCGCGCCCGGCTGAACCGTTTCCGCACCGCCTTCCTGTATGTGGTCAAGTCGCGCTTCAGCAGCGAGTCCGACCGGCTGGCGCGGCAGCAGCGGCTGAACGCCAGCCCGCCTACGCCGGGGTCGATTCTGGTGACGGATGAAAACGAGAGCTGGGAGGTGATTGCGCCTCGGTTGGAATCGGACGAGGCCAACACCGACGGTTTGGCGCTGAAAAAGATGATCGCTGCCGGGGCAGGCGTGCCGCTGCACTTTTTGGCGGAACCCGAATCGAGCACGCGCACCACTGCCGAAGCTGCCGGCGGGCCGACCTACCGCCGCTTCGAACAGCGCCAGAGCTTTTTCCTGTGGCTGGTGCGCGACGTGCTGCGGGCAACCCTCAACCGCCGGGCGCTGGTGGACGGGCGCATCGACCCGCAGGCGCGGGTGGAGGTGCACGGGGCTGACCTATCAGCGCGCGATAATGTGGCCTTGGCGATGGCTGCCAACCACATCTCCGCGGTGTTGACCGAATTGCGCGACCGCGGGCTGATCGATGACAGCGAGCTGCTGCGGGTGGCCTACCGCTTCTTTGGCGAGGTGCCGGATATCGCATCCCTGCTGGAACGCGGGCGGGAAGCGGGTGCGGTAAAAGCGAGGCCGGAGCCGGCGAAACGCGGCAGAAAATATCCAGCCGGCAAGGTTGATCTGGTCACCGGCGAGCCAAAATTGGATTGAGGAGGTGAAGATGAACGAATCGGAAACAGAAGGGATTGTTCACAGCGCGCGCATGATGCTGGCAGCACAGGCCGGTCAGGGCGAGTTCGATATTCTGGCGATCACCGCCGGCGAGGGTAACGGCTGGCAGTTTTCACCGGATGTATTGAGCGGCTCGCTGCGCCTTTGGGACGGCTGCGAATGCTTCGTTGACCATGCACTGGAGGGACATTCGCTGCGCGATCTGGCGGGCGTGTGCCATTCGCCGCAGTTCGATCCCGCTCAACAGGGCGTGCGCTTACGTGTCCGGCCGGTGGGTCCGGCTGGACCGATGTTGGCCGAATTGGGCCGCGCCATGCTGGCGGAAGGACCCAAACCGGCGGTGGGCTTCTCGGCTGATTTGGTATTCGAGGCCAACGGCAAGCAAGTTACCCGCATTTTGCGTGTTTTAAGCGTCGATCTGGTGCTGGAACCGGCCCGCGGCGGTCAATTTTTGCGGGCTTTGAACCAGCGCCACCCCTATCTGAATCGGAAAGGACAAAAAACCATGGAAGATAACCAATCAAACACCGAATCAACCGGTCTGAGCAACCCGGCAGCCGCGAATGTGGGTGCAGAACTATCCGGCCTGCTGTTGGAGACCAGTCTGGCGGCTGCGCATTTGCCAGTGGCGCTGGCTGAGCGAGTACGCCAGCGTTTTACCGGCCGCGCCTTCGACCCGGCCGAATTGCAGACCGCCATCGCTGACAGCCGCACGCTGGTAAGCGAACTGACCGGCGCAGCCGTAGTGCAGGGTCCCGGTCGGGTAAGCGGCATGTTCTCCGGCGAGGATCAAATCAACGCGGCAGTGCACGATTTGCTCGGCGCGCAGCGCCCGGCCAACCTGAACGGGTTGCAGGTGCAAAAGCTGAGCGGTATTCGCGAGCTGTACACCCTGATGACCGGCGACGCCGAATTTTACGGCGGGTACGATGCCAAACGGGCACAGTTTGCCGCCAGCGCCGATCTGCCCGGCCTGCTGAAAAATGCGCTCAACAAACTGGTGATCATGGGCTGGCAGGAGTTGGGGCGCAGCGGCTACCGCTGGTGGGAGCCGGTGGTCTCGGTGCAGCACTTCACCAGCCTGCACGATATCACCGGGGTGTTGGTCGGTGAGGTGACGGTGTTGCCGGCGGTGGCGGAAGGAGCCGCTTATACCGAGCTGGGTGTGGACGATTCGGCCGAGGTTGGGGCGTGGGGCAAGTACGGCGGGTACGTCGGCCTGACGCTGGAGATGTTCGAGCGCGATCAGACCCACAAGCTGCGCCAGTATCCCTTCAAGCTGGCTTCGGCTGCCCTGCGGCGCATTTCCGCGCTGGTTGGGGCGGTATTCACTGCCAATGGCGGGGTCGGCCCGGCGATGGCAGACACTTTCAATGTGTTCAACATCGCCAATCACGGCAACCTGGGCAGCGCCGCGCTGGATTCAGCCGGATGGGAGGCTGCCAGCAAAGCCATTTACGATCAGCCGATGCTGGTCAAGGCCGGCGGCAGCGCACCCAAACTGGCGCTGGACGGGCGCTACCTGATCGTGCCGCGGGCATTACGCTTGAATGCCATGCGCATCCTCTACCCGTCCTTCGAACGCGAGGCAACCATTTTCTCGGAGAATCTGCAGCGCGGCGAGATGGGCGATGTGATTACCTGCCCGGAGATGACGGATGCCAACGACTGGGCAGCCGCGGCCGATCCGAAGCTGGCGCCGGCCGTCATCCTGGGCGAACGCTTTGGCCTGCTGCCCGAAATTTATATCTCCGATAGCGAGACCAGCGGGGCGCTGTTCACCAATGACGAAATGCGCATGAAAGTGCGCCACTGGGTGAGCGTGTTCGTGGCCGATTACCGGCCGTTGTACAAGTCCAACGTGGCAGCTTAGCCCTGCCGCAAGAGCGGGGCGGGCAGGTAAAGGTAATAGCTCTCACTACCCGCCCCGCTGCAGAACCAGGAGGAGGTTTGAATGACCATCTGGGATCAAGTTCGCAAAGTATTGCGTTCGCGCAAGTTTTGGGCGCTGCTGGCCGCTTTGACGGCGGTGGCGGCGGGCCTGAGCAGCGGCCAGATCGATGCCTGGCAGGCGGTACAGGCTGCCATTGCGGCGCTGGCGGTGTATTCCACCGGCGTGGCGATCGAAGATGCCGGGCGCGCCCAGGCCAAACCGGAGGGCGGCGATGCCCCGCAGCAAACGGCACGTTGAACCAACGGTTGCCGTTGATCTGCCGGAATTTGCCGCCGCCGCGGCGCAGCGCATGGGGATCGACCTTACTGTGCTGCACCGTTGGGTGATGCGACCGGATGGCAGCGTGGTGCTGTTGTGCGCCAACGGGATGAAGTTTGTCGTCAGCCCGGATTAGAAACCGAGCCGGGGCACGGCCGGTTGGTTCCGCTGATCGTGCCCCGGCCAAGGCAAACCGGGAAGGAGGAAGGATGAATGCATTGGGTGTGGATGTCAGCCACTGGCATCAGACGGTCGATTGGCAGCGGCTGAAGGCGGCCGGGGTGTGCTTTGTGGTCGTCAAAGCCAGCGGCGGCGTGAAAGGGGTTGACCCGCTGCTGCGGACGCATTTCAACCGGGCTAAAAATGCCGGAATGGTGACAGGCGTGTTCCACTGGGTGGATCCCACCGAACCGGCGCGCCAGCAGATTGACCATTTTTTGACAACCTGCAGCGGGTTGGATTACGACTTTGCCGCGCTGGATGTCGAGCAACACTGGCAGTCGTGGCAGGAGTGGACCGTGCAAAAAATCGTCCGCATCATCCCGCCGGAACGCATCAGCGCGCATGCCCGCGAAACAGCCGAAACGCTGCGCGCTTCCATCGCGAAACAGGTGGTCATCTATACCCGCACCAGCTTTTTGCAGGACTATGCCCGCCCGATGCAAACCTGGCTGCCGGAATGGCCGCTTTGGCTGGCATACTACCCGTACCCGCGCGGGCGGGTGACGGTTAGTTGGGAAGACCTGCTCAAAAAGTACCTGCCGCGCATCGCTGGTCCGCGTTTGCCGCAGGGCAGCAAAGACTGGCGTTTCTGGCAATTCAGCGGCGACCGCTTTATGTTGCCTGGCGTGGCGTCACCGCTGGATTTGAATTTCTTCAATGGCGACGAGGCGATGCTGCGCGCCTGGCTCGAAGAACGGCCGGCAGCGCCCCAGGAAATCACGGACGCCGAAAAATTGAGCCGCTTGTGGGATGCCCATCCCGAATTGAGGTGGTTATGAGCGATTATGCAGATATTCTGGTTCGCCTGCGCGCCGGCCTGATCGATGTTAATGGACTGGTGTGGGAAAACAGCGCGCTGGATGAGTCCCTGCGGCAAGCCCTGGCGGACATGGCGCTGGCGGCGGGGAGCGAGTACACCCTTTCCGGGCTGGACGGCGCACTGGTGACCAGCTTGCCGGTGCAGCATTTCGCCACACTGGTGCGCGGCGCGGCGGCATACGCCTTACTCTGGCGGGCGGCCGAACGCGTGGATGCATTTAGCGCCCGACCCAATTTACCCGCTGAGGTGCTGGCAGCGGCGGCGGCTTTGCTGGCGCGTTTTGAAGTTGCCCTGACTTATCTGGCGGCATTGCGGGCTGCCGGGCTGCAAACCTCCGCTGTCCCGCCGTATCCGGACGGGACTGAAAGCACGCAACCCGGCTGGCAGTTACCTGATGCGTCGGATGGGGCGGGAGGGTAACCCATGTATTCGTTATTTTTCGCCGACGAAGAGCAACAGGATCGGTTTTACCTGCACGGGCCAGGTGTAATTCCGCCGGTACGCGGCGCCTCTCGCCAACCCAAACCAGATCAGTTGGATAGCGGGTTGGTGCAAGAAGTGCTGACCCTTGAATGTAAAAACGGCGATATTCGCGGGTTGGTCACCTGGTTGGAGCAGCGCCTGGCTCAGGCCAGGGCCGGTAATCCACCACTGCACCTGTGGATCCAGGCGGATCAAGGCGCGGCGCCGGTGGGCGCACAGGTGCTGGACGGAGCGGTGGAATTACTCGGCGGCGGAACGCTGGACCGCCAGCACGGCTACCAGGGCTTGCTGTTGCGTTTGGAGCGCGCCAATTGGTTGACAGAGTTGCTGGCACCTGTCCTGCTTCAAAATGCCAACGGGTCAAATAACACCCTTGGCTTGATTCTTTCGAACCATACCGACGGAGATGCCGGGCATGTCAATTATTGTGACGTGGTGGGCAGCGCAATTCGCGGATCGCAACCGCTGCCGGTGCGCATAACGCTGGATGTTGGCGCTGGATCGGTCAGACGGTTGGGGAAAATTGTGGTTTCGGGCGGCGCGGACCTTTGGGATGCCAACGGCAGCTTTGACCATGTTCTGGAGGGCGAGGCAGCCAGCGCAGGCGCCGGATGTACCGGCATGAGCAGCATCTCCAACCTGAGCGCCAGCGCGGGCGCCTACCAGAATTTTCAATGGAGCGCCGTAGTGGAGACACCCGTGTGCCGTTGGACAATCGATACAGCCCGGCTAAACTGGCTGAAAGGGCGCGGGCTGCGCCCGGTTGCACGTTTTCACACGCCGCCGCCAGCCAATACCCGCTGGCGCTGGAAAATCCTGCCGGCCGGCGGCAGCGAAATCCTGGATCAATCTGCCCCGGCTGTGCTGGACGCGTCCAGCCGGTTGCAGGTGCTGCCCGCTTTTTTCCCGCCGCTGCAAACCAACCTGGCGCCATTCACTTCCTTTGTCCTGGAAGGATGGCTGGAATGCCCGTCCGCCGGAACCAAACAAATCGATCTGGATTTCATTCATCTCTTTCCATTGGAGAATTTTGCTTATTTCCAGCCGGTCAGCGGCCTGGACGAGGAACACAGCCTGGTAATGGACTGGCCCAGCGGCGAGCTCTACACGGCTAACAGCGCCACGGGAAATAAATCCATAACCCACCTGGTCTCGGGCACGCCCATGGTTATTTACCCGGGGCGCAACCACCGCATTTACCTGTTATATGAAACAAATTCAGGATTTTTGATCGCGGATACAGCCCAACTGCGCTTGACAGCGGGTGCGCGCTGGGTCAATCCTTAGGAGGCAGGATGGAAAAGATGAGCGTCAGGCTGGCGCAGCGCGATTTTTCGGCAGGATTGCAACCGGCTTTGGAACTGCAGGTCGAGCGGTTAACCTGGAAAGCTCTGGGTGGCCCGCATGAAGCAGTATTGACGGGTATAGCGTCAGATGCAGGCGGAGCAGCGTTTTCAGCCCAATGGGTGCTGGATGTGCTGCGCCGGGCTGTGACGGTCACCAACCAGGCCGGCGAGCAAACCTGGTGGGGCTATGTCCACCGGGTGGAGGTGGATCAGGCCGGATTGAGTCTGGTTTATAACCTGGACGAGCTTGCCAATCGGGTATGCGTTCTTTACTGGCAGCAGGAACCGCAGTTGGAATGGAGCGGCGAGCGCAGTTTCACCCCCTGGGTCGATGACCTGGAAAGCCAGGAAATTTACGGCGTCAAAGAACGCATTTTCCAATTGCGCTCGATGGATGCTGCGGAGGCGCTGCGGGCGCGGGATGCGCTGCTGGCGCAGTACAGCCGGCCGCAGCCGCATCTGACCGGCAGCCGGAGCACCGGGCTGAAATCCCGGGTGCGCCTGAAGTGTCGCGGTTGGTGGGACACATTAACCTGGAAAATTGCCCGTTTTGACGACGGTTATGAAGGTTTTGTAAAACCGGCGTCATTAACCCAAAACCTGGGACGCACGGCGAGTCTGGATGCGCGAATTGCTCAGAGCTTTAGCACCGCTTACGGGAGTTGGATGTGCGGTGAAGCGGTCGTCAACATCCGGTCGGTGGGCGTCACCACCGACCAGGTGGTCTGTGAACTTTGCGCCGATGCCAATGGGATACCCGGGGCTGTACTAACCAGCGCGACGGTGGACGCCAGCCTGGTCAGTGGATCGCGCTGGTGGGTCAAGTTTTTGTTCGATCCCAGGGTGGAAATCCCGGCCAATACCCCCTACTGGCTGGTGTTTTCCCGCAGTGGGGCGTTGAGCACCGCCAACTACTATCAACTCTATATGGACAATTCCAACAGCTATCCGAACGGCAAGCTGATGACCTGGAGCGGTACTGCCTGGCTCGATTCGGCCGGCGGATTGGGCGATATCAATTTTTACACGACCGGATTCACCGCCCGGTCCGCGCGGCTGGCCGAATTAACTGCTCAAGGGAACGGCGGTCAGTTTTTGACCGACTTGCAAGTACAAAGCATCATCAGCGGTGAAACGCTCTTAAAACGCGAGGGCATTCTGGACTGCCGGGCAGAATTGGAAAGTCTGCTGGCGCAGGGCAGCGACAGCGCCAGCCGACTCCTGGCGCAAATCGAGGCCGACCGGCGGTTAGTGATCTATGATCAACCGGCTGAGGACGCCTGGCGGTACATTCTGGATGGCAGCGGGGTGCTGCGCACTCGCAGCGGGCGGGCAGCCTGGAGTCACGACCCGCTTGCCGGGCAGCGCGTCTGGTTGGCGAACAACTGGCTGGAAGTGCAGCCCTTAATTCAAACTGTGGAGTGGACGCCGGAGCGCGGGCTGACCGTGGCCTGGTAGTTCGAGCGTGATTGCACAAGTCTCTGACCAGGCGCGCTGTGGGAGACCTTCGGTCAGCCACCGCAGGAGACCGGTGCGATCGGGCTAGTCAGGAGACCGTGCGATCAGGGGACAGGTTCAGACAGCTATCAGGTTGTGTAGTAACGGCAGGGCTGCCTGCAACGCCCGGGCGCGATGGCTGATTTGATTTTTGCGCCCATCTGGGAGTTCGGCCATGGTCGCGTCTTCGACAGGGATGAAAAAGATCGGGTCATAACCAAAGCCGTTTTGGCCGCGCTCTTCAGTAATGATAAAACCGTCGCAGCGTCCTTCGGTGGTATGCAAGGTGCCGCTTGGTTCGGCGACTGACACGGTGCAGTGAAAGCGAGCCGGCCAGCCTGGCGCGCCCGGCGGCACGGGGATGTTGCTCAAGGTGCGAATCAGGAGCGCGCGCCGGTCTGCGTCCGATGCGCCGGGTTTGGGGGAAAAGCGAGCCGAATGCAAGCCGGGAGCACCTTTGAGCGCATCCACTTCCAGGCCGGAATCATCCGCCAGGGTGAGCAGGCCGCTGACCTGGCAGTAAGCTCGCGCCTTTAAAGCGGCGTTTTCTGCATAAGTAGCGCCCGTTTCATCCACCTGGATCGACAGGCCAAGGTCTGCGGGCAGCACCAGCTCCACCGGCAAGCCGGCGAGGACTGCCTGAATTTCACGCAGTTTTCCGCGGTTCGAACTGGCGATCAATAGCCGCATGGTTGAATTCCTTTAATATTAATAAAATTAATCTTAATTAATTGACATGTCCGAATCGCTATGCTATAATTTTCGTATTCGGTATTATAACTACAAACCAGTTCCAGTGACTCTTCCCCGTTATCCACTACGTATTAATGTTGGTTTTTTAGTTCACCAGCCAATTGGCACCAGCCATGATTTCACCTTTGAGTTCCCGGCGGTCCAATTATCTCCTGACTTTGAACTGACGCAGTTTAACGGGACAGCGCGTATCAGCCGCACGCCGCAAGGACTGCTGGTAGAGGCGGACTTTTCCGGGAATCTCTTGCTCGAGTGCGTGCGCTGCCTGGACGAGTACCACCAGTCCATTTCCGCCAATTTTGCAGAACTGTTTTCTTTTCGTTACCGCCGCGATGCAGAATCGGAACTGTTTATACCCGAAGACGGACATATTGATCTGGCGCTGCTGGCGCGCGATTACCTGCTCCTCGAGCAGCCGATCAAACCCATTTGCCGACCGGAGTGCAAAGGGCTTTGTTTCTACTGCGGGGTCAACCTCAACGAGACGGTTTGCGAACATCAGGCCCAGCCCGTCGAAGAATAATCGACCGAATCTAGCCCTAGGGGATTTCCAATTATTTCCAACCAACTAAAGACACCAGGTGGCAAACCCGGCCCGTAAGGGCTAAACGGGAAAGCGCCGCGAACCAGGCGGCGTCCATTCTGGATTCCAGAACACAGGCAGGTTTAGGAAGCACTATCTAATCGGTATTCATGTGGGGGTTCACAGTAGAGGAGGGTGGTAGTGACAAATCCGGGTAGGCTCAAGCGTAGTTCAGAAATTCTCAGTCTGCTGTTGGAGAAAGCCGATGTTCAGGGCTACCTGACCACCGATGACCTGATCGAAGTGTATCCGGATGTGAGTCAGGATGCCGAGCGGTTGCAGGCGATGGTGATTGCGCTGCGCCGCCGTGGGGTGGATTTTCTCGACCACGAGTCCGAACCTTCTTTAAAAGATGAGGATCCGTTGATCGATGTGGAATCGGACATGGAGCCGTTTACCAGCATCGAATCGATTTCCAGTGACGACACGATTGGCCTGTACCTGAAAGAAATGTCGCGGGTGGCGCTGCTCTCGTGTGAAGAAGAATTGGATTTGGCCCGCCGCATCGAGCGCGGGCGTTATGCGCATCGCGCGGTAGAACGCCTGAATGGACGCGCCTCAGCGGTGCGCCGGCAGGAGTTGGACCAGCAATTTGCAGATGGTCAGCTTGCCCGCGAGCACCTGATAAAGGCCAATACCCGCCTGGTGGTCAGCATTGCCAAGCGGTACATCGGGCGCGGCGTACCCTTCCTGGACTTGATTCAAGAAGGCAACCTTGGCTTGATGAAAGCGGTCGAAAAATACGAATACCGGCGCGGTTTCCGTTTCTCGACCTATGCCACCTGGTGGATCCGTCAGACCATCACCCGCTCGATTGCCGACCAGGGTCGCACGATCCGCGTACCGGTGCACATGGTTGACCGCATCCGCCAGTTGTACCGCCTGACCCATGAGTTGGAACAAAAACTGGGACGCATCCCCAACACCGAGGAACTGGCAGCAGAAATGAACGTGCCGGTCGCCAAGGTGGATTGGATGCTGCGCGTTTCGTGGCTGCCGCTCTCGTTGGAGAGCCCGATCAACGACGACGAAGAAGACTCAGAGTTGGGCATGTTTGTCGAAGACCAGTTGACGCCGTCGCCCATCCAGAGTGCGTACACCAAAATGCTGCGTGAGAAGATCGAATCTGTACTGGAGACCCTGCCACCGCGTGAAGCGCGGATTCTGCGGCTGCGCTTTGGCCTGGAAAACGGGCACACATACACCCTGGAAGAAGTCGGTCAGAAATTTGGCCTTACCCGCGAACGCATCCGTCAAATCGAGAGCAAAGCCTTGCGCCGCTTGCGCCATCCGCGCCGTTCGCGCCAGTTGAAAGAGTATTTATAGGTGATGATTAAAGGAAGAATGATAGGCCAGTAGATCCTGCTGGCCTTTTTCATTTATGAGCAACTATTGGTAAAATAAGAGGAGGAGCTTTATCAATCCCGCTTATGAACATCATTCCGACTGACATCCCGGGCCCGGTCATCATCGAGCCTCAAATTTTCGGTGACGACCGGGGATTCTTCATGGAAACCTTCCAGAAACGCATCTTTGCCGAGGCTGGACTGCCAACCGACTTTGCCCAGGACAACCATTCGGGCAGCCGCAAAGGCATTTTGCGCGGTTTGCATTACCAGTTAGTTAAGCCGCAGGGAAAATTGGTACGGGTGGTGGTTGGCGAGGTGTTCGACGTGGCGGTTGACCTGCGCCGTTCATCCCCGTATTTTGGCCGCTGGGTTGGTTTGCAGCTTTCGGCAGAGAACAAGCGCATATTTTGGGTTCCGCCCGGGTTTGGCCACGCATTCTATGTGCTGAGCGATTGGGCTGAGTTCCTCTACAAGGCCACCGATTTTTATGCGCCCGAGGGGGAGCGTACCATTCTGTGGAATGACCCGCAGATCGGCATTGATTGGCCGCTGATGGACGGTCAACCCCCGCTAGTGTCTGCTAAGGATGCCGCCGGCAGGCCTTTGAGCCAGGCTGAAACATTCGAGTAGGGAAAAAGCAGGAGACTGGATGAAAAATATTTTAGTTACCGGCGGCGCCGGGTTTATCGGGTCAAATTTCGTCCGTTACCTGCTGCATTCCGAGCCAGACGTACGAGTGGTCAACCTGGATGCGCTGACCTATGCCGGCAGTCAGGAAAATTTACAGGACTTACCGTCACCGGAGCGCCACAACTTTGTCCACGGTGATATCTGCGACCGTGCGCTGGTGGATGACCTGCTGCGGCGCTACACCATCGACACCATTGTCCATTTTGCCGCCGAGACCCATGTGGATCGGTCGATTGTGGACCCGGGCACTTTCATCCATACCAACATTGTGGGTACTTTTACCCTGCTGGAAGCGGCCCGCGGCGCCTGGATGGTCGAAAAACTTCTTCCATTGGAGCAGGCGCATTTCCACCATGTTTCCACCGACGAGGTATACGGCACGCTGGCTCCCGGGGAGCCTTCGTTTACCGAGAACACCCCTTATGCGCCGCGCAGCCCGTACGCTGCCTCCAAGGCTGCCAGCGACCACCTGGTGCGTTCGTACAGCACAACCTATGGGCTGCCCATCACCATTACCAATTGTTCCAACAACTACGGACCAAATCAGTTCCCTGAAAAGCTGATCCCGTTGATGGTGCTGCACGCCCGTGATGGCAAACCGCTGCCGGTGTACGGCGACGGGCAGCAAGTGCGCGACTGGCTGTATGTGGAAGATCACTGCGATGCCATCTGGCGGGTGATTCAAAAGGGACGAACCGGCGAGACCTACGCAGTCGGCGGTGACAACCAGCCGCCCAACCTGGAAATCGTCAACACCATTTGCCACATCATGGATGAGCTGCGACCCAATTCGCCTTACTACCCGCACAGCCAGTTGATCCAGTTCGTGGCTGACCGCCCGGGTCACGACCGGCGCTATTCCATCGATATTAACAAGATTCACACTGAACTGGGTTGGCAACCGCGCCAATCGCTGGAAACCGGTCTGCGCGAGACGGTGCGCTGGTACCTGGAGCATCCCGATTGGGTGCAGGCGGTGGCGCAGCAGCCCGATTACCAGGGCTGGATTCAGAAGAATTACACCAATCGCCCAAAGGGGGTGCAATGAAAGGAATCATTCTGGCGGGAGGTAAAGGCACGCGGCTGTACCCGATTACGATTGGCGTCAGCAAGCAAATGCTGCCGGTGTATGACAAGCCGATGATTTACTACCCGCTCTCCATGTTGATGCTGGCGGGAATTCGCGAAATTCTGGTCATCAGCACTCCCGAGGATCTGCCAGGGTACCGCCGGCTGTTGAGCAGCGGCGCACAGTGGGGCTTACGCTTTGAATACGTAGAGCAGGCTGAACCGCGCGGCCTGGCAGAAGCCTTTATCATTGGGGCGGAGTTTATTTCCGGTGAACCGGTGTGCATGATTCTTGGCGACAACCTGTTCTACGGCCATGGACTGCCGGGCACGCTGCAAAGGGCGGCGGGATTAACTGATGGGGCGGTGGTGTTTGCATACCCGGTGCGCGATCCGGAACGGTATGGCGTCGTCGAGTTCGACGCCAACTACAACGCCGTCAGCCTGGAAGAAAAACCCAAACAGCCGCGCTCACATTATGCCGTCCCGGGCATCTATTTTTACGACCGGCAGGTTGCGGAGCGTGCGCGCGGGCTGAAACCCTCACCGCGCGGCGAGCTGGAGATCACCGATCTTAACAAACTCTACCTGGCCGATGGCATGCTGCAAGTACAGGTACTGGGGCGTGGCGTGGCCTGGCTGGATGCTGGCACGCATGAGTCGCTGCTGCAGGCGGCTACTTTCGTGCAGACAGTTGAGGAACGCCAGGGGATGATGATCTCATGTCCCGAGGAAATTGCCTACCGCATGGGGTTTATCGATGTCGACCAGCTGCGCAAAGAAGCGGTAAGAATGGCGGGCAACAGCTATGGAGCGTACCTGCTGCGTTTGGCGGATGAAAAGGTGGAGTAGGATATGGCCGATTCCTTCGACCCGCAGAATGATTTTGACTCGTTTTATTATGCAAAAGGTTGCGGTTCTCCGTATGAACGCAACGAACGCTGGTTAACATTTTTTCAAGGGATTGCCGATCAGATTATTGCAGATCTGCAGCCTAAAAACGTGTTGGATGCGGGATGCGCAAAGGGTTTTCTGGTAGAGGGATTACGAAATCGCGGAGTTGAAACATGGGGAATCGATATCTCTGAATATGCCATCCAGGAAGTATTCGATACCATCAAACCTTATTGCAAAGTGGGATCTATTACTGACCCATTCCCGCAGAAATATGATCTGATCGTTACCATAGAAGTTGTGGAACATATGCCAGCAGAGATGGGGAAAAAAGCGATTGAGAACATGTGTGCGCACACCGATCGGGTTCTTTTCTCATCGACCCCTTTTGATTACAAAGAAACCACCCATTACAATGTCCAACCGCCGGAGTACTGGGCAAGAGAATTTGCCCGCCACGGTTTCTTCAGGGATGTCGATTTTGATGCCAGTTTTATAACTTCCTGGGCAGTTTGTTTTAAGAAGGTTGACCAACCGCTGCATCAATTGGCATATGATTATGAACGCCGGTTTTGGTTGCTTTGGAAGGAAAATACCGATTTAAGGCAATTATCTAATGAGTTGCGAAACCAGGGACGGGCATTTTACAGCCAAACCCAAGCAGCAAAAATACGCCTGGAATCGTTGATTTCTCAAATGGAGCAGAATAAAACCAATTGGAATAATGAAGATAATGGTCTCTACCAAGAGTACATAAACCAGATTAATCTGCAAATGATCAAGTTGAAGAACCTGTACGAAGAGTTGAATTATCAGTCTGCTCAAATTAGGCCTGAAAAGATAGAATTGTCGAACCAGCCGGAGAACCTAGTGGCTGCGATTAATCGATTAGAGACCAACCTGGCAGAAACGATCCGCGAGAGAGAGTTTGAAAAAAAGAGGGCGGATGATCTCCAGCAACGTTGGGAAGCGCTTGAGCGAACACGCACCTGGAAAGTGTTGTCGTCCTTTTATAAAATCAGAAAGCCCAAATAGTAATTGGGAGTATTTACCGTATATGCGGATATTATTGTTCGGCAAAAATGGACAACTTGGCTGGGAACTTCACCGCAACCTGATCACGCTGGGTGATTTAACCGTCATTGATTACCCGAATGTAGATTTCAACCGGCCGCAGACACTGCCCGAAATCGTGCGGGCGGCCAGGCCGGACGTGATTATCAACGCGGTCGCATATACCAATGTCGATAAGGCAGAAGGCGAGCCAGACGTTGCCCGGCGGGTTAACGCAGATGCGGTCGGAGAAATTGCGCGTGAGGCCAAAAACCTGGGCGCGCTGCTGGTTCATTTCTCTACCGATTATGTATTCGATGGCGCTAAGGGCAGCTCGTATGTGGAGACCGATACGCCCAATCCGCTGAATGTGTACGGAAAGACCAAGCTGGCAGGTGAAGACGCTGCTGCGCAGGCAGGAAATGCTTTAATATTGCGGACAAGCTGGATGTACAGCCTGCGGCAGCACAATTTTGCGTTAAGTGTTCTGGAATGGGCGCGCAAATATCCCGTGGTGCATGTTGTGGATGACCACATTGGCAGCCCAACCTGGGCACGTCCTTTGGCAGAAATTACTTCACAACTAGTGAATCGGGTTTTTGGCCAAAAAAACATTGCGTCTCAGGGAGTTTATCATTTGGCTGGCGCAGGTTTTGCGACCCGATTCATGTTTGCGCAAGAGATATTGAAGTTCGATCCCCATCCCGAAGAATGGATCATGACGAGCCTTCTTCCCGCAAAATCAATCGATTTTCCACTCGAAGCAGCCCGCCCGGTTAATTCAGCGTTGGATATCAGTCTTTTCAGCCGTACATTTGGCATGTGCCTGCCACCTTGGCATGAATGTGTGCAGCTGATGATGGCTCTTCATTGATGTTATAATTCTGGCTCATTCCTATTGGTCTACGCTTCAGTTTAGAAATAATTCGTTAAAAATTTCCCCGGGGTTGAAATATTTATGAGCGAACGCTCAATGGTGACGGTTTTCGATAGCGCAGATCGAGAGACATACTTCCGGTTTGTCTCTAAGACATTTCGCGATGTGGCACTGTTCCGTTATGCGCTTCAAAATTTTGTTATTAACAACCTGCGCACGCGTTATCGAAAATCATTTCTTGGATTCTTATGGAGTCTCTTGAGTCCGTTGCTTTCAATGGTTGTTCTAGCGGTGGTGTTTTCATTTGCCTTTAAACAAGATATTAAAACCTTCGCGGTCTATGTTTTTACTGGTTTGATTCCATGGCTGTATATCAATTCGAGTATTTCTGGCGGCTGCCAGACGATGATCTATGCCGAAGGATTTTTAAAAAAAGTATATATTCCAAAGTTATTGTTCCCGCTTACTTTAGTAACCACTGAAACGGTAAATTTTGTTTTTAGTATTATCAGCTTATATATCCTGGCGGTTGCGGTTGGAACAACACTGAGTTGGACCTTTGCTCTTTTGCCCCTGGTCATCCTGATTACATTTATATTTAATCTCGGCTGGGTGTTGATCCTAAGCATTATTACTGTGTATTTTCGTGACCTGACGCATATTGTTACGGTTGTTTTTCAAGCTCTGTTTTACCTGGTTCCCATTGTATATCCTGTGGAAATCCTTCCGGAAAAATTCCAATGGTTGTTTTACTATAACCCTTTCTATTACTTCATTGTCCTATTCCGCAAAGTGATCTATGGAACACCTGCGTTAACCTGGGGCGATTGGTTGATACCAGCGGGCTTGGCATTGGTGTTGTTTCTTGTCGGAATGTATATCTTGATGCGCCGCGACAGAGAGCTTATCTTTAGACTATGAAAAGCACGATTTCGATTAGTAATGCTTCACTGAGATTCCAAATTTTCAGCAATCCCACCCCGACTCTCAAGGAAACGGTGGTAAATGCAATGCTGCGACGCGGCAAATTGGTTACCAGTCGCGATTTTTATGCATTAAATGACATCAATCTCACAATCGAAGGTGGTCAGCGGGTTGGCATAATCGGCCTGAATGGCGCTGGAAAATCTACCTTGCTAAAGATGATTGTAGGCATCTATGCTCCTCAATCCGGGAGGATTGAAGTACACGGCCGGGTGACTCCGATGATCGAAATTGGGACGGGTTTCGATGTTGAATTAAGTGGCAGGGAAAACATTTATGTAAATGGTGCCATTCTGGGCTACTCGCCACAAGAAATGGCGAGGTACGAAAAAGACATTATCGATTTTTCGGAACTCAGCGAATTTATTGATGTCCCCGTCAAGTATTATTCAACTGGTATGTACGGAAGGTTGGCTTTTTCGATTGCAACCATGATCGAACCAGAAATCTTGCTTGTGGATGAGATTTTTTCCGCCGGCGATGCGCATTTTGTTGCCAAGGGCGCCCGCCGAATGATGGATATGATCAAAAGTTCCCAAATTGTTTTGTATGTCTCGCATTCATTGGGACAAATTGTTGAGCTGTGCAACCACGTAATAATTCTGCACCATGGGCGGATTATCAAACAGGGAGACCCCCGCGAAATGGTGGATTATTATATTAATGAAATTGTCAATTCTGGCTAGCCCCCACCTGACTACCTGGGCATAAAGGAGTGATTTATGGAACCCATTCAATTATTTGTCCCGACCTTCCGAATCGAAGAAACGCTGGATGAAATTCGAGTCTGTCTTGAAAAAGGGTGGACGGGATTAGGTTATAAAACAATTGAATTTGAAGAAGCATGGCGCCGCTTCACCGGGCTTCCACATGCACATTTTTTATCTTCCGCGACAGCCGGGTTACACCTTGCGGTGGCAATGTTAAAATATGAAGGAAAATGGCAGGATGGCGACGAAATCATCACAACACCGATGACCTTCGTTTCAACCAACCATGCAATTTTATATGAACGATTAAAGCCTGTTTTTGCCGATATTGACGATACCCTGTGCCTGGATCCTGCATCTATCGAGTCGCGCATTACTCCCAAAACCCGAGCAGTAATCTTTGTTGGGTTGGGAGGTAACACCGGAAAACTGGCCGAAGTGGTAAAACTTTGCCGAAAACATAAACTGCGCCTGATTTTGGATGCCGCTCACATGACCGGGACCCGTTGGAAAGATGGCACGCATATTGGTGGTGAAACGGATGTCAGTGTTTTTAGCTTCCAGGCGGTTAAGAATTTGCCTACAGCCGACTCGGGTATGATTTGTTTTGCAGATGAGCGGTTAGATATTGAAGCCCGTAAGTGGACCTGGATGGGGATCAATAAGGATACTTACGCCCGTACCGCATCACAGGGTTCGTATAAATGGTATTACGATGTGGAATATGAGGGGTTTAAATATAACGGCAACTCCATTATGGCGGCGATGGGATTAGTGGCGATCAAGTATGTCGACTCGGACAATGCTTATCGCCGGCAGATTGCATCCTGGTATGATTCGATGCTGGCAGATGAATCCAGAATCAAGCGAATTGCTATGTCGGCGGATTGCGAACCCTCGCGGCACCTCTACCAGGTTGAAGTTGAACATCGGGACGAGGTGATGCTGGCCTTAAACCAGGCCAATATTTTTCCCGGTGTACACTATCGGGATAACACTCTCTATCCCATGTATAAGTCGGAATTTGGGAAATGCCCGCGGGCGCACCTTGCCAATGAGAGGGTGATTTCCTTACCTATTCATATGCGGTTAACCCACGAGCAGGTTGTTTATATTGCAAAAAACCTGAAGGAAATTGTAGGATATTTATCCCGACCCAAGGAGTAATGGCGGATATGAATCTGGCGGGCAAGAAAGTCCTATTGACGGGTGCTGGCGGATTTATTGGAAGCCACCTTTGCGAAGCGCTGGTGAAACGCGGCGCAGATGTGACTGCAATGATCCATTACAATTCACGCAACAATTGGGGCAACCTTGAATTGGCGGATCCGCAGGTTTGTTCTGTCATTCAGGTGACAGCGGGGAACGTTGAAGATTCGGATTTCGTTGCCCGCCAGGTGAAAGGGAAGGATGTTGTCTTCCATCTGGCGGCGTTGATTGCCATCCCTTATTCTTACTCCGCCCCTTTGAGTTATATTCGAACCAACGTTGAAGGGACCCTGAACGTCTTGGAAGCTGCACGTGAGTATGGTGTGCAGCGCGTAATTCACACCTCAACCTCTGAAACCTACGGAACCGCAATATACACGCCGATTGATGAGAAGCATCCACTTCAGGGGCAATCGCCATATTCAGCATCCAAAATCGCTGCAGATAAGGTTGCAGAAAGTTATTTTTTGTCGTTTAATGTGCCAGTGGTTACACTTAGACCTTTTAATACCTACGGTCCAAGACAATCTGCCCGTGCGGTAATCCCAACCATCATCTCTCAAGCCTTTTCCAGGGATGAGATCAGGCTGGGTTCTCTCGATCCGGTGCGCGACTTGAACTTTGTGAAGGATACAGTCGAAGCCTTTATTCGCGCAGCCGAAACGGATGGGATCGAAGGCGAGGTGATCAATGCCGGTTTTGGAAAAGGAATTACAATCGGTGACCTTGCCCAAAAAATATTGAGATTAATTGGAATGAATAAGCCAGTAGTACAGGAAAATCAGCGGTTACGCCCCGAGAAGAGCGAAGTCCTCCGCCTGATCTGTGACAACTCCAAAGCCTTTGAAAGAATGGGCTGGCTACCTAAATACACACTTGAAGATGGACTTGCTGAGACGATTCAATTTGTCGAAGAGCATATCCATCTTTATAAAACCAACCAGTACACAGTATAGAGGCATCATGAAAGCAGTTATCCTCGCCGGCGGAAAAGGGACTCGTTTACGGCCTTACACGACCGTTCTGCCCAAACCTTTGATGCCAATTGGCAAGTATCCTATCCTAGAGGTCATTCTTCGCCAACTCAAATACTATGGGGTCGATGAAATCATCCTGGCAGTTGGCCATATGGGGCAGCTTTTTCAGGCATTCTTTAATAGCGGTGAAAATTATGGCCTTAAGATCAGCTACTCCTTTGAGACCCAACCGCTTGGCACGGCGGGTCCTTTGGCGCAGATCATTGACCAGCTTGAGGATGACTTCCTTGTAATGAATGGCGATCTCCTCACCACCCTGAATTACCGCCGTTTGTATGATTTCCATTGCAAGAACAGAGCCGCCGCCACCATCGGACTATATGAACGCGAAGTAAAAATAGATTTTGGTGTTGTGGATGTAGATTCGGATAATCGACTGGCAAAATATACCGAGAAGCCGACTTTTAAATTTAAAGTCAGCATGGGCATTAATGTCCTGAATCCACAAATTATTCGCCCATACCTTGTCCCTGACAAATACCTGGACTTGCCTGACTTAATGATGAGTCTAAAAAATGACGGAAACCAGGTCAATACATACAGCGAACCTTGTTATTGGCTGGATATTGGTCGGGTGGATGATTATCAGGTTGCTAACGAGATATTTGAAGAGCAGCAGGCGCAGTTTATTCCAGATGGGAAGGATCTGTGAGAGTTTTAGTTACCGGCGCCAGCGGTTTTTGCGGAACGCATTTACTCCGGAAATTAAACCAGGAAGGCGTGGAAATTTTCACGCATGGTCCTGAACAGGCGATTTCAGGGGTCTGGTATAACACCCCTATCGAGGACCTGGATCAGCTAACAGCGGTAATTAATCAAGCCCGCCCTGACTTTGTATTGCATCTGGCCGGGATTGCCAACACTGCTCATTTTCCGCTCTATTATCTGGTTAATACGCTCTATGCGGCAAATTTATTGCGCAGTCTGGAACTCGCAAATCTGGAAACAGTACCGGTATTGCTGGTCGGTACTTCAGCGGAGTACGGCATGGTTACCGATGCGGATTTGCCAATTACTGAGGATTTGCCCGCACGACCCTATAACCATTATGGCATTAGCAAGCTGGCTCAAACCGGACTGGGGTTGGAGGTAGCTAAGGCTGGACGCCCAATCGTGATTGCCCGGCCATTTAATATTATTGGCCCGGGGATGGGTCCTCAACTGGTAGTCCAAAGCATTGCCCGTCAAATTGTGTCCATTCAAAATGGCACTCAGCCCCCGGTGATTAAGATTGGTAACGTAGCCAGTTCCCGTGATTTCGTGGATGTGCGCGATGTTGTTGACGTGTACTGGCGCCTGGTGCAGGCGCCTGCTGCTTACGGTGAGATCGTAAACGTGTGCAGCGGAATTCCGGTGTCAATCCGAATAATATTAGACCAGCTGCTTGAAATAGCTGGTATACCGATCGATGTCGAGGTGGACCCGGAGCGGGTAAAACCCGTGGATGTCCCACGACACTTTGGTAGCACCGAAAAATTGAAACGTCTCACTGGGTTCGTGCCCGCACGCAGCCTGATCGACACGTTGCAAGAAGTTCTTAGCCAGTTAGGCTCTGGAGATCAAGGCTGAAAGAATGGTCGCCCGACAAGCCATCCCTCCCAATTGCAGCAATCGCATCTGCCTCAGATTATTGGAAGAAAAAGACCTGCCATTGACGCTTGGCTGGAGAAACCAGGATTCCATTCGGAAATGGTTCTTTCACTCCGATTTAGTAACCAAATCGCAGCACCTGGCCTGGTATCAGCAATACCTTCAGCGTGATGATGACTACATCTTCATTATCGAAATGCTTGAGCAAAATCGGCGGATTCCAGTTGGTCAAATCGCGTTATACCATATCGATTGGCAAAATCGCAGTGCGGAATACGGTCGATTGATGATCGGCGAACTGGCAGCTCAAGGAAAAGGTTTTGCCCGGGAAGCGACTAAAATGGTACTTGAAATAGGTTATAAAACCCTGGGACTGGGCTTAATCTACCTGGAGGTATTGGAAAATAATTTCGCTGCCAGAGCGGTATACACCGCTTGTGGGTTTGAAGTCCAATCAAGTCAGAATGGGATTGTGCGGATGCAGATAGCATCAAACAAAACAGGGGAGAACAACCCTGCTTAGGGGGATGCCGACATGATTCAATTTAGTGATTACGCGGATTTTTACTTTCGACAAAAGGAAAAATTTACTTTAATCAAATTACCATACCAGATTAGTATTATTGTCGCCTGCCCATCGGGGACATCGAATGAATCGATCGAAGAATTTGCAAGAAAAATTGAATTCGACCCAAAATACGTTGAACTGATTTTTGTTATTGACCCGCCATATTCGCATGCCAATGAAACCAAGTCAATAACGAATACAGAAAAGTACCGCATCCTTTATGTATCCAAACCTTGCGGCTTGCTTGCGGTAATGTACGACATTGGGATTCTGCATTCCAAAGGGAACTGGATCTGGCTGCTGGATATTCGGGAAGATATCAAGCATTCATATATCGCCTCGATCCTGCAAACAACTTTATCAAGTTATACGGACCAAATTCCAGTATTTATTAATACTGCTGATAATCTAATGCTTAATACGGCCTTTACGGATCAACCTCATTGGCTTGATCTGTTCTACAAAGGGACGCAAATCCATTTCGCAAATATACTTTTTCCTCGGCAGATTTTCTCTAAGCATGGATTGATTGACCCCCATATCGCCATTTTTGAAAATTCTCCCCAAGATTTTATTCTCCGGATTTGTCGATATATAGACTTCCAACGGGTCATTGTTAATAGTGCACCCCAAATTACCTTCAATAACACTTACGACACATTGTTTTTCTACTGGGTTGATATCGACCGAAGGGTTGCGCTTCATCCGGATTTTATTGCTGCCTACTTGTTGGACGATCTTGATCAATATCGAAACCAATTGCCTGAAGAATTAATTCAGAAAGTGTACATTGAGAAAATCAACCCATATTTCACGCGATATCGACATGCCTGGGAAAACCTTAACCCCCTGAGTTTACAGTCCACTCCTTCTGAAAAACGCAATGTGTTGCTACTGAAGACAGATTATGAGACTGCTACGGATGTGGCTTTCCGGAATTACGACTTATTTTCGGAAAGTCAACGGTCATTTAAATTATCGTATGTCCAATCCGCTTACCTTCCGAGCATCGAATATTTTTATGATGATGCATTAATCTTATTTCGAACAGCAACCCATGATTGCCTGGAATTTGCCAGAAGAATTAACGGTGAAGGTAAGCCAGTTGGGTATGCGTTAGATGATGATTTACTCCATTTTTACGAATTGGGGGAGAGTTTTGCGGATTTTCGGCCTGGTCATCCGGCTTATGACGCCATGGTCGAGTCGATGAAGCTGGCTGACGTCGTCATTTGCGGTAATGGCCATGTAGAAGATACAGTTCAAGTTCACAACCGAAGGACCATTAAGTTCGACGGCTCTATGCTGCCTGAATTCTTAAATGATACAAATAGAACACCATCTGATCCAGTATTTAAATTCGGTTACGCTGGTGGTGGATACCGGATCAAAGAAATGCGTTTTATTTGGCCGGCAATCGAAAAAATTTGCAGCGAATTTGGGGATAAAGTAAAGTTTGAATTCTGGGGAATTGATTCTAAAGCATTGCCGGGACAATTACCACAAATAAAATGCAAACCATTTACCACCAATTATTATGATTATCTACATCAATTGTCCATGGCGGGATTTGACGCAATGTTAATCCCCCATTTCCTGGATCCAGCTCCAAGACGAGGGAAAAACCCCAACAAAGTATATGAGACTGCGGTAGCCGGTGCGATAGGAATTTATTCCGATGTGCCGACATATTCCATTGTCGATAAATTTAATATCGGTATTTTAGTAGAAGAGGACCCGGAAGCATGGTATAAGGCCTTACATGAGGCAATTGAAATGCCCCAAGAAAATCGTAAAGAGTTTCGAGAACGGGCGATGTCGTTTGTCCGCGAACACTATTCGACGCCCGCTTTATTGCCAAAACACGAAGCCAGTTTACAAGCATTATTATTTCATGGAGCCACAAGAAATTTCCGAGCGAAAAATGGCAAACCCATCGCGATGTTTGTGTTTCCAGTTATTGGAGGAACCGGTGGGGGAGAAATTACCCTTCGCAGGCGCATGGAAGCAGCGATGCAAGCGGGAATCGAACCTCTGGTCGTAATTCCGGAATGGGTAACCAATACAGCCGATATTAATAATTTTGAAAAATACCTTGAACGACAAAATTTATCCTACGAAACAGCTCTCTTTCGGGCGTTTGTGATTACACCACAGCCTGGCGATGATTTGCTCCCATTAAAACCCGAGGAAGATTCCTTTCGCCAGTTGTTTTTGAAACACCCAGTTGCCCTTGTGCATTCTGCCGGGTATATACCCGCGTTGGGCAAGATCTGCTCTGAAATGGGTATAACCCATATTTCCTCAAATTACGGCGTAGATGATAGGTTTGAGTGGCCAATGGGCGCGCTTCCCTTCAAGTATTGCGATATTGTCCACTCCGATTCAGTCAGATATGCAACAAAATGGGGAAATTTATTCAAATCGGACTGGGCTGTTTTGAGAGATATCGCTCCCGAGGATTTGTTTGTTGATGGTTTTAAACGATTACACTCGAATTCCGAAGTGATTGACCGCCCGATTCGAATAGGCATGGTTGGCACGATCATGCGCCGAAAATGCAATAAAGAGGCGATACAGGCTGTTATTCAATTAATAGAAGAAGGGTACCCCATTCAATTTACTTTGCATGGTTCCCTTAAAGCTGATTTAGATTACGTCAATGAATGCCATACATTGATTGAGAACCATCATTGCGCAGATAAAATATTATTTAGCACTGGTTATGTAGAAAGCCTGTCAGATGTCTATCAACAATTAGACATGGTCATGACGGTATCAACCCATGAGAGTTTCCCCAATGTTATTAAAGAAGGGACAGCTAGTGGTGTGCTGTTGATCTGTTCGCATGCTGGCGGCATTGATGAGTTAATGGTCGATGGTGTGAATGGGATCATGGTGAAAGATTCTAGCGTACCAAGTATCGTTCAAGGATTGAAACGTGCGCTAAACCTTGGAGATGAGCAGAATTTATGGATCCGCAGGAATGCGTATCACCTCGCCTGCCAGGAATTTCATCCGCGAAAAGGATTGAATGATTTATTAGCTATTTATAATCAGGTTCTTTATTCGACAGGATATTCCTCGGCCCGCAACCGAATCGCTGGTTCGCGAACCAGGGCAAGGGGACTGTTTGTTGAACCAGGTTCACAGTCCCCAGGAAAATGGATTATTGACCACGCTCCTTATATACCATTGTCTACGCGGAGAGTGGGGCAAAAAATCAGGTATGAGTTCGTGGCCAAACATAACCTGTGGACACAACTAAATATCTACCTGGGGACTCATCAAAGACAAGCCCACGGGAAACTGCTCCTCCGAATCTTGTCAAGACATGGGGAACTATTGCGTGAACGTTTCGTCGTTTTAGATGATGTCAGAGATAATAGTTGGGTGTCCTTTAATTTCGAGCCGATTCGGAACTCAGAAAATCAAACGTTTTTACTGGAAATTTGCCTGAAAAAGCGAGATTCTGGCACCGAAATCAGCATTTATGAAGGGAGCCCAAGGGTGCCGAAATTGCAAAAGTTGCTTCGTCGCATCATTGCACAGTTTGGTTTGATTTCCCACGGCGATAAATTGGTTTATCGCGCCAGTTTTGAAAAAGAATAAAAGGTCCGTTTGTGTAGATTTATTCTGCCCCAGGACACCTGATGACTCAGTCAACGCTAAACCTTTTACCCCCCAAAATTCTGGCGATTTTGCCCGCCTTATTACCATCATCGATGATCTATTTGGTTAAACCATTAACCATTTTAGATCAACGTGGACTAATTCGCTTTTCGTGGGTCACAGAAGAAAAAACGCAAGCGGATAAAATTGCTGACTACGACCTGGTTTTATTTTCCCGCAATATGGACGAGAAATATGATTTCCTATTGCAAGAAGTGGTTGGCCAGGGAATACCATATTTTTATGATCTGGACGATAATTTTTGGGAACTCCCATTAGATTCTTGGGTCGGGCGCCATCACCGAGCTCCTTTTCGCCTTATTCAGATTGAAAAATATCTTAAACAGGCCACGCTGGTGAGGGTATTTAATCCCATTTTGGAAGCAAAAATCAGGGATAATTTTAATAATAAAGTGTATTGCGCCCTTGCAGGGATAGACACCTCACTTGCACCCGCTGAGAGAATTCAGCGGGATACCAATAAGCTAAAAATCACTTATGTGACTGGCAGAGGGCCAGATGACCCGCTATACTCCTTATTTATTGACGATCTCAAGGAAATATTAATTAAATATTCTGATCAAGTCGAAGCAGTTTTATTTGCTGGCATACCAAAAGAGTTGAATGGCATTGATGGTGTAAGCGAAACGCCGATCATTTACGATTATGACACTTTCATCAGAACTCTTGCAACCAGCGGTTATGATATTGGATTAGCTCCCCTGCTTTCCACGCCTCAAAACCTCTCCAAGACAAATACAAAGTTTCGTGATTATGGTCTTTGTCGAATAGCTGGAATCTATTCAGCAGTAGATGTTTACACGGGTAGCGTAGAACCCGAGAGCACAGGTTTGCTGGTCAGTCAGGCTCCGCATGCATGGTATGATGCGATCGAGCGATTGATTTTAGATAAGTCTCTGCGTGAAGATATTCAAGAAAATGCTTTTAAAAAGGTGGTAAATAACTATAACCAGGAAAAGATGGAAAATGAATGGCTCGATCTCATCCAGAGATATCGTGATCATAAAAGTCGTTCTTGGTTAATTAACCCGGCTTCCAGATCCGCCAGTTCGGTAAACGAGTCGGATGTAGACAAAAACCAAGATTTTCAGCAACTTGTATTAGGCGAGAACACAGAAAAATTTAGCAACTTTGTCAGGGCAGGATTGCCTGAAAATAATTCAGGCCAACTTAAAATAGAAAAAGATGGGTTCCTTCCCTTTGCGGAAAATTCATTTAACCGGGTGGTTTGCTATTACTACCTTGAAAATGTAACCAATCTTGAAGTGGCGATCCGTGAAGTTTATCGTGTTTGTAAACCAGGTGCGCGGGTTGTTATACTTTCCAAATATTCGAACCAAACAATCAATCAGTCGAATCCTCAGTATAAAAACCCCATAAACGAACATACCTTTCGTTATTGGACAAAAGAACAAAGATGTTTAATTCCGTACGAAGAATATGCCGATGCACCGGAACCGTGGGGATTGCTTCCATTGAATTCAGCCTCGCTGGATTTTCGCCCTCAATCAATTGAGTTTTTCTATACACGCCCTTACTCCACCTTGCCCATCATTGAAAAAAGGGCAGCACGAAAAAAATACCTGAATGTTTGCGATTTAATTGTGGGACAATTTGTTATTAGAAAAAAGGAAGGTGCTATTTCCATGGACGAGAATAATAAATTCGACCTGTTGGATCTACCTGAATTGGTTGAGAGAAGACATCGTGACAGGATCGAGAAACTTCAAAATGAGTTGGATCACTCCATGGATAAAGCAAATACATTGCAAGCGCAGGTGGAACAACTACTTCAAGAGAGAGAGCGGTTGCAAAAGGTTATCGAGAAACAGAATGCCACTCAGGACACTTTGCCAGCCCATCCAGGGGAGGAGCATGGGGAGCATAATCTTGATTTGGATCGATCGTCTAATGTAAAAGATCCTGCAGACAAACTCCAAACAAACTCTAATAAAACGGTCCTTCAGTATGGAGAGAGCCTAAAAAAAGTCCATCATCCAATCATTCACCAGTTATTAAAAGAAAGGTCCGAGAGCTATTTACAAATGATGGACGATAGCGCAATGGTTCAAAACCTCAGAGGTTACCAGCTTCAGCTAAGTCCGAATTTAGAGGGGGTGCCTTATATCCCATTCCGTTTGAAATTTAATCGCTCAAATTTAGCGAAAATATCTTTCGGGTTTTATTCTCCTCTGCCAGTTACACAGGGGGAATTAGGGATGGAAATGGTCGATGACGAACAAAACATTATCCGAAATGTTCGTCGCCCGGCTAAATTGATTAATGATGGCAGACCGTTAGAGTTCAAGATCGAACCTATTCAGAATGCGATTGACAAGACCTACGAAATTAGAGTGTTTGGGCAGGGGATTAATAATCCAATTTTCCTCATCGAATGGGAATTGCCGTACATTTCAAAAAAGGTGGTGGCAGCCCGGTGGAGAAGAATCTTCGCAGCATTTGAATTTCGGTCGGAATAATTTCCTGCCTGTTAAAAGCGACGCTTATCAATGATCCCGCCCCGGATTCTCGCTATTCTTCCAGGATTTGTAGCATCAACCATCATGGATGTTGTTAAACCTTTGATGCGGCTCGATGCGCAGGGCGCTGTGCGATTTGATGCCACTTTAGAGTTTTACCCTTCCAGCAAGGCCATTAAGAAAGCTGATCTAGTCATATTTTGCCGGAATACAGATCCCCGGTTTCGGCACCATCTCGACAGTGTGTACTCAATAAGCACCCCTTTCATATATGATCTGGATGATAATTTTTTTGAAGTTCCCCTCGATACAGTTTCGGGAGAATATCATCGAAATCCCAGCCAGCTGGAATGTTTAGAACAGTATATTCGCCAGGCAGCATTAGTCCGGGTTTACTCCAAAGAATTACAGGATCGGCTAGCCACGCTAGATGTTAATTCCAGCCTGATGTCCCCGCCGTTAAATTGGGAATTAATTTCAACTCGAAAACCAGCACCCGAATCAAAACCAATTAAAATTGTGTATGCAACCAGTCGCAAGGAAGATCCGTTAAGTGCCCTATTTATTGAAGCCTTAACGCTGGTGCAAAAAACCAACCCTGAGGATGTTGAAATTCATTTTTGGGGGCAGTACCCGAACAATTTCGTTCAAAGCAGCAACGTCAAATTCCATCCTTTTCTGAAGAATTACGATAAATTTCTTCTGACATTTTCCGAACAGGAGTATGATATTGGTCTGGCTCCCCTCATCGACGATCCCTTTCATCGATCGAAGACCAACAATAAGTATAGAGAATATGGCGCTTGTGAAATTGCGGGCATTTATTCCAATGTGCCAGTGTACGCAGATTTCGTAAAAAATTTAGATACCGGAATATTAGTCGAAAACACAGTTGAGGACTGGTATAGTGCCCTGATGCAGCTGATTAATGATCCTGATCTGCGGCGCCGGATTGGTTTGGCCGCAAGGCAGGATGTCCTCAAACGTTATCCCCCTGGCCATTTTGAAAATGATTGGGCGAACCAGATTAAACATGTATTAGGGCAAAGTGGCAAAGAACCAACTCTACAGCACAAGACCGAAATCCATACCGGGACTATTCAGACTGCCCAACAACGCCCCGCGGATAAACCTGGGTCTGTTATAAAAAGCCTGGCGAAAAAATCGCTGGCAGACTGGAAATTTAGTTTTCATACCCAATTATTTAATCTTGTAATGATGTTCAAAATTAATTTTAGAAAAAAATTGTAGCCTATCGAATTAATTTCGAAACCCGAAGAAAACATTTGTTTGTCACGTATAATGGCTGTGTGAGGGTGATGAAAATAATCCCAAGTAAATTTTCATAGCTAATCGGTGAAATAGAAGTTCGCAATTTCATTCTTGCGGCGTAAACGATTTCCATATCCGCTGAACCACCCTCATTCAAAACCGCATGCCCCTCTCTCCACCCTCCCCCCCCATCCTCATCATCACCGGCGCCAAAGGCGATACGCGCCGCTACCGGGCGTTTCATCTTTACCAGCAACTGCGCATGGCAGGAGTGGAAGTTAACGTGTTCCACGTTTCAGATGCCAGGGCCATCTCGCAGGCAGAGAAATGCCGGGTGCTGGTACTGCACCGTGTGCCTTATGACCCAATTGTAGCCCGGCTGGTCGATTCTGTCCGGCGCCGCGCCGGACTGGTACTGGTAGACCACGATGATCTTATTTTCGATCCGGCCGCCTTCCAGTGGATCGACAGCCCGGATTTCCGAGATCCGATACGCGCCCAGCTCTACCAAAAAGAGATGGAACGCCAGAAGCAGACCGTCCTGCTTAGCGATGGAGTCATCACTTCCACAGCTTATCTTGCCGAGGTAGTGCGCAAGACCGGCAAGCCCGCCTGGGTGCATCGCAACGCCGCCAATCTGGAGATGATCGAAATTTCTGCCCGGGCGATGACGCAAAAACGGCAGCCGGACGGAAAATATGTGATTGGTTACGCCAGCGGAACGCCTACCCACAACCGCGACTTTGCAATGATTGCGCCAGTCCTGATGGAAACGTTGAAAGCCATTACGCAGGCAGAGTTATGGATCATCGGAAACCTTGACCTGACACCCGACTGGCAGCCGTTCAAGAATCGCGTGCGCAGCTTTAGATCGGTACCCTGGCGCGAACTTCCCTTCTGGCTGACACAAATTGACGTGAACCTTGCGCCGCTGGTACTCGACAATCCGTTTTCGCAATCCAAAAGTGAAATCAAGTTCATGGAAGCGGCGCTGGTAGGCGTGCCGACCATCGCCAGTCCGACCGATGCCTTTGCGTACGCTATCCGTCCCAGTGGGAACGGCCTGCTGGCACGCACCGCTGGGGATTGGCAGGCTGCGCTGGAGGTTTTGGCTGACCCGGCACGGCGGGCTGCCCTGGGTGCAATGGCTCGGAATGATGCGCTCACACAGTACGCCCCGCAATGCCGAGCGCAGCAAGCGGTGGAGCTGTTGAACCAAATTGCAGATCATTTTGGGCGAGCTGACCGATGGCAGTTCTCGACTATTCTCACTGAGCCTTTGGAGCAGTATAATTGGCCTGCAGCCTGGGAAAATGCTCCATCCCTGGCGAAAATGGGGATGTATTCATTAAAATCCCGGGGGGTATTGACTTTGCTCAAACAATTCTGGATCACGCTACGGCGTATTGCTGCCCGCTGGGTACCGTACCGGTAACTTTTCATGGATCTTTCAGTTTGCATCGTTTCCTTCAATACCCGCGACCTGCTACGAGACTGTTTGAATTCGCTGTTTTCCAGCCCTGCACGGTATTCTTATGAAGTGATCATTACGGATAACGGTTCCAGCGACGGCAGCCAGAAAATGCTGGCAGCCGGGTTCCCACGGGTGCAGGTCATTAGGAATGACACCAACTTGGGGTATACCCGGCCGATGAACCAGGCGCTGCAGGCCGTCGCTGGGCGCTATTTAATGCAGTTAAACCCCGACACCCTGCTTCACCCCGGGTTGATCGATGCGCTGATGGATTATATGGATGCCAACCCACAGGTAGGGATTTGTACGCCAAAAGTACTCAACCGTGACGGGACGCTGCAAAAACAATGCCGTCGCTCGGCCGCCCGCCCATGGGATGCAATTTCATACATTCTGGGGCTATCCCGCTTATTTCCCGGCAGCCGTTTTTTTGGCCGTTACCTGATGGAATACTTACCCGATGACCAGATCGCAGAGGTTGAAGCCGTTTCCGGCTCGTGCATGCTCATCCGCCGCGCGGTCATCGAGCAAATCGGTTACCTGGACGAACAGTTTTTTGCCTACCAGGAAGACGCGGATTTCTGTTTTCGAGCGCGCAAGGCCGGCTGGAAGATTTGTTTTGTCCCCCAGGCGCAAGTCACCCACTACGGCGGTCAGGGAGGGTCGCGGGTCGTCCCTTACCGCGGGATTTACGCCTGGCACCGTTCCTTCTACCTGTATTACCGTAAGCATCTGGCGCGCGAATACTTCTTCCTGATAAACGGACTGGTTTACCTGGGAATCGGCATCAAGTTGCTGTTTACTTTGTTGATTAATGCCGTGCGCAAAGAAAAAATAGTCGGGACCAAAAAGCCTTAGCGCTTAACTGCGCCAACCTCTATGGCTGCCATTTCTACCAGTTCATCCAGATGCGCCGCCACTGCCGGGGTGAGTCCAAGAGATGTTTCGATGCTCTCAGGTTGCATGCCCAGCACGACTACCTTGGGTGGGTAGATATCGGTTAGGCGCGCGGTGAAAAGCAGTTCCGGCAGACCAATTTCATGCGGCGAGGTCTTGAGCGCCAGATACGCCGGCACCTGGTCGCCTTCCATGCGGGCAATGCTGCCAGGCGTTTTTCCCAGCCTGGCAGCATCGATGATGACCAGATGATCTACGCCTTCTAAAAATTGCAGGAGATCCAGGCCGCAAGTACCCCCATCTACAACCAGGACCTCCTCGGGCAGCGTGTACCGTTCTTCGAGTAGTTGAATGGCGCGAATGCCTACCCCGTCATCTGTAAGGAGCAGGTTGCCAATGCCAAGAACCAAGGTTTTCGTCATTTACCGCTAATCCGCCACGATGACTTTCGTGATTTCCTTTCCTTCCGGATCGAGCACGTGTACGGCGCAGGCCATGCAAGGGTCAAACGAATGGATGGTGCGCAAAATTTCTACCGGCTGGTTGGGATCAGCCACCGGCGTTCCAACCAGGGCGGCTTCGTATGCGCCCGGCACGCCGTTGGCATCACGCGGCGACCCGTTCCAGGTGGAAGGTACAATCGCCTGGTAATTGGCAATCTTGCCGTCTTTGATGTGAATCCAGTGCCCTAACGCGCCGCGCGGGGCCTCGGTCCAACCCCAGCCCATGGCTTCGGCTGGCCAGGTGGATGGCGCCCAGTGATCATTTTCATGGATGCGCAGGTCGCCGGCAGCAATATTGGCAGCCAGTTCGTTGGTCCAGGTGGCCAACTGTTCCGCCAGCACCACGGTCTCCACGCAGCGGGCAGCGACGCGCCCTAGGGTCGAGAATAAAACCGTAGCGGGTGCATTCAATTTGTTCAGCACCGCATCCACCCAGAATTTCACCCGCTCATGCCCCGAAGCATAAGCGATCAACATGCGCGCCAACGGTCCGACTTCCATCGATTTGTCATCGTAGCGCGGCGCTTTAAGCCAGGAGTACTTGCCTTCGACCTCGAGGAACTCATAGGGCGGTTTGGGGCCGGTGTAATTGGGGTTGGTTTGACCTTCCGCCGGGTGCATGGCCTTGGACTCGTCATCGTATTTGAACCAGGAGTGTGTGACATATTCTGTGATGCTGGCTGGATCGAGCGGGTGCACCGTGCTCAGATCGCGGTCAAGGATCACGCCGCGCGGGATGAACAGGTCGCTGGCTTTATTGGGGTCAAAATCGTCGATCAGCGGGAAGTCGCCGTAAGACATGAAGTTGCCCAGGCCTTCACCGAGAGTGGTCCAATCCAGATAGAAGGGCGCTACTGCCAGGACATCCGGCAGATAGACTTTTTCGACGAATTCTTTGGCCTTGGCGAACAACGACTGCAAGTGCGCAATTTTGTCGGCGTTGATCGCCGCTTGGCTGTTAGGGTCCACCGGGATGGACATACCGCCTACCAGGTAGGTCTGCAGATGCGGGTTCTTTGCGCCCAGAATGGCATGTGCCTTGATCACTTCGCGCTGCCAGTCCAGAGCTTCCAGGTAGTGCGCCACCGCCATCAGATTGGCTTCGGGTGGCAGCTTGTAAGCCGGGTGCCCCCAGTAAGCATTGCCAAATGGGCCTAGCTGGCCGCTGGAGACGTACAGCTTGAGTTTATCCTGCACCCCTTTGAAGTAATCCGCACTGGATTTGCTCCAATCCGAGATGGATTGGGCCAATTCCGATGTAGCCTGCGGGTCTGCTTCCAGTGCGCTGACAATGTCCACCCAATCCAGCGCGTGCAGGTGATAGAAATGAATAACATGATCCTGCACATATTGAATGGCTTCGATAATGTTGCGGATCAAACGGGCATTCGGTGGGATCTTGATCCCAAGGGCATCTTCGACAGCTCGCACGGAGCTGAGTGCGTGTACAGTCGTTCAAACACCGCAGATGCGCTGTGTAAAGGTCCACGCTTCGCGTGGGTCCCTTCCCTGTAAGATGATCTCGATCCCGCGGAACATGGTACTGCTGCTCCAGGCTTTGGTCACCTGGCCGCCGTCCACTTCCACTTCGATGCGTAAATGGCCTTCAATGCGAGTGATCGGGTCAATGGCGATCTTAGTCATGAGGTCTCTCCTTCGTTAGGATGGATGAATTACAAGCGTTTTACCGCTTTGGGGGTAGGTTCGGGGAACATGGGCAGGAAACGCACCGCAGCATCGAACATGATCAACCCAAGGCAGGTCAGCCCAACGGTCACCGCCAGTTCCTGCCAGGACGGCAGGTAGAAGGAGCCGTCCATGAAGATCAACGCTGCGTTAACCCGATTGAGGATCAACCCGCCCATGGTGAAGAATGCGCCCCAGGTAATGCCATGCACATCGTTGCGGGTGTGCGAATCGCTGAAGTAGAAAATTGGAATCAGCACTCCGCCAATCATCTCGATGATATACATCACGGCAGGCGCCCCACCTTCCAAAAGGTAACGGTAATTTCCCGTGATGAACAATTCGGCCATACGAATCACAAAGTAGAGGCCCAATACCCAGGGGATGCCTTTCACTAATTTGCTCAACATTTTGATCTCGAACGGATAGCCGTAGGTGCGTGAGGAATGGTATGACTCGAATACGGTCATGGCCAGCCCGGCGGCAATGGCTGTCAGATAGAAATACAGCGGAAACAGCCGCGAGTAGAACAGCGGATGAATCTTGTCGGGCAGGATGGTCAGCATCGTTCCCAGCGTGGATTGGTGCATGGTAGACAGCGTGACGCCAGCGATGATCAGCGGAATGGTGATGCCACGGATGATTTTGAGTGGGACTTTCCAGCCGAGAGCCTCAAACACCACCGGGCTGAACTCCAGCGCCAAAACGGTCAGGTAAAGCATCACGCACCAGCCGATCTCGAACAGCGGCGAGTGGACATTCCAATAAATGATCAAGTGCCAGATGCGCTGCGGCTGGGATAGATCCACCAACAGGGTGAGGGCGGCCAGGGTGTAGCTGATAAACCCGGTCAAGATAGTCGGCCGGACGATCGGATAGAATTTTTTCAGGTTGAAGATGTATACAATGGCCGCCAGGGTAAACGCGCCAGCAGCCAGCCCAATACCGCTCATCATGTCGAAGCTGATCCACAGCCCCCACGGGCGTCCATCGCTGAGGTTTGTAGTGGCCCCCAGGCCAACGATCCAGCGGTATACCGCAACCCCCATTCCCAGCGCGCCCAAAACCCACACCAGAATCATGCCAGGGCCTAACGGGTAGCGGCGCAGGTGAATTTCTCCAAGTCGCACGGCCATGTTAAGCCTCCTTTCCCTTCGGTGGTTGGTTGTCGCCGTTGTTGCCATTATTTCCGTTGTTGCCGTTTTGGCCTTTGCGGTGGGTTCGCAGGTAAATGGCTGTGCTGAGGGTGACCATCACCCCAATGACGCCCAGCGTGCCTTGCATATACGGCCAGGTGATGTCCGGCAGTGAAACATCACTTTGTTCGGGGAAGCCCAGTTTGGTAAAGTCAAGATCGGAAATGTACAGCATGGAGGTTCCCCCGGCCTCCTTTTCACCATAGATGTGCTGGACATAACTCCCTTCGCCGACCAGGCGGGTTCGGGCGATATCCAGCATGGCTTTGCGCGTGCCGTAAATCAAAGCGCCCGTTGGGCAAGCTTCGCTGCACTTGGGTTGCTCACCATTCTCCTGGCGGTCGGCGCAGAAGTCGCATTTCTGGATAAAGGGCAGTGGTTTTTCCCATTCCGTTTTGGGTACACTGAACGGGCAAGCCGCCATACAATAGCGGCAGCCGATGCAGCGTTCGTTATGGTAGATTACCGGGCCGCTCTCCAGCTTTTCCAGCGCTCCAACCGGGCAAACGGAGACGCAGGCCGGGTGGACGCAGTGCATGCACTGGTTCTTGACGAAAGAATCGGTTTCCTGATCTTTGTAGAGCTTGATGATCGTCCAGGTTTTGGAGTCCAGGTCGTGCGGCATCTCGTACAGTCCCGACGGGTCAACCTCATGCTCTAGGCCGGCGCGCCGCTTGCAAGCGACCTGGCATGCGCGGCAGCCTACGCAAATGGTCGAGTCGTACAACATGGATGCAGTCGCGTCCGTGTTTTTTTCGATACTGTTCGCGCTTACCGGAGAGGCCGGCAGAGCCAATGCTCCCAGGCCGGCTCCGGCCACTTTTATGAAATCTCTTCGGCTGATTGGCATGGCGACCTTCCTTAGTGATGCTCGTGGCCTTCTTCCGAAGGCTCTTCCTGGCTCACTTCTGGGGTGACGCCCTTCGCTCGTCCGGTCATGACCGTGTAGCCGAAGGCCAGCGCAGCGCCTGCAACCACACCCACTGCGCCAGCGGTGACCGCCGCGCCTTCCGGCGTGGCTGTGCCCTTGACCTCGCCGACAGCCGGGTAGGTACTGGGCGGCAGGAAGTCGTTGAGTTGAATGGGCGTGTAGGTGGCCATATCCCAGAAATCCGGTTCGGAGCAGCCAATGCAGGGGTGTCCGGCGCCTATAGGCCAGTTCGTCCCATCGTTGTATTTGACGATTGAGCAGTTATGCGAACTGACAGGGCCTTTACAACCCATCTGATAGAGACACCATCCAGCGCGATGGCCGGCGTCGCCCCAGGTGCGCACAAACTCACCTGCATCAAAATGCCCGCGTCGTTCGCAGTTGTCGTGAATGAGCTGGCCGAAGGCGAACAACGGACGGTGTAATTTGTCCATCTCGGGCAGCGCGCCAAAGGTGAGGTAATGAACCACAGTGGCCGTTAAATTGACCGGGTTCAGCGGGCAGCCGGGTATATTGAGCACCGGTTTATCGGTGATGATATCCATCACGCCAACGGCCTGAGTGGGGTTGGGTTTGGCCTTGGGGATGCCGCCAAAGGCGGCGCAGTTGCCAACCGCTACAACTGCCACCGCATTGGAGGCTGCCTCGCGAATGAGATCTTCGGAGGAGCGCCCGCCAATGCAGCAGTAAACCCCGTTGTCGCCCAGAGAGACCGATCCCTCGACCACCAGGATGTACCCGCCGGCTTTGATGGTGGCAGCTTTGGCTTCCTCGGCCTGTTTGCCGGCCGCTGCCATGATGGTCTCATGGTAATCAACCGACAGAACGTCGAGGATGATATCGGCAGCGGATGGGTTGTTCGAACGTAAAAACGCTTCGCTGCACCCTGCGCAGTCCTGCAGTTCAAGCCAGACCACCGGTACGCGTTTTGGGGCCGTGAGCGCGGCTTCGATCCACGCTGCCCCGCTCTTCGGCAGCGCCAGCGCTCCGGCCATCACACTACAAAACTTGAGAAAATCGCGGCGCGATACCCCCCGATTAAATACAGTTTCCCTAATGCTTAATTCCTGGAATGACATAGACCCCTCCATGGTTTCAGGATTGCGTTGAAACAGCGGTGATATTCAATTGAGTTGTGAGACGGAGAATTGTGAAATTTATAACAATAACGCTAACTCAGATCAACTTTGTATCAATAATCAATAGGGATAGATTAGCATAACAATCACGGTATTGCAAGTGCTAAGTGCAGACAAAAACACGATTAAACGACGAAAATCACCCCTTGCGCAATAAAGAACTGCATTTTTTCAAAAGGAAAATGCTGTTTGCGAAATTTATTCGAATCAGGATTGCGGTTATCGGCCGGAGGGTGCTGTTCGACCCGGCCGTGACGTTTGCCTGAGATGCAGCTTATGCTGATTGGATCGAAACCGGGTCGAACGCATCGAAATAGCATAAACGGTGCGTTCACCCACGGGTGCAAAAGCTGCGAAGTTCGAACACACCCTTGTATCTCTCTAGCATACTTCTAATATACAAGGTGCTGCTTTACCTATTAACTTCTTGCCTGGCTTTCAGTAATAAATCTTGTACTCCTAAAACCTCAGCCCATTTCTGTAAATATTTAAAATCCAACCGGTTACCTTGTACGCTTAATACTCCCAATAATATCCGCCACTGACGCTCGGATATCTCCCCACCGGCCCTAAACCACTCCAGTTTTGCCAGGATGATGTCCTCTGAAGTGGAAAAATAGACCTTTTCCCGAATTGGATCACCTACAATTTGGGCAATTCGTCGTTGCATCTGGTTTAAATCAAAAGGGCGCTGTTTAAGGATAAACACATCAACTCTGAACATAGATTCCAAGTGAATCAAATTGAAACTGCTTGCATGTTGTATTGCATCCAGAATCATATCTCTATCGATATAAAATTCACCTTGTAATGAAGACTCAAGTTTGGGCACCTGATATGGGTTGATATCTGCAACAATGTCTGCATCCATCGTCGCTCGGATCGTCCCATAGACCGCTGATGCCAATGAACCGCCGATCAGGTAATTAATCCCAAGGTATTCAAATACTTTTACAACCTTTAAGATAACCCGAATGGGTTCAGTGAGCATGTCACCCCTGATCAAGTGGCGGGCCATAAACCAAATTGGCCACCTTGGGTCCAAGTATTAGATCGGCGAGCCGCCGCCTGAGAATTTCAGGAGAAGCATTTGGGAAACGTGACTGAAGTCCGGATAAAGCCAGGATTTTGATCGTCTCATTCATCTGGCCGAGGATGGCCAGTTTGCGGGCTGGCGTGGCTTCACGAAGAAGAGTGTGCTGTAGCGCAGCAATTTTAGGATTGGTATCTGATTGAAGTTCCATTTCAATATGATTATAGTGTTTCCTGGAATAATTGCGAAACCAAATTTCAGGTGTCCTAAAAATAATAAAATTTAAAAAATGACAAAACTTACTGGCCTGTGGGCGCAGTTCGGCCAACGCAAACCACACAACCCGAGCATCACTTTTATACCTCGATATCATCGAATGCACTTGGTGATGGGATATTTAATTACCCCGATTTGAGAAATTTGAATCAATCTTCTTGTATAAAGAGTGGCAGGAGAACAGTTACTCTGGTGCCCTTTCCCACTTCGCTTTCGATTTGAATCGTTCCACCCTGTCCTTCGGTCAGCGCCTTGGCGATCGGCAGGCCCAGGCCAAAGCCGGGGACACTTGCGTCGGTTTCGCCGCGGTCAAAACGGTCAAAAATGTGCCCCAAAAGTTCGAGGGGGATACCCGGGCCGCTGTCCCGCACGCTCAACTCAACCTGACCGTCAGCAGCCCTGGCAGCCACATTGACTGAGCCGGGAGTGTGCTTTAACGCGTTATCCAGCAGCACCAGCAATATTTGTTTGACCGCATCGCGGTCCCCCAAAGCGGTGACTTCTTCTACGGTCTCGGTAATTTCGCGCAGCGGATCCAGCAAGCGTACCTGGCGCGTGACCTCGCCAACCAATGGCTGGAGCGGAACTGGCTCCTGCAGCAGGTTGCGGCCGGCGTCAGCACGCGCCAGAATGAGCAGATCGTTGACTAAACGGATCAGACGGTCGCTTTCGCCCACCAGGTCGTTCAGAATGTCAGCGCGCTCCTCGGCCGGCAAGGGTGGCTGGCGGCGCAGCAGATCGAGGTTGCCACGGACGGTGGTCAAAGGAGTGCGCAGCTCGTGGGAAACATCCGCCACGAAATCGCGTTGCATTCCGAGCGCATGATTCATCCGTGCATAAGCTTCCTGCAGCCGCGAGAGCATGGAATTAAAAGTTTGCGCCAGGCGCCCCACTTCGTCGTTGGGCCCATGGTGATCCACCCGCCGGGTCAAGTCGTTTTCGCCCTCGATTTCACTGGCGGTCTGGGTGATGCGGTTAATCGGGCGCAGTGCGGCCTCGGAAAAAGCCCAACCAATACCAAATGCAACCAGCGTAGTGAGCAGGCTGGCGATGATCAAGGTCGTGCTGAGCGCCGAAAGCGAACGGTCGCGTTCTGTAAGCGGCCTGGCGACCTGAATGATGAACACGGGTTCGCTGTTGACCGAAACCGGGCTATTGAGCACTAACAGTCGTTCATTCTCCGGCGCCACCACCTCCCACCAAATGTTCTTTTCATTCAAAGTTTGCATTCCGGTCTCGCTAATGGGCAATGCATCCACTGTCCCAAAAGGGCTGGCAATCAGAGTGCCATCCATTGCCAGAATCCGCACGATTTCACGTTCGCGTAAATCCTTCAGCGCTTGCTCGCCGGAGAGAATTTCGAAAGGGATGGTCGTATGAGGGGCGTTCTGTGGTTCCTGCATGGAGGGACTCAGGTAAGTACGAAAAATGGAACTCACCAGCATATCGCTGCTGAGCACGATGTCTTCTTTAATTGCGTTAAGCGTGGAACGCGCCAGAATGGCATACAAGGTAGCGCCAAAAATCATCAGCGTAAGCGCCAGAATACCGGTATAGAGCAGCGTCAACCGCAATCGAATCGACATTACTCAACTCTCAGAGCGTAACCAATGCCGCGTACGGTTTGGATCAGGCGCGGGTGGCCGTTGGCTTCCAACTTTTTCCGCAGGTAACCCACATACACTTCCAGGACGTTCTGCTCTCCGCCAAAATCATAGCCCCAAACGTTGGTCAGGATTTGGGCGCGTTCCAGCACCTGGCGCGGGTGACGCATGAAATAGTGCAACAGGTCAAATTCGGTCGGGGTCAGTTCCAGCGCCGCACCGTCCAGCGTTGCCAGATGCGCCATTGGATCGAGGTGCAGGTCAGCAAAGGACACGGGACGTTTATCCGTCTTATTTTCGATCCGGCGCAGCAGTGCGTGTACCCGCGCGACCAGTTCCGGTGGAGCAAATGGTTTGATCAGGTAGTCGTCGGCGCCGCTTTCCAACCCCTCCACACGGTTCTCGATGGCATCCCGGGCGGTCAACATCAGGATCGAGGCGCGGTTATTCTCCGAACGCAACTGGCGCATGACCTCCATCCCGTCCATTTTGGGCATCATCCAGTCGAGAATGATGATTTCCGGGTGGTAAGCATCCACCTGTTTGAGCGCTTCGACCCCATTGGAAGCGGTAATTACCAGCAGGCCCTCGTAGGTCAGGGTGCGCTGCAGCATTTTGAGCAGCTTTACATCGTCATCCACAATTAAGACAGTTGCCATAAAAACAATTTCCCGGACGTTCAACAAAATCAAGTTTTTATGCCGTAATCATAACCCCACTGACTGAGAAATGGCTGTGAAAAGGGATTTGGCGGCTGTTCACAGCATTTTAACAGCTCCTTCTTGGCATATTCTCAGCCTGGTTTTATAGAATGATTTTATAAAATCATTGCGGTAACTAAGCCTTCATCTTCTCCTCCCCAAGAACCGGGGCCACCGGGGCTCGCTAACCCTCACGGCTCCGGTTGGGGTTTAAAGCAAGGTCAACGTCTTTAGGCTATTTGCCTTGTGTTCGTCGCCTTCGTTGACATCCCTGTGCATCTGCGGTATCCTTACCGCGCGTCCGGGTGGGACCGGCGCGGCAGAATCCGCCGAACCCTGTCAGGTCCGAGAGGAAGCAGCAGTAAGGTGGTCACTCTGGGCGCCGCCGGAAGCCCTGCTCGGGCGCATTTTTCTTGCCATTTTTCGGAATTTCTCCGTATGACTACCCCTCCCGTTTGTAATTACGAAGGCTCCGATTACCAGCAATCCTTCTGGGACCAGGGCGGCCGCGCTTACGAAGACGCGGTTGAGAGGGTAGCGCTGCGCCGCCTGCTGCCTGCATCGGGGAAGCTGATGCTTGAATTGGGGGCTGGCGCCGGGCGCAACACGCCGCGCTACCACAACTTCGAGCGGGTAGTACTGCTGGATTATTCGCGCACTCAGTTGGAGCAGGCCCGCGCCCGCCTGGGTGACAGCTCGCGTTACGTGTTCGTCGCTGCCGATGTGTACCGCTTGCCGTTTGTCGCCGGTTTGTTCGACGCCGCGACCATGATCCGCACGCTGCACCACATGGCGGATGCACCCGGAGCGCTGGCGCAGGTACGCTCGGTGCTGCAGCCGGGTGCTGCCTTTATTTTGGAATATGCCAACAAAAAAAATTTGAAAGCGGTGCTGCGCTTTGTGCTGGGGCGGCAGAAGTGGAATCCATTTTCGCTGGAGCCGGTCGAGTTTGCCGAGCTCAATTTTGATTTTCACCCGGCTGCGGTGCGCGCCTGGTTGCAAGCCAGCGGTTTTAGCGTGGAGCGCCAGTTGACCGTATCGCATTTTCGCATGGGGGTATTCAAAAAGGTGCTGCCGCTCAAGTTACTGGTGGCCATGGATTCCCTGGCGCAGTTGACGGGGGACTGGTGGCAGTTCAGCCCGAGCGTGTTTGCCGCCTGCCGCGCCTCTGCGGAAGGGAAAACAGCCGCCGAAGGCGCCTTTTTCAAGTGTCCAGCCTGCGGTCACGCGCCTCTGGCGGAGACCCCAACTGAGGTATTGTGCGAGCCCTGCGGGCGGCGTTACCCGGTCACCGGCGGGATTTACGACTTCCGGGTGGGGTAGAGATCCGGGACAGAGAATCAGTTGTGTAGGTCGGGTTGAGGGCTGGGAACGATGGAATATAACGAAAATATCCCAGCAGCCCGAAAATCGACATCAATATGGTCGATGTTGGATTTTGGGCTCCAAGGATACTTATGGAGCAGGCTAAATTATTCGCCCTCAATCCAACCTACAAAAAATATTTAGAATCACGTCTTTTCCACCACCCAAAAATGGGAGAGGCCGAGTACGCGCAGCGGGGTACGCTCGAGCGTCTGTAATAAACGCCGCAACAGGCTACCCAGCAGCGGCGCGCGCGCGATGATATTGTCGTATGCCCCAAAAATAATCCTGCGTGAGTTTAGCCGTACCGGTAACCCGGCGAACAGACGCTCCAGGTCGCGGCGCGAATAAACTTCAACATGCGGCGCCAGCCGGTTGCGCAGCTTGCGCGGCAGGTAATTGATCAATGGGATATTGCCGAAATGATATTTGCCGCGCCAGTACATGCCGTGCGTCTCGAACGGGTAGCCGCGGTTTGGGCAAAACAACACCAGCCGGCCACCCGGGCGCAGTGTGCGCACCATCTCGCGGATGGCGGCCCGATCATCCTGCACATGCTCGAGCACCTCGTGCGATAGGATTAAATCGAAGGAATCGGCTGGAAACGGCAGATATTCCCCTGCACCGCACACCACCCATGTCGTTTTCTGGCGGGCCTGCACGGTGCGCTCATGCTCGATATCCAGTCCAATGGCGGGATTGGCGGTTTGGGCCAACTTCTCCAAATAGGTGCCAAGGCCGCAGCCGTCAACAAAAACACGCCCATTCAGACGGTCTCCGGCTGCTTCGCAGATCATGCTTAATCGTCGTTCCTGCCCGGCGCGCCAGACGTGGGAAGGCTCGCCGCGCTCGGCAGCTTTTTGTAATTGACGCTCGTCCATTTCCATACCGCCCAATCCTATCATAAATTCCGCGGCAAACTGACAAGATCAGGCCGGTCTGCGGCCCCAGTGGATGGCCATGGTGCCGAACATGCGCCGTTGAAAGCCGACCTCTTCGAATCCGGCAGCGCGCAGCGCTTCCGCGAGCGTTTCGGCGTCCAGGAAGTTCTCGCTCGAACTTGGCAGGTAGGTATAGGCATCGCGTTGACCGGTGAGCAGCGAGCCGAGCAGGGGGATGATCATACGCATGTGGAACTGGATGAATGGCGTAAGGATGGACCGCACAGGACGGGTGGTGTCCAACGATACCAGCCAACCGCCGGGTTTGAGCGCGCGCAATTGTTCTTTTAACGCCAGTTGCAGGTCGCTCACATTGCGCAGCAAATAACCGGAAACGATCGCATCGAAGTATTGGCTGGCAAAAGGTAGCGCCAGCGCATCCGCGGCTGACCAATCCGGCGCGGGCGGCGCATGCCGTTGACCGACGCGCATCATCCCCAGGGTAAAATCTGCCGCCAGCGCATGACAATCAGGATGCTGCCGCAGCGCCTCGCGGGCCAGGTCACCGGTTCCGGCACCCAGGTCGAGCAGGTGGGCGTTCGGTCCAAGCCGGGCACGGTGGATTACCTCGCGCCGCCAGCGCAAATCCTGCCCGCCGGTCATCAGCCGGTTCATTAAATCGTAACGCGGGGCGATGCGGTTGAACATGCCCTGCACATATGCGCCTTTGTTTTCGGCGGACAGGTCAGTTTTCATCACTGGCGGGCACCCAGGCCAGGATGGTCGTTCCGGCGCCCGGCTCCGATGAGATATCGACGTCGCCTCCCACATTGCGCGCACGGGTTTGCATATTCGCCAGGCCGTGACCGATGGTCAGGCGCATCTTCTCGACATCAAAACCCTGGCCGTCGTCCGCAACCTCCATTAAGTATCGGTCGGTGGCTTTCCACAGGGTAACGCCGATGGTGCGAGCGCGGGCGTGTTTGGCAATATTTGCCAACGCTTCCTGACAGATGTGGAACAGAGCCAGCGCCTGGGTATCCGGTATGGTTGCCAGATCCTCTTCGGAACCCTGTAAGTTGACGCTCAGTAATGTGTTGGCGCGAAACTCCTGCACCAACCGGCGGATGCCTTCCATCAGGCTTTCGTTGTACAACTGCCGCGGACGCAGGTCGAGGATGTACGTGCGGATGTCGCGAATGGTGTGATTGAGGTCGCTGATGGCCTGCTCGATGCGCTGCACCATACCGCCCGTATCGCTTTTGACCAGCAGCCGGGCATGTTCCAGGGTCAGCCCCACCGCATAAATGGACTGGATAATGCCGTCATGCAAATCCATGCCAATGCGTTCGCGCTCTTCCAGCACCGCCAGACGGCGGCCCTGCACGTTGAGGCGCACGCTCTCGATGGCGGTGCCGACCCACGAGCCAATCGTCGCCAGAAACTGCATTTCCAGTTCGTCCAATGGGCGCGGGTGGCAGGATGCCAGGCACAACACCCCGACCACCCCCTGGCGTCCGGTAATGGGCAGGCAGGCTACCTGGTGGAACTCGTCATTGTACACATCCGGATGAAGGTCGCTGCCGTCGGGATTGTTCATCGAGATCAAGCGCGCCTGATTGGTCTTGGCGACCTTGCCAATGACGCCTTCGCCCAGGTTGTATTTATCCTTGACCCACAGCGCGTTGACGATATGCCCGCGGTGCATCACCCGTTTGAGCTGGCGGGAGTTCTCCGGGCGCAGATACACCTCGCCGATCTCCAACTGTAAATAATCCAGCACCTGGGTGAGCGCTTTGTCCAGGATTTGTTCGATATCGGTGGAGGTGGCCAGGGTGGAGCTTAATTCATTCAGCAGGGCCAGGTTTTCATTACGGCGGGTGAGGATGCGGTCGCGCTGCACCAATTCACGGTAGATGCGGGCGTTAATAATAGCTACCGCTGCATAAGCTGCCAACATCTCGATCATCAGCTGATCGGACTCGGTGAACTCGGGCGCGCCAATTTTATCGGTCAGGTAGATCTGCCCAATATGCCGCCCGCCGTGACGAATGGGCACTCCCAGGAAGGATTCCATCGATGGGTGGTGTTTGGGGAAACCCACGCTGCGCGGATCCTTCGAGATGTGCGCAATACGGATCGATTCCTGAGAGTGCATGAGCACCCCCAACAACCCCAACCCACGCGGCGGAGCTGGCATGCGCGCCACCTCTTCCTCGCTCATGCCAACCGGGATAAAAGCCTCCAGGTCACCCCCTGGACCGACCACGCCGACGGCGGCGTAGCGCGCTTCAGCTTGCTCGCAGGCCAGGGTGGCAATACGCTCCAGCAGCGTATCCAGCGCGGTGATCTGTACCAGTTCCAGACTGGATTTATGCAGCGCCAGAAGACGAGCTTCCAGTTGTTCGCGAGTTAATTGTAGAAAATTGGCGTTAACCATGGTATGAGAGATATTTTACCCGAATCGGTTAACATTAGCAATTTGGCCTCTGGGTGGCAGACTTGACTTCGATCGCTCTTTTACCGATAATACTGGTAACAACCACATGATGTCTTGACACCGTCATGGAGAGCCCCTATGCCTGCCATCGTTGATCCCAACGACTACACCCCCAAGTACTATCAGCTGGTGACCATTCTGCGCGAGCGCATTTCCAGCGGAGAACTGCTGCCGCACCAACCGATTCCCTCCGAGCGTCAGCTGGAGGATATTTACTCGGTCAGCCGCACCACCATCCGCCAGGCCATCGACCTGCTGGTGCGCCAGGGATTCCTGTACCGCGAACACGGACGCGGCACCTTCGTCTCGCCGCAGAAGCTGCAAAAAGGCATCTCCGAACTGACCAGTTTCAGCGAGGATATGCGTGCGCGCGGCATTGAACCGGGGCAGAAGATTTTGGAGCTGAAAATGGCCGTCCCGTCCGAGGAGGTCCGTCAGCGGCTGGAATTGCCGGCTGATCAGGACGAGGTGCTGTTCATCGAACGTCTGCGCCTGGGGGACGGCGTGCCGATGGGCTTGATGACCTCGTATCACGTGCTGCCGGAAGGATTGACGCTCGACCGCGAGGGGCTGGAAGCCGTCGGGTCGATCTACAGCCTGCTGCAGGAGAAGTTTCACCTGATCGCGACCGAGGCGGATGAGACTCTGGAAGCAGTTTTAGCCACGCCGCGCGAAGCCGGGCTGCTGCAGATCGCGGCCGGCAGCCCGCTGCTGCTCAGCGTGCGGGTGACCTACTCCCAGTACCGCCGGGCCATGGAGTATGTGAAGATCCTGTACCGCGCCGACCGCTATCAGTATTTCGCTAAACTCACGCGGTAGATTCTCATTTGTAGGTCGGATAGAGGGCGTGTCAGGTTGCCCTGCCCACAATTATCTTTAATAGCCCGAAATCCGACAGGTTCCGGTTGTGTTGGAAGCCTAATGAACCAGGGTTGATGGTCTTGCCATTGCTTTATGCCTTTCTGCCAAGCAGCAGATACAAATTTACGGCGGTCGAAAGGATGATGATGGTCGGCACGACCTGGTGGATTTTTAGCACCAATGCAGGCCAGGTTTTAGCGGTGCTCAATAAGCCGCCCGTAACGATCAACGCCAGGAACAACACAAGCGTGGTCACGCTCACGGCAATTTGGATTGAAGTGAGCGGCATGGCTTGATGCTGTCGGTAAAGCGTAATGACCAGCAAAGCAACCCCGCCGACCGCGATCAATTTGTGGACCGTCAGCGCGAGAACATTGAGCGGTCTGGCGGTACGGCTCAGCCACAGACCTGAAACAATAATGAGAACGAGGAAAACCCCCGCGATTAAGAATTTCTTTTCCATTTCAACTCCAAAAAAATAGTCATTCAAGTTAAGCCATTGATGAGTGCATCAATTCGGGTGCCAGCAGGACCAGGTTTCCAATTACAAGACCGCTTTCCAACCGGGCATTGGCTCGGGAAGCTTCCAAAATGGGGAAACGATCCTGGATGACCGGTCTGATCTTGCCTTCAGCCAGTAACTTGAAAAGAGCTGCCCAATCATCCAGGAACGGTTGGCGGCCAAATTGGGATAAGGTCGTGCCATAAACCCTGGCCTTTTTCCCGTTGGGCAGGAGGTTGGTCAGAATGGTTTTGCCTAAAAGTTTTAACAAACCCGGCAGACTTAATGGATTGCCATATTCCACAAAAACACCGCCACGACCCAATATTGATATCCCCCGATCAACATAATCACCGCCCATGCCGTCGAACACAGCGTCCAGGCCATTGGGTTCCGCCAGGCGCAGGACCTCCACGAAATCCTGGGTACGGTAATCGATCGGTGTTGCGCCGTACTCAGTCAAAATCGCGTGTTTACTCTGCGAGGCTAGCCCATACATCTTTAGCCCGGCCAGCTGTCCCAATTGTAGAAATGCGGTTCCGATCCCGCCGCTGGCCCCAATAATCAAAACTTTGTCGCCAGATTGGACGCGCGCTGAGCGGTGCAGAGATTGATACGCAACCATGTAGTTCAAGATCACGATGGCAGCCTCTGCCAGATCCAAACCGGCTGGAACAGGGATCAACTGTTTTTTCGGCAGATGGATATGTTCGGCATAACCACCATAGATGGTTAATGCGGCAACCTGATCCCCAACAGAAAATTGGGAAGGGTTCGGGTTGGCATAGCGTTTCTCGCGTCCGATGGCGTCGACTACCCCGATAACCGCATACCCGGGCACAAAGGGTATGCTTCGTCGGAATGGGGACTTACCGTAGCGCGCTTGAACATCCGGCAGACAAACCGGAGTTGCCAGGATTCGGACGCGAACTTCGCCAGGGGAGGGTTCCCGTAAATCTTCTTCGCTGACCCGTAAAACCTCAGGACCGCCTCTCTTTGATACGACCACTTTCTTGTACTTCATTCCAAATTCCTTTTCTATTCGTCTTTTTAAATTTTGATCCCATCCCAAAAGATTTCAAATCCTTGTTGGATGGACACATGAAAAGCACTGGTGTCTGGCTGAACCTGTAGGTGATTCATGACTGCCACAATACCCTGGTAGAGAAAACCGCCGATCAAATCGACTGGAAAAGGTTTGATAACCCCTTCCTGCAGGCCTTTCTGGATGGCGTCATAATAGAACCTAAAGAATTCTCCCGACTTGCGGGTGACTTCGTCTGAGATTAGACCTGAATCCCGAACCTGCTGAGAGTATTTGTAGGCATCCGGGTTTTCCAACAGCCAGCGGATCGACCCGTCCCAGATGGTATAAAACGCCTCGCGAACCGACAGGGCAGGGGTCAACAAACCATTGATCCTGTCGGCTTCCGCTTTGGAGATCCACAGGACCAGTTCGTTGATCAAATCCTGTTTTGTCGGGAAGTACAAAAACAGGGTACCGGCAGCAGTTCCAGCCTCTCTGGCGATATCTGCAGTGGAAGTGTTTTGCAAGCCTTTTGCCGCAAACAATTTCAGGGCAGTCTGCAGAAATCGCTCTCTTTTCTCATCGCTCAACTCGCGCACCATCGCAGTTCTCCAATCACAAGTAAATTGACTGACTACTCACTCAGTATAAAACCAAATTCTGGTTTTGTCAATAGAGGAATTGATTTAAAGAGGAGGATCATGGATGACCCAACCAGCGATTCCGGCATTACAATTGATTAACTGCCAGTTGACTTTTGTCAACCGCTATGCTATGATTTGTCTGGTAATGTGGTCATTACCAGTTTCGAAAAACAACCCTTTCATTGGCCATGACAGATCAAAATCCCTCACCTCCACTCGTGCCTGACGACGAAATTCGTCAGATCGTGCAGCGCGTGCTTAACCAGGCCATGGGCATGAAGCCACCGGCTGAACCGGCTGCTCCAGCGCCGGCAGTTATGCCTGCGCCCGCAGCTCAACCTGCTCCCAGTCGCGTGGTTGCCATTGGCGCTGACCACGGCGGATTCGAACTCAAAGAAATTCTCAAAAAAGATCTCAGCGAAGGCGGTTACGAAGTCATCGACGTTGGTACCACCAGCAAAGAGGCAGTGGATTACCCCGATTTCGCTCATGAAATCGCTCGCCTGGTCGCCAGCGGCAAAGCCTGGCGCGGCGTGATGATCGACGGCGCCGGAATCGGCTCCTGCATGGTGGCCAACAAGGTGCCCGGTGTGCGCGCAGCCATGGCGTACGACTATGCCAGTGCGTCCAACAGCCGCGAGCACAATGACGCCAATGTGCTCACCCTGGGTGCCGGATTGATCGGCGTAGCCCAGGCGAAGCAAATTCTCAAGGTTTGGCTGACCACCGATTTCGGCGGCGGGCGCCACCAAAAGCGAATTGACAAAATTATTGCCGTAGAGAAGCAGTACGGGAAGTAGAGGTTCGTGATGCTGCCGGATATGCAAAAAGTAGAGCAACTGGTAGAAATAATTACGCGTGAAGTGCTGATTGCTATGATGGAACAACAGTACAAAGGCGAGCCGCATAATGGCGAGCAGTGCAAATTCACCTGCGCCGACGGGTTATGCGTCAAAACATGTTTCGACCGCACCGGGCAGGTGGTTTCTGCCGGCGCCGAGCGGCTGACCTCGACCCTGGGCGTGATCCCCGAAGACGTCAGCCTGGCCAAGATGATCGATCACACCCTGCTCAAAGCTGATGCCACCCCTGACCAGATCGCCCAGTTGTGCTACGAAGCGCGCAAATATGGGTTCGCCTCGGTGTGCATCAACCCAACCTGGGTGCCGCTGTGCGCCAAGCTGCTGGAAGGCTCAGACGTGAAGGTTTGCACGGTAATCGGTTTTCCGCTGGGTGCCACCGCTCCGGATGTGAAAGTATTCGAAACCCAGAACGCCTTGCACCAGGGCGCCAACGAGATCGATATGGTGCTCAACATCGGCGCGCTCAAAGCGCGCGACCTGGAACTGGTTACCCGCGACATTCGCGGGGTGGTTAAAACCAGCCACGCGCGCGGTGCGTTGGTCAAGGTGATCCTCGAGACCTCGCTGCTCAACGACGAAGAAAAAGTGTTAGCATCATTGATCAGCAAACAGGCCGAGGCCGATTTTGTGAAGACCTCCACCGGTTTTTCCACCGGCGGCGCAACTGTACACGATGTGACCCTCATGCGCCGGGTGGTCGGACCGGAGATGGGCGTCAAGGCCTCGGGCGGGGTGCGCACCTTCGAAGACGCCGAGGCGATGGTCAAAGCCGGGGCAACCCGCATTGGCGCCAGCGCTGGCATCAAGATCATTCAGGGGCCGGCAGCCGATAAAGCCCAATCACCAGCCCCCGCTGCGCCAGTCCCGGCGGCCAAGAGCTATTAAGACGGAGCGAAACCATGCTTATTGCGAAAGTCATCGGCACGACCGTCTCCACCATCAAGGACGAGAAATTAACCGGCCGCAAGTTGTTGATCTGCCGCCCGACAGATGAACATGGCAACCCATCCGGTAAACCGTATGTCGCCATCGACAGCGTGGACGCCGGCATTGGCGACCTGGTGTTGACTGCCGCGGGCTCGTCGGCCCGCCAGACCAATATCACCAAAGATACTCCGGTCGATGCAGTTATCATGGCGGTTATCGATTCCCTTGAAGTCGGCGGCGAGGTTGTTTTCCGCAAATCTGCCTAAACGGCGGATCGGATGAGAGGATCCCGGTTCGATGGATAAAGATCTTTCCTCCATTCAAGAAGCGCGCGATCTGGCGTCTGCCGCTTATGACGCCTGGCAAAAATGGCGCACGGCCTCCCAGGTGGAGGTTGACCGCGTCTGCGCTGCCATGGCGGAAGCCGGTTACCATGCCTCCGAACGCTTAGGCCGGCTGGCGGTGGAAGAAACCGGCTACGGCATTCCGGCGCATAAAAAGATCAAGAACGAGTTTGGCTCGCGGGTGGTGTGGGAAAGCATCCGCGATGTAAAAACCGTGGGCGTAATCCGTCATGACCCAGACCGCCGCCTGTACGAAATTGCCTGGCCAATGGGCGTGATCGTGGCGCTGGTGCCGTCCACCAACCCGACCTCGACGGCCTTTTTTAAAGTCCTGTCGGCAGTAAAGGCGCGCAACGCCATTGTGGTGGCGCCGCACCCGGCAGCCGTGCGCTGCACCTGCGACGCAACCCAGACGATGGCGCAGGCGGCTGAAAGCGCTGGCGCACCCAAAGGGTTGATCTCCTGCATGACGCAGGTCTCGTTGCCGGGCACCCAGGAGCTGATGACTCACCGGCGCACCGCCTTGATTCTGGCCACCGGCGGCTCGCCAATGGTGCGCGCGGCGCATTCCACCGGAAAACCAGCTTACGGCGTGGGCCCGGGCAACGTCCCGGTGTACGTTGACCGCAGCGCCGACATCGAAAAGGCGGCGCGCTACATCGTCGCCAGCAAAGCCTTCGACAATTCCACCATCTGTGCCACGGAACAGGCGGTCATTGCCGACCGGCCGATAGCCTCCCGCCTGGCGGATTTGATGCGCGCCGAAGGCGCTTATTTCACCAACGAGCAGGAGACCGAAGCGCTGCGGCGGACGGTATTCAACCCGGACGGCAGTATGAACACGGCGCTGGTGGGCAAGTCGGCTGACTATGTGGCGGGCTTCGCCGGGTTTCAAATCCCGCGCGGCACGCGCATCCTGGTCACCCCGCTCACCAGAGTGGGCAAGGAAGAACCGTTGTCACACGAAAAGCTGACCACCGTGCTGGCGTGGTACGTGGTGGATGGCTGGGAAGAGGGTTGCGACACCTCGATTGCCTTGATCGAGACCGGCGGGCGCGGGCATACGCAAATTATTTATGCCACCGACGAACGCGTCATCATGGCTTTTGGGTTGGAAAAGCCCGTTTTTCGTATTTTGGTCAACACGATGGGCACACTGGGAGCGATCGGCTATACCTCCGGCGTGGCGCCCTCGATGACGCTGGGATCTGGCGGGGTGGGTGGCGCCATCACCGGCGATAATATCACCGTCACCCATTTGCTCAATGTCAAAAGGCTGGCTTATGAAACGATTGCGCCGCCGCCTGAGGCTTTTGCGCCTGGCGAGCCTGCTCAGGGCCCGTCCCCGGCCGAAGTTGAACGCCTGGTACGCCAGGTGCTGGACGAAATTTTGCAGAAGAAGAATCCCTTTTAACCCATTTTTTGTATCACGAAAGGAATCACCACAATGGCTTTAGACACCTCTCTCATCGCTTTAGGAATGGTTGAAACCCGCGGGTTGATCGGCGCGGTCGAGGCCGCCGATGCCATGGTCAAGGCAGCTAATGTTGTCCTGATCGGCTCGGAATATGTTGGCGGCGGTTACGTGACCGTCATGGTGCGCGGCGACGTTGGCGCGGTTAAAGCGGCCACGGATGCTGGCGCTGCTGCTGCCAAGCGCGTTGGCGAACTGGTATCGGTGCATGTCATCCCAAGACCGCATGTCGATGTCGAGATGATCCTGCCCAAGGCCAGCAAAGGTGGTTTCGGCGGCCGGGCAACTGAACCCAAAGAAAAATAAGATTTCCCTGGCCGGGTGATCCGGCCGGGAATGCGCCTGGAGCCGGCCGATCGTCGAGCCGGCATCCGTGCCGCAACTTTCGCATCCCGTCTGCACTACTGCGCGTGAGCTGACCTGGTCACACGCCCGGACTGCGACCTCATGATTGGAGGCCTGTATGGCTGATGAATTTTCACTGCGCTGTTATTGTTTTCTGGACCGCATGCAAGCCCAGTATGCCGCTTTCGTCGGCACCATCACCCAGGGCGACCTGCCGATCGAGGGCATGGCAGCGCTGTACGTCGAAATGGCTCCCGGCAACGAAGTCTTCCGGGTGGTGGATATCGCAGTCAAGGCCACCGAAGCCCGCCCGGGTGCACAGATTGTGGAGCGCGAATTTGGCATGTTCGAGGTGCATTCGCCTAATCAGGCAGCCGTAATCGAGGCTGGCGAGGTGGTGCTGGAGCGGCTGGGACTGCGGGTCGAAGACCGCATTCGACCGGAGGTAGCCTCCACTCAGGTGATCACCCGCATCGACCCGTACCAGGCGCAGTTGATCAATCGCTTCCGGCGCGGCAGTATGCTGGTGCCCGGCGAGACGCTGCTGGTGCTGGAATGCGCCCCGGCAGCCTACATCAATTATGCCTGCAATGAGGCCGAGAAAAAAGCCAGCATCAAACTGGTGCATGTGTCTTCGGTTGGGCGTTTCGGCCGCATGTGGCTCTCCGGCAGCGAGGCTGAAATCCAGACCGCTAAAAATGCCGCCATCCAGGCGCTTGAAAGCCTGGCCGGGCGCGAAGGCGCGTAACAGCGGCCTGGCCGCGGTGGAGGTACGATGGCAAAAGAGTTTTATACCGAAAAAGATATCGAGGATATGTGGAAGCGCGGCGTCATGTCGCTTGAACTCAGCGACAACACTGTGCTGACCGAATTGGCCTATGAGAAGGCCAACCGTCTGGGCATGAAGCTGATGCAGCCAACCCCGGATAACCCGCCCAGCGCGCCGGTACGGCCATATTTGTCGCCTGCCAAACCGGTCCCAACTGCTGCGGATGCAGCCGCTTACCTGCCAAAACTGGGCAGCCCGGCCAGGCCAAAATCAGGCGACCTTGACCTGCAGCAGCGCATCAAGAACGCGGTCATGGCGCGCATGGGTCCGCAGATCGATCCCAAACTGCTGGATTCGATCATTCAGCGCGTGCTGGCGAGCACAGGGTTAAAGTAACGGATGCTGCTTGGCAGGGTCGTCGGTTCGGCAGTGTGCACCATCAAATATCCCGGCACCGAGGGGGTCAAACTGCTGGTGGTTCAGCCGCTCGATAAGCGGCTGGAGCCGGTGGGCGGACTGCAGGTAGCCGCGGATGTGGTGCAGGCCGGTCCCGGCGACCTGTGCGTCATGGTGCGCTCGCGCGAAGCTGCCCTGGCGATGACGGACGTCAAGTTTGTGCCGGTTGACCTGGCGCTGGTGGGCATTGTGGATGAATTAGCGGTCCAGTCAGTGGACAGCGGAGAATTAATCATGCGCCGCGGCTGGAATCCGTTCTACGGAAAGGCGGGGGAATGATTCTGGGGCGCGTGGTGGGCACGGTCGTGACGACCATCAGCCATCCGGCGTTCAAGCACCGCCGTCTGCTGGTGGTGCAGCCGCTGGGCTTGGATGGTGAGCCGCCGGACGCCGATTTTGTCGCGTTGGATAACACCCAGGCCGGGGTGGGCGACGTGGTGCTGGTCAACCGCGAAGGCAACGGCGCCCGTCAGGTGTTGAACAACCCGGACGCCCCGGTCATCTCGGTGATTGTTGGGTTAGTCGATTCGGTGTTTATTGCCGAGTGATTCGGGATGGGTAGCGGCGAGGCAAAAAGAACACTCCGGGTCATCCGAACCGTTTTTAGCCTCGCCTTTACGCGATAGTGCTCATAACAGGAGCGACTTTTGTCGTCCTGCCCGGTGTGCAGCGTGGCAGACATTTTTTCGTAGGGGCCGACCTCCGTGTCGGCCCGCGAAAACAATTGTGGATCGATGTTGTCACCCTGCCCACACCCACAGGGTGCCCAACCAAAGTTGCTTTGTGAGTGCAGGCAGCATGACAACTAAAGTTTTATTGGGCGCGTTCATACTGTAAACGCACCGAATTAATCTGTCCCCGAAGGCGCGGTGCGTTCGACCCACCAGTTTCCCTTTGGGTGTGGCCGCGCTTCAGGTAGGGTTGATCGCCCGGGTCGAACACACCCTACACGGCCGCGTTACCGCCAGATCATCAAAGCGGCTTGCCGCCCAACCCATACTGCTGCCAGTCCGATAAAAATGTGCGCGGCAATGTTAAGTGCGGAGTAAAACCCCTGCCCTTCGCGGAATAAGTTGACCGTCTCGTTGCTAAAAGTGGAAAAAGTGGTAAAAGCGCCGAGGATGCCGATGAACAGGAAAGAGCGCGCCTCTGGGGTGATCACCCGGCTGTTTTCACCGACATGCGAAAGAAACCCAATCACCAGGCAGCCGATCAGGTTGACGATTAATGTTCCAATTGGGAAATTTTGGCTTTTACTCCAGCTCTGGGCGGCATTGCCGACCAGGTAACGCATCACGGCGCCAATAAACCCGCCGGTACCGATAAGGAATATCTTTTCCAATGTTAAGAAATCTCGATTCGGATGAAATGCAGGAGTCATCAGCACGAAGCGGTTAAGGGTGGACTCCATCACCACAGCGGGGTATTGTACACCCTTATGGCTGTAAAAAACGTAGGTTGGATTGAGGGGCACCCCGGGTCTTTGTTTGGCAATAATCTAGGCAGCCCCGAAATCCAACATATTGGAATGAATAGCCTTGTCGAATTTGGGGCGATTAATCTTCGTCTATTTTATTGCCTTTTAGTGTGCCCTCACTCGCAGAGCGCCCTGCGGACAATCCAATCTGCGACAAACGGACGACAGCGGGAAATTATTCCGGCCAAACGCTGCCCGCGCGGACCACGCCGCCAGCCGGAACCGCGGACTTGACCGTGGCGCCGTTGCCGATACGGGCTCCCGCGCCGACCTCAACGTCCAGGTTGACAGTCACCCCCATGCCAATCAGCGTGCGCTCACCAACGCGCACCGAACCCGCCAGCATGGCGCCCGGTGAAATATTGACGATGTCTGCCAGCACGCAGTCATGCGAAACAATCGCGCCGGTGTTGACAATGCAACCAAACCCTACCTGGGCCGCGCTGCCAATGTAAGCATGCGCAAAGACCTGCACGCCTGCTCCCAGTTGGGCGCTGGCTTCGACCATCGCGGTCGGATGAATCAGGGTCGGAAAGCCAAAACCGACCTGAGCCAGCCGCTCGAACACTTTCAGGCGCGGGGCAAGATTGCCAATTCCGCCCACAGCATTGACTGCCAGCCGCAGACCGCGCGAATACAACTCCTCCAGAACCGTGCTGCCGCCCAGCACCGGTACGCCCAGCACCTCAGCGCCAACAGGCAAACCGTCATCCACAATGCCAACCACGCGGTAGGTGTCCAGCAGCCGCGCCAGGTCCACCAGCGATTTTCCGTGGCCGCCGCCGCCGTAAATGATCAACCCATTGGCATCGAATGCGGTCTCCGGCAAGACTACTGCGGCAGGGCTGAACTTGCGTACCACGGTTTCAGTCACCAGGGTATTGCGGGGTAGTTGGTTCATGTCGACGCCCAGAGAGCGGACCAACGCCAGCGCCGGTTGGGTAATGCGCAGTCCAGCGGGCAGTTCATCCGCGGCTGTTTCGCTGGGGGCTTGGGGCGCAGGCGGCAACGGCAAGTCGGGGGCGTCGCCCAGGTAGCACAACACTTCGCCGGCCATGACCGTATCTCCCCGGCCAAAAGCCAGCCCGAGCACATACCCGGCATAGTCTGACGCCAATTCCAACGTCGATTTGGTGGTTTCCAGCACCGCCAGCGCATCGCCAGCCTGGATCTTTTGACCGTTTTGAACGCGCAAGTCAATCAGCAGCGCCTCGCGTTCATTGGGATTAAGCTGCGGAATGAGAACCGGGATCAGGTCAGGCATGCGGCTGCGCTCCAATCTTTTCAGCCTCGCGGAGGATATCGTCCACTTCGGGCAGGGTACGGCGTTCCAGCCCGGCAGCCGCCGGGATGGGCGTTTCGATTGCCGCCACGCGCCCGGCAGCCGCCAACCGGCTGCCCAGCGACTCGCTGCAGCGCGCCAGCACCTCGGCCCCCCAACCAGCCGATAAGGTACCTTCCTCGATGGTCAACAGGCGGCCGGTGCGGCTGGCCGACTCCAGGATGGGTGCGGCATCGAGTGGCGCCAACTGGGTAAGGACGATCAATTCGGTAAATATCTCGCGTTCAAAGGCCAGCTTGACCAGCGCCTGGCGCGCCAGTTCGGCCATATAGCCGTAGGTAGCCAGGGTGAGAGTTGGCGGCGGCGCACCGCGCACAGTCAGGCGGTAAGCCGGGAAGAGTTCGGCGCTGCCGGAGCGTTCGATCTCGAAGTCGCTGGCAGCCGCAGCATCGATCACCTGCAGGCCGTAGAGCAGCTTGTGTTCAACAAAAACCAATGGGTCATCCTGCCGTAAAATGGCGCGGTAGAGCAACTCGCCGGGGTCGCCAAAATGGCTGGCAGCCACCACCCGCAGCCCGGGCACGCCCAGGAAGAGTTTTTCGATGGATTGTGAATGCGTCGGCCCGTAACCGCGCCGCCCGCCCATGGGTGTGCGCACTACCAGCGGAACCGACACCTGATCGTTGTACATCCAGCGCAGCTTGGCCGCCGTGTTGACCAGCGGATCGACTGCCAGGGTGCTGAAATCACCGAACATGATTTCGACTATTGGCCGAAGGCCGCGCAGTGCCATCCCGGCTGCCAGCCCGGTCATGCCGGCTTCCGAAACCGGCGTGGTCAGGACCCGCTCGGGGAAGACAGTCGAAAGCCCGCGCGTCACCTTGAAAGCACCGCCGTATGGATCCAGGATATCCTCGCCGAGCAATACCACACGCGAGTCGTCCGTCAGCGCGCGCTGCAGACCGTTGTTGAGGGCATCCAGCACGGAGGTCATAGCGCACCTCCGGCGGGCGGGTCGCTCAAGGCCTGCTCGAAGGCAGCGCGCACCAGTGCCACTATTTCAGTATCTACGGCCTGACGGGCACTTACTGCCAGGCGGTTACCGTGAATAGTCAGGGGATCACGAGTGCGGCGCAATTCCTCGATCATTTCGACGGGACGGGTATCGTCGGACTTGGAATGCGGGCCGAAACGCGCGGAATCGATGATCAAAGCTTGCGGACGCTGCGAATGGCGGACCTCCGCGATCAGCGCCTGGGCGGTCGAAGAGATTTCAAGTACGTCAGAGGTGCTTACCGCGCAGCTTGGGATGCCGAAGGCTGTCAGACGACCGGCAATGCTGCCGGCCAATCCCAGCGCGAGGGGCGTAGTCTGGGCGATATGGTTGTTTTCGATCACGATCAGCAAAGGCGTGCCCCACAGACTGGCAAAGTTGAACGCCTCATAGACGCTGCCTTCGCCCAGCGCACCATCGCCGGCAAACACCGTGGTAATGGTTTGGCGCCCCTGCATTTTCTCGGCCAGGGCGATTCCGGTCGCCAAAGGCAGGGTGCTGCCCAGGATGCCGTTTGAATAGAAATTACGCCAGTGCAGGTGCTGCGAGCCGCCGCGGCCGCCGCAAACCCCGGTGACCCGCCCCATCAATTCACCGAACAGCGCCCGCGGATCGCCGCCGTAGGCCAGAAAATGACCATGACAGCGATGGTTACTGACCACAATGTCGTCGGGTTGCAGGTTGGTGATAACCCCCACGGCGTTGGCTTCCTGCCCGATGTAAGTGTGGGTGGTGCCGCTGAACGCTCCGCGGCGGTACTCGGCCAGGATGGTTTCTTCGAAGCGGCGAATGAGAACGAGGCTGCGGTAAAGCGCCAGCGCGTCAGTCATGGGTTGATTTTAATCGATAAAAGGCCAGGCAAGCTGCCAGCTTGCCCACGCAAATTGGAAATTTGGGCTACATAACGCTCCGACTGGCGGGTAGGGGCGCGCATCGCGGTCTGTGCATCTCCGCCCACACCCACAGGGTGCCCTGCGGGCAGGGCGCTCTGTGAGCGAGCGAAGCGAGAGGGATTGCGCGCCCGTGCTTCGACACGTTCGACAAGCTCTGTGCAGGCAGGCTCAATCACAGATTGCCCCACCCGAAGGGTGCTCTGTGAGTGCGGGCAGCAACCGGCGGCCGTTGAAGGTGATGGCGTGTTATTTATAGACTTTGGAATGAATATGCGCGCGGCGCGGACGGTCGAGCATGAATTTGGCCGGGATGATTAAAATAACCATGACTGCCCCAAGCACCAATAGCAGTTGCTGCCCGCGCAGCCACATTAAAAGCACGGCTATTCCGGTGCCGATTCCAGCTCCCAGGTCTGAATTCCGGGTGATCAAGTACAACACCCCATAGATGATCAAGCCCACCAGCATTTCAAAATTGGCCAGCATCAATAGCCCGCCAAGCGTGGTTGCCAAACCCTGACCGCCGTGCAACCCGGCAAAAATGGGAAAGTCATGACCCAATACCGCAAATCCCAATGCCAGTATCTGCCAGCCTAATGCAAGCGAAAGCAGCTGCGCAATGGCCACGGCTAAAGCGCCTTTTGAAAAGTCTACCGCAGCTACGACAATCCCCGCTCGCCAGCCAAATTGCGCCTTGACGTTATGTGCGCCCATATTGCCGTCGCCCACGGTGCGGATGTCTACGCCTCCCAGTTTTCGCGTAACCAGCAAGGCAGTTGGAATCGACCCCAAAAGATAAGCAGAAAGCAAAGCAATCAATAACAATTGTTGACCTCTTTGATTCCATTATAGTGAGGTCAAACATGATTAGACCTATCCAATTATTGGCAAATCGACTGGATTACCTCTAAGACAGGCGATCTTTGAGCCAGAATTTGGCTGAATAATCGAATGAATTGTCAGACAGTGACACTATGTGTCCTAAAGGGTGATATATTACAATTGACACTGTGTAAGATGCGATTAATATTAAGTAGCCTTGGTTAGACAGGCAACAATCCCCAAATCCCCTCAATTTAATCCCCCGGAGGTAGATATGCGAAAGTCACGTTACATGGTTTTGTTCGTGCTGCTCTTGGTATCCGTATTAGCAGCTCAATGCGCTCCTGCAGCGACCACCAGCACGGAAGCGCCGGCGGCCAAGACTTATAAATTGGCTGCAATTTTCCCCGGCGTCATCACTGATGCCGATTACAACACCCTGGCTTACGTTGGGGTAACCCAACTGCAGGAAAAGACCGGCATCGAAACCGCTTATTCTGAAAGCGTTGCCGTTCCGGATGTTGACCGCGTTATGCGCGAATACATTGATGGGGGATTCAATATCGTTTGGACCCACGGGGGTCAATTCGTCAACCAGACCATCGAACTGGCTCCCCAGTTCCCTGAGGTTATCTTCATCGCTGAAGGCGATGCTCCCCTCGAGAATCCGCCTGCCAATCTGTGGTTCATCGACCGCAACTTCCATGTCGGTTTCTACGGTATTGGCGCCCTGGCTGCCCGCGCCACCAAAACTGGCGTTATCGGGTACATCGGCGGCGTAACTCTGCCGTTCTCGTATGCCGAGGCACATGCAATCCAGCAGGCTATTGATGACTCAGGACTGGATGTTGAATTGAAGGCTGTCTGGGCGGGCGATCTGAACGACCCGACCAAAGGTCGCCAGGTAGCTGATGCGCTGATCGCCGAAGGCGCTGACGTACTGATGGGTGCACTCAACCTGGGCATGTTCGGTGTCTTTGAGGCGGTCAAAGCTGCCCCGGAGAAAGTCCTCGTAACCGTGAAATACACCGACAAAAAAGAATATGCTCCTGACAATTACGTCACCGCTTTGCTGTACGACTTCGCAGGCCCTCTGGCAGACATCTACGCAAAGATCCAGGCTGGCGAGACCGGCGGCTACTATCCCCTCGGCTTTGATACGGGCGTAGCTCTCCAGACTCCGATCAGCAATGTCGACCCTGCGGTCGTCACTGAGGTCGAAGCCATTCTGGCCGATCTGGTTGCCGGCAAAATCAATGTCGTGAAAGACATCAGTGAAGTTAAGTAGTACCCGCTCAGTCTTTTAAAGCAACGCTGTACGAAAAGGGGTTTCCGGGGGCACACCATTCGGTTGGGGCGCCGGAAACCCTTTTCTTAATAGTAGGCATGGCAGTAAATCCGCGGGATGGTAGATTCCCGCCGGTATGATGAATGTATGTTTGTGCTGCGTTTCTGAAGTCCAAATTGAACTTTAAGGTAGAACCAGATGGAAAAAGAAGCAATCCTTGAACTTCGCAATATCCGTAAAGTATTCGACAAAAACGTCGCGCTCGACAGCGTGTCCTTCTCGTTATATCCTGGCGAGATCCACGGGCTGTTGGGCGGCAACGGCGCTGGTAAGACAACGCTGATGAATGTCCTTTACGGCCTTTACCGCAGAGATGATGGCGACATAAATTTCCACGGCCAGAAATTGAATATTCAAGGCCCCAAAGATGCGATCACTCACGGTATTGGAATGGTGCATCAACACTTTTTACAGATTGGCAGCTACACGGTTCTGGAGAACATTGTTCTCGGAACGGATGTGTCTCACCCAGTTACTATGAAATTGAGCGCCGAAGCCCAGAAGATCATTGATTTGGGTAATCGCTTTCGCCTGCCGGTTGATCCAAACGCCGTGGTGGATACATTGCCAGTTGGGACCCGGCAAAAGGTTGAAATTTTAAAGGCGCTTTATCGCGGCGTCGAAGTGCTTATCCTGGATGAGCCAACCACCAACCTTACCCCGCAGGAAGTCGATGACCTGTTTGAATCATTGCGGGTCATCGTCAATGAAGGTCTCAGCATTGTTTTCATTACTCATAAGTTGCGTGAAGTTTTGCATGTCTGCGACCGCATCACGGTACTGCGCGAAGGGCGCAACATCACTTCGCTCACCCGCGCCGAAGCCTCGGAAGAGATTTTCGTGCGAGCGATGGTCGGCGACCAGATGAAAATCGAAGGTAGCGTGTATTTCTCGCATGGTTCGATGGCCAATACCGCAGTAGATGAAAGTGCAACCCCTGCGCTGGAAATGCACGATGTAGGCTTAAAAACCAAGGAAGGCATCTCGCGCTTAGCGGGACTTAACTTCCAGATCAGGCAAGGGGAGCTCTTTGGCGTCGCTGGCGTAGCCGGCAATGGTCAGCGCGAACTGGCTGAATGCGTCACGGGGGTCGTCATTCCTACCGAAGGAAAAATTTTGATGAAGGGCCAGGACGTGACCGATGTTCCGGTCTGCGAGCTGTTGAAGGACTGGATATCCTATATCCCTGAGGATCGGCTGCATGACGGTTTTCTCCCGAAAGCCAATGTGGCGCAAAACCTGATCCTTGGCTACCACCGCCAGGAACCGTATTGCGAGGGCAGCTTTATCAAATGGGACACAGTTTATGACAAAGTTCGCGGTTATATCGGCGAATATAAAATCAAGACCAACGGTCCGGAAGACCCGGGCGGCAACCTGTCCGGCGGCAATATCCAGCGCGTGATGATTGCGCGGGCATTCTCTATGAATTCGCATTTGATGGTGGCGCATAACCCCACCCGTGGGCTGGACATCCCCTCGATGGATTTTGTGTACAACAAAATGCTCGAGCGCAAGGAAACCGGCGCCTCGACTCTGCTTATCTCCGAGGATCTGGACGAACTACTGCTGATCTGCGACCGAATTGCTGTACTTTACCGCGGTCAAATCGTGGGCATTCTTGCCCGCAAGGATTTCGACAAATACGTCATCGGCCGCTTGATGAGCGGCATCCAGGCGGAAGAAACTGCTGATCTGAGGGCTGCATCATGACGATTGTACGCAAACTGGTTCCCTATGTGATCGCAATCATCGCCTCGTTCGCAGCCGCCGGCATTTTTATTGCCCTGACTGGCGCGAACGTGTTCCAGGCGTATGAAACGATCCTGTTTACATCCTTCCGCACGCCAAACGGCTTTGTGCAAACCCTGCTAAAGTTCATCCCGCTCACCTTGCAGGCGTTGGCGTTCACCATTCCTTTGACCGCTGGTAAATTCAATATGGGCGGCGAAGGACAGATGATCGTTGGCGCAATCGCGGCTTCAGTCGTCGGCATTCTCGGCGCTGACCTGCCAGCGGTGATCCTGCTGCCGCTGGTCGTCCTGGCAGGCGTGGCGGCGGGCGCAATTTGGGGGTTCATCCCGGCCTGGCTGCTGTACAAATTCAACATCAACGAAATCTTGACCTCGATGCTGCTGAACTTCGTCTCCTTTCAGATCATCGATCTGGTAGCTACCGGTTCGCTCCGTGACCCGGTAGCCGGTCACCCCACCACGGTACAGATTGGACAGGGCGGCTTTTTACCCATGCTGATCAAGAATCCACCCTTGAACGCCGGCTTGATTCTGGCGCTGCTGGTGGCAGCGGGGGTTTACCTATACACCACGCGCACTACAGGCGGTTACGAGCTGGTCGCTACGGGCGCCAACCCGCGCGCAGCTGCGGTCTTCGGCATCAATGTCAAACGCATGTTTGTGTTCTCGATCGTTCTAGCAGGCGCTATCGCCGGGCTTTCGGGCGTTATCGAGGTCGCCGGGGTGCAGCACCGATTAATTGTCGGCCTGCAGCATAACTTTCTGGTACTGGGCGTAATCATTGCCCTGATCTCCCGGGGAAATAACCTGGCAGTTCCGTTTGTGGCATTTTTCATTGCTATTCTGGAAATCGGCGCGAGCGCGATGCAGCGCACCATGAATGTCCCGATCGAGATGGTTTTCATCGTGGAAGCGCTGGTGTTACTCTTTGTGCTGCTTTCAGATGTGTTCCGCAGGAGGTAAACAACTATGGATTCACTCGTCACCTTCTTGCGCCTTACGCTTTTATCGATGGTCCCGTTCGTTCTTGCGGCACAAGGTACCATGCTGGGCGGGCGAACAGGCGTATTTAACGTTGCCCAGGAGGGCATCATGCTGGTTGGCGCCTCTCTTGGGTTTATCGGCAGCTATCTGGCTGGCGGCAGCACGCTGGTTGGAATCGCAGCCGCAGTGCTGGTTGGCGGCATCTTTGGTCTGGCGCTGGCGTACTTCACCACGACATTGAAAATGAACCAGTTCGTCATCGGTCTTTCTTTGTTATTCATTGGCACGGGACTGTCCACTTTAATCCCGAAGCTGGTGATTGGCGTTACCCTGTCACAGCCGCTCATCCCAACGCTCCAGGATTTGCCCATTCCGCTGTTGAGCCAGATCCCGTTTCTTGGGACGGTTTTGTTCAGCCATAACATCTTGGTTTACTTTGCAATCGTGCTTTCGATCGGGTTGTGGTATTTCCTCTTCCGCACCCAGCTTGGGCTGGAACTGCGCTCAGTCGGTGAAAACCCCAACGCCGCTGACAGCCTAGGCATCAATACCAGCAAACACCGTTACGTGACTGCCATCCTCGGCGGCATGTTGATCGGTCTGGCTGGCGCCTATCTGCCCATGGTCTACACGGGCACCTTCACCGAAGGCATGGTCAAGGGACGCGGTTGGTTGACGATTGCCCTGACCTTCTTTGCGGGTTGGAGTCCACTGCCCGTGCTGTACGGCTCCTTGTTCTTTGCGGGTATCGAAGTGGCCTCATACCGCTTCCAGGCGGGTGGCATTGCCATTCCGTATCAGTATCTGCTCATGGTGCCGTATCTTGCCACTATCCTGGTGATGATGTTCACCTTCCGCAAAACGCGGGTTCCCGGCTTCCTTGGCAATAATTATGACCGGGAAAAACGATCGTTGTAGCGCTGCCTGAGAAGCAAGGTTTCCCGGCGCGGGGCAGAGGTACCTCTGCCCCGCTGTGGTTTCCCGTAGCAATCACCGAACAGGTTGCATCCGGCACAACCTTGGACGTATAATAAAAAAACCACCGCACCTGCCCACCGGGCAAGCTTAAGGAGACTCCTGCCATGATTGAAATTAGAACGCCGAAAACCCGTGAGGATTTCAAGGCTTATTATGATTTACGCTATCGGCTATTGCGCCAACCGTGGGCTCAGGTGAGAGGAACCGAAAAAGATGACTACGAGCCGATCAGCCATCACTTCATGGCAGTGGATACCGCGACCAATGAGGTCGTTGGCGTCATTAAGATTTACGAAAAAGAACCGGGTGTGGGTTGTTATTCGCACATGGCCGTGTCCAGCGCGCGCCAGCGGCAAGGGATTGGTAAATTGCTGATAGACGCCGTTGAAGCTCACTCGCACGAGATGGGCTACCATACTCTAGGCTGCTTTTCACGCCTGAACACCACTCTTTATTTTGAGCAAGCGGGTTACAAGATCGCCGGGCTGCCAACGCATTATTTTGGCACCACCCAGGTGGTCTGGATGGAAAAGAAGTTGTAATTTTTACTTGTCATTGCGAGCAAAGCGAAGCAATCCACCTCGGCTATTCCGTTTAAATGCTTGTGGATAGCGCATGGGATGGGCCATCCCAGATCACCACGCTCACTGGGTTCGCTCGTGATGACAACTGTTTTTCCGTCATTGCGAACAAAATACGGGCGGCTTGCGAGCCGCCCGTATTTATTATTTAATATTCTCTTATGACGCGGAGGGTTCAGGTCCTTTTTTAAAGATCTGGCTAACCAGCCACCAGACGCCGCGCAGCGGTTCCAACGCCCAGGAAATAATCCCGTTAACCAGCCGCAGCCCCTGGCTGAGCCAAATTAGCAGCGGGCGGAAAATTTTCATAAACGGCAGGTAAGCATATGCCAGGGTGAGCCCGATGGTGGCAATGGAAATGCCGAAGCGCGCCCAGTCGGAGAATTCCATGATGTGGAAGTCTTCCAGCAGCAGTTCGACGCCGATGTTGAACACCAGAATATAGGCTGCTGTCTTCAGTATTGGTGCGCGCAGCACAACTACGCTGAAAATACCGGCGGCGAAACGCATGACTAAAATACCAATGGCAACACCGAGCATCACAACCAGAATATGATCGGAGAGCGACACCGCCGCTACCACATTGTCCAGCGAGAAAGCCAGATCCATCAATTCGACGTTCAAAACCACCAGCCAGAAGCTGCCCGGTTTGAGCTGACGGTCCGAATCGCCTTCCTCGCCGCCGTGCCCGGGCGCGCTCAAATCGTCCAGCGCTAGGCGGATGAGGTAAGCTGCCCCGATCAGTTTAAGCCAGGGGTTCTGGATGATATAGCTGGCTGCCAGCAGCATGAGCCCGCGGCCAACATAAGCGCCGATCAAACCTACCCGCAGCGCGGCTGTGCGCTGAAAGCCAAGCGGTTTGTCCAGAATCTGCCCCAGTTTTGCCAGCTTGTTCGGCCAGGGAATCGGTTCATGATCTGGTAAAACGGACACCATCGCCCCCAGGATGGCAGCATTATCAATGGAGAGAATTCCCTCCAAAAAGATAAGCTGAATTACTATGGCAATAAATGACCAGTCCACCAGGGTTCTCCTTGTTCAAATGGATATATGCTCTCGAGGGATGCCGATCTACCGGAAGGAAAATATTTAAATTGGGTAAAGGGGGATTTGGAAAGCTTTCACTTTATACCATAACGCCTATGGGGCGTGATCAAACTTAAGCAGGTAGGCGGTGGAATGAGGAGGAAGGTCATAATTTAAAGAGGGTTTGTCAGACAACCATCCCGATTTCAGCAGACAAACAACACCAGCCACGCTTCTTCTGTAGAATGTGCGGGTTAATTTCCATATAATCGAGATGTAAAAAAACCAAACTGGTGGTGCAGCATGATTTATTTGTTGGTTGTTTCGCTGATCTGGGCGTTTTCTTTTGGGCTCATCAAAGGCCAGTTGACTGGTCTGGATGCTAATTTTGTTGCGGCAGCCCGCTTGGTGATTTCTCTGGCGGTATTTTTGCCATTTTTGCGGCTGCGCAATGTACCCGGGCGCCTGCGCCTGCGCTTGATCTTGACGGGCGCTGTGCAATACGGGTTGATGTATATCGCTTACACCTATGCCTTCCAATACCTGCAGGCGTATGAGGTGGCACTGTTTACAATTTTCACGCCGCTTTACGTCACTTTGATCAATGATGCCTACCAGAATCGCTTCCACCCCATCAGTTTGGCAGCAACGGTGCTGGCGATCGCCGGCACGACGGTTGTCAAGGAAGGCAACCTGCTGCGCCCCGAGCTTTTGACCGGTTTTCTGGTGGTGCAGGTCAGCAACCTTGCTTTCGCCTTTGGCCAGGTGGATTACAAAGAAACCCTAAAAAAATATCCCGAACTGATTGACACCCGCATCTTCGGGCTGCTGTACCTGGGCGGCGCGCTGGCAGCCGGCCTGCCGGCAGTTTTCACCACCCCCTGGCAGACCATGGCGCTGACCGGCAGTCAACTACTGACGCTGATCTACCTGGGCGCCATTGCCTCTGGCGTGTGCTTTTTTATGTGGAATGTTGGCGCGCGCAAGGTTCATACCGGTACCCTGGCAGTGTTCAACGACCTCAAAATTCCGCTGGCAGTGGCGGTCTCGCTGATTTTCTTTGGCGAAAAAGCCAGCCTGCCGCACCTGCTGATCGGCGGGTTGATTGTGCTGGCTGCGCTGCTGATGAATGAGTGGGGCGCCAAACGAGCAGCGGCGCGAAGCCAGGCTGTGGAATCCGTGGCATAGCCAGCGTACATCAGGGTGCGTTGCTCCTGGTTTAATAACAGGCCCATTGATCACTGATCAAGGAGCAACCCCACCTGGCATCGGGTGCGTTGCTCCTGGTTTAAAAACAGGCCTATTAGTCACGGATCAAGGAGCGATGCACCTGCTCTTGACAGGTCGAAACAAATGTCAAAGGCAGGTGCAAGGCACTTATAAAGTGCCTCGCACCCAACCTGGCACCAGGTGCAATGCACCAAAATCAAAGTCCGTATCCCTCGGGTGAGAATCTCTGTATAATCAGGTTGAAGCGCCTTCATGCGGCTTCTGCTCTCTTCATTAAACAGCTACCACCGCCTGATTGGAAGTGTTTTTGAATCTCCGTTGGACCATCCTGGGTGTCATCCTCCTGACCTTTGTCGGCCTGGTGTTAATCCTCTCCATCAGTCTGCAAAGCATCCTTGTGCCGCATTTCCGCGATGAAGAGAATCGCTCTGCTGTGCTGAACGTCCAGCGCGTGCTGGGACTTCTGGAAAACGAGCGCGTCACATTGACGGATGCAGTTCACACCTGGTCCAGCCGCGATGAAAGCTACGACTACATCCGCACCGGCAGCTCAGATTATATTCAACGCAATCTGAGTGATTCTGTCTTACTCGGGCTCAACATAGACTTGATGGCATTTATCTCTCTGGAGGGCGGGATCGTCCATGCGCAGATTGCTGGCGGGCAAGCCGATTCGGAAATCGATTTTCCTGCCGGGCTGCGCGAGCAAATAAAACCTGGTGATGCGCTGTTACGCACCAGCGATGACCGCGAGCCGCGTTCAGGGTTGATTGCCACCAACCGCGGGCCGCTGCTGGTGGTATCAGCTCCCTTGCTGAAAAGCAGCGGCGAAGGACCAACCGGCGGTACGCTTATCATCGGGCGTTACCTGGATGCTCACCAACTGAATCGCATCTCCACGATTGTGCGCCTCCCGTTGACCATACTGCCATACAGCCAGGCGAATTTGCCACCGGAATTTGCTGATGCCAAACTGGCGATCACTGCCGAAAACCCCATAGCTGCCGTTTCCACCAGCGAGACACAGATGGCCGGTTATGCTTTATTAAATGATTTTTATGGTTCGCCGGCGTATATTCTGCAGGTGGAACAGGGGCGCACGCTCTATCGCAACAGCCAACTGGTACTTTTGTATCTCACCACCGCCATCGTTATGGGGGCGCTATTATTCAGCGTCATGACCTTTCTGGCGCTCGACCGCCTGGTACTGGCCCGTATCCGGAAACTTGGCAAAGAGGTAACCCAGATTGGTGCAGGCGGTGATCTTTCGGCGCGGGTGACTGTGGACCGCCGCGATGAATTGACCCTGGTAAGCAATCAGATTAACGGGATGCTGGCCAACCTGCAGGCGCTCTCTAACCGCCTGGTGGAGATCCAGGAGGCTGAACGCCGTAAGATCGCTTTGGAGCTGCATGACGAAATTGGGCAGCTGCTCACCGGTCTCAAATTGCAACTGGACACCAGCACGGAAAATGGCGCTGCCCAGAAAAAAGCCCGCGACCTGGCAGATGACCTCATCCAAAAGGTGCGCAACCTGTCGCTGGATCTGCGGCCGACCATGCTGGATGATCTGGGTTTATTGCCTGCTTTGCTCTGGCACTTCGACCGGTTCACCTCACTGACCGGGGTGAAGGTCAATTTTTCACAGAACGGCCTGGCCGATAGCCGCTTCAGTCCAGAGATCGAGACCACCACTTACCGGGTCATCCAGGAGGCGCTTACCAATGTGGCGCGGCATTCAGGCGCCGGGGATGCTTCGGTTCGGGCGCTGCATCGGGATGGCGTCCTGAGCATCCAGGTGGAGGACCGCGGCGGTGGGTTCGTGGCAGAGACTGAGTTTACCAACAACCGCACCCGTGGACTGCGCGGCATGCGGGAACGGGTTGCATTGGTTGGCGGCTCGATTACAATTGATTCAGTGCCCGGCTGGGGGACATCCATACTGGTTGAACTGCCCGCAATGGCGCAGCCGGTGGAAGGGAGTGGCAATGATCACAGTGTTACTGGCGGATGATCATATTGTGATGAGGCAAGGCCTGCGAGCGCTGATCGATTCGCAGGCAGATTTACAGGTTGTTGGCGAGGCCAGCAACGGCCATGAGGCGCTTGAGATGATCCAGCAGAAAAAGCCGGCGGTGAGCGTGTTGGATTTAATGATGCCCGGTTTGAGCGGTCTGGAAGTTACACGTCAGGTGTGGCGCATCAGCCCGGTTTTAATACTATCGATGCATGCCGACGAAGCCTATGTCATCGAGGCGCTGCGCAAAGGAGCCTCCGGGTACGTACTAAAAGATGCCACGGCCAATGAATTGATCCAGGCCATCCGGATTGTCGCTTCCGGTCAGCGCTACTTGAGCTCCCCCTTTTCTGAACGCGCCATTTCGGCGTATATTCAACGCGTCAAGACCGGCTCGTTGGAACCCTACGATACCTTGACCACTCGCGAGCGTGAGATTTTGCAACTGGTGGCAGAGGGGCGAAATTCCGCTGAGATCGCGCAACGATTGTCGATCAGCCCACGCACAGTGGAAGCGCACCGCGCCAGCCTGAATCGCAAGCTGGATATTCACTCGCAGGCTGACCTGATCCGCCTGGCGATGAAAAAAGGACTGCTGCCGCTGGATAAGTAGCCGGAGATGGACAAGACTGTAAGTAAAGGGGAACAGGGGGAAAGGAACAATTATTGGTAAAATCTATGAAAATACTAAAGATTTCTACAGGTAAAAAGGTAGAATTAAGTACTAATACGGATAGTCTTAGGGTCGCGTTTTGAGTATTCTTGAATTCAGCAGGAGTGGAATCATTTGCCACCCATTTCGGCTGGAGCCGGGGGAATGATACCGGCACGAGGAGGTAGCAAAAAATGGCATTTGTTAAGCTGAATCAAAACAATCGAAAAGGACAGCGGGCGCAAGGGATCGTCGAATTCGCGCTGGCTTTCCCGGTGTTTTTATTAATTGTGCTTGGGATTTTTGAATTCGGGCGGCTGTTCATCGTTTACACATCCGTCTATGCGGCCGCTCGTGAAGGCGCTCGCTATGGAGCGGCTGTCGACAATCTTTGCAACACCGCAATCGAAGCGGAGGCTGAAAGAGCCGGTTTCCTGGCCGGTGATCTGTCCATCTCCACGAGCTATGAGGTCTTTGATAAGAATTTGCAGCTAGTTAGCAACAATTGTGCAGATGCTAAAGCCGGTGACCGGGTCGTTGTTAAGGCATCCGTGCCCTTTGAATTTATCACGGGCTTTATCCCGGTGCCAGGCGGCAGTCCGATTACGCTCACTTCAACGGCAAGACGGACCATTATCAAGAAAGTTTACGTGAATTGGACCTTAGCGCCGGTCCCGCTTTCGACGTCAGTATCAGGGCCAACACCCACAGTAGAAACATCGCCTGCAGGGGGTACTCCTACTATTACTTCCACGCCGGAACCCGGTGTGACCCCCACGCCGCTTTTGCCCACCTGCGATGGCACCTTAACGGTAGATACATCCGGCACATCTCCCTATACGATTACTCTGGTCAATAACGGGGTGGAATATACCTTGGACAGCATCACGGTTTGGTGGACAAAAGAATCGGCTGATTTTGTTAAGGTGACGATGGGTACGAACGTCTGGGAAGGGAACCTGCCTGATTCGCCCGCCACTTTGACAAAAGACGATCTGGGATGGCCGGTAGGTGTTGGATCCAACGGGTTATATATTTATTTCGACGGTGCAAATAATGCGCAGCTTCAAGGCGTCAGTCTGGTTCTGTCCAATGCCTCCGGAGAGAAATGTTCTCTTCCATGACAACAGGGCGAAGCATGAAACATCGACTTAATCAACGCAATGAAAAGGGCCAGAGCCTGGTTGAACTCGCATTAATTATCGTTTTTGTGTTGATCATTCTTGCGGGTGTGGTTGACCTGGGGCGCATGATGTATGAATACCTGACGATGCGCGATGCGGCTCAGGAGGGAGCTGGGTATGCCGCCATCTACCCTAACTATTGCGATGAGACTGTTAACCGCGTCATGCAAAATTTACCGGATGAAAACTACGCCGTTCTCGTGTCGATTAACGGCATAGGGTGTAAATCCGCTGCAACTTCGGATGAAGTTAGTCTCGTCAATGGCTGTGCAGGCAAAGAAGTAATTGTCGCACTAGACCATGATTTTACGGTTACCATGCCGCTGATCAGTGTATTTACCGGCCCAACCGTTCCAATGCATGTTGAAATAAAAGACAACATTGTCCGACCCAAATGTGATTCAAGCCCCTGATGGGAGGTGGCAAATGAACAAAGAATTACCATCCGAAAGAGGACAAATCCTGGTGCTTCTGGTTTTAGCGCTTATGGGTCTGTTGGGTTTTACCGCCCTGGCTATCGATGGGGGAATGATCTATGCAGACCGGCGCTATATGCAGAGCGCGGCTGATGCTTCCAGCCTTGCCGGCGCCAGCGTGGCTGCCCAATATATCGAAGATCATGGTTATAAAACCCTGGATTTTAATTGCTCGCTGAGTGTTGTTCCCGGCATGTTGGCCGATGCAGAAGCCGCTGCGCAATTGAAGGCGCAAGCGAATGGGTTTATCGATATTCCGATCGATGATACGGTAGGGACAGAGGGCGGACCTGATTACGGAATCAATGCAACCTGCAATTTTGCCGCCGACAAAGTTGAGGTCCTGGTTATGATCTCAAAAGAAACGGATACATCCTTTGTGCAATTATTTACCACCGAGCCGATGAGAAACACGGTCCGATCCATTTCCGAAGCAGAACCCGGTTTTACGGCAGGCAGTGGGTCTGCAATTATTTCTACCAGTTTCGATTGCGCGACGAACAAAGGCGGGGTGAAGTTCGATGGCACTCCTGAAACAATCATAAACGCAGGTGGCGTATATTCGAATTCCTGCACGGTGTTTAAGGGCAGCACCTATGTGGATGTGAAAGAGGGAGATATCAATTATTACGAAGATTCATACTGGCTTAAGACGGGCGCATGTCCTGACCCGGATAAGTGTATGGTGTCGCCTGAACCAACACCCGTAGCAGAATACCATCCGATTACTTTTGCGACGATCGAACCTCCCGTTTGTGAGGATAGCACTAGCGACCCGACCGTAAAAAACATCTCTGTAAGTACAGGTGACGACACGACAATTGACCCTGGGTATTATGGCAGTATCAGAATGACAGGCAAGGGAATATTAACCTTGAACCCAGGTCTATATTGCGTCTCCGAGGAAATCACGGTTGGCGATGGTGAGATGAGCGGGGAGGGCATCACCATTTACTACACCAATACGGACCCTAAGTCGGGAGATGGAATTTTCATTACCGGCGGCCTGATTAAACTTGTTGCGCAAAATGAAACGCCTGTGGAAGTCACGCCAGGCGGCCCCGGTTCCGTTGAAGACATGTTGATTTATTTGGGCAAGGATTCCGATGCCCGGGTTGAATTGAAAGGAAATGGCGGGTCGTACTTCGCCGGAACAGTTTATGCGCCGTCCAGCAATATTTTTATCGGCGGCACCCCGGATCTGATCGATGAAAATAAAGAGGTGGTGTTTAAAACCTCGATCATTGGGTATGACGTTACCGTTGGGGGAACTGCCAAACTATCGATCACGTATGAGAAAGATATGGATTATAGCGTGCCGGCATCCATGCAGCTCATACAATAATTCTTCCAAAAATTAACAATAAAAAGGCCAGCTTGATCAAGCTGGCCTTTTTATTGCAACAGGATAAGCCTCGGAAATGCTCGGCGATCTTGCTTTCAGCCTGAATGCATCTCCCCATCCAGTTTGCATAATTATTAACTCGAATCGGGTTGGCAGAGGTTAGAATAAGGTAACCGAATTGTTTATTTTGGGGCGACTTTGGCGTCTCAACAGCACAGGTGTGGCCGGGTTTGCCTTTTTTAGCACAGTAGGAGGTTCGTTGCAATGATCTTCAATCGACTTAAACATCATCGGCCGGGACAACGTGGTCAGGGATTGGTCGAATTCGCGCTTGCTTTCCCGGTTTTCTTATTGATCATTTTAGGCGTTTTCGAATTCGGCCGACTTTTCATCACATACACATCGATCTATGCCGCGGCACGGGAAGGTGCGCGTTTCGGCGCAGCAGTTGAAAATGTAGTTAATTCATGTGCGGGTGTGGAGGCGCAAGCCCAACGCGCCGGTTTTATCGCCGGGAATTTGAATGTCTTGATCCAACATGACAGCGGGCCCGGCTCACCCGTAGCAAGCGGTTGTGGCACAACGTTAGGCGAACGCATCATCGTAACTGCTTCCATACCTTATGAATCCGTCACCGGCATTATTCCTGATCTGACCCTCAGCTCGGTCGCCAGACGGACGATCATTAGAGAGGTCCATTTGGTCTGGACTCTGCCGCCGCCGGATGCCCCAACTGCAACCCCTAAACCCGCCGCATCCGAAGAAGCACCCGAGGCAACCTCCACACCCGGAGCCTCGCCAACCCCACCTCCGACGTCCACTCCAACAACGGAAGGCGTATGTAATGGAACTATTACCTGGACGGCGGGCACAAATGGCGCCTCCACCGCCACTTTCACCAACAATAGCGGCGAGCAATACACATTAACCTCGATTATTGTCACCTGGGCGAAGAAAGATCCCTTGTTAAATGAAGTGATCTATGTGAACGGTATTTACGACCCTATATCCGGCCTTTTGTTGACATCCCCTGCCACTGTTGAAATTCCCGATTGGGTAGTCGGTACTGGCACAACCCAATTTGAGTTTGTTTTTTCTGAAAACAACGCAAAATTTACAGGCGTAAGCTTGATCATGGAAGATGGTAGCGGGAAACCGTGCCAGGTCTGGTAACTTTGAGAGAAAAGATGAAAAAGATTGTAAGAACTACTGAAAAAGGTCAAAGCCTGATGGAACTGGCGTTGGTGCTGGTATTTATCCTCATTCTCCTGGCGGGGGTCGTCGACCTTGGCCGCATGATGTTTGAGTATCTGACTATGCGCGATGCTGCCCAGGAAGGGGCCGGTTACGGAGCCGTGTATCCAAGTTACTGCGGCCAGATCATAGAACGGGCTTCGCAAAACATGCCTGATAACACCTACAACGTGGTCGTCCTGGTGGATGGGATGAGTTGTGAAGCAGCCTGGACTGCGGACAAGAGCTTAACTCGCCCAGCTCATGGTTGTGAGAATAAAGAAATTCTTTTATCGATCGATCACAATTTTAGCGTCACCATGCCGTTGTTGTCCGCTTTTACCGGACCAACGGTTCCGATGCACGTTGAAATCAAAGATCGCATTGTTCGGCCTGCATGCAATTAATGTCCCGTTAGGGAGGATTATTATGAATGAGAAACATTTTTCCGAGAAAGGTCAGATCCTGGTGCTTATGGCACTGGTTTTAGTGGGTCTGTTAGGTTTCACTGCCCTGGCTGTGGATGGGGGCATGATCTATGCGGATCGTCGGTATATGCAAAGTTCCGCCGACGCAGCCAGCCTGGCAGGCGCAGGGGTTGTGGCAGGTGTGGTTGAAGGCCTGAACATGACCTCCGCCCAGTTTGAGTGCAGTCCACTGGTTTCAGGAATTGCGGATGGTTATACGGCAGCCATCAGTAAGGCTGCAGCGAACGACTTTACCATTGCAAAGAACAACAACCTTGGAACCGGTGAACATAATAATGGGGTTGATATCACCTGCAGCGCAACAGGCGAATATGTCGATGTGTTTGTGATGCTAACGCGCGATACCACGACTTCCTTCGTGCAGCTATTTACCGGCGCCCCCATGCGCAATACGGTTTCATCTGTTACCAGGGTTAAACCCGGTATAAATGCCGGTGATGGTTCGGCAATCGTATCCTTAAGCAAGGATTGCCAGGCCAATGCGGATGGGGTTTGGATTTCGGGTGACAATGAAACCTTTCTGATTAATGGTGGAATCTGGTCGAATTCTTGCGTAGAGCGCAATGGTAATGCCAAGATCGATATTACTGGCGGTGGAGTCAATTACTATCACACGGGTTATGTTACCGGAATATCCAACCCAATTCCGGCCCCGCAGCCCGATTATCACCCGCTGACAGATGTCAGACTCATTCCGTATCCTGAAGATTCATGCTCGAAGACGGATCCCTATGACGACCTGAAATTCAATACCATTGATCCTGCCAATGATCCAAGGGTAATTGAACCCGGTAATTATAACGACTGGGATTTTAAGGTCCCCGTAGAATTAAAGGCCGGGTTGTACTGCATCAAAGGAACAGTGAGCATGACTGCCTCGGCATGGGTTGTAGGACCTGAACAACCCGGTGGCAATGGCGATGGGGTAACCATTTACTATACCGGCACCAGTTTGACGATCAACGGCGGCGCCGACTCCACACTTGCAGCTCCTAATGGTTATGAGGACCCTATTAATCCTCCACCCAGCGGCGCTATCGAAGATGTGTTGTTATATATTCCGCCAGGGGTTGTTGCAGACGTAAAAATCAACGGCGGTTCCAATAATGTGTTTGCCGGGACGATGTACATGCCATCCAGTGAAGTCACGGTTAACGGCACATCGGATTCCAGTTCCCAAACGGACATGTTTGTATCCATCATCGCCAACGCGGTCAAAATAAATGGTACCTCGTACTTGAATATTACCTATGATCCGGACCGGGATTATGGGATGACCTCCTATCTGCAAGTACAGAAGTAAGCATTTTTGATCAGCAAAAAAAGAGCAGGCGCCAAACCGGCTCTTTTTTTCAGGAAGGCACGCACGCCAACGGTTGAAAAAATGGAAGGTAGGTTGGATTGAGGGGCAGCCTACCTGATTTGGTTAACAATCTTCTCTGCGGCCCCGAAATCCAACAGCTTACTGAGTGTCCTGTGGGCAATCCAACCTGCCATTACGACAACTGAGATTAATTCACGGGCGGCTCGCGAGCTGCCCCTACCCATTATTATCCATTTTGAATTTTCCCTGATTTGGGAACTATTCAGCGCTTCCAAGCGTATATATAGTAAAGGGATGCGGTGGTTTCCTGATTGATGGGCGTCCTCCCGAAGGACGCCGGGACGGTGTGTGAATAAGCGCTGTTGACCGTTCTATTTGCAGAACTGGTAGTTGCATTATAGAACAAACGTTGTATAATGAATATAAGAATCAGCGCAAGTTCAGGGGGCGAAACTGAGCAGATTATCTGGCACGCCGACCAGAATGACGCTCCCACCAGATATCAGGTTCGCCTTCTCAATTGCGAAGCTTATTCGCATAGTGAGGGTTTTATTTAACGGACCTCTTGATGCGCTGGTTTCTCCCCGCGTTTAGGCCTGCGGAGTTACGTCCTTCAGGAGGAGGAGGTACAAAATGGCAACTGTGGTTTATTTGGTAGTGGCAGGAGTTGGCGTGGTGTTCCTGGCGTTGAGTCTGGTTACCTTCCAGTCCTCGGATAAATAATGCACCCAGGCATGATCCATTCAACTGACTGCTCATCGAACACACCCCTTGATGGGAAGCGCCTTTCTCAAGAGCGGGATACTTTTCTGCGCCAGTAAACCGGGTGGCTGCGCCCGGTATGGGTGCCTGTTGGTCTCTTTCTGATTATTGCTCCTAGAGGGTTTCTCCCTCCGGGAGCTTTTTTATGGGGGATGACCTGGGGTCTGGTTGCGTGCGCAACCTTGAATGGGTCATTATGTTAATAGTTATACACATTCGAGGAGAGCAGCAATGAGTACAGCTGAACAGGTCCGACTGCTGCGCGAGCGCATAACCGACGAAGTCTTCCTGGCGCTGGGAATGTCGAAAAGCGGCCTGCTACGCCGTAATTTGGGTTGGTTACTGCGCCTGCCGACGCAGCGCTTTGCCGATATTTTTTCATCAGCGGACCAGGCTGCCCGGGATAAAGGTCTGCAGGGCGCAGGCCAGGAACTGCTGAAGAACCTCTCGGTGCAGGTACATGCCAAAGGCCTGGAGAATCTACCCCTGTCAGGTCCATTGATTGTCGTTTCCAATCATCCCGGGGCGTACGATTCAGCGGCGCTGGCTGCCAGCATCCCGCGCCCTGATGTGAAAATTATCGCCTATGAAATTCCCTTCTACCATGCGCTGGAATACATCCAGCAGCATATGATCTTTGTCAGTCCCAATCCCGACCTCCGCATGAGCGCGCTGCGGGCTGCGATCGAACACCTGCGCACCGGTGGCGCCTTGATCCAATTTGGCACGGGACGCATCGACCCTGACCCGTTGGTGCAGGCCGGCTCTGCTGAAAACCTGCAGAACTGGTCGCCCAGCCTGGAGATTATGCTGCGGAAAGCGCCAGAAACCCAGTTGACGTTGGCGATGGTCAGCGGGGTATTGATGCAACGTTTTGCCCGCCATCCACTAACGTACCTGCGCAAGCATCCCATCGACCGCCGGCGCATTGCCGAGTTCACTCAGGTTATCTGGCAGCTTATCACCGGCAAGGAATCGGATGTTTCCCCGCGCATCAGTTTTGCGCCGCCGATTGCCACAACCCAACTGCAATCGGAAAGCAGCGGGCGTTGGATGGAGAGCATCATCGCCCGTGCCCGGACCTTGCTGGCAGAACACAACAGGACTCCTCTCCCCGGTTTTTTCGGGGAGAGGCAGGGTGAGGGGGAAAAATCTTTGTCAGGCAGCACATAAACCCGCGCGCCTTACCAAAAACACGGCTAAACCGTGTTAAAATGAGGGCTGTTCGCTCATTTTGTGTACACTTGGAAGGTATATTATGTCCCCCGATGTCTTTGAAGAATTAAAATGGCGCGGCATGGTTTACGACTATGTCGAAGGCGTGCAAGACCTGTTGGCTCGCGAGAAAGTGACCATCTATAACGGTTTTGACGCCACTGCCGACTCCCTTCACATCGGGCACATGGTGCCGTTGATCGCGCTGGCGCGTTTGCAGCGCTTTGGGCATCATCCCATCGCATTGGCCGGCGGCGGGACCACCATGATCGGCGATCCAAGCGGCAAGGCTACCGAGCGCAAGTTGATCACGCGCGAAGAAGTGGAAGCCAACGTCGATTCGATCAAAAAACAACTGGCGCATTTCCTCGATTTTGACGTAAAGGCCAACCCGGCGCGGGTGATGAACAATGCCGACTGGTTATTGGAACTCAACCTGGTAAATTTCCTGCGCGATATTGGCAAGCACTTCACCATCAACGCCATGATCAATAAAGAGTCGGTCAAGACCCGCCTGGAACGCGAAGAAGGGCTTTCCTTCACCGAATTCAGCTATATGCTGATGCAGTCCTACGACTTTTTACACCTCTACCAGCACGAAGGCTGCAAGCTGCAAACCGGCGGCTCGGACCAGTGGGGCAACATCACTGCAGGCGCGGAATTGATCCGGCGCGCGATCGGCGGGAGCGCTTTCGGGATGGTGTATCCGCTGATTACCAAAGCCGACGGCTCTAAATTTGGCAAAACGGAATCGGGCTCGGTCTGGTTGTCGGCTGAAAGAACATCGCCGTACCGCTTCCATCAGTTCTGGTTGAATACCGATGACCGCGACGTCGTCCCGTACCTCAAATACTTCACCTTCCTGACCCAGACCGAGATTGAGGAGCTGGAACAGGCAGTCGCGGCGCACCCTGAGCAGCGCGAGGCGCAACGCCGGCTGGCGCGCGAGATGACTATGACGGTGCACGGTGCAACTGCGCTGGCCAAAGCCGAGCAGGCTGCCCAGGTGCTGTTTGGTGGTGCGATGGACGGCTTGAGCGCGGCTGAAATTGAAGACATTTTTGCGGACGTTCCCTCCAGCACCCTGGCGCGGGAACGCCTTTCGGGTAGTGGCATGGCGGTGATCGATTTGCTGGCAGACAGCGGCGTGACCCAGTCAAAGGGCGAAGCGCGCCGAGCGGTCGCCGAGGGTGGGATCAACCTCAACAACCGCCGGGTAAGCGACGCCACTCAGAACGTGACGGTCGATGATCTGCTGGCAGGCCGCTTCCTGGTCATCCGGCGCGGCAAAAAGAATTACCACCTGATCAAAGTGGTGGAGTAGAGCAGATGGAGGAGGATGCCCGCATGGAAAACAAAACGCTAACCGGAAAAGAAGGACGCGGTCAGCAGGGGGTGGAACGGGTTTACAAGAATGACGAAATCGCTGTGTATTGGGAGCCAGGCTTGTGCATTCATGTGGGGAACTGTTTCCGCGGGCTGCCAAAGGTATTCGACCCGCAAGCCCGGCCGTGGGTAGCAATCGGTGCGGATACGGCTGATCGGATTGCCCGGGTGGTCGAAGCCTGCCCAACCGGCGCGCTGCATTATGAGCGATTGGATGGCGGAGAGCAGGAATCCGCGCCTGCCGAGACGACCATAGACGCCCGTCCGAATGGTCCGTTGTTCGTCCACGGCCCATTGAAAATTGTTGAAGTCGGCGGGCATGTAATCCGGGAGGACACGCGGTTGGCGTTATGCCGCTGCGGCCATTCAGAGAATAAACCCTTTTGTGACGCTACTCACCGCCTGATCGGGTTCAAGACTACAAAGTAAGGCTCTGTAGGTCGGATAGAGGGGCGATGATAGGCGCGTTTACGGCATTACCTGTGCAGCCCCATTATCCGACAACCAGGATCGCCTGCAGGCGTTGGATCTCGGGCTACCAGCGTGAACTCCTGAATGGAATAATTTGCACGCCCTCGATCCAACCTACGAAAGGCTGCGAAAGGCTCGTTCCAAACACTAATTTTCACGGTGTCTACCGTGATTTTCCTGGCGAAAAATTTTCTAACACCGTGGCATTATGCTATAGGAATAGCCAATAACTTGCGAATATGCTCGATGTGATCGAGTTCGTGCCAGATGCTGCGCCGTAATAACTTGCGCGGGCTCCAAAATTCCCCGGCCACCCCGCGCACCAGGTTAACCCCCTCCAACCCGGGTAACACCTTCTCCAACTGCGCTCTGACCGCTGCCAGTTGCTCAAAATTATTTTCGGGCAGGCTGCTGCGAGCAACGCGGGCCTGTTCCAGGCGGTCCATGTACCACCATTCGGCTTTGGCAATATGACCCAGCACCCCGCGGATGCTCCAGCGTTCCCTGGGGTAGGTACGGTCGAGAATTTCATCCGGCAGTCCCTGTACCAGTTCCAGCAGGTCGGCGCGGCTGAACGCTAACACTTGCAGTCCGCGCCTGACATCCACCCGGGTGATCGGTTTCCAATCATGGCGGAACCAGGCGTTGACCTCATAGCTGCCGTCCGGCGCAGTGTTGAAATCCTCATCGATGTTATACACCTCCCATACCTCGCTGAGGCGCACAGCGACATCCCGAATGTTTGCCAGCCAGTTTTCCCGCGAGTGACGCCCGATCCAGGCTTTAAATTCCAGGAAGGCCGGCGCCAGGTTGACGACCGCTTCAGCGCTATCGGCGCCATAAGCATAACAGCCGGGGTGCTCCAGCGCCCAGGCCAGCGGCCTGCCATCCGCCCCATTTTCCAGACCAACCAACAGTTGCATCTCCACTCCTTCTCCGATTGCAACGAAGTTTTTCCCTGGATTATTTTAACCATAAAAGCCCGAAGCCGCTTGAAGTGTGTCGTAATTATATTGTGGGTAAGAGGAGTTAGATTGTTGACTATAATAATATTTATCCAGAGTCATTTCTCCGGGAACTTTCCCCAACCGCTGTCCGTCTAGGTCGTGTCCTGTGCGGATGCGGATATTGTTTTGGCATGTATCGATTTGAATTATTGCTGAAATTAGGTTCAGGTAAGGTTTGTCCGAAAGGGTCGTGACCACTGATGACTGAAGCTGAAATGGAAGCCACTATAAATCATTCAAAAAAGCCGCGCGCCCTGCACTTTGAGTGGGTGCCGGCGTTGTTTTTTCGCCCGGCCCGGACGTTAAAAACAATCGTCGAACACGACCATCCTGTCTGGTTGGCGCCAATGTTAATCTTGAGCGTGCTGGCAATTCTGCTCGTGCTGGTAAGCGCACCCATTCGCACTGAGCAGGCGCAGCAGGTCGGCGAGCTGCCGCCCGATTTTCAATATTGGGGACCCCAGCTGCAGGAA